>Ga0179593_1377685_pt1 | contig 11733 bp, 7 predicted proteins | sample CZODoug2_1_08_16_FD_185931 | JGI IMG/M metagenome (GOLD analysis project Ga0179593, IMG submission 185931) | Vadose zone soil fungal communities from Angelo Coast Range Reserve, California, USA - CZODoug2_1_08_16fungal (PacBio error correction) | ecosystem: Environmental > Terrestrial > Soil >... | reverse complement strand
TCATCTCCTTCCCCCGTCTCCCCAGAACTGCTTGCACCTTCTTTTTTCTGTGCTCTCCGCCGGTGCAACCCCCGGACCTTGAGCCTCCCCCTACCGTCACCTTATCGGAGAACATCCCCTCCCGGGTGTCTTTCTTGCTTGAGGCAGGGCCCCGAGCACCCACTTTCTCGTTGGGTTCGAATTAGCCCACAGCGTGTTTCTGTCCCCTTCTTCCCTCGTTCAGAATCTGGCAAGGTTGGGATTTCCCCTGTAGCCTTCAGTCGTGCCTTCTTTTCCCTTCTTCCTCCCTCGGGCCCTTGACCGCGAGGTCAGCTTTGTGTTAGTTGGATTTCCCTTGTCGCCCTGCGGTTTAATCCCTGTCACTGGCAAATTAACAGTATGCGTTTTTTATCTTCTTCAGTTCCCTTTGTCCCAGGAACCCGGCTCCCAGCCCTCAGCTTTAAATTTTAGTCCTACTGTTGTTTTGTTTGCCTGTCCTTGGATACCACTCTTCTTAGACTTACCGTCGCTTTTCCGGTCGCCCACGGATCGGACTTTTATTGTGATTTCTCCCTCTTCGTGGAATGTCAATGTGTTGATTACCCTTTTTTGCGGGAAATCCCCTGCTACTAATCTTTATTTGTCCATGCCCCCCTCCGTCCGTCCCGGTTTGGGGTGCAGATGAATTTTGTGTTGCGTGCGGTTTGACTTTAGTTTTCGCACCTTCCCTCCTTTTTCGCTCTCCTGGGTCGCTTCCATGATTTGTTGGGCACGCGACGAGCGGGGTTTAGTAGCGTCATTGCATTGGCCTCATTTGATCATTCCGTCCTTTTTCCGCCTTCACTTTTCGTTTGCGACATATGCCTCCGGCCGGCAGTCACTTCTATGCCACCCGGTCCTGTACCAAGGCACGTATTTTTAGTATCTTCGCCCCCCTTTGACACTTTAAGGCGTTTTTTTTCCGCATTCTGGAGTCTGCCCCCGGCTCGAGGAGGCTTCCCAGAAATCGCCCCCCGTTGTACAGGCCTCCCCCCGGTCGATTGCCGTCGATCTGGTTTAAGGCCCCAGCCCTGCTCACTTTTGAGTTGTTCCTCCCTCGCTCTGGTGCACTTTGGTATTATTTCTTTCGTGACCCTTAGTGTCTGGCCGTTCCTGAGTGCGGCGTACCCTCCTTTGAGCGCCGAGTACGCCTGTGACTACACCCCCGCTCATTTTAGTTTTTGGTTGGGTTGGGCGATGTACTTTTTTGATCACGGATTAGGTTTTTCTCACAGTCGTAAGTACCGCTCTTTCGAGTCTTAAAGTTCGTCTTTTCTATAGAGACGCTGTAATTATGTTTTGGTGACTCCTCCCCCCCTTGTTTCATTCGCCCGGGGGGGTTTTTTTGACTTCGGTTTCGTTTGCTCGATCCGGAGGGGTTCTTATGACCCAACCGGGGAAGCAGAAGGAGAGAGCTGCATTTTTCAGGCCCCGCACCCCTTCCTCTTTTGCTGCGTTGTTGCCACGGAGTGTCCCTTCACGCCAACTGCCTCCCACATGTCAAGGTAGTTGCGACTTTTTTGTACTTTTGGAAGTAGTCAGATGAGTGAGGCCCCTGTAGAGTAGTAGTCAGGGTGGGATCGGCGCTTTCCCGTAGAGTCAATCTGGTGGATCCTCTAAAGTGACCCGGTTTTATCGCACTCAAATTTGGCGTTGAGTACTCCCGGACTTGTATGCTTGTGTGCGTTCGGTTTTTTCTCATAGTCCAACAGTTTATTTTTTTCTTTTTGTGGGCTTCAGGATATAGTTGCCTTTTTTCCGGTTGCGTTCCCTGTTGGTGGGTTTTTAGCTTATCTGTTCCAACAGCTTTTTTTCGTTTTTCCTTGCCACCGATATCTCGATCATGTTTCACCCTTATCCTTCGATTCACGACAGGTATACGCCCATTCGGGCCGGTGAGGCCCGCTTTTTTTTCCCGTCTGATCTGTTTAGCCGTTGCCGAGCTGAGTCTCGAATTGCAGGAGTGAGAAGACCCCCTTCTCGCTTATCTTGACCTTCCGTTGCTTTTAACCGCCCTTTCGCCATCCCTTTGCCCCTTTTCGAACTTCTCCTCGTACCTGAAGCCGGTTTTGGCCTTGGTGGCGTCGTTCGTCTTCCGTCTCCTTGTAGGTTATCGTGACTTTGCCCTAATGCTCCTCGGTCGTATGGCGTGTCTCTTCTTTTTTCGCTTCGAGTTCTGGTTGACCAGGGACGTCCGTGATGCTGAATTTGTCCGCCTACAAAGATTCTCTCCTTGCGCTTGTTTGCCAGGCTCCAAGTTTTTACTCATCATTGATTCCTGTTCTGCTTTTTAGAGGATTGCTGTCCATGAGCCGCTACGGCCCCCCCCCGTTTCCGGCCGGAAATACCTTTATTTTTTGTTTTTGACCGTGCGAAGGTTTTCCTCTACCACGCCCCCTCTTTCGACGGGGTGTGTTGGTATCTTTCTTGGGATTAGGGGCTCTTTGAAGCTTACCCCCCTTCGCAGAAAGAGAGGGGACACAGGGTATTTCGATATTACCGCCCTCGGACGGTACTTCTTTCTATGTCCCCTCCCCTCCCGCCTCCTGCGCTTTCTCGCCCTGAAGGACATGCGTTGTCCTACTCTCGTACTTTCTGGATTTTTTCTCCGGCGTCTATCGTTCCCCTGTTTTGCGCTGGTCATGTCGCTGTTTTACGCGGGTTACCCGAATTTCATTCAGCCCGCGGCGGATTTTTCCCAACCCCATTGCTGTTTTCGTCTTCTTGCGTGTCTCATGCACCTCCTTCAGGGGTCGTATGGGGACATCCCGCCTAGACGTGGGGACAAACGTCTAACTACGAGATCTTTTTTCCTACTTCACTTGAAAGGCAAGCGATGCAAGGTACGTTATCGTAGCGGGGTGGTGCCTGGCGGTTCATGCAAGCTCGTTCTTGCGCTCTGGCCAACCTACGGATCTCGATTATCGGGACAGCGTTTTTTCTTCCCATAGAACCTTATCGTGTTTCTCGCTCCGGCTGGACGATTTTGCTCTGAGAGGAGTGGATTTCTCACCATCCTCCCCGCTACGATTTCGACGTTTTTGTAATGTCGTGGTAGATGCCTTTGTAGATCCTTCCGCGCCTCGGCAACCGGAAAACCCGTCGGGTGGTATGCTTTCTCGTCATTTCTCCCCGTCTTCTGTGGTCTTCTTCTCGCAGATGCGATCGTTGGCGTGTTTCCGTCGATTCCTGCCGACTACACGCAGGATCTCACGCTTGTTCTGGCCCAACGGGTTCCGGCTCGAGCTCCTTTCGGCTGCGTTTCCCGGCGGTTCCTCCTTTCTTTTCGCTCCGTTTTTTTTGTCTCCTTCACCGCTCCTTCGACGTACCCTTTTTGCTTCTCGTCGCTTCTTTTCGCTTTAGACTTGTAATGTCTTCAGTGTATGAGGGCGTGTCTTGTTTTTTTTTGGGAGAATTTTCCCCGGTTCCGGCGGGGAGCCCCTTTGGAACCGACCCATTGTGGCTTTTCCCGCTTCGTGATTTCACGGTAGAGCTTTTTTTTGGTCGTGGCCTGTGCCCCACCCGCCGACCGAAACCCTGCCCGCTTTTCCATTTTTTGGCTTAAAGACCTTTTTCCTTGCCTCGGTCTTTTGCCCGCCCCCCCCCGATGCCTTTCCAGCCCTTCCCCCGGCGTCTTTACGCGCCGTCCGTTGCGTGATCTTTGTTGGTATCTCGTCATCTTTCTTCGAGCGTGGGCTTGTCGCGGGCGGAGGTTTAAGTGCCTACCGTTGTAGATTTGCCCTTAAGGATATTCTCTTTTCCCCGCTTGTTTTTCTATTATCCCTGTATTTCCCCATATCGCCACTTTCCCCTTCCGTGGCGAAGTCCTCCCGTGCGACACGCCGACGGATAAGATAGTTGTGTGTACCAGAACCGATACAGCTGCGTTTATGGTTTTAACCTGCCGGGGGTTCGTTGCTGTGCGCGTCCCGTCAGGGGGCGCGCTGCCGACTTTTTCTTTGAAAGTCTCGAGCGTCCGGGCACGCGTTTTTTTTTTCTGCGGTGGTCCGGCGTCCTGGCGGTTCGGCCCCTCTCAGCGTCTCGCTCCTGGAATCCTCGAGGCTTTTAGCGCCCAACGGGTTCGTTTTTTCGTTAATTTCCCTGGCTCAGAGGCTTGCCACCTTTCCCTCGCCCGTAGCACCCCGCCGGAACAAACCCCTTTGGACATGTTTTTTTTTTTTTTTTACGAGAGTCATCTCGTCGAGAAGCCTCAACTTTCCGTCGTATTTCTTTTTTGCGGTTTGTCCACTCCGGCGCCCTTTTTTCAGCTTTTTTTTTCCTACCCCCCCGTCCCGCTGCGTATGCGGACAGTTTTTTCGATACCTTTCACCCGGTTGCAGGACGTTTGTATTCGCTTGTTCGTAGGGAGTTTTAACCTCGACGACGTCAAAGCACGTCAGGTCTCGTTTTGAAGGCAGAGACAGCATCCTCTCACCCTGCCGTCCGAAAGGTAACCCACCGGTATTTTGGTTTCGGTGCGGCGTACGTTTTGCCTCCCTTCGATTCCGACCCGTCAGGAACAGCTTGTCGCACTTCGAAGTACATGGTGCCTCTCGGTAGGAATCTTCCATCCGCGAGCCACGGATTTTTTTTTTAATTGTTGTGAGAATACAGTGCTGGATCCAGTGATCGTTCCGGCTTGGCCCCTCTCCGCGCAGGCGAGCTGCCGTTAACTTTTCGCGAGCCACGTACGGAATTTATTTCTTCTTCCTCGGCTGTGCCGTGCTCTCCGCTATTAATCTATTTTCCTTTGGTCAGTCCGCGCTTCGACGTGCACCATGCTTACCCCGCGTCGCATATGGTTTTATGAGATTTTAAGTAGGATTAATTCCCACGGCCCGGTGTGGTCACGCCGATGAGAGCTCCGAGTCTGACTCGGTGCGGTGGGAACTCGTCGCCCTTTATGAGTTCGGATTCCCTCCCCCGTAGTCCTCCAGGGGCCCTTTCTCCCTCCCTTGCGTTACCCGCCTTTCATTTCGTCCTGACGTTTTGGAGGATGGTCTGGGACTCGTTTTCCGGCAGGTGCCTGTATGGAGGATGTACTTTGTGCCGCAGTGTGCCGCGCTGTGCTAGTTTTGGCCTTCTATCGACGTTCTTGCCTTTTATCACCACCTTTTCGGCATCGGCGTGGTTTACGCGTTTTCTCAGCGTTACACTCCAGGACCCCTGTTTGGCCGGAGAATGGTGTTCCTATAAGCGGCTCTGAGCACCTTCCCTCCCCCCCCCGGTCGTCCTAGGATATTTGATCTTTCTTTTCTTGATCCGGCCCAGCCATTTGATCTAAATCGTTGCGCTATCCCCATGCATTCACGGATTCAATTTTTTAAAACCTGTTTGTACAAACAGTTTGCAATCTGACGTTTTTTCCCCCGATTTGTCCTGCATCCCCGTGAGTCATCATGACAATACTATCTAAAAAGTCCGACGTGCCGGGAGCTACTCCCCCATCGGCCCCGGCCCCTCGAATGTCCGACGACGCGGTCGTTCCACGATTTTGTGAACTCTTGTCGAGACGTTTTGCTTCTGAGATTTCGTCGCTGTCACCGATCCCTATTCAGTTTTTTTCTTCCCGTGTCCCCATTTTGTCGCCCATCTCTGCCCCTTTTCGACCCTCGACGGGAGTCCACCATAGTTTAGAACATAAGCCCCGAATTTTCCCTGGTGATCGCCGGCTCTTTCACATACTTTGCCGTAGTCTTTTCTTTTTTTGTTCCCCCTCGTCCGACACACCGTTGTCTTCCTCTTTTATACGATTCCTCCCCATGAAACGTTTTTACTTTCCTACCCCTTCCTCTATCTGAAACTTGACACCCCAGTATCCCTCCAGGTTGCCTTGATAGGCAACGGACCACTACGAGTCCGAAAGCCAATCGTTGCTTTGGATTCTTACCCGCCTCTCGTTCGCGGACTCCCGTTTGGTGGTTATTAAGTTCCCTTTGCTTTTACAGGCGCTCCTTACTCCGTCAATGCCCCTCCTTACGGGACGGTGGACGGTGTTTTATGGGTCCTTTCATGGCCCTCGCGAGTGGCCGGGCTTCATCTACGCTTTTGGGCTTCTTAATTTTTGGTCTCGTCCCCACCAGCCTGCGATCGGGCTGTGTAAGCACCTTCGAGCCCAACGGGTTTACCTAAATGGTCTTTTCACCACTTGGCGTAGTTTTGTATGATACGGCCTGGTGCTCCCCAATCCCCTTACTTAATTGGTCGTGCAAGCTTTGAGACAAGGTGTCCTATGCATTTGCCACGACCATTTCGAGGCGCGTTGTAGTATAACCTTTCGTCCGTCTTTGTCAAGTGAGATTTTTTCTAGCTCGTGTCCGGGCGTGCCACCATTGTGCACGAACAGCAAAAGGGAACAATGCCCCAGGCTTTTCTTAAATCTTTTGATTCTTGGCCCCCTGGGCCGCCGCCCGTCGCAAATCGCATTGAGATTGTTTGTTTCCTGCAACAGGGCGTTTGGTGTTCTCGTATCGTGCAGAACTACGTGGTTTCTTCCCAGCTAGCCCGGATGATCCAGCGTGCTCTAGATGCGTCCATGCTCGCTGTTTGGTCGGAGTTATGTCTCGTCCCTAGGCCCGGCCTCCGGCAAATGTTCTCCAGGTTAGGCTACGTTCTGACCCTCCCCTTCGCCAAGATTGAACAGCGGTAATTCCCCCCCCCGTTTTGACATAGCTAGACTAGGATTGGCCCTAGCCCGTTCTTGGCCCTGCGCACCCTTATTCCCGCACGGATCAACTCGTTTGAACCCCGTGTTCGTTCGCGGGTGTGTTTCCCCCAACATTCCCTTTTTTTTTTCGAGTTGAGGGCTACACCTTTGTTTTCTGGACAAATTCTGTTGGACGTCGTATTTTTGATACTCTTTTCACTGTCCCCAAGCTGTTTGGTTTGTGCGATTTTTCCCTGCGGCTCCTTTACTTTTCCTTGCATCCCTATTTGAAGGAAAGAGCACAAGGCCCCACCCTACTACCCCGCCCAACGAGTCCACCACTCTTTGCGACCCCGGCTCTGGTGCGCGGTTTTCCTGCAAGGCCACAGGTTGATCGGGTATTTGAGTTGGACGAAAGCGTCTCCCGTTATCCCCCCCCCCCTTCGTAGTTTTCGAGTCTCTCTTTTTCCGCCGATGGTTGCAAATCCTTCCGGCTCGTTCCCCACCGAACTTTGGGCACTTACTCGCTCCGAGTTCTTTTTACACCCGTGATCGTCCGACAACATTTGCGAGTGAGCGTCCCCTCTCCATGCTGCCCCCGCATACAGAGGATGTCATCTTTTTCTATTTCTTTTTTTATTTTTTTTTATGCTTGACGTCGGGTTTTGCGCTTCTATTCCGAACGAAGTTAGCAGTTCTCGGGTTGGTCCTTCGCTGGTCTCTCTTTTAATTCATACCTCCGTGTTTTCTTTTGATATAGCTCATCGTGCCACTTAGTGCCCCCTGCTTTTGCAACTGCTCGGAGTCGTTCACAGTCGTTTAATCTTTTCCAGCTGCAACGTCCTTAGACCTTCACCTCTTAGAACCTGAATCTCCGTATCCCTCAGCGTCGTGTGCGCAGGGAGTCGGTCTTTCCCTTCTCTATTTGTGTGGCTTGTTGTCCGTCCCCTAATTATCGATTTTCCCTAGTCGGCCCCTTTTTTTGCTTTCCGGAGGGCAGGATTTCTCCCCTCTCTTCTATCGGCTTGGCACGACACGATCCTTGTTTTTGGTTTTTGAGAGTTGGATCCGGGTCGCTCGTCGTCATGGCCACCGTCAGTATTCCCTCGTTTCTTAAGCTGCTTGGTCCAGGCACCTCGCCTCCGCTCTTCCTCGTCGTTTGCGATTTTACTGGAGGGCCCTTTTGCCTTGACCCTCTCCCTCTTTATGTAGAGTACCCGTTGACTGCGTCGCCCACGATCGGCTGGTCTGAGCTTCTCATTCGTCTAAAGGAACGCCGCTTCGTTTTTTCTATCACTCTTGTTTGGCACTAACGAGTCTCGCCCTCTTGAAGGTTGGCCTCTCAAATCGGCTCAACCTTGGGGCCACAGTGACTTTTTTTCCGCCGTGGGGCATGTCGTTTGTTCAGTTCCCCTCTATGGTTCTACGCGAGGTCGCTTGCACATATTCACTCGCCTTTGGTAGGCGTAGTCCGTGGTCATGAACTGTTTTTTTCTCAGTGATCAGGGTCAGGCCGTTCAGCCTCCCTTTGTCTTTTTTGTCTCCCTCGCCTTAGTGGTCATCACGTCCGCTCTTACCCTGTCTCCACATCAGCACGTTTGTTTCTTGTCTTTTCCGATCTCTTGACGCCACCGCTTGCTTTAATTTCTAATTTCCTTCGTTTTCGTCCTCCCCAAGCCTGTTTGCGTTGGCCGTTCGAGGAACCCAAGGCAGGAAAAACGCAAGGTAGTTGTTCTGTTGGCGGCACCCCCAACCATCGACCCCGACTCCGCCCCCGATTCTGGTGATCTGTTGGATGACCCATCGGGCGCATTCCGCGATGTTGTCGCGATAGGTTGTGTGGTTTGGCCCGGTAAGAATCCTTTTTGTCACTTTTTTCTTTCCGGTTAACGAGATGCTCCACCATTTCTTTGATCTCCCCCCTGCAAGAACTTTATCTTAAAAAGAGTAGGTCCTTCCGGGTTAGGCGCTTAAAGGAATTCTCACATGTCTTTCACTTTTTTTTGACGAAGACGTCAACAGTACTGATTGGGATATTCTCCAGCCTGCATAGACGCCCTCGAAGCTCTTAAGTACGGTTGGTGCGAAAACACGACTTTACTTTTTCCCCTGACAGTAAGGGGGGCGTTATCTTCCTGTTGTCCGCACGCTCTGACCCCCCCCTTACGATTGTTGAGTCGTCTTCCCACCCCCTTTAATAATTCTATTTCCTTCTTAATGGCGTCACGCTCCGCATCCGGAAAGATCGATTCCGGCGTGCCTTCCCTCCTAACAAAGTAAGAAAATTCACGGCCCAATTCCAGGGGGATATCGCTTTGTTGATGTACGTAGAGTTTCGGCGCCTTTCAAGGACCCCGATCTGGACGGGTATCATATTCGTTTCTGCGAGATTTTTGAAGTGCCCCACCGGTGGTTCGCATGCGCTCGGGGTGGTGGCTGATGGGAGAAGTCTTACGTTTTAGTTTGGTGGTTTCAGGGACTCGTGCACCCACGGTGGTCTTTTCTTGGTCCTAAGTTTCAGCTAGAGTTTTGTTTTTTTCCGTGGGCACTTGACCCCGGGTATGGTTGATTTCTCTTTATGCGTTCCACCCTTTTTTGGTTTTCGGTTACCTCCGATCTGGACCCGAGTGTTTGGTACCTTCCATCCTTCTCAACGTCATTATTGGGGTATCGTACTTTTCGGTTCTGGTGATTTCTCCAGCTTGTGTTTTTCGTCGTGTTCCTTTTGCGAGCTTTTTTCCTGTCTGTAATGGGGATCACTAAACAATATTCTCGTTTGAAATCGATCTCTTCATTGACGCTTCCGAGACCCTCTTCTGCCCCGCTTCGCCCCTATTGTGACCAGTTCGCGGACGTGGAATTGCTGGGTTTCGACTGGAGGAGCGCCGTCCTTTTTTCTTAGTTGCTCGCTTCTTGAAGTTCTCACTCGTGCGGTTGGTTGGGGGTGGTTTTGTGGACGTATGTCCCCTCCGTTCTCGCTTTTTTTTTTTCCTTTTCTCACCCAGGTTTTACTGCCTGTCTTCCCTTCCCTGCTGCTCTCTCCTTTCCTGATCTCGTGGGAGTGGTCGTCTTCTAACCGGATCCCATCGTTCTCCTCTTTTTGTTTGGCCCGATTTTCTCGGTCCTGTTTCTTCTTTTCCCCGCCCCCCCCCTTCGTTTCTATCGTCTTTTTCCCCCTTCCTTTCCTTTTAGGCACCTTTGTGAGGAAGACGCTCGCTTGTCCCCCCCCCTTGAGACAGGACAAGGATTTTAACCCTACGCTCTCCCGCTTGGTGGTTTCGCTTTCGTACTGGGCAACTATCCCCCCTCTCGTTCACCAGTTAGTGACTGTCCTCCCCCCCTCTTTCCCCTGCCGTCCACCTTTCTTTCACTCGTTCTCTTGTTGCATGACGTTTTCCACGTTCCGCGGCTCTGGTGTCCCGGGATAACGCCAGGACGTCCCTTCCTAGTTTTTACGCGTTTGACTCGAACACTCTCCCAGGGTCCGGCTCCTCATCGCCCCCAGCTCGTCTCTCTTGCTGACGTGTCGTAATCTTTTATGACTGTCACTAGTCCTCACCCGGCGGCTATATTTTACCGATTTCCCCCCACCCATCTACGATCCCATCCTAGCATGTGTCATTCAGTGCTTCTCTTTTTTTCATCGACCGTTTGTTAACTTTGTTTTATTCGGACTCCCCTTGTCTTTCGGATTCTATTCGATGCGTCTCCGGACCGGGATGCTCTTTTCTGTTTATGTTGTCTTGCCCCCCACAATTTGCCACCCTCCTTTTGAGCCTTGTGGCCTTTCGTGTTCCTTCACTTTCTGCCTGTGCAGTCCCCTTTTTGGTTCCTTGGATGCTGTCCCTACGTTGCTCCCTGGCTGTTTCTTCCAAGCCCCGCTGCGCGCCCTTGGTCGTGAAGATTTTTGCTTTTGTCCCTTTGCTCCTCCCCGCTGTCTCCCTACGTTTTGTCTATGGTCGCACGGTTCTTCGTGTACTGGTGGCTTCCTTTTCTTCTTTCCCGCTTCGTGCTGCGGGAATTATCCGCTTGGCCCCCGCAGTTTTTTCTCCACAGTGGTCTCTTTTGCCATCGTTGGTTCGTTGGATTTTTTGTTTTTCGGCCGTGCGCATGCCCGTCAGTTCTCGTTTTTAAAGCCCCACATAGGCACGTTTCACATTTTAAAGTTACCCTTCGACTATCCTCCCCCATTCTCCTTATTCCCCCTTAAGGACGACGCTGGCCGTCTGTAGTGTTTTTCCCCACTTCACCCGATTTTCGTTCGTTGCTTTTGCGTCCGCCTTGCCAACCGTTCGGCTAACTTGTTCTGTGGGCCGTCATTGGTGCACTGCGCTTCGTTTTTGATAGTTTCCCATTTTTGCTGTCCTTCAAGAACCAGGGGATCGCTACCGTCCCCCGCGTGCGATTGTTGCGTTGCCACGCGTGGTTATGTGTTGTCCGGATGCCAGTTTCTGTTGCGGCCTGTAGTGGTGACCCACCTCCATAATTCGTTGCGCCGCTGGTTTTTTGAGGCTTGTCTCCCACAACCTGCACTGCTGTTTGCCCAGCGCATCCAGCCCCAGTGGTTGTCCCGTTTTTGCCTGGTGTTTCCCCCCAGTTTGAGTGTTTTCGTTTTTTAGCCGCGGTTGAAATGTGCCCTGGAGGGGGCGGCTCCCTCGATGTTCTGTTTTGCCCTAGTAATGATGACCCTCACAGTGATTGTTTTTTTTTTCCCCCGCGTTGTGACTTTTTTGTCCTTTCCCGTGCCTTCGCGCACCTGCGTTTCTTGCCGGTCCGTTCGTGCGAAGGCGCCTATTCTTCCGACTTCCAACCGACAACAAAGGGTTTCTGAGTAGTGTTTTTTTGGAGTTGAGCTGGACTTGTGTGCCTGTATGTTTTTGCGTTCCCCCCTGTTTAGGTTGATTCCATCTTTTTCTAATCGCTTTTTTTTTTTTCCGCCTTTCCGATTTTTTTTTCTTTCCCTTGACTGGTACGCCTTGCCGCCCCTTCAGGACAAATTCTACTGACGTGGGTTTTTACGTATCCTGGCGCCAGGTTCTTGCCGCTTCTGTTGTACGTTTGTCCCCTTG
>Ga0179593_1356419_pt1 | contig 11733 bp, 14 predicted proteins | sample CZODoug2_1_08_16_FD_185931 | JGI IMG/M metagenome (GOLD analysis project Ga0179593, IMG submission 185931) | Vadose zone soil fungal communities from Angelo Coast Range Reserve, California, USA - CZODoug2_1_08_16fungal (PacBio error correction) | ecosystem: Environmental > Terrestrial > Soil >... | reverse complement strand
TTAGTCAGTAAGGAGTTGAGCTTTCCCCTTGACGAGCACCCGTTTGGGGTGCTAATCTTGGTAAACGCAGGTCTTTGCAAGCTCTGAATCAGACCCTCTCCTCCCCTTCCCTCCGTGTTTTTTTCAACCCCTTGTCTCCTCTCCCTTAGTTTTGAAGCTCCGTTTTTATCCTCCCATCTCCGATCCCTGGGCAGGTTTTTTTTCTTCTTCTATTTTTTTTTTCCCATCCGTTGTTTTTGATTCTTCTAATATTTCTCAGGCCGTTTGAGATGCGGTCGATGCCTTTCTCGAACTCGCTCTGCCTTTTCCCCCCCTGCTTCTTTTCTGTCTTATGCTTCTATCCATTTTGAGGTATCTCTAAGCGCATAGGCGTTTCCTTGCGGATCCTCCTTTTTTTTTAGGCTCCCCTTTCCAGTCTCCCCTCCCTTCCCTCAAGTCAACCCCAAAGTTTTCTCCATTGGTCCCAACCCGCATCAGAATTTTTTTCTGGAGACCATTAGATAGTTCTGAGCCCCCACCATGTTTCCTACTTATTGTGAGTCTATTTTTACTTTTATGATATATGCGCTTTCCGAGGCCCCTTCCCCCCCTTTCGTTTCTCTTTCCCCCAAGACTCGGGTTCCTTCATAGACGTTTTGAGTTTCCCTAATGGGAGGACCCTATTGCTTTCCCATTCTCTTATGGCCTCTTTATTGTTACTTTATGGATCTCGGGAATAGCCTTTGTCTAGCTCTCTCAGATCGTACATTTCTTTTACCTTTTTGTTTTTTTTTTTTTTGTTGATCGGAAGGCTTCGTTTCTTTCTTGAGGGCCCCCCCCCTCTCCTTTTAACGTCGATTTTTTGGGACATCCCCCCCCACTCTTAGCGCTACCTAAGAGTTTTTTCCGTTTTTCCACCCCTTTCCCCTTTTTTTTTCAGCTTGCGCCCTCCTTCCGTGTCCCTTCTGGTTTTTTCCACAATTCCCGATTACCGCCACTTGGGCGACCTCCCTCCTTTGTGCTTTCAGAGTTTAGTCCCCCCGAACAAGTTGGGCCCTCCAGATAGAAAAAGTGTGGCTTCCTTTTTTGTCCCGGGATCCTGCACCTTTAGCGACTCTCGTCAGTCCCCCCTTGTCCCTCGTTCGTGCAGTTTTTTATTGCTTATGCAACGTTCGAGGTTTGCCCCCCGCTAGGGTTTTTGGCTGACTCAGCCCTCCCCCTTTCAAACTTTAAGGAAAATGTCACCAGAGCCCCCTAAAGGGATCTTTCTTGAACTTTCCATTGCATGCTTTCCTTGCCCCCTTCTGAACGTATCTATTGAAAGGACTTCTTTTTAGCCTAGTTTAGGAAAGACGCTGCCGCGTCCCATCATTTGAATGATTTCTTTAATTCGTATTTTTGCCCGACCTCCCCATCGTTACCGTCCTCATGGCCTTTTTTCACATCTTAAGACATAGTTTTTTACATCCCTCCATGGTGACGAACCCCGCCCTTTTTTTGGCATTCCCTGCCCCCTCCCCCTTTGTTTATCTTCTCCAGATTTAGAGTCTTTGGCGTTTCCGGGTACCATGCGTTTCGTTCCTGTTTTTTGACTTTTTCCCCCGATTTCCCTGGCTTGACCGTTTTGTTTTTTTACGTTCCTCCGTTTTCTTCTGATCGGACTAACAAATTCCGAGTGATTTTTTGGACCCCCCCCCCTTTTTTACCTCAGCTTTTAAGAAATTGTAGGGGATTCCGATGAGACTCACGTCCCGGTAGCCTCGTCTTCATTTGTTTCTAGGCCGCCCCTCTTCCACGGTATACCGGCATGCCTAGATTATGCTTCACTCTCCAGCATTCCTTCGTCTTTCCTTTAAAAACCTTTTCATTGTAGCAGCTGTAAGGACGCACAACAAGAGTGGCCTCCCCCCGATTGGCTCATCTCGGTCCACGGAGTATCCTGTCGCAATCGTCTTTGCTCTCGCTTTTGACCAACAACATTCCCCCTGACCGACTTTTGTTGGGTTCTGGCGCGGCTTAGCAGTTATATGTTCGCCCCCCCCCCTGTCTATTCGCGGCTGTGGCTAGAGCTTTTTTTTTGGGAGTCCCCCCTATTTATGTTTGGCTCCAATCCCGTCACACCCTGAGCCTCGTTTATTTTTTCCGTTATTTCTGTCTCTGCACGGGTCGTCGGCGCCGATTTCTCACCGCCCTTACTGAACGTTTTTGCAACAGGCGTTCACCCCCGCGTCTTAATGTTCGACTCTCCTTTTCGTTCAGGTCACTTCCCCTTAAAGGGTTTCTTTTCCCGGCAAGTGGCACCTTCCTCCGCAGTTTTTTTCCCCCTCCACCTCCACCCCTTAACGTTCTTAAGCGAGTCCAATCTTCGGCCAATAGCGGATATCAAACCGGGGACAGTGTAAGGAACGATCGGTTTTTTTTAGTGGGGAACGGTTGCTTCTTTGTTAAGTTACCTGGTTCGTTATGCCCTTCCCTTTTTTTCCCCTAATTGTGGCTTTTTTGGGGTAGCGGTAGGACGGCTCCGCCTGTCCCTTTCCTTATAACTTTTTAGAGGTTTCCTTCTCCTCCTTTTTTCGGTCCTTTTTTTGCCAGTCCTCGATGGCCCCCTTTGGATCGTCTTCAAGATACCGACCCTAAGTCTTTGCCCCGCTTCTCGTTCTCCTTTCTTCCATCTACCCTCCTCTTTGTCCCCCAGCTCCTTTGGATGAACTTTCTAGTCGTTTCCTTTGTTCCCCCCTCCTTCGGCCCTAGTTTTTAACGCGACCCCCTTCCCCCTCCCTTTCCCTGCAAAAAGTAATTATCCCCTCAGTCACTCCCGTTTTTTTAGCCCCTCTCTTCGTCCCCTCAAAGGTCCCTTGCCGGTTGCTGAGCCCCACAAACCCCCAACCATTCTCTTCGTAGGTTCTCCTTGGCGTTGCCCCACTCTTTGTTTCCAAGCTCCTTTTCATCTGCCTTTCCCTTTCTCTGGAAGGTCTTTTATCCTCTCCCTCCTTGCGAAGACTCTTTCCTCCTTTTATTTCCTCCCTACCCCAGCGTCTGCCCGAGGAGCTGAAGTCTCCTGGAAGCCCCCTTTAATCCCATTTACTCCTTTCAACCGCTTGTTTTCTTTTTTTGATCAGCAGACGCCCCCCCCCCCTATTTTTCCTTTCGGGCTACACGCGGCTTCCTCAGCGCCAGGAGAGAGAGATGGTCCCTCCCACCTTTTTTTTTTGTTGTTGCTCGAGCCTGCCTTAATCTTTCTCCTCTTTCCAGTTCTTTGCGTAGGCCGATCTCTTGGTTGTTGTTTTTCTCACGTCCCCCCCCCCCACCTTTTGATTAGTTCTTTCTTTCCCCATGTGCCGCTTCGGAACCCTTTTTCATAGGTCATATGTCAGCGCTCCCCCTCTTGTTTTTCTTTTAGGTATTCTTGGCTGGCGCATTTTTTTATTAGAAGCCTGAGACAGCTCGACCGCAAGTTCCCTTCCTTCTCCTCTTCTTTTTTCGTTTTCTCCCTTCGGGTTTCTTCCGCAATTACCCGCCCTGTCTGAGCCCCTTTTTTTTTCTTCCGCAGGTCTTTTTTTTCTGCCTTTCTTTTATGATACCTCCTTAAATGGACTTTTTCGCCCGTTTTTGGCTGTTTCCCTGGTCGTTTTTTCCTCCCTGCTGGGGTTTTCTTCCCCTTTGGCTCTCTCTTTTTTTTTTCTCCTGTTCCATCCGAGATGTCATCTTACTGGGTTTTAGTATCGCTTTGCCTTTCCTGATTTCGGGCTTTTTTTCACCTCTTTCCGTTGGTCTCACTTTTTTCCCCCGATCCGAGACGCTTTTGAATACGGCCTGTCTCTAGGCGGTCCTTCGCGTCTCTCAACCGTGTTTCTTTTTCAGCGTCCCTTCCATGTAAACCGCCTTTCCTTTGCCGACCCAGATAAACCCCCCCCTGAACCTCCCCCGCCCTTGGGTTTTTTGAACCTTTCCCCCTCCCCAGAACTCCCAATTTTCTCCCCCCTTCCCCTCCTAAGGACCCGCGGCTTTTCTTCCCCTTGCAAATGGGAGCCTTTTGCTCCCCCTCTTTTTTCCATCTCTCCCCCTTGCTCTTTTCTTTGGTTTTTTTGTTTTTTTCTCCGAGAGCAAATTTCGTTTTCTCCTCGCCCCTGGCCCTCTCCGCACCTCCTTTCGGTCTCTGCATTGTTCTTCGGTTCACCTTTTTGGTTTTTTTCTCTCCTGTGAAACGCCTGTCCTTGCTTGATTGCCGGTTCACTGTCCCCGGGCACCTTCTGCCAACATCCATGCCCGGCTCAAATCCCCCAAGAATCCCAGGCAGAAGGTTGTGAATTCTTGATCGCACTCGAAGATTCGAGGTGGCTCCAGGAGGATCCTTTCAAGAGCCCTTCCTCTCCCACAGTTCCCAATAGAACCTCTGCTTTTCCTCCCCTCATCACATTAAAACCCCCTCCCCTAGTCCTGGACATGGTTTCCACCCTCGAGCTCTCCCCCTAGCGATGTATAAAGATTCGCCCCTGATTTAATATTATGCTACCCCGTTTTTCTTATTTTGTTTCTCCCTTGAATGCCTGCAGTGAAGGACGGGTGAAAGGACTCGACCCTCGCGGGCTCACTTCCCTGGTAGCCTTCTTGAGGGCTTCCTGAAAGCATTTCGCGACCGTTGGAGCTGAGGGACCTTTTCCCTGAGACGGCTCTGCTCTCTGCTCGAGAATCATCTTTCAGAATACCTTGCCTTCCACACTATGTACACGAGGTTTTGGGTACGCGGAGAGTTGTCTATTCTCCATTTATCTACGGTCTTTTATCGTTCCCATTTTTTCTTCCTGAATCTCTAATATACCAATAAGGCAACTGCAAGCTTTAAAACTGCACGCTCCTCTTTATCCAAGTCTCTTAGCCTTATCCCCCCCGATATTTTTTAGTTTTTGATCGAGGAAGCCCCGCTTTATATTAAAATTTTTTCCAGCTTTTTTTCGCGTTTTCAGCAGTCTTTCCCTGACGGAGTTTCAACAGATGTTTCCCGTCACCTCCCACTACCTTTGAGCCCCCCTAAAATATTTCCATGATTTTTGGGCTAGGAGGGGTCCCGCAGTTACCCCCGCCTTCTTCTCCTCGTTCTTTGCCTTATCGTTTTGAACCCTGCCCGGTAAGTCATCATGCCCCCTTGCTTAGCTATTCTTTCCCCTCCCTTTTCTGTTTTCCTTCTTGCTTTTTTTTCGTTTTTTTTGTGCCGTTCCTTTGTTTTGCGACCTTCATTTCTACGTCGATTGGTGCTTCCAAATTTCCTGCTCAGACTCTTTCCCCAGGACGTACCATTTATCTGTATTGCTCCTTTCCCGAGACCCCCTATCGTCCTTTTAGAAACTACCAACGGCAGAATATGTTTTATTTGGCCCCCTCTGGACCCCTCCCTGAGTTTCTTTTTCTTTTTTAAAAACTTCCCCTTTTGCTTCTAATCTACACTCGGAGGGAGTTTTTTCTGAGTGTGCTCCGTTTTTTTGCGCCATTCCCTTCCTATTGTCCTGAATTTATGAAACTCCTCCAAGCGGCTGTTTTGCTTTTCGCTGCCCCTATTCTTCGCTTTGTTTGGCGGCTTTTCCGGCCTCTCGTCTTTGTTCCACTTTCCCTCCCTTCCACGTCGCCCGGTTCCTGATCCCCTTGCGGACCAGCTTGCCTGTGCGCTCATTTTTCTCCCCGAGCCAGATACATGTTCTCTCATCCCCAGAACCCTCTACGATTCCACTCGCAGAATATGCTTTCCCAGACTGTTGAGATCTTCCCTGCGATCCGAGTCCTGCGTAGTTCGTGAGAATTACCTGGTAAACGATTTTTATTACCCATCTTTCTTTGGAAATCTCCTGATAGTTCCCGTTCCACATTCCTCAAAATCCTAGCTCCCCTAGAAGCTTTTGTGTTTAGAGTCTCCTCCTTCCGTTTTCCCCTATTCCTTCCTTTAGCTTGGGGTTTTGAGGTTCTTCCTTCAATTTTGCTGGTGGCTGCTTCCCCCCCTTCCTCCTCATTCCTTCCTGATCATCGGATTAATGGAGGACAAGACTGCACCGTTGGTTGCCCAGAGCTCCCCCCCGCCTGCAACTCTCCTTTCAATTAACCTCTTCTTTGAAAAAAGTCTCTTAGTGTACGACCTCCTAGGCATCAGCTGACCTGCCCTGGAATTTCGTTTTCCCCTTCCTCCTTCTTTCCAAGACGTTTTGTGGTTGCTCAGCGGAAGCCTCCTGACTTCTCGGATTGCTTTCTTATGCGGCGGGTCTCACCTCGTCTCTTTTTTTTCTTGGCCCTTCTAAGGAACCATCCCCCCCACATTGGAAGAACCATTTTTTCCCCAATCAAGATCGAAGGCTTCCACAACCCGACCAAAACCTGGAGTATTTTTGCCGACTCGAGTTTTTGAAGGTTCGCATTCTCTTTCCCCCAGCGCCTACGTCTTTTCCCTCCTTCTACTCCCCCCTTGACCCGTGTATGCCCCCTTGCCGTAGAACTCCCCCCAGGAGACAGTTTTTCCTGGTAAATCTCTCCCGATCCTCTGGCTCCCCTTGCCGATTTTTTCTTCGACCCAGCCTCGCTGTGAGAGTGATCCCCTGGTTTATTTTTTCATCGCTTCCCTCTTTCCCGCTCTTCCCAGAGTCTTCCAGCTGGCGTCCCTTATCGCCCCCAAAGAAATTCCGTCCCTCAGTCCTCCGTCCCAGGCAAGGAGTGCCTCTGAGCGATACTCTCTTTCTTCGTGACTTTTCGGGTATTTCCTTTTCCCTGTCTCTTTTCTGGCGCACGTCTCCGTATTTCTCCGTTGATATTCCCCGCTCCCTTTTTGTATGCCCGCGCTTGGAACAAATAATGCAAATGTATTCTTACACGCTTAATAAGCCCTATCTCACTCATCGCGTGAGAAGCCCAACCACTGCATGCCTTTGATCTGAATCCCCTAATTTCCGTTACCTTCCTTCTTTAACCTCCCCTACAGAAACGTATCCTCCAGAACCTCCAAGTTTTTTTGAGGTCCTTCCCCAAGATGCCTTCCCCCAGCCCACGTACGTATGAATGCTAGACCGCCCGTGAAAGAGGTTCTGGGGTGTTGGTGTGAGGAGGGGGTTTTGAGTGATACCCATCGGCGAGCTTAGAGTTTCCCTTAGACAGTCCCCTCGATCATCTTTAAGGGAATTAACGCTATAAAGACCTTTCTGAGACCCACTCCTCCGGTGGCGTCTAACAAAACTCCGGAGCCCTCCTTTATTTCTTTCTTCCACTCAAGCCGTCCCCCATAACGGACTGGAATGCTCGACCCCTTGCATTTTCCTGACGGACATTTTGCAGTGAAGCTCTCTTACCTAGGCGATCGCTGAGTATTAAGAACTTCGAGCCCCCCTTGACGTCGTCCTTATTGTTATGGTAGGCCCGTTCTTCGATTGATTTCCCCCGCCTCCGTATGTCTAACTTTAATTACACGACAGTCCTCCTCCCTATGTCCCCTAGAAATTTTCACTCGCCAAGGAGACGTACGTCTATCCAAGACTTCCCCTTCGACGTGCGCGTGGTTCCTCTTTGCGACTCTCGTCTCTTAAGGGCCATTGAGCTTCCTGTTTTCCGTCTTCTTTGGATTTTACTTTCTGCACCGTCCCAAAAGTTTAGGATTCTGCAGAGGGGTGAGGTCCTGAGAGAATGCACCCCGTCTTTTTTTCACTACCTCCTTTTGGCGGCGATTGCCCTAAAGGACTGGCGGTGTTGCTATCAGATTTTTTGCTCTCTCCCTCTCAGTTCGACCTCTTGCTCTCATGCCGGATGCGGCCGGGAGCGCGTCGTGCTTTTATTTTTTTTTTCTTCTTTGCCACCATTTCGAGCCCGGTCATTCCTCTCCCCCAGGAGAAGCCTTTGGCTCGTTTGAATCTGCTTGCCCATCCTCCCTTCCTCTTCCTGCTGTCCCCCCCAACCTCCCATAGAGGGTGCTGTGGAAGTGTTTGCGGCTGATCTTGGCGCTTTTGATTCAGGGCGCGATGTAGAGGTCCTCTCGAGCATTCTTTGCACCCCCACTCTCAGATTCTGTTGCCCCTCTGCCCAAGACGATCAAGCTATGAGTTTTTCTTTTTCGCTTCCTTATGGTTTGTCGCTGCGTGCCAGTAAACTCTGGTGCATCGGTAGATCAACCCGCATGCGTTTTTTTTTCCAAAAGTCGGTCAAAACCGTCGTGACTGTTCAAGGAAAGGGCCCCTTCTTTACAAGTCCCCTGTTTCTTTCCCTGTACCCCGGTTTCCTAAGGGGTAGTCTGTTGTAGCCGTCATTATCGCCCGCACCCGCCACAAGTTAATTTCGCTCAGCTCCCTCCTGCGAAACGGGAGAGCAAGCTCTTGCAAACACAGTTTGCACAACCAACAACGGGTCCTAAGAAGTTGGACGGGCCGTTTTTATTTTTTCCGTGTTTTGAGTAAACCTTGTTTCTGCGGCATTGCACCACCCCTTATTGGGTGTAGGTTTTCTCGGTCGGTCCCCACAAGTTCCCGGTTTCATTGATTTTTTTATAACTAGGTCGCGTCGGTTCGCACTCGTCTGTGTAACCTTTGTCAAGTTCCCTCTCTTGCTTCTTTGCGTCTTGGAACATCCTTTTTTCTCGACCCCCGAAGAAGTCCAGTCCGCAAACGACAATGAATAGCCCTCGGCTCCCCAGACTTTTCGTAACAGCCGTGGGATAAGGCCGATATTTCTTCTCCCCCCTTACACCCTATATTGAAAACAACGCCTGGAACTACCGTCCTCCCCTTTCCATTAATCTCCCTTGCGTTTTATCCGCGTTACCACCCCGCGTTTTTTTCACATGCCTACTACCCATGACTGTGCTTTCCAACAACAGTCCGACCATGTGGTTACTGCGTTCCCACCAGATTTTTTTTGACCTCTCTGTCTTCTTCCTTGATCGTCCGGTCGCTTGAGGCGCTGAACAGCCGATCGCGCTCTTCCTCTATCCCTCCCCCAGCTGACGAGCTCCCTTGTCGATGACGATTTTGTGGTGGTTGTTTTGAGTGGCCCTTCTGTCCGTTTTACTCCTACTGAAAATGTTGGTGGCATCAGCCTCAAGACAACCACTCTGCACGGCCCCCCGAATCTGCCGGGCTGCACAGCGAGGCGATACGGACGATATATTGTTACCCATTTGTTTTTTTTGCTCAGATCGGATGCGACGCTCGAAATTAGAGTTCATTAGTAGATTTGAAGAAGGTTCGTTTTTTTTTGGCTTTCGGTTTCCCCTCCCAACACTCGATTTTAGGATTACCTCTGACTCAAGTTTATTCGGCACTTTATCTTTCACGTCGCTCTCCACACGCTTTGGCGAGCGGCGACTGACCTTTTTGATGTTTGTCTGATAGACCCCCCCCTCCTTTTAGCCTCCTAGACGATCACCTGCGTCGCTTTTCACATCGTGTTTCGGCGTCCTCTTACCCCTCCAAGGTAGGCTCCTTTTTTTTTCTTCCAGCCCCGGCTTCTTCCTGGTTTCTTGCATTTTTTTCTCAAAAGCGTTGTTCTTTTTTTGGCGTTCTCTCACGGTTGTTACCCTAACTGTCTTGGAATTGCCCCCACCCCTTATTTTTTTTTGTGTCTGGTGTTCGCTGGGCGACGACGTTTCGCCGTTTCCTCTTCTGCGCAATTAATTGTTGCGAGGGCTTGATTCCCTTTGCTCTGTTGCTGCTTGCCGTTGGGTTTAGATCGTGTAATAGAGCTTCCCGCGACTTCCCCTCTTCAAACTGGCTCCGAGCCCTTTGACCGCCCACATTATGTCCCGACCTGGAGAGTCTGACTCATTCCCCCCCTCTACATTTCGTGCCCCGCTCCTTCCGTTTGACCGCTCCCCCGACCTCCGGCCACTTGTTGGGGTCATTGCCCTGCCAGGATTCCACCTTTACTCTTACCCTCACGGCCAGGCGGTTTCGAAACTTTCCAATAGCGGTCGCTTGGTTTCCCTCCTGCTCCCTCTGCGAACTTTCTCTTTGTGTGTGTGTTTCGTACCGAGGAGGACCCCAAGTCTCCTCCCCCCTGGTTTCACTCCTCACCCCCCAGGGCCGGTGTCTTTGCATTGAGAGTGAACGAAGGGGGTTTGCCATGAATGTTGCCCTTTGTTTCCTGTGATCTCCCGGTTCGCTCAGGGAAACTGCACTTTCGCCTCCATAACGGATCCCCCCAAATACACCCTAGATTCCTTTTCGGCCGTGCTCGCCAATAAGAATTTTGATTTCCAGGGCAGAGGCAAAGCAATTTACATTCGCTTAACGGGAGAAACGAGAATGAGCCTCAGAGTTCAAAACAAATGCAACCACAGCCTAGTATGGGCCTGGGTTGCCAGCGAGTAGCGGTGGCGTCCCTCTCGCAGAGTTCGACAATAGTTTCTCGCTATCATTTGATTGTCTCGCCGGATGGTGGTGACCGGCACTCGGACGTTTACCCCTATTCGCTTACGAGAAGATTTTTACTCTCGAGTGATCGGCATAGAACTGATCGGAGCGAATAACCTATAGATCTTTTCCCTTCTTCGATTAATGGGCCGCTTCCTAATTCCACGCTGTTTCTCCCGAGCTCTCGGTTCGATTAGATCCTCCTCACCGTCTTGAGGGCTTTACCCCCCACTTGGATGCCTCCTATCTCTCTCCACTCCGGCTGAAAATAACATCGTTCACCTAAAACCGTGACAAAGTCCGTTTTCCGAACGAGGCGTGCTGGTATAGCCCGCAGCGTTTGGTCTATTGTTCGATGCGCCGACGTCCCATGACGGCCTGCCAGATGGCTCATTCTCATTTTCTCCTCCCGAATCCCCCCCTTCCATGGGGTCCCTGCTCTGGCATCGGTTCTCATCAATCGCTTCGCCTTCGTCCATGTTATAGTTGCGGCCTGGCCGCCGGTATCATGCAAGGCTTCGTCCTCTTCTATACCGGTATGGGTAAGTCGTGGGTGAATGGTCTTGTCGGTCGCTCCTATTACATTTACGCACCCTCGCTGGTGCCCCAAGTATGCTCCTCACTCCGGAACTGCCTTATTATCTCTTCTCTCGCCGGGTGCGGCTCGAAGTTGTGCCGCCACGCCAAACGTCCTCATCGGTCTTAGCTTGCTCGTGTGGTAAACTGCCTCTTTTCTCCAGCGATGTCGTGCTGCGCTGGCTGACCCCTGTGGATTGCACGCCCCGCACGCATTAGTTTCTCAGAAATAGCTTGGTCGGGAGGGCCTCCTAACCGCCGATTTTAGTCGGTCCTTGTTGGAGCTGTCCGGACTAGCCAGTTTAAAGCTGCCTTGGTTCACTTAGCCACCCCCCGGTTCTAGCATCCTGAAATACGCTCCCTCTCCTTGCGTGCGCATGCTCGCCCATGACCAGCTTGTCACGCCACTCCAGGGACCAGAATCACGTACCAGCCTAGTTCATCGATTTCCCGCGATGAGTCCCTCCCTTCTGCCGTCGCGCGGCGGTTGCGATAACGGACGCCGCTGTGCATCGTTCCTGCTCTTCTCGACGCGATGAGCGACACGGTGTTACCCCTTCTCAACACCAGAATTGTCCTCTTTTGGTGCAGCGCGAGTTCGCCCGACATGGCGCCATGCTCGGAGCGACTGCTGTCTGTTTTCTTGCCCCCCGGCATTCGGTCCTTCCGCGACGATACCCGGTATGGATTTCTCGGAAAAGACCTGGCGGTGCCACGCCGAAACTACCCCCTGCCGACACCCTGCCCCGCCCCGGTGACACCTTAGAGACGAGGTCGACGCCTGCGTGCCTCACCTGTCTATCCTTTGCCG
>Ga0179593_1336050_pt1 | contig 11733 bp, 10 predicted proteins | sample CZODoug2_1_08_16_FD_185931 | JGI IMG/M metagenome (GOLD analysis project Ga0179593, IMG submission 185931) | Vadose zone soil fungal communities from Angelo Coast Range Reserve, California, USA - CZODoug2_1_08_16fungal (PacBio error correction) | ecosystem: Environmental > Terrestrial > Soil >... | reverse complement strand
TTCCTTCCTGAGAATAATGGAAGGACTCCTTTTCGTTCGTTCCTCTCGGCCCCGATTCGTTGTCTTCCCTCCCTTCGATCTCGCGTGCGCCTAAGTTCTTAGAGATCATCGCCCCCTTCTCCGTACGGGGGGAGATTTCCCTCTTCCCCAATCAGCCTGCAACCTCTCTGACCGCCTCAACTTGGGCGCGCCCAGCTTTGCCCGAAATCATTCCCGCCTTTCTCTTGAGCATCCCTAAGCCTCGAACTCGCCTCTGGCACCCCCCAGCATCGTTTTCTTGCCCCGTAACTACCCGAAATTTCCAACGTCCCGGGCTCCCCCGCGCTTAACCCCCTGCTTGACGCCCGAAGATGCTGCGCCAGGTTATAATACAACGCCCCTACGAAGGCCCGCCAACCAAGAGCGCCGTCTGTACCTCTTCTGCGCCCTATGGCCTATAAGCGTAGCTTCGATTTTTCAGGAGACTTACCGCCCCCCCCCAGCGCATTTAAAGCTCTGAATCCCTGCGCGAAGAAATTTTTTTAATTCGCCCCACAGCATGCGCGCCCAAACCCGCGCTAGCCAGCGCCCGCCGCCTTCACAGCATTAAGCCTCTTTATTTTTTCCCTCTAAAACGGAGGGTCACATCCAATCGTCCCCCCCCCTGTCCGGGTTGTGGCTTTCCCCCCCTGCAAGCCAAATTTGGCGATACTCGTTAGGCCGGCGGGGCACTCCATTCTTGTTCGACTCGGCACCTTCCTAGTTATTCCCTCCTTTTGAACCCGCTGCCTATCCCCGACCTTTTTTCTTCGATTGGGGATCATTAGAGGTCGCAGGCTCAGACCCAGCATCATTTCATTTCCGCTGGCCCCGCCCCGCCCCCCCGCCCTCCCGGTATCCAATAGCGGACGAATTTTCTCGACGTCTACTGCAATACGCTTCTTTTGCCTTTTTCTCTCGCCGCAATGGCTTTAACTACTCGAGGCTTGGAACCGCTGCTTGAGGTTCGTTTCTGCTTCCTTCGCAAACCTGTAGATGTGGGTCCGCCCGGCTCTTCTGTAGCCGCTTTTTTCGTCCAACTAAGTATATGCACCGATTTCCATGCACGTTCGCACATGAACATCTTTGATGTTAAGGAGTTGACTGCTGACGCAGAAGCCTCCCTCCCGGCTAACCTGTGTTCTCCTATGCCATGGTGGGTCTATGGATTTTTCCCCTCCGAGTGACCAACGCTACCCCCGCGTCTCCGCGGGGACTCCTTGGCTATGGACCTGCAATCTCCGTGCTCTTCCCTCGTTGGTGCGGAGGGCTCTTTCTTCAGTTGACTGCTCTCGCAGGGTTATTACTTTTCATCTTTTGAGAAGAGCCCCTGTTTCCCCCGCGCGCCACAGGATACAATGCGGCCAGCAGGACTCGAGCGGCTGGGGTCGGTGCAAAAATTTTGCCTCCCCCTTCACATTTCTCGACAGCCGCTTTCCATGAGCGTAGGTACCTTTTATGTGCGAACCGAATACCCACCCCTCTTCTTGTGACCCCCAGCAAATCTCTAGCTATCTGCGCCCCACTTTAGCAATGTATTTCTGCGCACTGTTACAACCCCCCTGCGCGGACTATTGCGTTTCCTGCCGCTTCGACGTACCCTCTTACGGTTTTCCTAACCCTGAGAGCACTCGCACTACTCACCTGATATCCTGAAACCTCTTCTCCCCTCCCTTTTATTCCCGAGAATTCTTCCCTCGTTTCCAGAAAGACCGACCGCAACGGTTTTCACCCCCTTTTTTTAAGTATCCCTCCCTTGTTTTTTTTTCGAGAATCTAATTCGGACGTGAGCTCGTCTGTTAGCGATGCCTGATTATTTCCGCTCGGGCGTTGCCCGAAGACCATGAAAGACTTCTCTTTGCCGGCAAGACTCTTTTTCGACCTACTCGTGTGAGTCGGGCGGTTATTCATATTGGGTCTCTCCCCCGAGTACGGACTACAACGCACTTCCCCATCCCGTCCTTGTGGTTTTTTAACACAGTTCCCCTCCCGACAATTGCTAAATGGCGCGAAAACCAACCTCATGGATGGCTTTTATTTCCAGTAGCGGGGTGGGATTGTTCTATAAGCCATTCCTACACCTACCGCGTTCCTTTTTGAATTGGTGCTGTCGGGATTGGAGTCAGGCGCCCTTGCGACGTAGTTCAGTCCTGTACTCTGGCTTTTTTACACTCCGGTCTCTCTGGAGGGGTGGGGTCACACATGGGACCCGCCCTCCTAAAACAGATTCCCCCTATGCGACCCCCCGGCTAGATCCACCTTTTTCCATGAACTTACCCTTTAAGCACCAACCTCACCTTCGTGATCTAGGTCTTCCCTCGTGCCTCCCCTCCCCCCGCCTTAGTCCCTATATGGGGAGTCGACTCTGCTTGATCGATTTTGCCCCCTGAACCCCTCTAACGCAAGGAGTTTTCCTCCTTGGAGGTCTGATGCTTCCCCCCCCCCCATTGCAATCAACTCCTTTCCACAATCCCTTACCTTGCAGGGTTCCGCTACCTGATGAGCATTCAGCCCAGTGGATCCCCCCCATGTTGGCGATTTTCTTGACCCGATCAATGTTTTGGTGGGTTTTAGGAGAACTAAACTGCTGAAGCCCCCCTTCACAGGTTGCGCCCCAAGCAGACTGATTAGAAATAACACGACCGGACCTGCAAGGGCATTTTCCCCACCTGAGTGAGTCTACAGCCTTTGCGTTCTTGAGTTCCTCTTCCCGACTTTAGGTACGCGTCGACGCAATTCTAAGCGTAATTGATTGGCGTGTTTTTTTTTCCCCTCCCGCGACCATATCCCTAGCGCCCGGCGTAGACCTGTTCTCGCCCCCAACCCCAAAAAATGCTTTCCGAAATGTTTGATGGGAAGTGGGGAGACATGGTGCACCCTTCCGGCGCCTGTGCCGAGTCTCCTTACTTGGACGCCGTTACCTTCTTTTTTTGCATTTTTCGTCCCTACCGCTCTTGCCAGCATTCTTTGGGCGATCCCCGCCCCTACCATTGTGTGTTTTCGCGTTAACCGACGCGTTGACTCATCGGGTGTTAAGAAGCGGCGCGTGGCCTTTTCGCTGGCGCTATTTCCCTTTTTTTCCGTTGTGGTGGTCGAATTTTTCTTTTGCTCCTCCCTCGTGGAATCCCTGGATGGAGTAATGTTCTACTGCCCAAAGTCCGACCGATGGTTCTAGTTCTTCAGCGCCATTGGGCACGTTCCCCGTTTTGTACTTTTTAGGAGGCTCTGTTTGCCTCGACCTCGTGCGAGTCCTCGACAGCGCGGGCCCTAGCTCTGGCTTGAGATTCAGCGTTGGTTGTGTTAATTTTGGCCTGTTTCGTGTTTCTAGCCTTAGTCTGGACTTGACCAAGGTTTTATTTATCTGCATTGGTTCCGGTGCCTCAGAGGGATTTCTGCTCTGCGTTGTTTGTTCAGACGACGGGCGCATGTTGAAGTCACCTCCTTTTCTGCAGCGCCCCCCTTTCCGCGTCTAGCTACGTTGCCGGCGTTGTCCGACTTCCCCATTTTTCTCCGCCGGAGAACGTAGGCCCTCTGACGTTTGCTCGACGAACTCTTTTCCTTGGCTCTTCCGCGCGCTATCGAGGGCATTGAAGGACTCTTTCTTTTCGTCTTCTTTCACCATGCGTTATGGAGAGCGGCCGGAGAGGATCTTCCCCTCCACCTTGTTGTTGTTTCTTATGGAAGGCCGCTCCGTCCGCTCCCCTCTTTAGGCTGCCGGCACCGCGCCTCTTAAGTATCCCTCTCTCGTCTCGCTTGGTAGATTAGCGAGCAACATACTACCCTCGCGGACACGGAGCGCAGCTGCGGCGTCCATTAGGCAAAGCCAAGGGACCCTTCTCTTTCACCGCGAATGGTCGCTGCGCCCCAGGTTTTCTCCTCGTCAATTCGCCCTGTCGCCGAGGCGATTCAAGACGCCGCACTCAACCCATGCCCTTCGACTCTTGGCCATCCCTTCGTCCCCCCCGGCGACCTCATCCAGTCCCCACCTCCCCCTGCCGCAGCCACTTCCCCCTTCCAATCAAACCAAAGCCTAACGACCGCGGCGCGAACTTTCTCCACCTTCTTCCCAGGCCGAAACACAGTCCTGCACTAAGCCCAACTGACGGTATGAGCCAATTACTGGCTCTTCCCCAAGCTTTTTTGACTCCCCCCATCTGATACTTTTTTCCGGATCACATTCCCTCCCGACATGGTAGTCTTTCTGGTCGCGCGCCCTCGGTAAGAAATTCGGCCCTGACTGGCGCCCCCTAGAAAATCCCCTCCGCTGCCGCCTGTTCTTACCCCGCCCCTGACCTTTCCTCACGTTTCAAAACGGTCGTACGGTGACCAATATCCCGTTAGTGGTGAGGGGCTCTTCCAATACCTATTCTTCACTCAGCGCCCTTCGCGGCATTCTCTCTAGTTAGGTTAACGGCGGTTTGGCCACCGTGAGCCCTTCGTTTGGGGTAGCATCTGCCGGAGTCATTTGCTTAAAAACCACCTATCTGCATGAGTCGCATATTTCCCTGCCATTTGGCTTCGCATGGTTGGTCCGTGGCTTAATCTCAGGTCCCAGAAATCTTCCGTGAAAGTATTTTCCGATGTCTCCCCTCCCGCCCCTCACAACAATCTCGGACGAATTGTCTCAGCGTACTTTCCTTTCTCGCTGATCCCTCTTCGTCCCCAAGGCCCCCCCGAGAAACACCTTGTAAGCTGGACACTGCGCGAGTTGTGAAGGATTTCGACGTCGTCGCTTGACTTCGGTCGCCCCCCACTGTAGAGGATGGGCTTGCCCGAGCTCTTTTTCTTAACTTTTTCTCGCCCAATCGAGTTTTGGGAAGCTTTCCCCCGGACATGACCAGTCCCTTTTTCCCCCCTGTTTGATTCCACTTCTTTTGCTTAATTTTTCTCCCCCCTGCACTAAGTTCACCTGTGGTCTTTGAGTAGTCTTCATGCGTGGGGGCTCTCTTACTTTCACCCATATCCTCGAGCCACCCTCATTTTCTCCCCAGCGGGGACTTCGATTGTCCTGCACGTCGCGTGCTGAAGCTCCCCCTTCTTTCAAGTTCGGAGATCTCTTTCGTTTCACTTCTGCTCGGTCGTATTCTTTTTTTCGGATCTTTGACGCGTTTTCCCTGTTTTGTCCACGCGGTCAGTTTTGTGTTGATGGAACAACACCCTTGGAAATTCGGCTTCTTTCCGCCAATCTAATCCTTGTTTGGCTCCCGTAACTCCCCTCCTCCCTCCCGCCATTTCCAAAGAACGGGTTTGTCCGGTTACATTGCTGATCGACCCCGATACCACCCCCCCCTCGAAGAAAACCCATCATCTGATTTGTTTCGGCCTTCCTAAAGTGTTCCGTTTCTTGGTTTTTACACATCCCAAGCTGGCGGATGATTTTTTGAATTTTTCTTTGGTCCTATGCCCATTGACCCCGATCCCTCCTTTCTCCCCTCTCACCCGTTTTTTTCTTTTCATCTGACCCTCTTATGCTTCCCCAATCCCTTCCCTCTGAAATTCCTATGATTCACGCAGAGCAAAGCAGGAACGACCCCTCCCTTAGCGTTTCCCTGGTCCCCCTTCAGTAAGATCCTCTCCTTTCCTCTTACTCAGTTTCGTGGAAGGAACCCTTTTGTCTGTGTAACGTTGACTTTTTTTTTTCGTCGGTTGCAGGTCAACTGTATACGCCGGCGTTTTGCTCCGGAGGTCAATGGCGCAGAGATCGTTTGGCCATTGACTGCCCCCCAAACTTTTCAGGACTCACATGCCGGTTTAGTGGTGGCCTTATGCACTACTGGGTACGTTCCAACTCCCCTTCTCTAGCTCTGACTACAACTCTCTGACCGCGCCCGTGTTTACGCTCCAAGCGAGCACAGTGAGGCATCACCCTTTCGGAGGTATTTTCTTTCGCTTTTCACTCCCTGTGTGGATGGTTTAGGGTTAGTCTTACCCGCCCCTCCCTTTGGGTTGATTGGCGTTGTCGAGGACTTGGATTTGAGGACTTCGACCCTATTAGCTGAGACGCAGTTTCACCACTTTGTTCCTCAGGTTAACCGTGGCGCCCCCCCAGCGTGGCCCCCCCCGGGGAATTTTTTCTTTCAACTCCATTGAAACCTGTCTATCTTAGAAACTTTAGGAATGAAAGATTCCTTCCTCCCCCCTTTTGTCCCACCAGAACGGCGTGCGAGGTCGCACGGCTCCTTGAAGGTCATATCCCCGGTTTAAAGTAGTCCCTTAATGAGTTTTTGCAAGGATTGGCGCTTATTAGATACCCTCATTCACCAGTCCACATCCCATGCTTAGGTCCAGGAACACAGGGTGATTTCCTTGATTTGTTTCTCGCCCAACCCGAACGCCTTGACAACCTCAAAGGTAAGCTGTGCCGTCCCCCCCCCTTTCACCCTCCCATGTGCTTCTAGGGGCGGTGGCGTCCCCTGACAGCGCGGTTAGCGAGAAGTATCGGTTTCCAGTTCCCATACCTGTTTTTTTCGAAGACCTTGCTTTCCTGGCGTGCATTCCCACTGTGGGCAGTGAGATTTTGCCCGTACGAGTGGTTCTATCCTTTAGGGTCTTCTCCCTCTTCGTGAGCGTCTCACGATTTGTCCCCGTTGACTTTTTCCTGTAGGCTTAGGGGCGTCCCTTGAAATTCCTCACTTGCTGGTTGAGCCGATTTCTTGACGTTCTTCCCCTTCCAACTTACCACCGAACGGTTCCCATAGCAGATTGGAGATGTCTGTTTTCAGACCAAAAGGCGATCTGGACGGTTGCATGCAGTCAGCATGAGAAGCAGTCATAGATATGCATTCCCCATCCTTCTTTGATGCCTTCTTCTTGAGGTGGCGACCGCCCTTTTACCTGGTTCGATTTCGTGGGATTTTCGTTTGGAGGACATCGGCTTCTGGTCGGGTGAAGATTGGGCGCTGGCTATTGTCTCCTGTTCTTTGGTGGCGCTGCAGTTCTCTTTTTTCGGTTTCTTTTATTTTCGCGCAGGCGCTTCCAGCGCTGCGCCTTGGCGTTAATTTTTTTTTTCCCTGCAAACTTTCGCAGCGGGTTCCGCGTATGGCTGGAGCGCCCCCCTACTCAGTTTTTTTTCATTTGTTTACGGACCTTGTTTTCCCTCCTTTATTCTCGTGCGAGGTACGTAGACGCCTCTGGAGGGCAGTCCTTCTTGGAGCTCTTTTGCTTTTTCCTGGGGGGAAGTGTTGAAAGCGGGGCCGGTGTCCCCCCCCCTTTTTTTCCCTTTTGGATTTCAGCCGGTTAGGACGATGACGGCAAGAGTCGAGCTGTTTCTTGTTTGACCCGTTCAGTTCTCTTTTTTTATTCCGGTCTTCGTGTCTTTAGCTTGGTTGCGGAAGGTAGTACGTTCCCCTTGTGGCCCTCTTCCACAACGCGCGCAGATCTAATTTTTCAGGCTTGCTTTTCCCTCCGTGAACCCTTCTCGCCTTGATGCCGCGGCCAGACGAATTGGAGAGGCGTGAGATCGCTGACCTTGCCCTTCCCTCCCCCCTTCGGCAGAGGACGGGGCCCCCCGTAGAACCTCCCTTTCTCTCATCGATCTTGTGTTGAGAGTCTAGCTCTTTTTTCCCTCCCCTCGTTGGAGATATTTTTTCGCTACGCTCAGCTTCCACAATCCCCCCCCCTCTTTTCTGGTTTTTCGGCCATCTGCTTAGTGCCGCCGTCGTCCTTCCTCATCCCCGATCTCCCTCGCCTCTCCCTTCCACTTTTCTTCCTTTCCCATCGTTCTTGCACGTTCGCTTTTAGTTGGAAATCGTATTTGCACAAGGGGCAACGTTCTCTGTCTTCGCCTCCTTTTTTCGAGCCACAGATCCGTTCCCCTATCTCCCGTCACCCCCTCGACGCGAACTCGTACTACATCTCCGCATCCTGGGGAAAAGTCAACATGCAGCTCGCTCTGCCGTCACTTTTCCGGCTCCTCCCCTTCTTTCCCGGCGTGCTTTTTTCACTTCCCAACCCTGAATTTGAAGCAGTCCCCCTTTATGAGCCCGCCCGTTCGTTTTGATCGACGCTAATCCCCCCCCTACAACAACCTAGCCGCCGCCAGTAATCCGGTAGGTCCGCCCCCCATTGCCCTGTTCTCTCCTCAGCGTTAAACCCCCCCCCTTTTTTGCTCGATTTTTAGTCTACATTCGCCATCTTCTGGATGTCCGCTTTAGAGCTGCGCGATCCAAAGTCATTGCAAAACAGACTACCATGTTTCGCGCCCGCGCCTTGCCAGCGTCCCGACCTCCTCCCTCCTACGTTCCCCGAAAACTCTTCCGGTCCCCCGTCCATCTTAAACCATTCGTTTTGGTTGCCCCTGGGCAGTAGACTACTGCTCCTCTACGGGTTACCCCTTTTTTCCTCGCCTCTGGTTTCTCACTCGTTCATTCTACGTAATATTCGCATTTGTTCTTCACCCAGCATTCCTCAACGCTCGCCCCATACCAGATCTTTTTCAGGTTTTTGACGTGGCGTACCGTCGAATCTGTGCGCTGCGCCCAGAACGTGTTTCTTTTCCCCCCTTGCAGCCACGCCCCCGCCCCCTCTGCCAATACGCGGACCCGACTCGTCCCCCTCCGTCAAGTTACTGAAGTCCACGGTGAAATACTTCCTTTTTCCCCCTGCCCTCCCTGCCGGCTAGTTTCTGTCCAGGATTGTCCCGCCGTTCTTCTGCCTTCTGCGCAACCCTGTAGTGTGGGTTCGGCTCTCTTTTTGCATTTTCTTTCTCCATTTCCTTCCAACCTTGACTGCTCCAACGGTTTGAAAGGCACCACAGAGTCCCTGTATTTTTACTTCCTGTGGGTGCACATTGAGCGACCCCCCCCTTGAGTAACCCTTTCATTTCTCTCTCTCCATTTCGTGGTGTTTCTATGAATTCGGGTCATCGATTGCCCAACTCTAAGTCAGCCCTCATTTCAATGCGGGCAAAGCCTCCCTAATCTCCCCTCCTTTCTGTTTCAGTGCGGTGCGCTTCAGTTCATCCCCCCTGCTCTGTTTCTATATCAGGGTTCTGCTGTGTGCCCTTTTGAGAAGAAGCGTTCCTGTTTACGCTGCCCTTCTTTTTGGGTTACTGATTAAGTCCCTTTGGAGTTCCCTCCCACTACTAGCCACAGAGATGTGGTCGCCTTTTTCCCCCTTCCTACAAACTCCTCGCCAGCCGCCAATAAAAATTTTTTTATTTTAAATTGTAAAAGACCCCTCCCACCCAAAACAGAGTAGGAAAAGCCCCCTCCAGCAAGAAGATATTTTCTGTTTTTAGACTCCAAACCCCAGCATTGTCTTCTTGCGGTTCATATAATGTTTTTTTACCAACCCCCCCACGTTCTTAGTTCGATTTGAAGGTTTCGATACCGTGTGTATACCATTCTGCGTACATCTGTACATACGGAATTTACTCCCCTTTTCTTTTGTCCTCCTGAACTCTTGCCTGGCCCCCCACCTTCTCAAATGTCAATCCTCCTCTCCGCTAAACCCCCTCCTCCCTCTGACGAGTAATAAGGCTTCCCTCCCCGCCCGCCTCCGCGCAACGGGACACAGACAGCCTTCCCCCTAAATCTACCTCCTCCTTCCCGTGTTTTTGCGATATAATTCCTTTCTGAGGTGGCCGATGTCTTCGTACTGCCTGCTACAGCTCTCTCTCGCAGGCTTTTTTTCCCTTAGGAGGTACCTTTCCCAGCTGTGAGGATGATGGCCCGGGCCTCCTCTCCTACAATTGTAGTCTTAAGGACCTTTTTTTCCTTGTTGTTAAACCCATTTCCCCCCCCCCCCTCCCTCTAGTAGCCTAATTCACTCCCCCCGTCGCCCTACTCCCCTGAAGTTAAACTTAACAGAACCCCCTTTCTTCAAGTTTGTCTTCGCCCCAAACTTTTAGATGCTGGCTGTGATTTTGTTTTTCTCCTTTTTTTTTACGCTTTTGTTGTTGAGTTCGCGTACCTCGGTACCTACAAGACATCGTCTTCACTTTTGGTCTTGGCAGGATTTCGGAGGAATTGGAGGAAATGTTGAGCACTTCTCCCAGTCCTAGTTTTGCTCTGCCTCTCCCCGCAGTTCCTCGTGAGGAACAAAACTTTTCCGTCAGTCGGGCCAACCACCTGTTGTTTGGCCCCAAAAAAGTTGCCCCAGGAACCTCTTTTTCCCCCCGTTTCCTCCTGCACCCTTTCTAGATTCTCTAGCAACGAAATTGCCCGCCCCTGAACACAGCCTAGATTTTCGATTCCCTCTCAGGCTGCCTTCCCCAATCCAAGTCATTGAGTTCCCCGCTGTCTTCTTCGCTTCTTCTCGTTCTCATCCGTTGGAACCCCTTTTGACTCCTCTCAGACCACCCCTCCATTTGCTAGCCCTCCTTACAACCGGGCGTGTAGGGATTCTTTCCAACCAGCCCCGTGCCACAATAAAAGGGCAGCTGTTCATTTTGGTTTTTTTCCCGACACCGGTGTCTTACCATCAAGTGTTAACAGCGTGGCGCTAAGTGGCGAGTCCCCCACCGAACCCTCCCCGATCGTCCAGGAGCGGTTGATCCCTACTTTTGCGTAAGGCCATGAAGGTGTTTCGTCCAACCCCTCCCCCCTTCCCCCCACCCCGCCCACCACCCCCCCACTCTCGGCAGCCCTTTATCCTTCAAGTCTTCCTTTTTGCATTGGGGAGGACGGTCAAGTCTTTCTTCTTGCAGCTTTGAAGTACGCTGTCGATCCCCATTTTCTTTTCCCCTACGTATTCCCGTTGGCGGTTGCTTGGGGCGACCTTCGCCGTTAATCACTTGCTTTTTCCGTTTCCCCATTTTTTGTAGATACGGCCGAACATGCCTTTCCCCCCCCCCCTTCGAAAGTCTGCCGCTCATAGGTCCCCGAGCTTTTGGTCTGTCTGTTTTGACTTCCCACCTGTCCCTCATCTTATCATTCCTCTCCGAGATATTGCGCTTTCAAACTCTCTCTCCTTGCGCTACTTTCAGATCTCTTTCGTCTTTTGGCGTCCTTTTTTCCCTTTCCCTACATTTGGGTAAGTTGGTTTTGGGACCCTTACGCGTTTCTTGGATGTGTCAGCGTAGGGCGGTTTGATTGAGCTGGACTGTCGCTGTGCGACGCTTTTTAGGCTATTCGTTTCTCTGTGGTTGGCGATTTTCCTTCTTCCGCGCAGTTCCCTTCCTTTTCATCAAGATGACTTCCCTCTTTGTTTTCTGTAATGTCTCAGGAAAATCTCGCTGGGTTTCTAGCGTAGGGTGACTAGACTTGCAAATTTTTTCGCCACGCCGTTCGTTGGTTACTAGAGGCGCCCTCTTTCTTTGTTGTTCTTCTTCGGAGATTTCGCGTTGCGGTCCTTTTAAGATCTGGGGAGGTGAATGAAGCTTCTTCCTTCCCTTTTCTGGTATTCTTTCCTTCGGTTCTGACGACGGACGGCCCCCCAGCCTTCTTGAAGGTGGACTGTGTCCGGTATTCGTACTTATCTTGGCCGGATGGCGGTGCTGGAGCGATTTCAGTAGGAGACTTTTTTTTTCTTTTCGAAGGCTCTGCCTCTCTCCCCACAATTTTGAGGCACTTCCGGTTTCCGCGCTTGTCCTCCGGTTGAAAATTATATCCTCCCCGTAACGGCTCTTCCTCTGAGTTTTGGCGGGTCCTCGCGAGATCCGAGATTGGTCAATTGGACTAGCCCGTACTTCTTTCTGAGGACCACCCTTTGGCCTCCCCCCCGTCCATGCGTGGCATCTTTTTTTTCTGAGTCCGGAGCGTTTCGCGCTTTTCC
>Ga0179593_1330379_pt1 | contig 11733 bp, 14 predicted proteins | sample CZODoug2_1_08_16_FD_185931 | JGI IMG/M metagenome (GOLD analysis project Ga0179593, IMG submission 185931) | Vadose zone soil fungal communities from Angelo Coast Range Reserve, California, USA - CZODoug2_1_08_16fungal (PacBio error correction) | ecosystem: Environmental > Terrestrial > Soil >... | reverse complement strand
GCAGGGGAGAGAGAGACCTGTTTTTGAAAAAAGATGGGGAAAATTGTCGGGAGCGCGATTCCTCGGGGGCCCCCCACCGGCGGCCCGGGAAGGAAAACGGCGATTTGATTTGGGATCCTTCGGGACCACCCACACGGGGCGATTTTTTTTTTTAAAGGGGGGGGGTGGAAAAAAAAAGGAAACAAATCCCGGGGGCCCCCCCCCCGGGCCCAAAAAAAAAAGGCACACAAAAAATTGTTTTTTTTTTGAACATTTCGAAAAAAACAGGGCGCCCGGGTCTAGCGAAACTCCCGGGCTCTGATTGACCCCCTTATTCACCAACCTTATTTACGGAAGTTTTGCGGCTTCTCCAAGTAAAGATAGGAGGGTGGGCCGGGGGGGCAACAGGCGAGGGGGGCCCGGAGGGCGGGGGGAAAAAATAAGAAAAGGGGGGGGCTCGGGATTTTATTCGAGGCAAAAAGCTTCGGGCAAAAAACACATTAGAGCGGCTTTTTAGGGGGGGGGGGGGGGGACATTTTGAATTTGTAAAGCGAAAGTCCGGGCTCGGGCCCACCCCAAGATGCGACCGGTTTTGGTCCGAAGGGGGGGGGGCGCCCAGCAGGGGCCACATAGGGCCGGAGGGCGCGAGTGAATACCACGGAAAAAAACCGGCGCCGGCCCCAAGTGGGGAGCTGAGGGGGGGAAAATAAAAGGTGGAGAGGGGAGGGGAGCAAAAAGGCGGTCCGGGGAAACAAAATATCCCCCACGCGCGGGCCCCAAAAACCCCCAACCCAAAAAGGCCTTTCTTTTGCACAGGCCACCATTGGGGGGCCGGATGGGTCGGCCCACGGCCCCTTTTCATCGCCGCGGGGGACCAGATTTCCATTTTTGGCGGTAGTTTCGAGGTTTCGGGGGAAAACGTGGATAAGACAAAAAGCGGGGGGGCAGGATTGTTGTACGGAGGAAGGGGTTGGCCGGAGGGGAACTGCGGGAGCGGCGGTCTTTGTTTTTTTCTTTTATTGTTTTAAAAACCTGCGGGGCCTCTTTTTACCCTTTCTCCTAAAAAAAACTCGCCTCTAAAACCTAAAAAAACACTTTTTCAACGTTTCCGTCATGGAGGGGGGGGGTTTCCCTAGCTTGGGGGCGGGACGATTGTAAATTAGGGTTCCCCGCAAAAGGCTTGGTTGGCTGGGAAACACCGGGGGACGGGGATTTTTTGCCGTTAAGCGGTTTCTGTTCCGGGCCAGGGTGTTTCCGACACCCCCTCTAAGTTTTTCCAAAAAGCGAGGATATTTCCACGGGGGCCCCGAGGGGACGCGGATTATTTCTTCGCTTGACGTTTGGATCCTTTCAAGGGGAGCCTCATTGGGGGGGGGGAAGGCCGGTTTCCGTGGGGGTGGTTTTTGTTCCCGGGGGGGGGGGCGTTCCGGCGCGAGGCAACCCACGGGAAAAAAAAACGGGGCCTTGGGGATTCAGGCAATTGCCTTCCCCGGAAATTTTTTTGTTTTCGGGTTTGCGGGGGGCACCCAACGGCGGGCCCTCCCGCACGCGGGGAGAGGAGGATGCGGGTTGAATTACCCGCGCTCTTCTTTTCGGAACGTTCCGAAAAGGGCGGGGGGACCGGACAACCCCAGATGGAGGGGCCGGGGGGGGGGGACAAACCTTGAAAATTGTGGGTGTTCCCATTTGCGGCCGCCAGGGAAAACGGGGTTATTCGCGGGGCTTAGTGGGGCCACGTTTGTCGCGGAAAGGGTTTTGTTTTTGTATGAAGTCTGGTTTTTTGTACTTGGGGTTCACGGGCGGTTAACGGGGTTCAAAGTGGGGGACTTCAAAAACGTTTTATGGCGGGGATATTTTTTTGCGCATTTGACCGATGATGCCAGTGTTAAAAAGGGGGGGGGGGGGGCCCCTTTTGTTTTTTGTTTTCCCCCCGGGGGGGCCCCCGGGGGGAAGGGTGCAAAATCGCGAACCCCAGGGGAGGTCACCGGATGTTTCCCGGGCCCTCGTTAGGGATAAACAAAAATCGCCTTGCGGGGCTTTTCGGGTTGGGGGAGGAGGGGGGGCCGCCCACGGGGCAACCCCTGTAAAGACCCCCGCCCAACCGGAAAGAAGGGGCCGGGATGAAGGGCCCGTTTCGTAATTCGTTTAAATTGATTTCCGGCCCCCCCGGGGCGGCGGGGGCTATCATGGAGGCCATTGAGGAGGGGAAAGGAGCGAAAAGAGGGAAAAAAAGAAAAAAAGAAAAAGGCAAAAAAGGGGGGAAGGAGGGGAAAAAAAAGAGGGGGGACGGCACAAACAAACAAACAACAAACAAAAAACAAAAAAACACAAAAAAAAAAAAAAAAAACGAAGGGGAAAAAAAACAAAACAAAAAAAAAACAAAGAAGACAGGGGGAACAGGGGAAAAAAAAACAAAACAAAAAAAACACAAAAAACAAAAAAACACCATTTAAAAAAAAGGGGGGAGGGGGGAAAATAAAACAAAAAAAAACAAAAAACAAAACAAAAAAAAAAAAAAAAACAAAAAACAAAAAAAAACAACACAAAAGGGGGAAAACAAAAAAAAGAAAGCGGGAAAAAAAAAAAAAAAAAAAAAAGAAAAGGGGGGAAAGGGGAAAAAAAAACAAAAACAAAAAAAAAAAAAAAAAAAAAAAAAAAAAAAAAAAAAAAAAAACAAAAAAAAAAAAAAAAAAAAAAAAGGGAGAAAAAACAAAAAAAAACCAAAAAAAAAAAAAAAAAAAACTAACAACATTTGTATTTTTGTGGGGGCCACCCAAAAAAACAAAACAAAAACATAAAAAAAAAAACAACAACAACAACCCACAGCACTAGGGGGCGAGGGGGGGGGGGCCGGAAACACCACCGGCCGTCGGAGGGGAAATGAATCGGGGACGGCCGCAAAGGCGTTGGAACGTTTCAAGGCTGTTTTGCCGAACGATTTTTTTCGGCCGGGGCGGGGGGCCTCCGCTCACTCATAGCCGGGGAGGTTTAGCGGGGCAGAGGGGCGGCCAAAGGGGGGAGGTGGGGAACGACGGCACCCAAAAAAGGCGTTCCGTTTTTGGGTTTTTTGTTTTTAGGGGGGGGTTTTCGTTCCGTTTGGAGCAATTCGCCGAGGAGTGGGGGGGAAAAAAAAAAGAGGAACAACTAAGCGAGAAAAACGAACAGGGGGTTACGGCCGCACCGCCGCAGGGCCGGGGAAAAAAGGAACAAAAAAAAGAAAAAAGTGCGTTGGGGGGTTTGTATTTATTCATTGTCAGGGGCGGCGAGGGCGGGGGTGTGCCCGGGGGGAAACAACCACTCACAAAAGCGGGCGTTTCGGACGGCCTCGGGGAGTTGGAAGGGACAAAGTGCGGGTGGGAGGCCCACACCGGCCCAGGGTTGGGCCCGGGCCCCCCCCCCCAACCAGGGGGGGGGGGGGCAAAACCAACCCACACCCCACACCCCCCCCAAAAAAAAATAAAAAACTAAGACCCGGGGGAACCCCCCCAACCCAAAAATCTTTCGGTCTTGACGGGGGGGGGCATAAAAAAAAAAAAAAAAAACAAACAACAAAAACAAAAGGGGGGGGAACACAAACAACCAAAAAAAAAAAAAAAAAAAAAAAAAAAAAAAAACATCAAAAAAAAAACATCAAAAAAAAAAACAACCGGGTCAGAAAGGGCCCGGCGTGTTTTTTTGGCCGAAGGGGGCCATGGGGGGGGGGCCCCATAGGCAAAAAAAAAAACAAGTTTTTTTTTCCGCCCAGCCGATCTAGGGGGGGGGGGGTGGGGGAGAACCAAACAAGTTCGTCCTTCGCGAATCAAAAAATCCGGGGACGCTGGGACCGTTTAAGGGGTCTTCGGGGGCCGTGGGGCGGGCGGAGGAGGTTGGGCACGAACGAAACGAAAATTGGAATTTTGAATTTTGGGGCAAGGGATTTGCCCGGACAGGGCCACTTTCGGGCATTCATTGGGGCCCGGGTGGAAGGGGGGCCTGGGGGGGGGGTAAAAAAAACCGGAAAAAAAAAAAAAAAACAAAAAAAAAAAAAAAATAAGAGGGAGGCCAAGAAAAAAAAACACAAAATAAACCGGGGGCAGAGGCCTCGTTGCGGCAATTGAGGGTCGCTTGTGTGCTGGGGTGTGGGCGGGAATATATTTATTTGAGGGGGGGGAAAGGGGGCCTTCGGGGGCCGGGGGTAGGTTCATCGGGGGACAATTTTTTTTGTACAAAGGGGGGGCCCGTTGGCGGTGCCATTTTTGCGGTTGTGGGGGGCCGCCGGCGGGTGGGGGACGCCGAATTGTTTGGACATGATGGGGGGAGGGGATCAGGCCCCATGCGTCCGGGCTTCCCCCCTTCAGACCATTTTGGTTTATGAAAAAAACCAACAGGGCCAAGCGACAGGGGCGCTCGGAAAAAAAACAAAAAAACACAAAAAAACACAAAAAACCTCAACAAAAAGGGGGCACCAAACCACCACCCCGGGCCCGGCGACGGGGGAAAAGGGGGGGGGGGGGCGGCAATTTTTTTCCGCCAGGCAAAAAAACATTAGGGATATGGGATTTGTCGAAAGGGGTTAGGAAGGTTTGGATGTTTTTTATGGGTTGTTTGTGGGGGGGGGGGAGTTTGTTGGAAGATTGGCGGCGCAAAACGGGCAACCCCCAAAACGGGGGGCCCCGGCCCGCCGCGAATGGCCGACACGAGGGAAAAAGAAAAAAAGAAAAAAAAGGAAGGGAAGAAAAAAAAAAAGAGGGCACACAACCGCCGGGAAATGGGGAGGAGGGAAATGGGAAAAAGGGTAAAAAAACCGTGTTCGGAAAAGCATTGATTTCAAATTCGGGGCCACGGGGCCGGCTCTTCCAACGGGCGGGACACACCCGAAGGACGGGCGCCGAACAAGACCCAAAGGGAGCAGATTTATTGGCGGGGGGGACGCGGGGCGGGGGGGGGGGGGGGGGGCCCGGGGGGGGGGGGGGCTCAGGCTCTGATTAGGCCAGAATGTTCGCCAATTTAGGTTTCAATTTCGGGAAAAAAAAAAAAAACGGTTGTCGGTGGTGTGGGTGAAAAAAAGGTTGGGGTGGAAAACGAGATTAGTTTTTCCGCCAGGCGGGGGGCCTTTTTTTTCACATGAGGGGGGGGGGGGGGGGACATTGCGGATTCAAAAAAGGAAAAGGGGGGGGGGCCAAGGCCAGGTTTCACCCCGGCGGTTTTTTTTTTTGCGGGTTAGGGGGGGGGCCAACACGGGCGTCTTTCTTTCCCCCCAGTTTTGTTTTAAGGAATATTTACATTCATACGAAAAAAGGCCCCCCCAACCAGAGGGGGGGCGCGGTTTCTTTGGCGTGTCAACTCCCTTGGTCGGATTTGTTTTTGCAATTATGGGGTTTCCTGAAAAAGCCCCGGGGCCATCGGCAACACAACGGGGGGGGAACGATACACCACGAGGGGGACAATTGGACCGGCCGAAACCGCCGAAAGAAACTATCGATTCCGAAACAAACGGGGTTTTTTCTCGAGGGCGGCAAAAAAAAAGGTCGGGGCCAGCCGTGTTCCCGGCCCACATTTGCGTTTGCCCTGGCCCACGCGGGGAATTTGTGGTCGCGACAAAAAAGGTTTGGGGGGGGGCGGCAACAAAAAGGTTTTTGCCGGGGGGGAATTTCCGGGAACAAACCGAAAAAAACCGATTATAATCGCTTTTCAAGGCTCGAAAAGAAAAAGATCTCGCGGGAAAAAAGGTCGGGGGAAAAAGCGGGGCAAGGGCACAAAACGGGTTTTTCTTTTTCTCTTTCTCTTTTCTTCGGGAAAAAGTTTTGTTTTCGGTTGCGCGGCGGGCTGGGGTGTTCGGGAATTGGGAAAGAAAGGGCCGAGCCGAAATTTCGAATGGAAAAAAAACCATTTCATTTCCCCGCAAACCGGGGGGGCCGTTTACCCGGCCGGGGATGGGGACCGGTATCGCATTACGGCCGATGTAAAATACTCTGTGCGGCAAGGGAGAAGCCCACACAAGATTGGGGCCCAGGGGCCAAGGGGGGACGGGCCCTTCGGAGAGTCTTTTTAAGGGGGAATTACAAGGGCGGGGGGGGGGGGGGGGGGGGGGGGGGGGGAGGGGGGGGGGGGGGGGGGGGCACACACCCCAAACAACAAAAAAAAAAAAACCAAAAAGACAAACAAAAATAAAAACAAAACAAACGGGGGGGGCCCCCCCCCCCCCACCCACATTAGCCGGGTGGGGGTGGGGGGGGGGGGGGGGGGGGGGGGAGGGGGGGGGGGGGGGGGGCCCCCTTTCCGGGCGGGGCGCTTTGCCCCCCCCCAAAGCAAAAAAAAAAAGGGGGGGGGAGGGGGAGCAAAAAAAAAAAGGGGCCCCGGGGGGGCGGGGGGGGGGAGGATTTTGTCGTTTTTTCGCCTGCCCATTCGCGCGTTTTGGATTCGGGGGACTGCCTGCGGCGGCCGCCGGGAACAACAAAAGTTTTCCCCGCTCGGGGAGCACAGCAACAAAAAATGTTGGGGGCGAAAGAAACAGAATGCGGGCGTTTGGGAGTGGGATTTTGGGTTGGAGTTGTGACAAGGGGGGGAGAGAATAGGAAGCGGGCAGAGGGACCAACAGAAAAAAAGATAAAAAACGGGCAATTTTTCGGTCAAGGAGCGAAGTTCATCGCGCGGTTAACGGGCCCAGGGGAAAGTTTTTTTTTCGGGGCCGGGCTGGGAAGGGGGGGCAGGGACGCCCAACTTCGGGGGGAACAAATTTTGGGGGGGCTTTGGGGGCCCACCCCCCGGGCGGGGGCGGAGGGTGGGATGGTGCTAGGGTGGGGGCGACGGCGGGGCGGCATTTTCGTTCTTTACGGGGCGGCCCTTGAACCAAACACTTCCCCGACCGAAAAAATTCTTCTTCTTTTTTTTTGCTTCCTCCCTCCACCGTTTTTTTTTTTTTGTTGTGTTGAGGGAAAGAAGGGATCAGGCGAAGGGGTTTCAAGGGGCTCGGGGGAGGGGACGGATGACCAACGCCGCCGGTCCGGACAAAGGACCCTCCCAAGCTTCCTCCCCGACGCCAAGGCCCCCAATTTTACGGAGGTGTTGGAGGTCTTTGCTCACAGGGGGGACGGGAAAAAGTCAGAAAACCTTTGGGCCGTTTTTTTTACCAGCGGCGATGATTACTCGGCGGGAACGGGGATAGGGGGGCCGTTTTTCTGCGCTTCGATTCATCTTGTTTTCAAAAATCGGGGGACAAAAAACTCAGGCGGATCGTTTTCTTTTCGCTGAGCATTTTTTTTTGGGGGGACGAAGGGCGTTGGATTTTGGCGGCGCCCGCGGGCAGGAGGGCCGAATCAGACGGCGATTGCCGGGCGGAAAACGGGGGGAAAAAAATTCGACGGGATTTGTGGAGGAGGCCCGGCCCGGGTTGGGGGGGGGCCCCCTGGAAACCGGGGCGGAGGGGCGCGGGTCCTTGGGCCTGGGCGGGGCCAATTGGGTTCGGGAGGGTTTTACCGCCTGAGCACGAAGGACACAAAAAATTGAGAATTGGAAGGGCCCAGGTCCGGGCGGGGAAGGGCTCGGTTTTGCGGGATGGAGGGGTCTTCGAGACTTGGCGCCGCCAATTGGGCATTCGGACAACCCCGGCGGCAAGGCCAGCACGTCGGAGGGGGGGAATGGGTGTGACGTGTGGGGCCCTTTGGCGCTTTCGAGCTTAAAAAGGCGATATTACGGCGGTTTTCGCGGACAATTTACGGACACTGTTGCCAGGACACCTTTCGCGGAAACAATTTTTGGGGCCCCGGGGGCAGGGCACCGGGCCCCATGGTGCGGGACCGATGGACGAGTGCTTCGAGAGGAAAAAAAAAAAAGCATGGTTTTGTCGGGAATCGGGGATTTTTCGGTTCCATGTCCCCCTCGTTTGGTTCCGGTCTGGGTTTGGCAGAGTGGCGGGGGCTTTTTCAGGGAAAACAAAAACCAATGAAAACAAATTGGGGGGCCGGACAAGGGATGTGGACAGGGGGGGGGCCCAAGCCGGCGGCCCTGGTGGCCCTTTTATTGAATTATGTTAATTCTAAAAAAAAACTGGGGAGGAAGGGGGGGAAACCCGGGGCCGTGAAGGTGGGGGGCCTACCAAACCTGCGGGTTGGGGAAAACCGGGGGCTGGCGTGATTTGCATTTGTAGAGGAAAGGGGCCACGGCGGCGGAAAATCGGCGTTCACCGGACCCAACCCGGTTCCGAAAAATGTGACTATGGATGATTGGCAGAACAGGCAGAATCAAAGTTTGCACGCGTTCGCCACTTTTTTTTCTGGCTTTTTTGCGGGCGTTCTTAGGTTGTGTTTTCCGGCCGTGAAAAGAGCGGCGCAGGGTGTTGGGGGGTGGGCGAAGGATTGTTTCATTGGCGGGACACCACGGTTGGGACTTTGCCGCGGTGTTTTCTTTCGCGGGCGCCATTCTACGGGGGGCCCGGGCTCCCCCCCGAAGCCCGGGGGCTGCGTCCACCGAATAAGGCCGTGCTCGTGCTGTGGGGTTGTAGGGGCCCCGGTGGGGGTGGGGGGGGGGGGGGGGGGGGGGGGGGCCAAGGTTTTTTGTTGGACAAGCACAAACCACACCAAACCAACCGGGGGGGGGGGGGGGGGCAGGGGGGGGGGGCGGGGGGGGGGTGGGGCCGGGGCCCCCCGCGGCTTTCCCCACAAAAAAAACAATACAAAAAAAAAAAAAAAAAATAAAAAAAAACCCCCCCCCAAAAAACCCGGGGGGATTGTTTGTTGGGGGGGATTTTTTTTTTGAAACCCCTTTCCGAGGGGCTGGGGGGGGGAATCCAAAATAATTTTTGGTTTGTGGAGGCCCCCCCCCCCCCCCTGATTTGGTTTGTTTTTTGGGGGCGGGGGGGCTTTTTGGGGGGGGGGGGGCCGGGGGGGGGAATTTTTGTTTTGGGGGGCCCACGGCGGGGGCGGGCGGGGGTGGGCTGGTTTGGTTTCCGAGGGCGCTTGTTGCCCCTGCTTGGGTCAAGGGGCGACATGGGGGTCGGGGGGAAGCCATGGGCCGATTCTCCGATCATGGCGTCCCTCCCCGCCGGCAAAAAAAACGCTTTGGACGCAAGGTTACAAGAAAAATTGAGTTTGTTCCGATTGAGCTTACCGGCGGGGGGGGCGGGGAGAAAGGGAAAGTTTGTTTTGGGCACTTGAATTGTTTTTTGTTTTTTGTTTTTTTTGTTTTTTGCCCTTTTTTGTTCGGCCGGGAAAAAAAAAAAAAAACCCCGGCCCTCCAAAAAACGGGGGGGGACAGACAACTTTTCATTTTTTTTGGGGGGGGGGCCGGGGGGGGGGTGGGGGGGGGGGGGGGGGGGGGGGGGGGGGGGGGGGAACGGGGAAGGGGGGGGGTGGGGGGGGGGGGGGGGGGGGGGGGGGGGGGGGGGGGGGCCGGGGGGAGGCTCGGTTGTTCTTGGGGGGACTTTCTTTTTTAAATTTTTTTTCCCACGGGGTTTCCAACACCCAGGGGGGGGGGGGGGGGGGGGGGGGGGGGGGCCTTTTTTCCAAAAAAACCACGGGGGCCAAATTTGGCGCCCGGTGGGGCAAAAAAAACAAAAACAGGGGGGGGTGGGGGGGGCGTGAGGGGCACTCTGCATTCCCAATCCGCGCACGGCCCAGGGCGGAGGACAAAACCTTTTTTACCGGCAGGAAGTCCTGGGGGAATTTGGCGAGGCGGACCGGGGGTACGGGTTGGTCATCGGGGCGGGGCGGAAAACAAAAATGTTTTTTTTGGGGCCCTATGGCCTCGGGCAAAAAAAAACCGGGGCTGGGGGAACGGTCCGGATGTTCCGGTGGGGCGCGCCCACCCAATTGTCTCAAACCAAACTCACGGGAAGCGCGGCCGGGGACGCCAGCTTTGTTGATGTTCGGCGCTGATGAATAAAATGTAAAAAACCCAAGGCATTTTGTCTTTCGGTGTTGTGGGGCGCCGGGGGACCGGCTGTTTCCTCGGCGAGGCTCAACGGACGAAAAAAAGCGTCCCCAGAAAAAAACAACACAAAAAACCGAACGGCTTGTTGGGCTCCGCTGCGCCTTTCTTGCCCCACCTGCTTGCCGGCGAGGGCGGGGCTGCCCGGAAAATCGGTCGGGGCACACAAGCTGGAAGTCACGCTTTCGGGGGCGTCGAAATTAAATTCTCGGGACGGCCGTCGGCTTCGGACCCGAAAGATGGGTGGGCAGATAATTGTCTCTTTCCAGCCCCCCACACGGGGGCGATATTTCAAATTAGGGGGGGCTTTTTTTCAACTTTTTTTTTTTTTTCCCCCCCCGGGGGGGCCCCCCGTTGTCCGGTTTGTGGCCGGGGGGGCTGTACCAGGGTTGCGGGCCTCGTCAAAAAAAACGGGAATGGGGCCCAGGCCAGCCGATGTTTCCGAGGGGCGAAGGTTCGGTTTGGAAAACCAAAATTTTTCCCTTGGTCGATTTGACCGCCCCTTCGGGGCGGGGGAAGGCTAAATGGAACACGCGGCAGCAAGGACAAAAGGGCCGCCAGGACGTTTGGACGGCGGCAACTGGAACCCCCGTTTAACCCCGGCGGGACAAGTTACAATTTCGGCCGGAGGGGGCCGGAAACGGGCCGGGGCTATTGAACCTTTGCGGGGGCCGCAGGTTGACCGACATGTCCAAGGGTGTCCCGGGCATTTTTTTTTTTTTCTTTTTTTTTTTTCCCGGGGGTGGGCGCCGTTTCGAGGTCGATTGGAGGCGCGGGGTTGAATCCCACCCGGGGCATCCCGAGGTTGGTGGAGGGCAGGGGGGGGCCCGTGTTGCCCGAAAGCCGGGAAATCGGGAAAGGAATTGTGAAGCCACCAAGGGCTTTTCGTTTGGGGGCTGCCGGCGGTGGGACGCGGGTGGACCCAAAAAACCGGGAAGGGGCCCCTTTTCCATGAGGGCGCTGAAAGGAGGGCACCCGTCCAAAAGCATAAAGAGTCGGGCCCGTGGAAAATATTTTTCCGCGGCTGGGGATTCGAGGTCGTCGGGGGGGGGAACCGCCTTTGGCGGAAAAAAACCGCTAACGGTGCCAAACTTCCAAGCCGGTTAAACAAAGGCTGCGGGGGAAAAACATATTACGCGTTAAGCCCGCCATTGGACGGAAAACCGGGGGTTTTAGGGGCCCGCCAGGATAGGAAAAAACATGACCCGCGTGAAGCGGACCATTCCTTACCGGCACCTTTTTCGTATTTCGGGCCGAATCTTCGAACTACCCGCATGAACATGGGGCCCGGGCGGCAGGATTGGGGGGACCCGCCGGGGGGGAAACCCCATTCCGTCATTTTGTCGACGAACAGGGGTCTTGGGGGTGGTTTTTTTGGGCCGGCGGGGCTGTTGGGGGAGATTTGTTGTTTCAGGACCCCCCCCCCGGCCCTTTGCCCGGGGCCGGGCCCCAATGGCGCCGGTGGTGTTTCGTGAGTTACAACGCGGGGGGGCCGGGCTATTGGGAGGGCACTCCGGAAAAAACACAACGGTTCCCGGCGGGGGCTGCCACGCGGGACGACTGACTAACATGGCAGGGGTCGGAAAAAGCGGCGCGCAATGTGTTTGCCGGAAAAGCTGGACTCGAATAAAATCGGCTTCACCGGCGCGGGGGGCCTTGGTTTATTGGGCTAGGGGCAAAATCGAACCGCGGAGGCTTTTCGATTTGGCTGGAGTCTAGTGGGGGGCCCGGGTGGTGGGTTCAGGGTAATTTACCGGGGGGGGGGGGGGGGGGCGGTGGGTTCCCGCCGGGGGGGGCCGGTGGGCGATGAAAATATGCGCCAGGGGGGGGGCCCGGCACAAATTTTTTCAA
>Ga0179593_1279702_pt1 | contig 11733 bp, 12 predicted proteins | sample CZODoug2_1_08_16_FD_185931 | JGI IMG/M metagenome (GOLD analysis project Ga0179593, IMG submission 185931) | Vadose zone soil fungal communities from Angelo Coast Range Reserve, California, USA - CZODoug2_1_08_16fungal (PacBio error correction) | ecosystem: Environmental > Terrestrial > Soil >... | reverse complement strand
GACTTACAGGTAAAAAACTCTGTTCTTTTTAAACCCCTCATTCCACCGCCCCCTTTCGCCCCTGGTATTACACCTGAGAGAATCCTTTACCAGGAGGGCCCGATCCACGCAACAGTCGTCGCGTGCAAGCAGTTCTGATCTGCCACCTTTTGCCCACCTCTTGATCCTCCAAAGAGGAACACTATGACTGGAGAAATAGCCCCCAAAGCTCCGTAGCAACTTCAAGAGGCCCCACTCAGGCGGTGCCTACCGCATCTTCATCATGGCTCGGACCCCCTCACCGTCATCTTTCCGCAGTGTTCTTCCCTCTACCCTCCACCCCCACCATTTGGCCCGCAAATGTGTCCCTATCCGATAATCACTTTCGTCGCTCTCATCTGCTTTTCCATTTCGCAGAAATGGCTCCTTGCCAAATTTCCAGCTCAGTAGTACAACTCTCCCTCCTGAAAACCTTTTGCCCCCCACTCCATTCCGCTCGCTTCTCCTTTGGCTCCTTCTTTTCTTCCGATTTTGCCATAACGTTTGTCACGGTTTGCCTTTCGGTTTGAACTTTTGTACGGCTGCGGCCTCCCCTTTTGCCCCGTTCTGCTAGGCTCTCCATCGCACTTTCTTTGCCGCTTGCTCTAACACCTACCGGGCAAAAGCGTGCTACTCTCCCCGGTTCCCTTTCCCCTCCCCACTTTGTCTGCACAGCCCCCAGGTTCCCCTTTCGCTATGAAGATTACATTGATGAATGTGTCTACATTGTGTCCCCCCCCCCCCCCACCCCAAAAACAAACCCAAACCTCCAACAAACAAAACTCCCCAAAAAACAAAAACCCGACCCCAACCCCCAAAAAAAAAACAAACAACAACACACCCCCTTGGCCCCTCTACGCAGCCGTTGTGCCGCAGAAAGGAATTATGTGTTCCTTTTCCCTCTCTACACATTCCAACGGTCCCCTAAATGTTATTTCCCCCACCACGCAGAGTTTCGACAGTCCGACCCCCCCCTGAGAGTTTTCTGCCTCCCCTTTGATCCGTAACCCACGACGACCCTCGGTCACCCTTCCCCTCTTCCCCGCGTCACCCCATTAGTTCCCCCTTTTCCAGCCCAGTTACTACTGCATCCTTCTAGCGATCTCCCGCAGCACGGCTACCCCTTCCTTTGCCTCTCACCCGTCAAATTTCTTTCTTTTTTTTCTTTCGGAGAAGGTTGTCAGACGGATCCTTCCGCGTAAAGGGAGTGAGCAGAATCACGTTGCTGTCGTCCCCCCTACCATGCCTTTTTTGTGTGCTTTTTGTATGTTTTCGCCATTTTCGCTCGCCTCAGTTCAGAAAAAGTGTCCCCCATCCATCTTAAGGGTTACCCCTTCCTCCCCGCGTTCAGCCTCCGATGTCCCCGTGCGTTAAACGAGCTTTCTGAATTTCCCGTAACGTTTAGGGCCCACCTTTTGGGACTGGCTCCCCTTTTTTTCTTTCTGTCCCGCCTCCTCCGTTCCGTAACTTTTGTGCATTTCACCTTGCTTGAGTGAAGTCAACCTTAATGGGCCCCTTTTCCTGTCCCGTCACCGAGCTTTCATCAGTGGGTTTTTTTCGGGTTTGTTCTTTCTCGCTCGTCCCTGTTGGTAGCCCACCACATTTGCGTCTCTTCTTTCTTTGCCTCTCCTCCCGCTCCCCTCGGCCACCCTTTTAGCTTTTTCTTCCTTCTGAATGGCGAGAATTTGTTTTTTATTTGTCCTTTCTGTCAACAGGCTTAATCTTTTCGGCCACCTTTCCTGTCATTTTGGGTTTTCCTCGGTTCTGTGAGCGATCCGCTCCCAAGATTGTTTTTCGCCGCTACGTATTCCATAGTGTCTTCCTGTTCGCCAGCTCAGGCCGTCTTCTCCCTATCGTTCGGCACCCTTCAAAGGTTGAGTCGTATCACAATCCCGTTACTTGCGCGTGCCCTGGGCTTCTGTATACTCTCTTTGCCCAATCTTTGATCTTCAAGATCCTCGCTTCGTTTCTCCCATTATGGGCACTTATCCAATCCCTTTTTGTTTTCCAAACTCCTTACTGAGGGATGAGTAAGGCACTTTTGCGGGCCGCCCCTAACTCGTCGGATTCTTTTTCTCCCCCCCCACAGGTCCTCACTATCAAGAAATCCTCTTGTTGAGCCAACGTATACTTAGGCAGCCTACTGTTGATTGCCCGCTGCACGTTTCTCTCGCGACTATCTTTCCCCTGGCCTCCCTCTTTGCCTACCTCGTCTTTTGTTGGAGATGCTTTTACTAGATATACGAAATGAGGGAGGTTTTAAGATCTGTCGTGTTTTCTCTCCCCCTCGCCTTCGCCTCCTTTTATGGCTCACAGAGTCTTCTTGATAGTTCCCCCCAGATTTTGGGTGAGGCCCCTCCACGTGAAGCCGAGTTAGGCGCGTGTCAGACTACCGTGAGTTGGCGCATTTCGCCCAAGAGCATTCGAAATCTTCTCCTCCGTCCTCTTTGTCTCACCCACCTTTCTTGATAAAAGACAACGTCTTTTTTAGGCCGCCCCCTATCCTCCGCGTACGTGCTTTACTCCTTTGCAGGATTCGCCCCCGATCTCCAGTAGCGGAAGCTCAAATCCTTTTGGATTTTTGATTTGCACCTTTTTCCTTAACGGAACGAGTTCGGCGCTGAATTACCGAGCTGGCGCAGACCTACCCAAATTTTTTTAATATAGGCTTTAGACGCGATCTCAACCAACTTGGAGCCTTTCTTTTCTTCACTCGATTCCCAAACGGCCGGCTCTTGACTTAATGGTGTGGAAGATCTTTACACTTGTTGTCAGAGTCCCCACCCACTTCTCCCGCGGTGTCCATCTTTTCATTTTTCGAGTTTTAGTGATCGGCAAATTGACAACAAAGGGTTTCCTCAAAACCCCCTTTCTCGCTCTCTCCCCACCCGAAGACCCCCCAAGTAATTTTAGTTTTTAGGTCGGTTATCGGCCCGGAACATTAACTGTACTCACTTGGCCCCATCCCCCTTTAAAGTGCCCCTCCCCCTGCGACCTCCTACTACGGATCCAGTCCCACGATGGCAGAAGGCCCATCCGAACTTCATTCAAACTTCGTTCCGACCTTAAGCCGTATCCGTTTCCAAAACGATGAATTCATTTTCTTCTACTCTTTTTTCCGAGCTCCCCTTACCACGCGCAACTTACTCCAACTAGTCTACGATGCATTCCCTCTGGATTACCTCGGTGGTTTACGGCCAGCTTGATCTGCAGCCTGTTCCTGGGCTGCTTGATCCTTTCCCTAAGCATCCTTCTTATTCCCCTTCTTGACCCCCCCGGCCGTTTTAGTTTTCTTCAGGTGCGCATGCTATTTTGATGCTACCGTCTGGTGATGGATCACGTACTCTAATTTTTTTGGTGCACTGTCACTTTCCCGCTTTTGTGGTCTGACTCTTTTTTTTTTCCGGAGTTCACGTATGGACGTCGATGTGTATCACCCTCTTTCTGTTTTAGGAATTCAACCCCTTTTTGACGCCTTTTAGCGCCCCCATCCTTTTACAAAGCAGGGAAGGAATGTGCTTTCACAAAAGATCTTTTGCTTCGCTGTAGGGCCTGTCAAGTTGCCCCTTCTTATGTCATGTAAGCGAACTCTTTTTCTGGTGGCAGCAATTTGTGTGGTCCCCGGTGGGACCGTTTTGGCCCTTCATTTGGCGGGTTCGTATCTGCCGCTTTGCCTCTATTGTGTCGCGTGGGACCCGGAGCTATGTTTTGTTGTTCGCACCGAAGTCCTTTTTTTCGTCCAACAAGGCGCTCCCCCCCCCCTCCCCAACCGTTGAGGAACCCAATTTTCTCGCGAATCCTCTCGAGTGATCCGCGGTTTTTCTTTTGATATCTCTTTGCATTTGTTTTTCTTTTTCTCCTTTCGGCTGCCCTTTTCTTTTTTGACTAGTTATCAGTTCCTTAGAGTTAGTAGTGAAGAAATTAGTTTTCGGAAATTTGTGGATTGCGTTTTCCACATTTTTTTTTTTTGCGGGCGAACCTGTTGGTGGGTTCTTTGTGTAAAGAGGGACTGATTCGCGGCGACATTGTGTGGCTATAGGGCACCGGCCTTGAGTTTGTCTTTAAGGGGGGTGCAATTTGTGTCCCTGGTCAAATGTTTTTTTCCGAGTAGGAGTGGAATAGGGTGAATGAGTGAAGACAAAGTCGGTTCTTCCCCTTTGTCTCGTTGCAACTGCTGTTGACTGCGTGAGATCGGCACCGATTCTCCTGGCCTCGCAGGTCTCTGTCAGCCTTTTCCCGTCGCTGGTTTGGTTGTTGCTATTTTCCCTGCCTCCAGCAGTTTGTGTGACGGAGGTCAGTTGTCCCTCCCGGTTCTCGAACATTACCCCCTCACACCCCCTTCTGGTTGCCCCCCCCTCGCACTCGCCCACCCAACCCCAGGCGCGAAGAGCGTCCTATACCTGTTTTTTTTTTTTTTTTTTTTTTTTTTTTTTGTGTTCTCTTTCTTTTGTCTTTATTTTTTTTTTTGTTTTGGGGTTTGGTTTCTTTCTTTTTTTGGCGTTTTCTTTTTCTCTTTTTTTTTTTTTGTTTACCCTCTTTTTTTTTTTTTTTTTTTTTTTGGTTGTGGGGGTGTGGTTTCTTTTTTTTATTTTTTTTCTTTTTTCTTTTCTTTTTTTTTTTTTTTTTTTTTTTTTTTTTTTTTTTCTTGTTTTTTCTTTTTACGCGGCTGAGGTCCTCTTTTGAAGCTTTAAGCGGTCGCAGCGTCCCTCTTCCGCTTTTCCCCCTTTTTACCCCACTCTTTGTCATCCCCTCCCTTATCTCGCCTCCCCCCCCCTTTTACTGATGCGCCAACTTAAAGGACGTGTTCACAACCGTGTGCCCTCGGCATCCTCATGCATTTGCTCGGACCCTTCACCCCGTCACACTCTTTCCAGGCATCCCGATCACAACACCCCCTGTTTCGCACCCTCCAATGTTTCCCTATAGCCCTCTAACTCCCTCTTTCCCTTTCCACGAACGAATTCTTCGACGCTCTAATGTTCCCTTTCGTTCCTTTCTTCACCATCCGTATTTCGCCCCAATACGTCACAAAGCTCGTCCCAAGCAAACCCAATTGGATTCCGTAATCCCTTGGCGCTCTTATAATCCTGATCTTCTCCCCCCTTTCCATACCGTCTCCCCCCCCATTTTCTGATGCTGACATTGTTTGAAGTCCTGACTGACGCACACCGCCTTCCCTAGTCCTTTCCCCCGGACGAAAATAGCAGATGAGCTACCCCCACCTCTCCTATCTTTCTTCTTCCTTACTGTATTCCCCCGTTCCACGGCTTTATACTCCCCACATGGCTGTCCATCTCCGGTCCCCTTCCGATTTTACCGTCTCCTGTGGCTACAAGTTCCCGTTGACCAGGCCCCCACCTCCTCAAAGACGTCTGGTGCAGAAGCATAAGACTTCCTTTTGTTTTCCTCCCTCCTTCTTTGCCCTCTTTTCACTTGAACTGTTTTTTCACAAGAAGATTTTGTTACTTCTCACATCTCGTTGTCTTCGTCTTCCGTTTTCTCCCCCCCCCAGTGAGATCACGGCCCCTGGACAAGCCATCACCTTTAAATTCCCCCACTTCGCACGTGTATTCAAGCCCCTTCCTCTTGCTCATGGATCTCTCTTCTCCCTTCAGTCCCCCCCCGGCCTACCCTTGCCGGCAGTCTCCACCGGATGAGGGCAAAACAATAGTTTTGGAGAAGCTATCAGCGTCTCCCTCCCCCTCTTCGTGTCGGCTTGGTTTTTACATCCCCTCCTCTCTTTCCCTTCTTACAATGGCCATAGGTTGATTCGTCAGGCTTTTTGAAGCAGGTGATGTGGCTTTTCCGCTTTCTTCAGAATGCCCCCTTCACATTTCCCCCCCTCATCGACACTCTGGCAGGCGCTGAGTTTACTATCGCCTCTTCACCTTTGCGTCTGTCCACCCCTAAGCCCTTTATTCATGAGGTTGCACGTTTCCTAAACATCTTTTTTCCTTTCTGTATTATTCCTGCTTGCTAACTTCCCTCTTACCCCCTGGAGTGAATTTACAATGGGTGGAAGTTCAAGTCCCTCTTTTCCTTGCCCTTCCTCCCCTCTCAACAATTTCTCCTGCATTCATTTGGGTGCCGAGTCGTGTTTTGATATCCCTCGGTCCTCTCATTTTTTCGGTCCACACCTTTTGTGCCCTATTTTTCTTCTTGCCTCGACAGAGCCACCTCGGCACTCCCCTTTCACTAGCTTATTCCTCCGACCCCTTTTTCTTTTATTTTTTTGGACTCCCTTCGATTTGCGTAAGAGGACCGTTCCCCTCATTTTCTACGGGAATCGTCTTCTGTGGCCGTGCTCCCCTGTCCCGTTGCTCGTAGTTCGCCCTCTTACTGATTGCAGAGGGAGACTTTCTTTTGCCGACATTTGAAAGTTAGCCGGACGCTCATTCATAGAGGCGTTGAAGGGCCTCCTCAACCCTCTTTCTATATACCCTCCCAGGCTGGGAAGTCTGTGCCCTCTAGTTAGAGATAGTTTCCTTGGCTTTCTGCTCAATCCCTTTCTGATCCAGCGCTCCTCCTTCTTCACGTCGGGCCCCTAATCGGTCTGGTTTCAACTCCCCTCCCCAACTTTTTGTTTCTCCCCCCAATCGCTCTTTGAGGGTATAGGTCTAGGCTTGGAGCCCTTGGTCTATTCCCGTCCGAAGGATTCCGTTCGGGGCCCTCCCAATTTATGTTATATCCAGCCCATTCCGGTTTAGTCACCCTCCCCTCCTATGAGGCGATTCTCCGGCTCTTCTTCCCTCGAGCAAGTCTCATCAGCTCCCTTCCCCCTCTTTCGATTAAAATATTCTCTTTTCGCCCCCTGTTGTGGAGTTTGTTTGTAAATCCGGCTCGTTGCTCTCTTGATTTTCTGCCTTGAGATCCCCCTTTTCGCTTTTTGTTGCATTGAGCCTTGCCCTCCACTTAGCGGATGGTGTACTCACACTTCTCTTTTGATTAGTTTTTCCCGACCGGTTGGGGAGGCCCTACCTTTGGAAATCAGTGAGAGCTGTCTTTTCTTTGATTGTTTTTCTTTCGGTATGTCCCCCCCCTTTCCGTATGATCCTGTGATACCCTGTTTGCTTGATCTTTCCAGCCTTTTTTGGATTCCCTCCCTTCTCCGTGCTTGCTGAAGATCGTGAGTTGCATAGGAACCCGAAGAAGATGGACCTACCCATTTTGTTCCGTTTAACATTGTCTTTTTTTTCTTTTTTCTAGTGGCCACTCCCCCCATTTTAATTCGGCGGGAAACTCAGGATCGCTGATCTTAGTGAGTTCCTCCTACTCTCCCTTCTCCCTCTTTTTCTCTGCCTTCCCGTCCCTTCCCCCCATCTTGGGATCTGGATCGCGCCTTTAACCGGCCGTCTTACGAGTCTTTGAAGGAAGGTTATGAGGGTGGCGTCTCTTCTCTTCTACTTCCTTTCGACGTTTCCGCTCCGAACATTTTTTTCTTTCTCGCCCCCCTTCAAGCTAACCTCCGTATCCTTAGTTGTGACGCGGTGAGCTCTGGCCATATGCAGAACGGAACTAGGGACCACAACTTTTTTTTCCCCCCCCCCCTTCTTCTGCGAGCGCGATCAACCGCCTCGACACTTCGCAGGCGTACTCGGGCTTAACGTTGGCACATTAGTGTACCCCTTGGACAGCCCCTTTGCCATTTCCCCCCCCCCCCCATTCGGCTCGTTCCTTCACCTCTAGGTGCACAGCCTCCGTTACTACAGGAGAAAGTACTCTTTACCTACGGTTATACCGTTCCCTCACTTCTCACACTTTGTAGTTTTCTCGTCCACTTCCCTCGTCTGCTCGGACGACGCGGCATGCCGAGTTCATCTTCGCTTTTGCTTTTTCTTCTGACGACCCTGCTTTTTCCCTCCCACATGCGCCCTTCCTCACCACAGCGTCTCCCCGATAGCCCTAAGTTCTGGTAAGCTGTCCGCACACTCGCCTTGCTTTTTTTTTCTTTTTTGTTGATACCTAATTTTTTCTTTTCGCCATCTCTGGGATACCTCATCCCTTTTTTGCCTTCTGCTTTTGATGCAGGACGTTCGCTATCCTGCCTTGTTTCATGGCTACACTCCTTTCCCATTTTGGTCCCCCTTTCTCTTGTCCTGCTTTTTTTTTTGCTTTTTTTTTTTTTCTTCAAACTGACTTACTTTCCTAATCTCCGTTTCGTACTTTCAACACCTTTTTCTGCTTTTGGTATTTGAGAAACAGTTCGTGAATTTTTCGCTTCTGATTCTCCCCCCAACATCTTTTTACCCCATCTGTACTCCCTGCTTCACCCCCTCGGGCTGGTTTTAGATTTAGGGTGCCTCAAAGGAAATTAGGCCACCCAACGTTAACTTCTAGAGCCAGTCCCTTTTATTTTAGCTTTTAGTATCCGCTTTTTCCCTGGGGTTTCCCGGTAATGGCTGCCGCTCTTTTTCCATTGGTCGATGTTGGGCAGCCAGGAAGCTATGGTTTCGGCGTGGGACCCGGGAAGAATGTCTTTGTTTCGATCCCTTGCCTTCAGTGCGTCAATTTTTTCAACCAGTGTCAGATATCCCCAACCGAAAAACCGTGAGGCCATTTATTGCTTTCCATCCGATTCTTTATTCCTTTTACTCCCCTTTTTCTTTCGCCGCCTTTTCTTTTGTTGCTTCCCTTTTCTTTTGTCCGTTTCTTCCCTTTTTCTTGATGGGGATATTGCAAAGGGCCATTATGAAGTCGAAGAAGAATTTGTCGTTGGAAAGGCGACTCTCTCCTGTCTCTGTTACACCCTTCTCTCTTTCTTTTCAGTCTCAGTGGTGGGTGGGATGTCCCTCAGTTCCTTTTTGGTTTTCGGGCTTCTCGGGTAAGAGGAGATGTTTGATTCTTCCCCTGGACGCTGGTCTTTGTGTTAGCCCTGTTTTGTCGTTCTTCCTTACGCACCCCCTGTTCGGCGTCTTTTCTCCCTCTTGGGGGGGCAACCTATGGTCATGTCGTCATACATCTTTGATTTTCCACTTTGATGCAAATGGACCCTTGAGATCTGTTGAGATCGGCACCGTTTTTGCTTTTCCGTCTTGAGTCTTTCCTGGTAAGGCGTTCTGCCTTTTTTTTTGGCGGTGTGTCTGCTTTTTTTCAACTCGTCGCGCAATTGATGTTTTGAGTTCTTTTTCTTTTTGATATTTGTAATCCTAAGTTGTTGTGTGCGAGTAGATAAATTATCAACATATTGGCTGACCTTCTTCCCCCTCCCCCCCTCTCGCAAGCGCACCCATTTCCTACCTGCTCGTTTCTCCTCCCCCCTGTGATGCCTCCAGAAAGATGGTGCTTTTTCCAGCATGTTGTCCGCGTCACGGTGAAATCCTTTTTTTTCTTTTCACCGATTCTTCTCAATTGCTCCCTTTCTTAATTCAGCACTTCCCCCCTTTCTGGTACCACCCCATCCAGGAGTTAGGGTCATAGACTCTCCACAGCATTGTGGGTCCCTACTCCTTTGACTCTACCCGCAGTTTCTCCCCCATCCCCCCACCCCCCCCCAATGTTTCCACCTCCACGTCCCTTTTTTTTACGTCCCCTCCCCTCCCCTCGTCTTTTTCCCCGCTGAAGTTTTCTTTCCCTTTTCTCATGGTTCTGCCCCAGTAAATCGTTTCCACTCATACCCGTTTTGCGCCCTAAAAATACTTCCCCAAAGACTCCCCCCTCCAACCATCCCCCCATTTCCCCTCAGTCTATCCTTGGCACTTTATACTAACGGATGCAGGACAATCATATTTGTTACACGTTTGCCTTGTGAGAGAGTGCAATGTGCGGTATTTTTGGCACTTTCACTTCCCTGGTTCGACCCCGCCATAGCTCCCTTTTCCCAACGCCCCCGAACAATTTTATTTCTTTTGCAGTACCCGGACCCAGGCCAGAAGAGTGATCTTCCTATCCCCCGGTCCCCCGGCGTTCTATTCCCCACCATGTGCGGGCTTCCCAGCCCGCTGTCCTTCCTCGTTCTGCGATTACCAGATTACATGTGTACTACGCCTTTGTTAAAGTACCCCTAAATAAGCGCCTCTGTTTTTGCCCTCATTGAAACATTGCCCATTTTCCGCCGCTGCAAGCGTTTCTCCCCCTATTTCCCCTCCTTTTTTTTCTTCCTACACAAGCCGTCTGTCACTTTCAGTACGGGGCCGAGAGTTTCGCTGTCCATCGTGCTCGTAACCCACGAAGTCATTCCACTCCCAGTATTATTAACGTTGAACCAACTCCCCACGTGAGTCGCACTGACGATTACCTTCTCGTCTCACCTCGCACCTTCCCGTCCCCCTGGCGCTGCCCTATTCTTTTCTTCCCCCACTTCTTTATAGGAGAAGATTCGTATTTAAGTTCCGGATCAAATTACCCCCGGAAAAGGCTGCAGAATCCCCGTGTCGTTACCGTGGTCCCTCTTCCTTTTCTTTGCATTCCTGTCCGCCCCTCTTTTTTGGGAATGTGCGCTTGTTCCTTTCTTCTCCTTGTCGCTTCCGCCAGACAAAGTCCCTCGAAAGGGAACTAGGAGAAGCGTGTTTTCCGAGTGCTACCGTGCGTCCCCCCTGTCCTCTTTGTTCTGAATTAGCGTTCCCGTTTCCTGGACCCACTCTTGGTGCCTGTGATTTTTCCTGTAATTCGATCCTTCTTCTCCGACAAGCCTGATCTAAAGGGGTTTGAATTCCAAAAGGGGGAGTGGTTTGTTTTTTGTGGTTGTTGGGGGGGTGGGGGGGCGGGGGGCGGTTGGTGTGTGGGTGGTTTTTTTGTTGCTTCCAAGTTGCATCTTCTAATGGGCACAGTTCACTTCCCCCTATCACCAGGCCCATTAAGTGGGGGTCGAGTATTTGATCGCTATAGCAAGCAGTTTTGTTGTAGGCACTTTTTTATCGTTTCTGCCTTTTATCGCCCTCAGTCACTCCCCCCCGTAAAACCCCTAGATCCTTGCAAATTTCCTTGGGCGGAATTTATGGATATTTCCGCAACTGCTTCGTATATTTAACGCCTCCCACCCTCTTCTTTCAATCTGGGAAGAGCTACGCCGGTTTTTTTGGGCTTTCCGTACCCTCCCCCTCTTTTTTTTCGCGTTTTCCGCTCCTTACGTACGGCAGCTCTTTTTTTCCTCAGGTGTCTCTTAGGCAGCAACCGGTCGCTTTCCATCGACCTCTCCTTTTGTTGTTTCTCCTTTTCAACTTGTTTACTTGGTATTTTATCATCCAAGGTTATTAGCGTCTCGCCTACGTGATTTTTGTTCGCTGTTTCTTTCTTCTTCCCTCCCCCCATAACGGAGATTCAGCGCTCCTCGGCTTCCGTTTCGTCCTCCTTTCCAGCTTTTTTCTGTTCCTCTCCCCCGAAATCACTTTTTGAGAACATCGATACTTTGCTATAGGTCTCTTCTACCTTTTTCTTTGCTCCCACCTTGGTATCTTTCAGTCTCCTCTGGATTTTCCTTAGGGCCTTCCCACCAACCGGTATGGAATACCCCGAAATCAGTTTTTCCCCCCCCATCCTGCTAGTGAGGCAGCTTCTTTCTGGCTCTTTTGCGCAAAGAGCCATCGCTTTCCGCGCTCCCTCTTCCGATTCCCTTATTCCCCACTTTCCCTTTTCCTCTGTTTTGCGTTGCTTCTCCTATTTGTGACCTCCTTCCGTTTTTTCCACGTTTAAATGATGCGGCCTCCTTTCCTATACCGTTTCTGGCTCCCGTACTCGCCACGTCGTAGGACCTTCTGCCTCACGTATTTCCCCACTGAG
>Ga0179593_1272195_pt1 | contig 11733 bp, 9 predicted proteins | sample CZODoug2_1_08_16_FD_185931 | JGI IMG/M metagenome (GOLD analysis project Ga0179593, IMG submission 185931) | Vadose zone soil fungal communities from Angelo Coast Range Reserve, California, USA - CZODoug2_1_08_16fungal (PacBio error correction) | ecosystem: Environmental > Terrestrial > Soil >... | reverse complement strand
AAGGGGGGTTTCCTTCTTTTGTATTTGGGGGCTGGGACTTTTCCGTTTCCAAAGTGGTGCCGTCTTGCACCCCCCCCTGGATTTTTCAGGGGAAATCCACTTTTCTACGCGTTTCAAGTCATAACAGCCCGTCTGCTGTTCATTTGCTTTGCCCCTTTGTTTGCTTGTCCCCATAATGACGTGTTTTCCCACCTTTTCTTGTTCAGATGTTTCCCTTTTGGCATTGCCCCAGCGGTCCCTTTCAAGGCAAATCTGGAGGTCCGTGGTCTTGCGTTTCAAGCTGGATAGTCCCCGAAAAGCACGACGTTTTCACCCAAAACCAGTTAGGAAACCCCCCCCCGTGAACAAACACCAAAACAGGGGGGGAAGGGTTGCAAAGTGTTCTCGTTGAAAAAACACCCCCCCAGGAAACGGTGTGGGACTTTCGTGCGAGTTGCAAGGACAGCCGAATGCCCCCTCAGCGGCAGACCGCTACTGGGTGGGTGGGGAACTTGGTAAGCCCCCAACAAGATCGTTGATGAGCTGTCAGAGGTGTAAAACGGCCGGACCGCTGGCAGACCCCCCAGGGGAAATTACGCCCACCGGTCCCGAAACCCGCATAAAGTGTTTTTACAGGTCATTACTGGGGTATGTAGCACGTAACTATTTTTTGCCGTCTTTTCTACCTTTAGAGAGCTTGTACCCAGCCGTTTTCCAGGGATTTTTTCACACTTTTCTGTTTTGGCTTTTTCACGGATGGGTTTTTGGTTGCCGAGTCCTTCGTGATTTCTTGTGCACCCCCCCCAGGGCCCTATAAAGGCCCAACATTTGTGACGGGAGGCCAAAGGTCGGGCACCCCAGGTTTCCCATAACTTAAACGGTAAAAAACCTTGTTCGTTTTGATTTTCCACTTCCCCCCCCCTCTTTTTTTTTTCATTGATGGTGTTACTCTGACGGACGATTACCTTAGGACCCCCCCCAAGGGTTCTTCGGGTGAGGCGGAGGTCGAACGGTTGGCAACCTGGACTTTTCCTGAACCCAGGCACCCTTTCGTTTGGATAAAAAAACCCCCCCCCCCCCCCCCGCTGGCCTTGTTTCTTCCGCCACACACTTTTCAATGCCATTTCTTGCTTCGCCTTTTGTCGGTTTTCGCCCCAAGTCCGCTTGGGGTCTAAGGCGACCCCCAATCTTCCAGCCCCCCTCGGGGGGTTGTGGGTGGCCCGGGGGTCTTTCCGCTTTCCGAGTCCCTGGAAAAAAGAATGTTACAGCCCTCCCTCTAGCATTGTTTTTTTTTTTCCCAGTTTGATTAGTTAATCCCCGGACGGGGTGCCAAGGTTGCAAACGTTTGGACCCCATTAACCCCGTCTGTTCTAAAGGGTTCTCCTTTTCCGGTTGCCCTTTCCCCCTTTCTTTACTTGGGGGGTCCCGTGGCTGACCATCCCCGAAACTGGGTGCAGGGCCTGGGTCAAAGTGGTCCCCCACGCTTTTTTGGACGGGGGGGTCCCCCCATTGCATCGGATTTTTTTTGGTTTCCGTGGTGGGTAGCCTGTTTTTCCCAAAACGTCTGCTCCTTCCCAAGGACCGTCAACATCCTGGCTTGGGACCCCCGCCCGGCCGTGGCACATTGTCCGGGGTGACCAGGATTACGTCAATTACAAAACACGTCGGGTGGGAGATCTTATGGGTTTCCCCCCTAATGGATTTAGCATGTTCCCAGTTTTGAATTTTTCCCTTTATGACAAAGTTCCGGTTTTGGGCGCCCCCCCTTTTTTTCGTGTCCCCTCTAGGTTTCACCGGTAGTGTATGTTGGCCTTTCCGTTTGTGCAATCTGCCCATTGTTTCACCCCAAAGTGGCCCTTTCCCGATTTTTCCTGGCTCCACCGTTCCCGACACCACTTGGTATTGGCCCTTGCCTCCTCTTTTTTTTTTTTTTTCTGTGCCGTGCCGAAGGGCTGGTGGGGGGGCTTTTTTTCCGGTTCTCCGAGTACCTGGGCTTAGGAGTTGGGAAAGTTTTTTGGGCCCCCCGCCCGTCTGACTGGGGTTTCCAACACCCCCCTGTAATCCTGGGGTCCCTCCCCCTTTTGAAAACGCGCTTTGTTGGGGTTCATCCTGGGTCTTGTGGAAACGGGCGGACAGCCAGGCCGGTTCACAACTAATGTCCTATTGGTTGTACGTCTTCCCGGGAGGGCACCCAGACCCCCCCAATTTCCAGTCCACAATATGGGTGTTTAGGTTTGGATTGGACGTAAAACTGGCGGTCCCCCCCAAGTTTTTCACATCCTTTATGGAAGACCACTTTTTTTTTACTTTCAGTTATGGGACTCCTTTCCATTGGGGATGTGTAATTGCAAGGCCTGGCATTATTGTTGGGGGCCCGGGGAGGTGACAAGGCGGTGACGAAAACAGGCGGGAACCCCAAAAAAAAAAAAAACAACCCAAAAGCCGGGCCCCTGGAAACAGGTACCAACTTTTTTCCTCTGGTTTGCACAACCCCCCAAATGCCGCGATTGGTGCAGGATGTTTACCATTTTTAAGGCTTTTTTTTCCAAATGTGTCCAAAGATACCAGAACCTAAAGGGTTGTTTGCATCCCAACGTTTCCGCTTTTGGTGCCCCATTACCCCAATGTTTTTTTTCCCTTCAAGAGATTTTTACAGCAACTCGTGGCTTCCCTTCAAGTTAATTTCCAGTGGTGCTGGGATCCGTTGACCATGGATTTCCCCCGGGAAGTGATGTGGAGACCTGAATTGCTGTCCCGACTTTTACCTTCCCCCATCTGCACCCAAGCCGCAGGTTTTTACCGGAATTAGCCCCATTTCTCAAGGCCCCCCACCCCCCTTGGCTGCCCGTTTCAAAAATTTTTTCGGGTGTGAAGATTTTTACGCGTACACCCCCAACAGTCTCGGTGGAGATCCAGCACACCCAAAAAAACCCCCCCCAGCTCAAGATTGACCGACCCACTTTTCCCTCATGTTGTAGGAACTGGTTCCCCGGTTGGCAACGCCTTGGTTCTTTCTGCGGCCCATTTTCACTTTTTTTCCCTGGATTTTGAAGGGGCCGCTCTTCCTTGTCCCCCCCGGGCATGTTTTCCTGGACACCCCTCACTCGGTTAGTCCCCCCAGTGTGTTTTTTCTGGTTGCTCCACAGGCGCGGCAAAACCCCTTTTTTTTTCCTTACCCCGGATCCTTCATCATTGACACTTGCGCAGTTTTTTTTCGCCCCACCGTGGGTCATCACTGTTGCAGGACCGAGCTTGCTTGGACATTCCTACACAACCCCCTGTTTCTTGGTGGTCCAAACGGACTACACCACCCCACTCTTTGGGGACTACCTAAACCTTGCAAATCATTAAACCTCCCCCCACCCATACCCCAAAAACGATGGAGCATGACCGCGGACCCGGACACCGCTTGCCGCGAGACTGCATGGCGACAGTTGTACCCTGCGTGTTGCCTTAAATTTCCCTGTACCGGAAGCGAAACCCCCCCGGCCTCCCTATAGGAGTGGGATTACGCGTCACGTAATAAGGGACCAGGGGCAAAGGGGCGCTTCGCAGGTGGCAAAAGTTCTCCTGAGGGAAAGACCCGACCTCCTGCGGAGCAGGGAACAGGAGGAGATCATCAACGTGTGCGGGAAATATGTCGGGGGAAAAGGGGATGCATAGCTGAACCAAACCACTCCAGATTTGGGGTTTCATTTTCCCCCCCCAGAACGGCCCCACGGGCCCCGGGTTTGCGCAGAAAAACGGGCACAGCGTCATGCTGGCCCACGATAATCCCACCACGTTTCCCAACCTGAACCACATTTTTCTGCGCGGGGGCCCCCAGAGTCATTTGGACCCGTTTCATCCCTTGGTCCCCTCACGGGTTACCCCCGTTTTTTTGGGGGACCCCGCTTTTTTCCCGGTCCAAACGTCCCCCCTCCAGGACGCCACTATGGGTGGCCTTCTTTGGTTCGGTCCATTGCGGGCACTCATCACCACAAGAACTAACAAGTTGGACCAGGAGTGAAAAAACGACCCGGCGGACCCCCCTGCCCACATCCCAGCCTTGTCATGGGAACGCGGAGATATCGCGTCTGTTTTCTTGGCGACGGGGTCCCCACTGGGCCTTTCCAGTTTTGGGCATGACCCAGCCATTTCCCGGTTCAGGGGAATTTTTTCGCACGGTTGCTACCATTGCAGAGCCCCCCCCCTGACCCGTCAATCCGCTCTGATGTGTGGGCTACTCGCTTGATTTGGAAGTCCGGCAATACCGGTTTACTTTCTTTCTGAACTTTTTTCCAGGGTGGTAAATGATCCTCTTCTCTTTTACCCCTTTCCCAGCATCCGGGTTGTTCTTTTTGGATTTTTTTTGAGTCTTACTTTTGTTTCTGCTTTTTTTACTTCCAGGAGGGTCCCTCCGGGTTGTCTACCCCCTTCATTCAGCGCGCTTAAAACTCCCTCGCGACTTTTTGCTTTCTCCGTTTGTCCCTTTCACCCTGTGTCCTTGAAAGGGCCACGGCCCAAATTTCCAGTTTTCCCTTAGTGGGCCTACTTCCTCCCTAATCTCTGGCGCGTTCAGGTGGGTTTTCACAAGGGCTGCTTGTTCCTGTTTCCCGATTTCTTTTTTTTGCTCCCTTGCCCGTGGATTGTCTTGATGACCTTTTCCGCTCCGGGCCCATTCAGTGGGGCACCCCCTTTTATTGGTGTGTGGCAGTTTTACACTATTTTTTTGGTCAGTTGTCGTTTTTCCCCCCACTTTTTTCTCAAACCCCATTGCCAATGCAGTAATTGTCACCTTTGTCGCGTGGGACCTCCCAAATCGTCTTTTCCTTGGAAAAGTGGTTTTTATTCGTATCCGGCCCCCTTTTTGCTTGCCCCACTTTACGCTCAACAGGAACTTTGTGCTGTGAGTTTGATTGTGTGGTCCCCCACCACGGATTTTTATCGTTTGCGAAAGTCTTTCCACAGGGTTATTTCGCCGGCCTTGCCCTTTTTATGGGGGTTTCTTCTCTTCCCCTTCTGCAAGTTTTTCAAGGTGGGGTTGGGGGGAACCCGAGGGGGCAATGTTCCCCCCCAGTTGGGGAGGACGAGCAACACCACTGGAATTGGTCCCCCTGCCCTTCTTTAGCTGCCCGTCGCGTTTTTTTCCCACGTACCAAGGTTTTTTAATCCACGCACTCCCGGTTGCGGCACCCCATTTTTCTTTCCCCAGGTTTTTAGCTTCCAAGTTTTGGATCTACTCTTTGTCCTTACTTGTTTGGGACGGGCGGCCCCCTTGGCGCCCACCCGATTGGGTCGCAAAAAACGGACTTTCCCGTTAAGTATCCCCTTTCTTTCCGTCCGACACATTGCCCCGTTTCTTTCATAATCCCCTGCGGTGGAATTTCGCGGCAGGAAACGCCCAACCCAGATGTTGACTTCCCCTTTATGTCCTTTAAGGGTACGCCGGCCTTGGTACCCTGGTTTGTGTGCTTCCTCTCCCAGGCGCTGTTTTTTTTCCCACGGAACCAGCTTGCAACCCCCCCAATTCCCAAATTTTTTTCACCGTGAAACCTCCTCTGGGTTGGGGATGGTACAGCTCGCAGACACTTGCGTTTATTTTGCGGGATGGGCCTTTCGGAAAAGGTTTGCGTAAATTGTACTTTACTCGTGCAAAGCCTCATTTTGGTCTATTACCGGGATTTATTTGCAAATCTAGACCTGGACCTGTTTCCCCCTTTCGACAGCTTTGGATTTTTGGGTTGTGGGGGACCATGTGTTTACCTTTTTTCCAACCGCGTCCCGGTGGCTCAACCGGGCAAGTTTTTTCCCTTATCTGGAAACTTTTGAAACCTCTGTTCCCAGGCGGGTTTTGCACCCCCCCCCCCAGCCCCTAATTGGGTTGCCCCCCAGGTCCCTAGTAATTGGGGTTTGGTCTGTTGTGCCTTGCGTGCCCCTTTTTTTGTCTTTTTTTTTCCATCCGGCCACCTAAAAATGCCGGTAGCTTACTTTTGTCTCCCCCTTTTGAAGCTGACTTCCTGTCAATTTTTTACCTTGTCTCCCCTCACCGTTGAAACTTGGCACATTCCCGTCTGTTTTCTTCCCCCACCCTCAAACTCCTTGCTGGCCGTGTTTGTCTTCCTCAGGTGGCGACCATTTGGGAAAAGGCGGTGTTCCAATGGGGAAGGGTCGGCGCCGTGCACACCCAGAGTGTAACCCCACCACAACGTCCCGAGTTTTTCTCAAAAGTGGAAAGTTTTTAAAGTTTTGGGTACCACCTTTTTTTCAGAAGGGCTTTGGCCCAAACTTCCCCACTTTCCCGTTTATCTTCGTGCCCCGGAAAACACCTAGGCCCAGATTCGACCCGAAATCCCCACAACTTCTGACCGCCCAGGGGCAAATCTTTGACCAGGTGGTCATTTGAAGATACTAGGCTTTCCTAAATGGCCAGGATTGGGCCCACAAAACCTTTTTCAACTTCACCCCACAAAGCCACCTTTTCCCCCAGTCCAGGCCGACCCTTTTGGCTGACCCCAAAATAACAGTCAGAAGGTTCCCGTTTTCCAGACGTTACCTTTCACACCCCACTAATAGGTTTTGTAACACCTTAGATCGCCGTCCCCCGTGGCTGTCCCAGGCGGTCTGGGCAATGGTCGGAGCGTGCGACCCATTTTTTCCCCTTGCTTTCGTTGTTCCAAGCGCGATCATTTGACCAATTGCAAAACAAACCTGACAACAGATTCTTCATTGTGGGGACCGCACAACGGTTTCAATTTGTCCCATTGAGGGGCGGATGAATCCCAGTATCATTGCCTTTCCCAAATAAAAGGGAATAGCAAAGGGTCTTACTGGTGGGTTCCCCCCTGTTGAAAATGCCGGCGGAAAGCCACCCCTTATCCACCCTTTTTGTTTCCCCCCACCCAAATGGCTGCGCTCCTGATTCTGTACGTCCTCGACCTGGTTGTATGGTGCTGGCAATTTTTCTTGTCCCGGCCTGCACGGCCTTTTCTTTCTAGCCATTGGACCGCCCGAGACCTCACATTCCCCCCTGCTGAGTTTGCCTGTAACAGCAGCTTGGGTTTTTTCAACTGCACGCATTGGGCGGCCGGGGAGGCTAAAGCAAGGGGAACACGAAGGGGTAGCCTCCCCAGTACGGAACTCCTAACCAAAAGAACTTACCTTCTTCTGGGGGACCCAGAGAGGACCCCCCTGACCTCTGAGACACCGGCAAACCAAACCAACCAACACACCCAGTCCCTCGCAACAGAACGGGCCGTGTAATGGTTACCCCCCCCATGGCCCTGTGGGGTCAACGGGATGGTTTAACCTGGCGGTTCCCCCCAGTGCCGACCCCGCAAATCAGTTTTGATGTCGTCCCATTGTTCAAGGCAAGACCTGGGGTAAGGCTACTGACACAAACAACCCCCTCGAATCCCACAGTTGGTACCCCATATTGGGGGAAGGGTCCGTGACACGCCCTCGATTTATTGCTTTCAAACACCCGTGAGCCTTCAACCCCCAGCAGGTATCATTTATTTCGGCCTAGGATTGGACAACCTTAGCCGCTCCTTCTGGGATTACCCAGGTCCCAAACTATTCCGGGGTCACCTTCAACTCTTAGTGGGATCCCTTCACAGTTCCCCCCCCCCTTGTGGGTTGGGTTGACAAAGGATTTTGCCTGTTGTCAGAGATTTTTTGCTTAAAATGTCGGTTTTTTTTGTGGCCCTCTGTGCCCAACTTGGACCTTTTGTTTTTTTTTCCCCCCCCCCCCCCCCCTGCTCGGAAACCTATGCCGTACACCCCCCCCCCCAACCCTCCCTAGTGCGGGTTCACCCCGCGTTTTTTTCAGGCCTCCAAAAAGACAACATTTCTTCAGCAGGGTGTGACCACACATTCAATATTTTGGGGGGGGGGACCGCCATTTTGACATGAAAACCGTTTCCATGTTCGACCATGGTTGCGGACCTATTGCTTTTTTGAAATCGAAGGTGATGCACTGTACCCACAAATAACTTTTTTTTTCAGTCTTTGGCAGTTTCCCACTGCAGGCCCACATTCAAACGAGTTCCCTGGGGACCATATTCTCCCCTTCCCTAGTTTGGTGTTTGGTGAGCGGAAGATTGTTCCCGGGGGCCCTGTGGTATTTGCCTGTCTTTTGCCCTTTCCGGCCAATCCCCCCTCTGGGGCAACCCCACGTTTTTTTCAGGGGCCAAAACTCCCCCTTCATCTGAGTCGGTTTCCAAATGTCACTCGCCGGCCCTCCCTGTTCTCCCCATGTGCCTTTTGTAACTTTCTTTGGGCTTGTACCTACAGCAACTACTCCCACCCTGTTTTTGGGGTTTCGTGCCTATTTCGGTCATTTATCAAATCTGTCCCAAGAATGATTTTTCTTGGCGGAATAGTTTCCGGCAGGGAGTCCCCAAATCCATCGAAACCCCCCTCCTCCCAAACACCAAACCCCGGGGTACGTTGAAACGATTCTGAATCCAACCTTTTCGGGGCCCCGGCCCCCGGTCCTGTTATTCGTGAAGCACCCCGGAGTCAGTAATCCAAGGAGGTTGTGGGGGGCCTTAGGTCATTCAAAGGAGTGTGAGCGGCGCTTCAAAGTCAAAGAGGCTACCGAAGGGCCGCAGAAACTTTTTTGTATAAGTCTCCGGGGTAGCCGTGGAACTGGTTTTGTTGATATTTAATAAGAAGGCTGGCTCCCAGGACCTACCAATTTTTCTGGTGTGGTGTTCCCAGCTTGTATCGCATTGGTTTTGGGCCTAAGGGACCGGTTTAGCTTGTTCTTCCCCACCGTCTTCAGGCACCCTTCTTGGGCTTCGTAATCAGGCAACCAACCCCGGTACCAATCACTTCAAAATTTCAATTTTGGTGGGGTGTCCCTTCTCCATCGTTTACGGGGAGTGGTTGTTAATCGGACGGAGATCTCGGGGCCCCCAATGGTGCTTTGTCCCTGCTCGTCTACTGGCTTTTTCCCCCTTGGTGACCGCCCCGACCCCCAGCAACTTCTTTGCTTACCCCCTCTGCTTTTTCTTCGGACCATTTCAGTGCACTCTTTGCTTGCGTTGTTTTCCTGCATTAATTGCCTCAGTCACACGCGGGGAGTTCAGCGACAAAAAAACCACCCCGGATTTCCAGCCACGAGGCCCGGTTTTTTCCTTGCTTTCAGAAAAAAGTAATCCGACTCATCCTGGTTCCATGGTTCCACATTTTTTATAGACCGGCTCGTCTTTTGTCCAGGTTGGCACTTTTTTGGCCCCCCGTACCCGGGCTTTCGACGGTCCTTTTTTCGGTGGTCCCCTCCCCTTATCACTTGTCGGCGCTCGCATTGTGCCTGCGAGTTTCTTAAACCAATTTGAATAGCTTTGGTTTGGGTTTAGTTGTTCCCGTATTTGTCACCCCCCCCCACAACCTGGCCCCCAGCCAGGATTCCGCCACAACACACTTTTGAGAAAATTTCCATTTTTGCCTGAGACTCAAGACATTGAGGGACTCCTTTCAAAAAAATACTTTTTTGGTCCGATTTTGTTCCAATATGGAAATGTTTGTCGATTTCCGGAATTCCTTTCATCTCTTGCCATTTTTTTAGGTTGGGCGACCCCCCCACTTTTTTACGGGGCTTTTCGGGGGGTCAGTTCTTGTCCCCTTTTTCCAGTCCAATTTCTTTGGCCCCAGTTTCGCCACAGACGATCTCCTTTCCTGTTCCCGCAATTATCCTTGTCTTCTTTTTTCTGGGGGCTTTGCGAGTCATTGTTTCCGGGGTACGATCCACAGGGAAGTTGTGATGTTTTTGGGCCAAGACAGCTGGCCGCAGGCGCCTACCCTCCCCATCCCCATACATATCACCTCCCCACCCCGACTCCTCCCCCCCTACTAACTCCCATGGGTGGTCACACCTGAATCCATGGTTCCTTTTTTTGTGTGACGAGGATTTGGGGTCCTCTGGTTTTCAGGAACCCAAGCCCGCATTTTCCCCGACCTTCCTTTTGGCTCCTTCGTTTTTTTTTTTCCCACCCCCGACCCCCCCGGGGCCCGCTCTCGCATGTGTGTTTTGAGGCACCAAAAAACTGAGGGGAGGCCCTTTTAACGGTAGGGTTGAGCCCAATTTTTATCCAGTCCGTAATTTTTTTGGGCGCTATTCTACCGTGCATTCGGTGCCCGTATGGCCATGGACCCCACACAAACACAAAAGGAAATTAAAGGGCCAACTGGTACCACCAGTTTTTGTCTTTTGCCCCACAACTTCGCGTTGTGTCCACCGGGACTTCACTTAATCCGGCTTTTTCCCCTTTGTTCCGTTAATTAAGGGATTTCCCCTTGTTGCCCCCCCCGTACTCTTGAACAATCACCTGCTCAACTCCTTGTCAAGGCCAAACAGAGAGAGGAGGTTTGCCCACCCCCAAGACCCCCTTGGAGATCAATTCCGATCAGCGGACGTTTCGGTGGGCCTTTCCTAAACTGCGGGGCCACCCCTTTCGTTCAAAAAAAAAGCAGCGGACGAGGAATGCAAAAGGTCACCTACCCCCGCGGGTTGTCCGTTTGGTTACAACTTTTTTTCTTGGTTAACCCCCCGGTTACCTTTTTTTTTGCTTGGGCCCAAAAAACCACCATTTGCCGGCCGTGGTGAGTCTTGCCGACCCACAAAAACACCATTGAGGTCGTTTAAGTACAACCCCCATGGCCCCACTGATTCACAAAAACTGTTTTAAGGTCAGGAGTTTTATCTCGGCAATAGACAAAACGTCGTGTGGGAATATTAAGGGGGGGGGTGTGAACCTCATAGTTTTGGGGGGGTAACCCCCGGGGTCAGACAAAGGAGGTGGGATAATCTTGTGACTCCGCTCAACGGGAGGTGCCCCCCCCCCAGTGGAAAAAAAAAGAGACCCTGAAAGGCAATTTCCCCCATCCAAAACAGGACCCCAGACAAAAAATGCAACAACAAAAATGAGTTTCCCTTTTGGGCCCACGGCCTTCTTCCGTTTCCAACACGTCGTTTTGTTTTTGACAAAAGCCCCCCGGGGTGGCCCCCCCGGGTATAGGTCAACAGGGGCCGGCCTATGTTTTTTGGACAGCCCCGTTATTCGGGCCCTCCCCTGCGGCTTCCCCCCCTTTGGAACACGCTTCCTTCCCAAGGACGTAACGGAAAATGGAGGCATGCCGGCGGCGCCTGGCCGAACTTTTGGTCAAGAATTTGTAAGAAGATCCAAAGGTTGGTTATACTTGAAAAAACTCCCCCAGAGGACCAACACTTTTGGCGGGTCCCCGATAATTAATTACCACGTCGAGAAACCACACCAGTTTTTTGGGGAAACGCCCTGAACCTTTGGAAGGGAAACTCCAAATAACGCTGAAAAAAGAATCCCTGAGTGGTACGGGGAAATCTGCCCGTGAAAAAACACTCCGGGGCGAGAAGGGTGGGGATGGTGGGGTTTGTTTGGGGGGGGAACTGAGGACTCAACCATTAGTTTTAAAATTGAAACGGACTGGGGGCCAGGGGGATGGGGATTAAGAGGACCAGGCCAGCCCAACCCCAGGCCCAGGGGGTCCCCGGGAAGCAGAAAAAACACAAGGGAACCCGCGGGCCCCCCTACAAGCGGGTCCATGAAGCTCCGCTTATTGCGAGTCTTGCGCCTGAAAATTTAATGCCATGGGCTTTTCCCAAAAGACCTGGGCAGGAGCTTCTCCCACCCCAGGGGAGACCCCCCAGCTTTCTAGATCCCCCCCGATTGGGCTCTCGCTATTGACACCCGGCAAAGGAACCCCCCCAGTTGACCTGGCCCGACAGCATGT
>Ga0179593_1731779_pt1 | contig 11734 bp, 12 predicted proteins | sample CZODoug2_1_08_16_FD_185931 | JGI IMG/M metagenome (GOLD analysis project Ga0179593, IMG submission 185931) | Vadose zone soil fungal communities from Angelo Coast Range Reserve, California, USA - CZODoug2_1_08_16fungal (PacBio error correction) | ecosystem: Environmental > Terrestrial > Soil >... | reverse complement strand
TGTTTTCCCCTGCCCCTAACCCCCTGATTGTCCCTTAGGGTTTTCCCCGTTCCCCACAAGTCGGCAGCGGTCCATTTCTCCCCCCGGTGCCGCCGTCTGCCAGTTTTTCCATTCCCACCCGCGTTGTCCCGCTTTGAACACGGCATTTCGCCCCCAGCATCCTCCCTTTCTTTTTCCCTTCCTCAAACGCTTTTTTCTAGTACCTTCCTTTGTCCCTCTTTTTATTTCTTTTCCCTGCTCGTCGCCCACTGCCCATTGCAAATGGGTTGTGTTGATTGTGAGTCCCCAAGAGTTGTTCTCCCCCCCCTCACAGTCTCCTAGCTCCCTTTATCCTCCATTCGGCTCTTTACGCATGCTCGTTGTTACCCGTTACCCTTTCATAGTATTCTATATCTTTGTTGCCCCCCCTTTTCCCCCCTTGACAGAAAGGGGCCTTTATGGGGTTACTAGATTTCCCCTTCCGCTGGGCCCGTTCAGGCTCTTACTCCCGTTGGTACACCCTTTTTCCCCCCCCTTAGGTAATGCTTCGCCCGGACTTCTGTGTTTTTGCTGTCTCAATACAATTATGCTTCCCCTGCTTACATAACTATTCCCCCTTCTTGTCTCCGCGAACTTCCACAGCAATGCGCGCGCCTGAGGCTCTCCGTCAACCAGGTTCCCTTAGCGTCCAGTACGTGACGTCTTTGAGTTCTTTTTTTTTCAGTCAGTCCAACAAGCTGCTGGTTGGTTTTGTCCTTTCCCCCTGAGACAATACAGCTTGGTAGGTGATATAGCGTCGTGCTCTTTTTCGGCGCTGGGCGGCTCCTCCCTCAAGGTATCCCTTAATGTGGATCTTTTTTTTCTTTCCTTCCTCCCCCAATTCTACGTCCCCCCAAAAAATATCAGAACTTTAGTCACGGCGTTCAACAATCTGGTTCCACGGCACCCCAGGCGTAACAACAATGATGACGGTTTTTTCCCCCCCCTCGTCTTGGCCTCGTTCCATAACGCTCTTCCCCCTTCTTACATCCTTGAACCTTAGGCCTCAACGTCGAAGAATCGGAGCTCCGTCTGTGGAAATTGGTGGTGATACCCGTGTCCCCGGCCGAAAGTTTCGGCCCCTTCTTTGTAGGCGGTTTCTTTCTCCCCTTTTGAATCCCCTCTTGAGTTGCTCCGAAACAGAAGTAAACCCCCAGATATTTCATCGGAAATTTATTTTTCCTTTTTTGTTCTTTCCCCAAGAAGATGTTTCCCTGTGTCGGGCCCTGAGACCCGTTAAGCAGAAGCTGTGTGCCCTACCTGTGGAGGGACCGGTTCGCCCCAAACGTTTTCCGGTGCAATTCCCTTATTCAACGCTTCCCCTCTCCTTTCACTGTTGTCATGCTGGTGCTCCGCTACCCACCCGACATCAGTTCCATTCGGAAGGGTAGGGACCAAAACCTTCGGGATGTTCAGACCTCCACAATCTTTGGCGTGACAGTTGCCCCCAATTTTTTGCTTGTCTGTCAAACCTCTTTCGCAGGACAGTTTGCTGAAAGCGATCGCGCCTGCGACCCCCCCCCCCATTTGCTTCGGAGGCTACCGAAAAGTTCCTTTTTCCTTTTTGTTTTTTAGTCCCTAACCTTTCAATTTTTCCAATCGGTGCTTCATTTCAGCCGAAGCTTCCTGAACGACGTCCCCTTTCGATTTTTCTTTGTATGAGGTTTCTTTCGGTAATTTTTTTTTAGGAACCCCCGGCGTTCCCCTGCGTCTTTCCTCCCGGCGCTTGGGAAGGTGCTGGCCCTCTGAGTGGTCTTTTCGTTCCCCCACATTTTTTTCGTCCTTTTTTAAATCACTCCCCTCCCCCTTTCCTTTTCCCATCTTTAGTAGACCTCGTTTTCCTCACGCCGTCCCCTCCGCTGTCGGCATGCCGTCTTCTCTCTTTTGTCCCTCCCCTCATGTGTGATCTTCTTCCCCTTGCCTTCTTTTCTTACCGGGGTGTTTACCCACTTTCCGCTTTCGTCCACCTTTTTGTCCATCATTTTTGGATGGTGTTTTGTTTACCCAACGCAACCCGGCCCCACAAGTCAAACCCAGTCTTTTCCCACCCCCCCACACCCCCAAGTTAAGTCAATTCTAGTTTTTGTTTCCCACCGCGATCCTGCGAGCTCTGTTCGAGTAGAAACAATTACTCCTCCCAGTCACCTCCAGATCCTTCAAACAGGTTAACATTTTTGCCTTTCCTTCCACCCCATCCCCTTGCGGAATTACATTCGCCCCGTTAATTTCATTCCATGGGTTTTCCGTCGGTGACTCTTTCTCGACCGACACAATTGAACAGTCCCCCTTCCTCCCAACCCTTCTTTGTTCTTTAGGACGTTGAGTCGTTTAAGTTGAAATTAGGGCTGATACTCTTGCACCCCTGGCCCATTTTCACTTTTTTTCAACGGCACCTTAACCCGCAGTGCAAAAGCAGTTCTTTTTTTTTTTTTTCTGAGCCTCCGCAACACTTTGTTTCCGCCGCACGTTCTCCCCTTAGCTTTTTTTTCTTTCCTGTCCCACCCCTTGGGTAGTTTCCTCCCCCCCGCCCATTTTGCAGCCCAAGCCGGCATTGACCGTTTTTGCAAGTCTGCATCGTGATGGTGAGCTTGCCCCCAATCCGAACCTTGAATCTCCACCCTCCGGCTTTAGGTTTTTCTTTTTCTCTTCCGGTCAATTTCACCTTTCCGATTTGTCCTCCGGTTTTGCCGAACCTTTCTATTGGTTAATTCTGGGATACCCCAGCCTCCCGACCCTTTGTTCCTTCCCCACCCATGCGTTTTTTTCATGGCTGTCCCCTTGTCTGAACGTTGCCCCTGCGGCGCTTCGTTTCGGCTAGAAAAACACCCCCCCTGGCTTTTGGTCGAGCCTTGCCAGTCTATGGGGTTTTAACCCCTTTTCTTTTCTGCGCCTTCCCTTGTGATTGCAGGTTTCGCCCCACAAGCCTACTCCCTCCTGGGATTTTTTCTTCTCTTGCCGGCCCTGGGTAGTCATCAACCCCCAATTTCCACAAAGACATCCCCCCGGCGTACCCTGACCTCCTTTTTTTATTATTACTTTTTTTTTCCCCCCTCCCATCCGCGCTTGTGCGTTTTTTCCGTCGTTCCATCCTGTGATTTTTACCCCTCGGGAAATCTTGTTTTTCCCTTTTCCCCTTGGTCCTTTGGCCCCTAATGATTCCACCTGATTGAATTTCCTTTTTTCTGAATTTTTTGCTGGTTATTCGATTTTGTGAGTTGTTCTGATTTTTTCCTTTGTTTCCTGTCTACGGGCCTTGGAGATTGAGTGGCAGGTGCCTCCCCCCCAAAACGAGCGACATGCTCTATCGTCCCTTTTTTGCCGTTTATAACCCCCCCTTTCCCCTCGCTTGTTCTTGGTCGTGCTCCGGCCTTTTTTTTTACCTCTTCGCAGGCAAGATGTTGGTCCCTCCCCCTCCCTTAATTTCTTTTTTAACCCGAGAGTGATAGGGTCCCCCCTTTCAGTGTCCTTTCCTGACGGGACTCAAGGCGAACGGAGGCTAGTCCCCCTGCGACGGCTTTCTCGGTTATTAGCCCGCCCCCAAATCCCCTTTTCCGGTCCACCCTTACTCGTGGGACGGCTTTTTAACCAACCGGTAACCCCCTCGTCCCTCCTTTGCCAGAGGCTTTTTGATTCTCTTACCCCCCGCAGCGGGCCCATGCTGCCCGTTGCGCACACCATCTTTTTCCACTGAAATAGGCCCCTGGGGCAGTCCTTGGTAACGCCCTATCCCTGCCGTTAACGCCGATGAGGATCTGGGTCGCTGGTCCGTTTACGTGGGGGCATCATGGTTATCCCTTCCCCCCCCCCATTTCTTTGTTGTTGCCTTCCGGGCTAGGGACGATTAAGTAGGGCACGGACGGCTAGTCCTTGTTTCCGTTCTTTTTTTTTTTTCCAAGAGTAGGTTCTTCCCCCTTGTCTGTCTGAGTGCTTTGCGGGCCTGTCCTTGTTTTATTTTTCCCCCCACGTTCATTGTATGCAACGCTTGGATGATTTCCCTCCGGCTTTTTTTATTCTGCGACATGCGGCTTGGCATTCGCCCTGCGGCACGCTTGGCGCGGAAGGGTGAGGTAGTGCGCCTTCCTTCCTCCTCTTTTTCCTCCCCTTCTTTTTTTTGGTTTGGATCAGAGGCTCCCCACCTTCGGTTTTTTTTTGGTTTCCCCCCCTTTTACGAGTCCAAATGCCAACTGCGCATTGTTTTCTCCCACCCCCCCCCAATTCTGGTTGATGGAGAAGTTTGGTTCACTCTCTTTCCCAGTTGCGGCCAGGCCTCATACCTGTTTGTCCATCCCGAAGTTTAATTCACTTTTTTTTTGCATTAGAAAGCCCTCTCCTGGAATTTACTTGGTGATCACGTCGTGCCCCAATTTTAAGCTTATCTTGCCTCATATAGTTAGCCGTGGTTTTCCCCCCCCCATTTTTTTCCCCTTTTTGTCAATGTTTTCCTTTTTTTCTACCATTCGGTTTTCGCCACCCCCCCCCTTCTCTTTTTTTACCCATTGTAACTTAACTCGGCTTTACGGTAATGCTTAAGTCGTTCCGACTATCAATTTTCATTATCAATGGAACACGTCTGTGTGTGCCGTGCTTGCACGTTGATGTTTTTTGATCTGCGTTCATTTATTGGCAAAATGCGTAGAGGGGTTTTGCAGCTTTTTTTCGGTCCCCCCCCCTTGCGGAACCTCGTTTTCATGCACTTGTCCGCCCGGATGTTGGTGTCCGTTTGATTCTACCCAGAAACTAGAAGCCTTCCTGTACTTACTAGTCCACTTTCCTAATTGAGGTCCCCTTCCCGTTACTTCCCCCACCTTTTTCCCCCCCCCGGAGGCAGCGGAGGCTCTCAGTTTAAGGACTCTCGTGTCCCCCCCCCCCCTAGATCTTTGTTTTTGCCTTTAGTTTTTGTCTTTGTCCCGACAAGCTGTTTTTCTTCTTGGTTTATAACGCACACTGTGCTTGGCAGTTTTTAGAAGCTTCTTTTTTTGCTCGGCCGGACTCGCTCCATCGGAGAGATCGGCACCGCTTCGGCTGTGGTTCTCCTCTCGTCCCTCATCGACGCATTCAAAAGATAAGAACCGTGTCTTGATTTTAGTTCCTATCGGTGCCCAAAGAGGCGGACCCCACCAATAGTGGCTGTGCTGAATGGGTTAACCACCACTCGATGGTGGTGAAAGCGATTCTCCCATTTTTGTCGCTCCCCCCCACGTCAGCTTCGTCATGATTGAAATCGAATTAGGACCTCCGTCCTGTCGTCATTTATGCATCCCCCTGGCTTTCTGTGGAAAGAGGGGTTACCCAACCCTTTGTTTCCCCCAAGAGAAGAAATGCATTGGCAGCGTGCTTGGATGTGCGTTACTCAGTGTCCCAATCACCATGAAGGTTTAGGCGTGAACCGGGTTTTTGCCCCCAAAAGATCAGTATTTCTCCCCCTGGTTTTTTTCAGCCGACGCAGCTGACCCCTTTTTGGTTCCCCCAACATGCGACCACGTTCAGCCAGAAGCGTGTGGTTTTTCCCTCCATGTGTTCTCAAACGTGCCCCCAAAGCTTTAATTAATCCCCCCTTTAGTTATGTTTTTGTCCCACCAGGAGAAATCTTGAGTGGGGGACCCTGCCCTTAATGATATTCCTTCTACGAACCGATCCCTTTATTCTGACTGGGGCCAAACAACTTCTTGTTGTGCTTCCCCCCAACCCCCCCCCGAGGCTTCTAGCGTTTCCACTGACAGTTTGCCCTTTTCGCCCACCCCAATGGCGCGGGGCATGGGGTGACGGGTCCGCGGCGAACATAACTTGATATGGTCTCGCACCCCCAAGAACCCTTGCTTGTCCCCTTGTCATACCGGTCCCCCTTTGACAAGCACCGTGGCAACTCTTTTCATGGCCCTCAAACTTGAAAAGCCGGGTTTCACCCCCACTGAGCGACCCCCCCCCCCCCCTTGTAACCACCGCCCCCCCCCGTCGCCCCACCCCCCCCCCCCCGCCCCCCGCCCCCCCCCCCCCGCCTCGCCCCCCCGGGCCCCCCCCACCCCACCCCCGCCCCCCCCCCCCCCCCCCGGGGGGGGGTAAGTACCGTTTATCGCCCACGGAAAGGAGAATTTCCAGCAGGCCGTTCCTTTTGCCAGACCCCCCACGGCTGGGCCCAAGTGACCAGAGGCAGGATCCACTTACCGACTTCCCTTTCAGACATTTTTTACTCGTAGCATGAACCCGAAGAAACTTGTCTTTTTTCGTTCAATCGCCTGCCCTGTAGTGTCAATAGAACCGCTGCACATGGTCCCCTGTATCTCTCTTCCTCCCTGTTTGTCAGGACGGCATGATCGCGGGAGGCTTCGGTATGTGATCCCGTTTAATCAACGGAGTGGATTTTACCCCCCCCCCCCCCCCTTCCCCCTTCTCGCTGCCTACTTTCACGGTCGGTGAGCAAAGTCCCCCGGCAAGAAAAAAAAGTCCCCAGTTTTTTCTGTTCGAGTTACCTTGTTGTTCTTTCTTAGGCCAAAGTGCCGCACCCCCCACCCCGCCACCATCATCCCCCCCCCTCCCTGGACAAGGCCTCTCTCTCCCCCACGTTTCCAACACAGCGTTTCCCTTCACGGCAGGCCAGTTTGCTTCCCCCGGGCAGGTTTGGGCCCGAAACCCAAGGACCCGGCCTCCTTGATGTCTTTAGCATTTTTCGCGTCCGTTTGCAACTTCTTTCAATGTTGACCCTCATTGTGGTGACCGGAATGGGTGCCACACAGGTACCTAGACTCACAGTAGTTTTTGGGTGGGCCGGAGATTTATCCAGTCGGTTCATCGACATTTTGTGGACGTTCCGTTTACCCTTCGCTTCCCGTTTGCGCCCGAACCCCCGTTATTGCCTGAAGATTCACTCCTTTTGTGCCCCCCCTTTGCACCTCCCATCGGTCTTCTCGAGCGGAACTGTATGCTGTTTGTGTATATGAAATTTTTGGTCGTGTTTCCCGAGTGTATGCACCCCTCCATCATCCAGCCAGTTATGGGCCCTCAGTTCCTGTAGTGTCGTTCCCGGCTTGTACAGAATCAGTCCCCCCGTCTCTTTTTTTTTTTCTAGCACTTTCCCTTGGACTTCCTTGCAGTTGGCCGCTGTTTTCAGTTAGCCCCCCCTCCCCCTTCTTGTTGGTTCATATGACAAGACCAGCCTTGAACATCACTCCGGTTTTTGGCGGTGCCGCAAACAACCCGATATTTGACTGGCTTAGTTGGCTTCCCCCCCTTCGAAGCCATGTTGAATGCCATTTCCGCCTCCTGTTCCTAGGAGCGAGACCCGGGTACTTTTGATGATAATTGAAGCTTCGTGCTAAGTTCTTCCACCCCCCCCCCAGTTCCCTAATAGCTCAGTTCATGCCTCGCCTAGCTGTTTCCTGAGGACAAACAAGACCCCCCTTTTTTTTTCTTTTTTTGTTTTGAGAAGGTAATTTCGTGGACCACCTAAGACCAAAAACAATCACCCCCCAATAAAAAAGGACTGGTTATTTCGCTCAAGGGCGCCTTGTGTCCAGTATGTCTGGCGCCCTCGGCCCCGGATGGTGTACCTACGTCCTCTTTCACGATTTGCCTCCTCTCCCCGCGCTTTTTGTCTTCGTATGACCTCCAATAGAGAGGTGTGGTTCCTGTTTGGACCTGTTGCGTTTTGTTTTTCCTGCGTTCACAGCGTACCTCTGGTATTTACACCCCCCGATTGGAGACCCCCCCCCTCCGTTTTTTTTTTTTTTTTTTTTTTTTTTTTGTTGTTTTTGGGTGGTTGTGGTGTTTTTCTTTTTGTTGTGTGGATTTATGTTTTGATATTCCTGGGATGGCTATGGTGACGTTTTTTTTGCCACGTTCAAGACCTTTCTCACTTTTGCCTTACTTCTTGCGTACTCGTATTGTAGTCCTCCGAAGAGACCGTTTAGGTGTGTTTTTTGGGGTGGGTTGTCGGTTCTGTTGCAGGACAGCGGCTTGCCAGCCTGTTTTCCCTTCATGACTCGGCCCGCCCTTCGGAATTTGATCTTTCCCCGTTTTGTCCAGTTTCCCCTTAAGCATTCGTTGCACCCCCGGACGCTTTGTTTGCGCACGGTCCCCCGGGTATTTTTCTCGAATCCTTTCCCCTCCCTGCCCAGATATACTCGTCGTCCCTTCCGGCGAGAATTTGTCTGCACATGAATCAGCGTGACCCCTTCTATACTTCCATTATGTTTTATTGAAGCTCAGTTCCCCCCCCTTATTTTTTTTGTACTCCCGTGCGAAAGTTTTTGTTTACGTTTTATCGGTCTTTTCTTGTCTTTTGGTTCAGTTTCAATGTGTGACGGTGCTTTCCCCCCGCCCGCTATTTTCTCTTGCAGCTATCTCCGCCTCTATGATCAGCTGCCGTTTTGCGGACGTCTTTCTTTGTTTGGACCCGCTCGCCCAATAGCTTGTCCCATTGTTCTTGTCCCTTTCTCCTTAGCAATGGCATATCCCATGTCTGATGAATCTTGTCTGATCCCGCCACGTTTTTCGTTTGCGAAGTCCTCCCCTTTTGTCGTTAAAAATATTGATCCCGTTTGTTTATGCCCAACGGTCCGTTCGGGCGGTGTGTAAGCTACGCATGGCCTCCCGGACAGCCCCCTCCCCGTCTTTTTGCAGACGACCGTCCATGCTGCGGAAGTGTTTTCACTGAATGAATTCGTTCCCCACCATAATCTTATCTTTTTTCGCGCCGATCGGCCTCTCTACACGATCGGCGTTCGTTTAACAAATCCCAGACCCATTCTGATCTTTTGAACCTCGTTTACCCCTATCTCCTAATGCCCTAGAGACTGTCTGCTCCGTTTTCCTTCTCCGATCCCGTTATGCCACACACTTTTGCCACCTTCTTTACACGAAACCCATAATTAGGACTGAGTTCCCCGTCAGATGATTATCCACTCTCGAATTTCCATCACCCCTCGATTTTCCTTCCTCTTGAGTTTTGATTACCTCATTATTTTGAGTTCTCGCCCCCGACGACCTGTCTCAGCCAAAAAATAGGATCTTTTCCTTTACCCCTTTATGTTTTTCCCCATTCGACTAAGGCACCAAAGAACTGTGTCTGATGGAAGTGGAGGGAACCAATCCCTCATTCTCCCCTTTTTTTTTCATTTGAACCAGATACTTTTGCCCAGAGAGTAACCGTTCGTGTTGTCCCTGTCGTCTTCGTGGGCGGGTGAATTTACGGCTTTCCTCCTTGATAAGATGTGTCCCCTACCTTTTGGTCTTTGTCGGTGGCATCGCCAGCTTGCACACGTTTTCATAGAGAACTTTTTTTGCGATCTCCCTTTCATCATTTTTTCCGTTTATTGACCAGTTCTGACTCCCAATGTGAATTCACTTTGTTCTCCGCAAAATGGGAACCCGGACCTTTGGAATCACCAAATGTCCCCTGCAACCACACATTCACCATTGGATCGGTTTTCCCCCCACCTCGTCAGAAGGAGCCCCTGCATCGTCTATCCCCCCGTTCTTTCTACTTTGTTCCACCTCCCCCTTTCGCCCCTCCCACCAGGCCCCCATCCCTCCGGCAATTTCCCCCTCCATCAATTCTCTTCCCCCCCTCCAGCACTCAACCTCCTGCCCCCTCCCGCAGAGCTATTGTTGTTTTTACTACGACGAAGCCCCCCAGGTTTCATCCCTAGATCTGTTGCATTGCCCCCCCCCGTGTTTTCATATTTTTTTTCCTTTGACCTTCCTTTCATCTTCCTTGTCTAAGATGCTGCTTTCTCCCGTTTTAAGTGAGGCAGGTATCCTTTTCAACCCCCAAGTTCAATGTTTTAGACCCTTGACATCATCCCCCCATGTTACTTTTTTTAGAACCTTTTCACGCAAGTCCCATGGATTTCCACTTACTCTAAGTTTTTCTCGTCGATTCGTTAGTCTTGATCCGTGAAATTCGTTACTCCTGCCTTTTTTGAACTCCATGGAGATCTAGTCCCCATAATGGGGCCTCGCTTTTTCCTGTAGACTGTCCAATTCTCACTGACTTTAGCCGTGTTTTTTGTGATTCCACCAGGACCCGGAGGGTGCACCTTCACAGTCCGTGGCCCCACTGACCGCCCCGCCCCTACGTTTTTTTGCCCTTTGCCGTGGTCGGGTTTGGCCCCTTTCCCCTTTTCTGTTCTATGTTACCTCCTCCGAATACTCGTTGCACTTCACTGCTGTCCCCAGCTCCCGGAGTTCAGCCCGTCCTTTTTCTTCATCACTTTCCTTTTTTCTTTGCCCCCCTCCCACGTTCCGAGATGCGGAGCTTTGTCCTGTGCCCCTCTTTTCCCTTTTTAAGTATACTCCCCCACGCTTTCGGCTGTGCAGTTTTCTGCGTCTACCCTGCTCCCGTCCCTTGCGGCCTGCGCACCCGCCCACGAAGGATTTCTCTTTTTTTATTCTTTTTTTTTTTTTCCATTTAAGCTTTCCTCACCCTGGGCACCCTCTCCCTAGCAGCTCCCCAACTCTCGATGAATTGAAGCGGATCGCGTGCAGTTCCACGCAGTGCGCCCCACTATAGCCCGATAATGCCATCCTTCTCAAATGCAAAGACAGTCTCGGCGTTTTTGTTGTTTGTTTTTATTGACTGAGTTTATCGTTAGCCCTCCTCCAGGACTGCTCTCTCCCCTTTTTTGACCTCTTTTTCCTGCACATCCCCTTCGAGTTTCTATTCCGGCACAAGCCTTCCCCCCCCCCCCACACTGTCCCTCCCCCTAGCTTTGATCCCCTTAGAGATTTTTTCCTGGTTAACCTGTCGTGTTTTATTCCCTCTTGTGCTTTTTGTCTACAGTCAGAAATGTTACTTCTTCCGTTTTCCCATAGCTCATTTTCCCTTTTCAGTATCTCCAGCTACCTATTTAGTGCACCTTTTCCATTCTTCTATCGATCATTCTTTCCTTTATTTGCCCCTTTGAACCTGTCCCACTCGGATGGTTATTCTTTCATCGTTTTACTTTTTTCCTCTGTTCTTTTCTGACGCTGTTTCCTTCCTCTTCCCGGAAGTTTATCATCATACCCGTTTATTTTATTCATGACGCAACCCCCCCGTAGGTTGCCTTTAGTCGTATCTTTGTTTTCTTTGTTACAAAGATAGACTTAGCGCGCTGTTATTTAGTGTCCGATTTCAAATAGACCCCTTTTTTACCTTGATCGATTTTTGTTCCCCCCAGCGATCCGTTTGCCACTTATTCCGGCCTGGCTCCCCTGTACCCCGTTTATCAGCTGCTTCTGCCATCGTGATCGAGTTTTTCCCCGTTTTTTTTTCTCCCCCCGACGGTGATTCGCCTGGGCATTCAGGTTGCAAGCTGAGACGCTATCATTTCTCCTACCACTCCTGCCGCACCACCTCCGTTCGGTCAGATCCCACCCGGCACCCCCATCGGCAACGCGTTACAGCCGGACTCTTTTTCGCTCTGGTCCTGGGGCCATTTTTTCCCCCTCCTTTCTTTGCCCCGATGTATACCAGGTGTGTGTTTCCCCAGCCTTTTCTCTCTTCGCCACTTATGTCTTATATGGAAAGGACCCCCCTCCCATAGGCATCCTATGCGTTCTTTGCTTCTTCCTCAGCATTTCACGTCGGGTAACATCCCACTGTCCTCTCCCCACCTCTGGCGAGAAATGGCTCTAGACCTTACTTCCCTTTCCCCCAGCGATTCTACTTTGCCTAAACGAGACACTAATTCCCCTCCCCAGAAAGGCTTGGGCTTAACCCTATCATTGCCCCCTGTCG
>Ga0179593_1708357_pt1 | contig 11734 bp, 14 predicted proteins | sample CZODoug2_1_08_16_FD_185931 | JGI IMG/M metagenome (GOLD analysis project Ga0179593, IMG submission 185931) | Vadose zone soil fungal communities from Angelo Coast Range Reserve, California, USA - CZODoug2_1_08_16fungal (PacBio error correction) | ecosystem: Environmental > Terrestrial > Soil >... | reverse complement strand
CTTCTTCCTGCGAGGTCAGTCTATAATTCTTGCTCGCAAATCCTTCCCCCCCTTTCCCCGTGGCCGCTCTCTTTTTTTCCTCTTTTCTTTCGCGCTCGGCATCTTTCCCTTCGAGCTAGTCTCCTGAAGTTTTCCAAGGGATGTCGTAATCACTTCCCCTGTTGTTGACTTTCAAAACTCTACGACGCCTCATGTACTTAAAGATTTTCTCCTTAAAGTGATTCTGTCCGAGATTTCCCCGAGGCGAAATGTTGCCCCTTCCTCCTTTTCGATGATGTCTCCCCATTAAAACGTACCCGCCTAACCGTCAACGCAACGCTCCCCTTCCTCGTGCAATTCTCTCCCCGAATCCCAGGAATGGACGTTCTTCCTCAGGCCTTCCCCTTTTAAGGCGAAAAACCACTTTTTCCTGTTGTCACTATTCTTTTTTCGTTTGGCGAGCCTGGCTCTCGCATTTTTTTTCCGTTTGCGCCCTTTTCCTTTCCCGCGGATATGAGAGGAAACTTGTTCCGTCCCCGGCCCGGTATTCGGCTCTCGCGTGATTTCGTAGTGGCTTTTTTTTTGCTTTTGTAGTTGGCCGGTCTTTAGCCTCCTGTAAAGAGACTCCGCTTCTGCGTCTTTCCACCCCTGGAATACGCCGGCTCGCCCGGACATCTTTTTTTTTTCCTCACAAACAAAAGATTCGGTCATTTCAATTTTGGCACGCTCCCTCTCCGGAAAATATTTTCACGATACCTTGAGAAAAATTTTCTCCTTCGCAAGGGCAGCGATGACCTCTTTTAAAGCGGAACCTTTTCTCCTCACTCTTTCGCTGCCCCACCCCCCCCCTCCCCCAGACAACAACGGCAAAATCCTGGCAGGTGTCCCAGCCCTTTCTTCTGGCAGTAAGTCCTCTTCCCACCAATTCGAGTATGTGGACCTCTATCTTAAATGGGAGAGCGTCATTTTTCTTCCCTCGGATTTCCCTCCAGGAATTTCTCCGTGGCTTGCGGCGTTTTTTTTCTCATTTCCCTTTTAATCCTTTCTTGCCTGGAAAAATTCCCCCTTTGCCGACAGGTCAGTAGTGTTTTCGGGAATAAACTCTGACTGCCTGTTCGGAGTTGCCCCCTCCGTTGGTTTGCGTGGTTTTTTCCTCGCACGTCTTTCGCAACCGGCGAGGCTGCGTTCGACAATCGACCCCTTTCACCGTCTAACCCGGAGTTTGTCGCGAGATTGCGCCGCCTCTAATCCCCCAAAAAACTTTTTCAACTAGGACGGACATTTCCTCGGTTTTTCCTCTTTTTATTCAGCGGTCGATTCTTGGTCGAGGGCACTGGCATCAATTCGTGTTTCTTTCGAGGGTTCTTTGGTTTCCTTTTGTGTACTGCATCACCCGGGATTCGTATGCACCTTTTTTTTCGTAATAGCATCGATATCTTTCCTGCGATGTGTCCCCCGATAGTTCTGGTGAACCCACCCTCGCCGAAAGGAGACACTCCATGTTTGGCTTCGATTTTTTTTTTATCCCCCCTGATGCTGAGGAAATGTGAATTTTTTTCGTCCCCGCACTCTCCCGCGATGACTTTCCCTCTCCGCGCGAAGCAGTCGACCTTTTACGATTTTGCTTGAGCGATCGTCTTTCTTTGGCACTGAAAGCCTTCCCCCCCCCCAAAATCCCCCTCCCCTTTTTGGGTCAAGAGCACCCCCCTTTTGACGATTCTTCGGCTTTTTTCTCGCGCAAGTGTTTTTTGTAGTGAAGGAGTTTTAAGGTATTGCTGGACTTCATGAGTCCCCAACCCCCCTAGTTGAATCTTTGGGGTGGCGGAACTTGTTCACCTAGTACCCGTCGACGGAGTAGCCTCCCACCGAAAAGTGATTCAATAGGAGCTCAGGGGCCCCGTCCTTATGAAGGATACTTCCTTAAGCCACAGGCTTCTGCGCTCCTCCCCCCCTGTAAATAGACCCAGTTTCGCAACTTCTTCAACCCCTTGACCCCCCTCCTCTTCCGTGAACAGGGCCCTTCTGCAAACCTCGCCACCACGGCTGGCCGCTTCCTGAAAAGCACCTCGTTTTCCCAAATTCGCGACTGAGCTTTTGTACTTTTCCTACGCGTTCTGGGTCCCTTTCAAGATTGTCTCTTTTTCATATACGAATTCTTTTCCATCTACGAATGCCCCTACCCCGTTGGACGTGATTTTTCTGCGTTCGAGGTCTTGCCGCGATCGCAACACGGTTTTCCTTCAAAATATTTTCTGAGCCCTTCGATCTTCCCCCTTCCAACAGCGCACCTTCCGGCTCTTAATGGCCGTCTTCTCTTTCCAGTGAGGCCGAAAACGACTTTTTGCTTTGGCGATGGCGCATTGTTGCGAGCGCGCTAGGCGGTTCCAAGCCTTTTTTAAAGGCCGCGCGGTCGCTCTTTTCGGAGTCACGGAGAAGTTTCTTTTTGCAGCACCAGGTTCCTTTGGGTAAGACCTACGGAGAGTGAGTTTTTCTCCTAGGTCCCGGTTCCCTTTCTACCCAACGGACCCCCGCCTCCACGGAGCTTTTCCCCCCGCGTTCCATGCGGTTTTTTTGCCGTATCGTGGTTGCCCCCCTCCTGCGGTGTCCCGGTACGCCTTATATGAAATCCCCAGCTCACCCCCTATTTCTAAGTCGGCTTGGAGCAATTTCCCCTAATTTTAATTTCTTTTCACGTTGCGGAGCGGTTCAATTCCTCTTTTGATTTTGTGCAGATTTCGGATTTGCATCTTCTTCTTATCATCCCCCTTTTTCGAGATTGCAACATCCCCCCCCCTCTCAAATACTTTTTTCCTTTAAAATCAAAAGAGTTCTTTTTCCGATCCGCAAAGCTTCAAGGAAACAGGAGAAAAGTACCCTTGAAGGACCCTTTCCTCCCCCCCACTTTCGTAGCCAATGCTCCCTGTCGCTGGCGTATTCCCCCCTTTGCGAACGCACCGCCTTCTGAAACAGTCCCCCAACTGAACCGCAGAAAGAAAGGCCCTTCGAGGGCTGTTTGTTTAATTGTAGGATTGGCCCTGGCATTTTCAGAACCCCTCACTCGCAGAGGGTACCCCCTGATCTGTGTTCCTGAACACCCCTGAATTCGAAGTGCTAACGTTTTTGATACCGCGATCCAAATTGCCTTGTAGATTGAGCGCGCTTTTCTTGGCTTCTTCGCCATTCCATGCGTCAACATTTTTGGCCAAGCACTTTCACCTTTTTTTTGTGCAAGTGCCAACTGATTCCCACGCCGCAGGGCACTCTCGCTGGTTTCTTGTATCCCGGCAATCATTTCTTCCCGACGGCATCGCCTTTTTCCGCGGAGATCGAGTCCCCCACGAGTAAAAACTCCCTTTAAGGCGCACTCCTTTTCCCCACATCACGCCACTAATGCTTCATTCAGGGCTCTATTGCGGACCTGGGTCTTATTACCCCCCTCCCTTCCCTTGTCTTTGCCGCGTAGGAAAATAATCTTTCCACTCTCCCCGGTCGCTTCGAAATTGCTTCCCACTTTTTTTGGCGATTCGTCCCCCCCTTTGTCAAGAGTTTCCCTTCTTTAAAAGAGAATCTGTGCCCTTCGCGTCGGTTCCGAAGTTGCTGGCACCCGCGTTGCTCTTTTCCCTTGTCCTTTAGAGGGCCTATCCCTTTCAGACACTTCTTGAATGCAAGGGTCCCAAATTTTTTGTCGACGGACGCGGGCGGGGCCTTAAGACGATTTCCTCACGGGCGTTCTTCGTGATCGGTTTGGGGCCTTCCGGCGCTTCGGCCGGGAGCCGTCCTGACTGTCAAACGGAACTATTTTTTTGCGTGTTGGAACCCTGGGGAGAAGGCCGCAGAAGGACGAAACCCCTTTTACAAAGAAACTTTCCATCCCCTCCGCCGAAATTCTTGGCTAACACAGATTTTCTTGACAAAAAACTTTTCTTTGATTTGTTTTCAGTTGCCAGTTCCCACCCTCCTTTTCAACAAGATGGCCCCCTTCTCCTATGTTTTCCCCTAGATTCCGGCGTGCGCAGTCATCCCTCCCCTCCTTTGGTCCCTCCCTTATGGAGTACGGATGAACCCCTCCCTCAGTGGGTTATCCCCCCTCCCTTCCTGGCAAAACAATTTCAGGACTGACGGGAATCCATGTGTAACCACTTCAGTTGCACGCGTCCCCAACCTCTCCCCCGGACTTTATCGAGCGGCGACCCCCTTCTTGTGCCTCTAATGCAATTTACTTTTTTTTTCCGACACACTGCACGCAGCGCACCCTTTCACCCCTTCCCCTTGATTGATCTTTTTTCCCCCCTCCCAATTCCCCGATGGCATCTTTCCCCCCTGATTGACTTCTTAGGAGATGCCAAGTTTTTGGTTTCCTCGTTTTAGCGAGGAGACCGGCCCAATTTTCGTGGAGACCCCTCCTAATTTCGAATGTCCTTTCTGAAAGAAATTTTGTAGAGTGTCCTTTGTTGACAACCAGCTCCCTCGCCTGTTTGACTTCCTCCTATATCACCACGCCTGAGGTGCCCCCTTCGGTGCACACCCCCTCAGACCACTTTCCGCGGGATTCAGAAAGACCCCTTTTTTTTCCGTCGACCAAGAGAGGCTTTTGCCAGCATTTCCCCAGAGAACTTCAAGGGACTCTGTCCAAAAACGACCCCTCCCCGTGACTTTTTTAGGAAGGGTTGGCCATTTGGGAACAGTGGGGGGGGACCCCACATGTTGATAGAAAATTCCCCTTCCCCCCTGTGGCCTGTCCCTTTCCTCCCGCGACTTTTTTGATTGTCTAATTTCCCCTTCCTCGCCGGGAAGGTTGGCACTTTCCCCCCAATTTCGGAGATCTCCCTTCCCCTAAGAAGTGAGTTCTTTTCCCGCTATTCCCATCTGCTGTCCACCCGCGTGACTTGCGAAACTCTTTTTTTTTTCCCGGTGGATTTCTCGAAAGATTTCTTCCCCTGAGCGTGCCAATAATTTGCAATTTGAACTGACCAACTTTTTTTTTTTTTGCAGCACTCCCCTGAGTATTCAGGCTCCGGGCCGTATTCCTCTTCCCGAAGCACGTTTGCCCTATTCCGTAATCCCGCACCTTCTAAAGACAGGCCCCCCCTCCCCCTGCACTCCTCCCCAGGATGGCGATGTTCGCCTCCTCTCGGTGCTGTGAAATTCCTTTCCCTCCTCTGAGCATGCCGCTTTTCTCTCCACCAGGGAACCGATTTGCGAGCCAGGCAATCGCCTCCTTTTCCCTTCCCTCTTCCAAACCTTTCGTGTTTCGCCTTTCTTACGGATTAAGAAGGTTCCCCCCCCCGGAAATGCCTTTTCCGCATCTAGAGAATTTCCACCCTCTTCATCACCAATAAGACGGGGAGGTGGAGTTCTTTTTCCCCCTTTCCCTTTTGTTGAAGTATCGCCGGAAATAAGACTCCCCCATGCTTCAGTGGCTCGTCGGCCCCATCTCAGTTTGACCCTCCTCATTTTCCCCTGGGGAAGCATCCTTCATTACATGATTTAGTTCTTTCTTGCCAAGGAGCAGGCCCAACCTTTGCGCGAGTGATGTCCTTTGCGAGCCCCTTCTACATCTCGTCTCTCGATGCCGCTATAGAGCACCCTCCAGACCAGCTTTCACTCCCCGAGGAAAGGGGATTCTTCCACTTTCATTAAAGTGCTTTGGTTTATACCCCAGAGATTAGACGACCTCCCGCTCCCTTTCCTCTCTTTTCAATAATAATACTTTTTCTTCTCTCTTTCGGAGCTTTCTTTTAGAAAACCGCGCGCAAAGCCCCACTTTTTCCTCCCTGGCCTCGGTTTTTTCGATGTCCCGCGTTCCCTACCTCGACCTGCTCTCCTAGTGTCTTCCGTAGAAGAATTCCTCCTCCTTTCACTTCCGAGCCGTTTTTCGCAGTGGCAAAAAATCCCCTCATGTCCTTGCGGCGGCCCCTTGGAAAGTGATTCTGGCCCTCTCCCCCCCCCTACGTCTCTCTTGCAGCAGGGTTGGATCTTCGGCGCGGATGTTATTAACCCCCTTAAAACCGTCCCCCACCTCTCCCCGTCGGATTTTGATTCCTTCTTCCGCGATATGCAAGAATCTTTCTTCCCTCGGCCTTCCTGAAAAAATAGCCTCTACTGTTCACTAATGAAGGCTTGGGCTCGCGCCCCCTAGTTTAATTTTTTTTCCTTCCCTTCCTTTCGTATATCTTTCATTGCACGTTCCTGAAACACGCCATCCTTTTTTTCTTTTTGATGTAGTGGCCTGTGGGTGTTTTCTGCCCGGGTTTGTTTTTCGGTCTTCTTTTAAGAGAAAATACGATCCTTCCCTCCCGAAAACCCCCCCTTCTGAATACGGCCAGGCATACGTCCAAGGAATCTGTGTTATGTCCCTCTCGGTCATCACATCTTGGGAGTTTGCCTTCCGCTGAAGGAAAATATCCCCTCCCTCCCCCCTTCTAATGGACGAAGTTGAGCATGCGCTGCAGAGATTTCTCGCGGCCGCCCCGATTACCAAAGCTATCTCTCCCCGCGTCAAATATTTTGTATGCGTTTTTTCGAAAACATTTCCCCTTTCCAGTAGACAACGGCACCCCATTCGAGAGAGCCTTCCTTCCCTGGTCGCGTCCTTTTACCCCTTCTTCTTCCCGAAACAGCTTCCCTTCAAGTGTCTTGCTTCTCCAGATAATTCAATGGACTCTTCGCTGATGATGATGGCCCTCGTTTTCTACCTAAAACGTAGTGCTGAAGACATTTCCCCAACCCTCCTTCCTGAGATTTCCCTCTTACGTTTTTTTCCCGAGGGCTTTTGAATATAGTCTCGCTCCCCCTGGAGAGGAGATGGTTTCCCTCCTTCCCCCAAAATTCTTTCCCCCTTCGAAACAGTCTTCATCTCGAAGCGTCGCTCAAATACCCCTTATATCTACCGTACAATCCTGTTCCTGTTTTTCCAGAGGAAGTCTGGATTAAGCTTTCTTGATTTTTCCCCTCCTTTGGCCCCTCAGGTTTTGCCCTGAAGTGTTATTCTCCGGTTCCTCCCCTGTGTTTTCTTTGAACTTTCCCCGATAACCCAATTGCTCGCACTTGAGTTTGTTTCGCCCCGCTCTCTCCCTCCTCGATATCGAGCGAGACCCTTTCAACTGTTCCTTTCGTAGTCTGGTGCCCTTGGACTGCAGAAGGCTTTACTTGGACGTCAGTTTTTTGCCTTCTCCTCCTTTTATAAAAAACACGCTGCTTGGCATACGTCCCCTTTCCCCCTCCAAGAAATTTTGGAACAGTTTCCCGCAGATTGACTTTCACAGTCGATTGGCCCCATACTTTTCGCATTTTCTTGCCAGCGTGTGGATCTTACAGTTTTCCCTTCCCTCCGGCACAAATCCCTCCCGTAGTGGTTTGCTCCCAATCTTTCACCGCTTGCGTCTTCTTTATCTCGAAATTTTCGTTAAGGTCCCTTCTTTTGATGCTGGAATATTCTTTTCCCTGCTTGTTAAACCTCGCCACAATTCATCATTGTCCAGTTCTGGGATGCCTTTTTCCTCGACGGAAGTCGCCCCCTCATACAATCGAACGTCAGCTGTGAGGCGGCCCTTTTTTCCCCGTCCGGCCCGCCATTCTTGCATGGAAGCAAACGCTCTGTAGGAAACTCGAATCCATTCGCCTCGCGGGAAGACTCCCGCAGGTTTTTCTTTTTTTTTTTTTCCAAAACGCAGAGCACCCAACTCGTTGAAAACCGGAAAATCTTCCCCTGTGTTACACGAGCTCCCACCCTCAAAAGGCTTTTTTTTTACCCTGAGAAAGAATCCTCTTCTCCTGCTATTTACTACTTTCAGTGGAACCTACAAGTTTTATGGAGAGAGTGAACGCCTCCCCCCTTTAAATAGAATGTCTCCCATTTGTGCAAAGTTTTTCCCCCCCTTGTCCTATCTTTGATTTTCTAGCTGGAGGCTGGTCAAACCCTTTTTTAAGTAGGAAAAAGCTTCTCCGGAGATCTATCAACAAGCTATTGCCTATTCGTGGTGCACCTTGTTTTCCTGTCTCCCCTCTATTGTTGAAAAGTGCTCACCGACCCTTGTAGAAATGTTCTCTTTGGCGACCCCCTCACTTGTCCCCTCCCCCCTTCCTTTTCGAGATCTGGAGGGTAACTCTAAAGAGGCTTACCTCCCCCCCCGCTTCGATCGTTTTCCTTGCGAATGCCTCTTTTTTTTCAGCCAAACACAAAACAAGCCCAACTCCCCTCAGGTGACTTGAGGTACCACTCTGATTTTCAGGTTTCTGCGAGCAGCGTTTGAACGGTGGTCAAATTATAAAACCCCTTCCCTCAGACATCGCTCCTGTGTTCGTAGCACTTTTCAGTTGGCGCTTTTCTGATGGGGGCCGTTTGAATGCAGTGAGTGAGGGTAGGTTCCCCATTCTCTGAAATAACCTGCTCCTTCTTCTTTGCGGATTGTATTCCCGGACCTTCTCCCCTGATTTTTTCTCGTTGCGGAATCCCTGTCCCCCCCTCGCAGGAATCTTTTTTTTTTTCTCTGCAGGCTGAATCTCTCTGTTACCTCGTTGTTGTTTTCTCTTCTGCAACCCCAAACACTTCGACGGAAAGAGCAAAAATCCCCCCTCTTTTTTTCTGAGACACCTCCAGTTCCCGTAAATAAGGACAATTTTAAAAATTTCTTGCGACATCTGACTCTCCCGATAAAGAGGGTCGTTTATTGAACCCTGGCCTACCCACAGAATGAAGTACCACCCCCCCAAAGCTTCCCACTCCAGAGGAAAAATGACCTCTCTCTGAGTAAAAGAGCGCGGGGTATTTTCCTGTTGTCCTTTTGGAACACACCTTCACCCTTCCCCATTGATAGAAGAACCACAGACCGTTTACCCCAAATTCTTGATTCCCCCCCTCCCCGGCTTACGCAGTGCTCCGCTTTTCCCCATCCTCCCGCGCTTAACCCCGTCCTTTATATTCAAGCGTCTTTCCCCCCCCTCTTCGCGGGGCGCCTGCCAACTCCCCCCCCCTCGTCAACATGGTCGTGTCTGCCATCCCGATTTCTTCCCCATCACAGATCACATCCTCCGTGGCAATCGCTGTTGATAGAGACCTCCCATCAGCTGATAGTTTTTTCCCCCTTCTTTCAACCTTTTCGCTCTCTCACAAAGACATTATCCCAAAATCCCAAGCCACTCATAGGTACACATTCCCCCGCCAATGGATTCATGCAGGGCGCCCTTCGGAAAGCGTATTCTCCCCGCCTAATCTTGAGGCACACCTCTTTAGGACCCCCCCACGCCTTGCGACTTTCGGTAGCATTGCCCTTTCCTAATAAGTTTTTTTGGCCTCTATAGGAAACGCTGAGGGTCCATTTTCCGCAATGAAAATCTTTTGTTCTCTTCCCTTGTTTTCCGATTCCGCCGTTTCCCTCTTCCTCCGCTTTTTCTTTTTCCCTCCTCCAGAGGGGTTCTGCCCTTTTTTTTTCGCCTTTGCCGGGACTCTTAGCCGGAATCAGGGCGTTCTTTTTCCTGTCCGCTTTCCCCCCTTTTTCGGATGAGTGATTCGTTGAGGAGTTTCTGGGGATCTCACCTTTTTGCTTTAAATGAAACTCTGTTTTTTTTGGAACCCCAATGATATTTCCCATCCCTAGATGACACAGCCCTTCTCAAACCCCTATCTACGAACGAATCGAAGACGTCCCAAAGATTGGTGACTATGCCCAAAGTCTCTTTTTGTGCCCCCTCTTTTTCCTTTCAATATCGTTCCCCCAGATGAAGAACTCCCCTTATTAAAGTGGCCCCCCCCCCCCCCCCCCCCAATTCTTAAGGCTTCGAGCCCTTTTTCTTTCATCCCCCCCCCCTGGTACGTTTCCCTTGCTCATGGCAGTCGGATTTTTTTTCCCCTTTCTCAGCAGCGTTTGTTTTTTCAAAAACCCTCCCCCCTCGAAGGCCCTTTTTCGTCTCTAAGAGGCTCCTCCTTTTCCCTTGTGGCCCTTCTCCGGTCCATTTAGACGAGCAAATTGCCTCTTGATAGCTCTTCCGATGCGAACCCCCAAAATCAGTCCTCAAGCATTTCTTTCATGTTCTTTTCCAAATTTCCCCCAGCACCTCCCGACACCTTTTCAAGTGATTTCCCCCCCATCGACACACCTCTCGGGCCTGCTAAAACCGTGAGTGAATTCTCTTTCCGAATCTTTTTTTCCTTTTTGTTTTGGAGAGTGCCTTTTCCCTAATCTCCTTAATGTTAGAAGGTTTTCCTGAACGTTTCTGGTCGGTAGGGTCTCCAAAGCGACTCCTTGTCGCCGTTCGCCCCTTGACGCCCCCTCTCGGGCCCACAACAACTGCTTGTTCAAAAGCAGACCGCCAGCTACGCGGTTTTCTTCATCTGGATCTCCCTCCGGTTTGAGAAAGCGCTTGAGAAAAAATCTTTGTACTTCTCGCTTTTCACTAAAGGGAGTTTCCTGATCTGTCCCCCCATGGCCCACGTGCGGAAATCCTGTCACTTTTTTTCTTTTTTTCCTGGTGATCCGACCTGCGCGTCCCCATATCGCTTTTGTCCCGGCTCCATGGTTTCTTGTCTTTTTCAGCTTTCGGAAGGGTTATGAACGAGCCGCCCCGACCCTGCGTGGGGCGGATATCTTTTGAAAGTCCGTTCGGCCTCTTTTCCCTTTCTTTGGTCCTCTCTGTAAATCTGCCTTGCGCAACTCGGCAATTGTTTTTACCTTTGTTCAATATTTTCCTCGGGGAATTCCTAACCGCCTAAGAACCCTTCTTTTTTTGTGAGTCACCCCCTTGCGGCGCCGGGAAGTATTCCCTTCCTGAATTTCTCTTCCATTAGTAGTTTCCTACCTTCCTCCGGACAAAACTTTCCTCCCCCGCACAATAAAAAAGCCCCCTTCCCCATACGAACTAAGGATCGGCGATTGTTTAGCAATACGTCCCCCATTGACGTTGCCTTTCCCCTTTCTTAATGCAGCTAGCGCCCCCCCCACTTAAAGATGCATTCCTTCTCCCCCCCCGTGCCAAAAATTAGTATTTTCTCAGTCCTTACAGACGCTCTTGAATCCCACGGCCTTCGGCATCTCTCCCCCACGGTTCACCAATCCATTTTTCTCCTGGCTTTTTTTCCTTGGACCTTTTTGAAGCGTTCTCCCAAGAAGAGATGTTTCTTAAAATAGGGAAGGGGCACTTCGTGAATCCCCGGAAACGCCGGGAATAATTCTTAAAGGTGTCGCGGGCCCGACGCAGGAAAGGGCTTTCTCTTTTGGCCACCTTCTGAACCACACGACGCTTTACATCACTTGCACTGTCCCCTCCTTCTTAGACCCTTCGCCGCTTGTTTCAGAGATGAGTCCTTCTTCACCCAGGGCCCTCCCCTTTTCCGGGCCACGGGGCCTAAAGTTTCTTTGTTCCCTTTTTTAGAAAAAGCTTTAGACCGCGCCCTGCCCTCCCTCCTACAGTTGTTGTGTTGAGAGTCTTTTCTCTATCTCTTTGTTCCCCTGCGCGCAAAGCAATGGGACCTCTTTCCTCCTTGGCAGCAGTCTTTCCCGCGGGTCTTCTCCTTTTCCCATTCCGGCATCGCGGAAATTCTTTCCGCAGGCTCTCCCCCTTTTGGAAATTTCCTTTTCATCACCGTTTTTGCCTGCGCAGTGTTTTTTTCTTGTAAACACTTATAAGACGAACCTCCTGATGCTTCTTTCCCCGAGAACCCCTTTAGTCTTTCCCTGAGATTTGACTCCTTTCACGGTTGCAAGGACCTTTTCTGGACCGTCCTTATTTTCTTCCCAAACTTCCAACGGCCCTCAACGAA
>Ga0179593_1534484_pt1 | contig 11734 bp, 14 predicted proteins | sample CZODoug2_1_08_16_FD_185931 | JGI IMG/M metagenome (GOLD analysis project Ga0179593, IMG submission 185931) | Vadose zone soil fungal communities from Angelo Coast Range Reserve, California, USA - CZODoug2_1_08_16fungal (PacBio error correction) | ecosystem: Environmental > Terrestrial > Soil >... | reverse complement strand
CTCCTCGTAGCTCGCATCACGATCCTCGCGAAGGTTGAGTAAATAGTTCTTGATAGATGTCTTTCGCCTGGCTGTTATCTATCCCCTCTACCCCGGCGGTACGTGAAGTTGGGTAGCGTCTACAAATGGTTGTTCTCGAAGTTCTTCTACTCGCGGTTTTTGCTAGCTTTTGAGTGAGAATGATGTTTGATCCCTTGTCCGCTAAGGAATCAGGACCGTCGCCCCTTTTCCTTAGAGACTGAAAGTGGTAGTCCGATACTATGAACGCTCCCCTCCTTTTCTTTCAGTTTTACCTGGGTTTTGGTTTTGAAGCTCGGTACTGGGGTTCCCCCCCCCCCCCGTAACGTGAGCGTGGGCTTCTCTCAGCGGCTGGCCCTTGTTTTTTCTGGACGCTTTTTAACCAAAGGGACCGTAAAGCACAACTATTCCCTTTTCCCTTTTTACTGTCTCCATTTCTTTTGATAGATTTTTTCTCACTCTTCTGTTGTTGAAGGGAGGATTTTTGGCGTGGAAGCAGGATACTTTCTCTCGATGATCGGGCTTTACGGGGGACTCAGTTTTTAGATTCACAGTTTTTGGTGGTAGATGCCTTTCCCCTCCCGGTTGCCGTTGGTTTTCCCTCCTCGCGGAGGTGCCTCCTATGGAGTCCCTCTGTAATCGTCGCCTTCTTATTCTCTTTCCTCCTGCGGCGGTGCCCCCCTTGGCGCGATGGTGTTTTTTTTCCTCTGCCGTATTTGGAACGATATCACGACGTTCCCGGCGGTTTTTGATGTTACTCGAGTCGGATTGCAAGGCGTTTTCTAGAGGTGCAGTCCCCGATCGTCGTCCTGCGAATTGAACTTGAACGAAAGAAAATTCTTGTGGAATGCCTGCTGCGCGGTTGCTCTTAGGTGTCCGGCCTCACTGCGGCAGAGTTTTTTTCTTGTTCTTTCCCAGTCATTAGTTCGGAAAGCAGGTTGTGTCCCCCCCGCAAGAGCACGGTCCGTCCCACGGGAAATCCGCCTGTCGCGCCCCGCTGTTCTTGATCTCGACGCACACTCGCTCCTTTTTCTTATTCCCGGCCCAGTTCTTCCGGCGGAACTGAGTTGATCTTTTGGCGCGGAGCCTTTTCCTGTCGGGCCAGGCCCCAAGTTGCGCCTGCGGACGTTTTTCCTGCCAGTGGTATCCTTCTAGTCGCACCTTTAGGAGCTTTCTTTTGTTTTCCCGCGTGCTGGCCGCCCTCGTTGTTTCTGCGACATCTTCCCTTTTCGATCACTTGACCCACCATCCGCCTCTCTCGATGATACACTCTTTGATTCTCCCAGACGGAAAATCAACTTTTTTCTCACTCCTGTCCAATGCAAACCGCCCTGAAAACCCCTTCCCGTGACCCGGACCGTTACCGGGTCCCCACCACCTTCACACCCACCACACAATCCAAGACCAACCTTCTAGGAGGAAGATACGCCTGTTCCGACTCTTTGCGCGTTTTCACTCTCCCTTTCGGTGAACGAGCCCGGATTTGCTTCGCCGTACGGGGTTAGTGTTTTTTGTGTGCTCTGGAGGACATCCCGCGTTTATAAGGTATTGTGGCCCCCTCCGTATCCCATGGTTGAGCGTTTCTTTTCGGCATGTCTTTCCTTGGATGGACTTGCCTGGTTTCGGATGTTTTTCTGGCTTAGTTGCGTGCATCCGCGCCGCAAACCATTTGCCCTTCGTCTGCCGACCGGTGTATCACGCTGTCCCTTTCCAGGACCCGCGTGATTATCGCCACCCCCTCAGAGTTTACGACGGTTCAGACGCCGGCGCGCCTTTTCCCTCCCGCGGCAGCGACCCTGCATGACAGGCCAGTCTCTGAACCAATGTTTACTTGCCCGCTTCCCACCAAGTGCACTGTGCCCGACTCTTCCCCGTTGACACACCCGGTCACCCCCCTTCCCCGCCGCTCATTTACTGGTCCAGTTCGCTAATGGGCACACCAGCAGACGCCAGCGCCGGCTCCATTATGGCTCGTTTTCCCATTCGCCGTCGTTGTCAAGGTTTGACCGGCCGTTTTTACAGTGAAGTCTCTCCCCTTACAAATAGAATGGATTCCCCTGCGTCGTTCTTCAGTTTATTCCTTCGAAGCTAATGTCGTAGTCGTCACCATAGTAACACGGACCCTCTTTCTCATTATTGAAGATGCCTCACTTTCCCTGCCAATAAGTAGGTTTTATCCGATTTTCTCCCCCCCAGCAGACTTCCTCAAAATTCTCCCTCCCTTTGTGCTATATTACCTGGCGCGCTTGTAATGGGAGACTGCTCCGAAAGTTGAGGCGCAAACCCCATGTAAGGAAAGTAGACCGTCCCCTTTTCGCCCGGCAGCGTACTTTGAAAACCCTTCCCCCAAGACAATATAATGCAAAACGTACGTTTAAGTCAGTCCAGCCCTCCACTGCAGAGTCAGGTTTCGTACTCCCCCGAATTATTTAAACGTTGTGTGTCCCCTCGTAACCGGGTCCTCTCGTCGAAACCCTCCAGCGCACTCTAAGTGCCTCCAGAACCCTTTAAGGTGCCCTTTATACGAAGTGGCTTTTCTACAGCCGCCTCTTACCGCCGTACGGAGCTTCCGGAGCCTTCGGACGATTGCAGACAGTTTTTTCCCCCCCTCCCAACGGTCTGGTGTGACCAGGGTCCTCCTGATGTTTTTGATCCGCTGACGTCGCTTCCTTGCCACCGCCCCGGTGATAGAGATAGCTCATACCCTTTCTTAGACCGCCGGTTACGGATCTTGTTACTCCGGTGGTTAGCCTTTCCCTTTGCTCAAGAATTTGTCTCAGCCTTCACCCAACTGAAGGAAGTAGTGCACTTTGCTTCGCCGGGCGCCAAAACGAACAACCCTCTCTTTTTTTTGAAATGAAGACATTATATCTTCTATCCTCGTTTTTTTGGGACGAGTATGCTTAACGGCCTTTCCTGACCAGTCGGAGCGAGATCCTTGTTTCCCCTTACTACTCCCGTGGACACCCTCCATTCCCCCCTCTCTTTTCCGATGATGAAAACCCTAGTGCAGGCGCCCCAACGGCCCCCATGCCTCACCACCAGGCTTATAGGAGAGGAAAGTTTAGAGTGGGTTTCTGGTCTCTTCACCGGCCCGATTTTTCAGCGACCGGTCCTTCTTCATGATTCCGCTACGGCGATTGAAAATGGCATTCGAACGTTGCTCTACATCGTTTTTCCCCGGCTTTCTCTCCATACGCCCGTTCAACTGGCGTTCCGAGGTCGTTTCACTGCCGTTCTCCCCTTCTCATCACAGTTGCCCCTGGCCAGGGGTGGAACGGCGTGGCAGACCCCTCCCTCCTTTGGTAGCCCGCAAAATCTTTTTTTGGTCTCCCTCTGAGTCCTTCTTTTTCTCCCACCTGTTAATGCAGTGCATCGCTTCCCCGTGATGATTCGGTGGGCGCCTTTGTGTGGAGCCCAACGGTGTCGCCTTTGTCGGCGGTGGTTTCGTTGTAGGTTGAGCCCCCCTTTTCCCCTTTGCCCTTGAGTCGCCCAGCATTTCCGGCGCCCGCTTAGTCCCTTTGAGTACGGACTTTGAGTGCGCTCCGCTCGAGTTTACGTCGGTTGGATCCGGATCACCCTTCTTCGTTTTTTATATCCGGCAGCGTATATTCGGCGCCCGCCCTGTTTCCCTCAGAAGAATGCATCAGCTTTCTTTACAAACTGTCCGGGACCGGTCTCCTTCTCCCCTTTCTGAAGGCAACGGCTGTCGGCCTACTCAACGGTAACGTTTTCCCCCCCCGAGGACGTAACTGTCTACGTCGTCACCACCCGGCCCGTCTGTTCGACTGGTCTGAGGCTGCCCTTTCTCGATTTGACGTATTTCCTTTTACTTGGTTTTGACAGGGTTCAAATCCTTTTTTGACAGTGACTTGTGTAGGGCCGCTGACTTTGTGTCTCCACTCTCCCTTTATTGAAGGTCAAGTAGGGTCTTCTCTCTTTCCCGTTCCCAGTTTTCTTCACCGTAGTGGCCCTGCATGACTGCGTTCGTTCGCCGGCTTATGCGACTGACCGTCTTTCTCACCCCCATGATTCAGGCTAGTTTCCCTTTTGCGAGAGGCCTGTCATTGTTCCTCCTCCTGTCGACACCGGCCATGAAGACCATGCCGTTTCTTTTGAAATGTGACCTCTCCCCCCCCTCGTCGAACAGGGGAGTGTACCTGGCTTTCGCCACAATCTGGCACTCCGGTTCACCAAAAGGAACGTCTTCCCAGCCCGTCGTCGCCTCCCCCCCCCGGTCGTCGTTAAAATAGACTGATCTTCTTAATCCCGGTCCGGCCACTTTCGACTCCGACCCGTGGTGGGCTGGAGGTTCTTGGTGTACCGATCCTTTTTTTTTGGGTAGGGGTGGGGGTCGTGGGGGCCTTGTTTCCTTTCCTTTCGAAGGGGGATTGATCCTTCTTATATTTATTCAAGTTCGATATCGCTGCTGGCTTTTGGGAGTAGAATACACGAGTTCCTCTGGTCTTGCGTCCAGTCAGCGATCGCCGCTTCCCCCCCCCCTCTTCCGTTACCCCCCCATGACTAGTACACTTTTTTTGGTTTCCTTCCCTCTTCTTGTCCCAAACTGACTAGGTCATCTCCCCTTTTTCTGACGCGAGAAACAGTATGCGTGTCGACACACGGAAATTCCGAAGAAAGGCATTTTGATAGTTTTCTTTCTACTCTCTTTATTATTTCAGTGTCTCCACTCACATGGTACTGAATACCCCTATGTGGTACGTCTCCCCCATTCCTTTTTACCACTAAATGACTGGTTTCCCATCAACTGAAACCAGCCCCCTTTCCTTTCTCTTTTGATCCCTGAGACCTCTACGACGAAACACGCCGCGCACCTTGTTAGTTCTCGGGCAATCAGCGCGCACATCTATGACGATCCCCTCCCTCTCTGCCGAATTTTTTTCAGTATCCGCAGGTACACCCACGTTGTGAGAGCGGACGGACGGTCAACCTACCGCCCAAATTCCCCAGCGCGCCCTGTTCCCTTGTACTTACGTTTCCCTTCCGAAGCAGCAATCTTTAACGTCGCCACTTTCCATTAAGCAAAAAAACACCCTTCCCTCCGCCGATTAAGCACCTGAACGCCGCCAGCAGCACCGCGTTTCAGATAGACCTCCCCCTCTTCCCGGCAACAGCGTGCTTCAAATCCGGAGAAGTCCCTCCCCAGGTTTCCGATCCGATGAGTTTGCGTAGACGTTTCCCGGAGTTCTGGTACAAAGTCGATGTTCCCCATCTTGCACTCTACGAGAAATCAGCGACAAAGTCTGCGATCCCCCCCTCCCCCCAGTTTGAGTCTTCCCCTCGGACCCCCTGCTGGCCCAGGAACCCTCAAGAGTCCCCCTCAGAAGGTGTAGAGATCTTGACCGGTCATTGCTCCGTACCCCGAGCGGGCCTTTTTTTGCCCTGCACCTCTCTTACGCGATTACAACTCGTTTTCTTCCCCCCAAACGCACGAATCAGGAACCCTCGATGTCCGAAGAACCTGATGAAAAAAAAGGTGGCCAGTTCCATCCCCTGAAGGTGGAAATCTTTTTTCTGCATGTTCTGATAGAGAAAGCCCGGGTCCCAGCGGATAACACGCTTCTCCCCCTGCCGTTTTCCGATGATCTTTTCCAGAGCGACGAGGCCGATCTCTATATTTCTCCCCATCCGTTTGGTTGAATCTCACTCTTTCGCGCGGGAAATCCCTATCGCACGACGGCCTTTTTTCATCTTATTTTTTCAGGTCCCCTTTCTTTCTCTTTACTCCCACCCTCGGTAACCCCCAGCTTCCTCTGTCCCTTTGCCGCTGTTTCGACTGGGATTTCTTCGCTGCGGTGCTGCTCAGCGGTTTTTCTTTTTGTTCGTGGTTCTCTTATTTGATTCGCGTTCTTGTCAGGGCATAGGATTGCTTTTTCTTCAGAGATTCATCCCGTGTTTCTTCGCTCTCACCACGTCGAGGACACGCTAAGGTTTCTTTTCCTTAATATGTGTGCCGGTAGGTGAGTTCGCCCCTTTTCTTTTGTGCCTGTGTCGTTGTTCTTTTCCTTCTGGCATCGTCGGGATGGTTGTGGTTTTACCCACGTAAGGTTTTTCCTTTCCCCCCTAATCCTTTTTATGGACTACCTGGTTTGCACGCTCACGGTAGGGGGATCGCTGATCCTTTTTTTTTTCAGGCTGGTTTGTGGATTGGTTTTGAGGGGATCTCAGCCCTCTGCTGATCCTGGCCGGGGCCGCGGGTTCGGCTTAGGGTTGCTGGTTCTTCTTTCTTCGCGGAGCTTTTTTTTTTTTGGTCCGGCGTTTTTACCGCAGGAAAATGGCTACTTCTTCATCTTCTCCCGCTGTCTTTCATGAGTTAGTAGCTTTCGTCGTGAGCGTGGGGCAAGTCTTTTTTTTTTTGCAGAGTTTTGGCCTTCTCGGCCACGTTCGTTGTACCTGCGGATCGTTTTCTTCCTCCACTTCCGTTTTTATTTTGAGACCCTTATCGTATTTTTCGTGTGCGTCCCGCTGCTGCCGAGCACGCGAGCGCGTTTTTTTCTTCAGGTTTTCTCACTCAGTTGCGAGCCCCTCCCGTTTTTTTCTCTGAGACCCGCAGCTGGTCGTTTTTACGTTACTTGTCTGTGGTCACCGCCTACATGTTTTCTTTTTTCACCGCCGTAGAGGTCGGTTTCAGCCGTGTCGGCGCCGCGAACAGCAAACTCTTTATCCCCCCATCCGTCTTCTTCAGTCCGGCATGGGAGGGCTTGTTTTTCCCGCCACGCTACCAGCTGGTTTTGGCAAAGATGCCCAAGCGGGGACTTTTTCTTTTCCTCCTATATTATTGCTTTTCTCTCCACACGTGTGCGCTGGCTGGTGGTCATTTTTTCTTTTCCCTTGGAGCGTTTTCTGATGCCTGAGAGCCTCACGAGGAAACTGTGTTCCAAGCACAGCCTCGAGATTGACCCTCCTTTTTTATATCTATAGTCCTTTCTCCCCCCACCGTCTCCTTCGCGTTAAGCGCCCCCCCCAGCCCCTCTCTCGACAGCCCAGACTCCCTCAGACTGGAACTTCTGAGACCGCACACCCCGGTTAACACCCCAGCAACCCGAGCCCAACGAGTTGAGATCACGTTTCCCTCCCTTCTTTTTATTCTCTTCGCCGATCCTCCCGTAACGACAAGGATTCCTCCGACCGTGGGAGTCTTCATTTTTGGGTGCTCGGCGGGACAGCTATTGAATTTATTATTCCCCCTTTACACTCCCATGTTCGAGCTTGGGAGTTCTTTTTCAGTTTCCTTTTCTTTTTTTCCCCTGGCATCGTCGGCTCCCCTTATTTCGGGCCTGGGCTTGTAGCTGCGGCTCTTCCCGCGAGCTCTACCAGGTGCACTGACGGCTACCTGGCGTTGTGATTCAAGCTTCTGTTCCTGAACGCAGGAGTTATTTACCCAACCTGCCATCGAACTTGCCAGACTTGTGCCCCCCTCTAAATGCCTGTCCCTCCCTCGCAGCGACCAGCCGCGACCGGACCAGGCGCTTCCCCTCGCAGCTCTAAACCAAGTTCCTTTTTCCCCCAGCGTCTCCCCACGGCACGGCGCAGGAACCATTTCCATTTTCTTCTCAGCTTTTTGACGCACCACGGTCAAGCCGCCGCGACAGGGAGCATCCCCGGTTTTGGTGACCCTTACTTTTTCTTTGATTGCGGCCACGGCGGTAAACACGTTTGACGTGTCGACTTCCCCGATTTGCATTCTCCCCTATTTCCGGCCGGCAGTTTCAGGAAATTTCTCAGATCATGTGTTCGTCGATTCGTAAAATTTCACCCTCCCTCGCATATCTGCCTTCTTTTTTCCCTCTTTCAACTCCTTCGGGTCTAGGGATCCAGCGAAATGAAACCGACCCTTTTGATTTTGACGTAATCTCTCTCGCGCAGGTGTTCCATGCTGTTCCACCTCGGTGAAATTTCAAGGCTGTCCCCCCCCAATCCTTTTTCCGTCCTTTATCCCCCGACTGGGCCGCTACGAGCGCCCCCTTTCTTAATAGGCTCCCACTGCCCGGTTGTAACTTTCCCGCAGATGTCCTATGTTCTTTGTCCGCCGGTCACTCCCTTTCCTTTCAACGATATATGTTCGAGACACCCTACTAGCGTCTCCCCCCCGGTGTCTTGCAAAGCCGTCAGAACAGCCCTTCAGGTCCAATTTGACCTCCTTCTCGGCCCACGAGAATCGTACCGTCCCCCTACGGTCTGCCTCTAGGAGAACAGGCACGATAGACTCGTCCTTTTTCACATGGCAATGGTCCCTATCGCTCCGCTTTGCCGATCAGGCCGCAATTCTCCTTCCCAATCACTCTCCTGTATCGAGATCGCTCCCTCCTGCTCGTCGTCCGGTCCTCGCAATCTTGTAGCTTGATCATGTATTGCTTTTCTTGCTCGTTCATTTTTGAACTTTGTTACATCAGAAGGAAACTGCCGGTTTCCGTAGGTGCACTCCTTAAGGTCTTCCCAAGTCTTTACGAACACCTCTTTCTGGTTCGCCCTGTGCCGATTGCCGCTATCTCTTCTGTGTTTGTCTTATGACGCACGTTTTGTTCTTGTCCTACTTTTTTTTTTCGCGCTTCCCTCAGCTTCAAGTGGTTGATCCCGCGGAATGGAAGTTTCCTGGATTGAACAAAACTATTTCTTCTTTTTGAACGACTTAAATGCTCACCCCCTTCCTGATACAAGATCTTCCTCTTCAACCGCGTCTACGGGTCCGTGATCCCCGTTGTGTTTTTATACTACGTCCTCTCGATCGTGCAGCGAGCAGGATAGACCCCAATTTTCCAGTTTCTGTCTAGGATTCTTCGATCCGTGCTGCGTCCGGTCTCTTTAGCGCTTACTGTCCTTTCCTGAGGAAGTTTTTTGTCCCTATTTTATAATCACCAAGTCTGGGCCCTGGCGGTTTTGGATTAATTTGTTATGCGAGTTTTTCTTTTCAAGCTCTGACGCAGACAGACCCCGCCGCTCCGCGTCCCTCCCTTTACATTCGAGGATTGTTCCCCCTGCCTGTTTTTTTTGCATCGCTGGCTGTGATGACTCCTTCTTTCGGGATCCGGTTTTTATCAGGTTTTCGATCGAGAGGTCTCCCTCCCCTTCAGTGTCTTCCCCGGCCCATGGCCGCGGATGCTTTTTTTCCCCAATCTCTTACACGGCTCGCCTTTTTACTGGACCCGGCGCGCTCCCCGAGTTTAGTACTCCTGGCGTCGCGCGGTCCTGAGTTGTTCGTCTTCTTCCTCACATCCGCCTTTGGAGACCGAGGGTTAGCTCTCTCGCCGCACCTCCCCCTTTTCTGAGGAGCGTGTTTTTTTCCCCTTTTTTTTAGATAGACGATCTAGGCGGACATTCACTTATTTCCAAAACAATCGGACTGTAAGGACTACTGAGTTTTGGACTTTGGCGATGGTTGAGGAAGGCTTGGCTGTCAGTTTCACTTTTTTCGTGGAACGCAAGAGTTCTTCCCCCATCCAGGCCCTTTGAAGTTTTCTCTCCCCCCCCTGGCCGGTTTCGTGCGCCTCCCTCCTTCCCCCCTTTGCCGGCGGCTTTATCCCCCCCCCCCCCATTCCCCCTCCCCCCCTTCCCCCTTATAGACCCCATTGATTTTCCCCGCTGTTCTGGCTGCTTATTCCTTCTCTTCGCTTTGACCGTGTGGTCACCGATTTTTGGCGGCAAGTGAACTTGGTTTCCCTGATTTTGCTGACCTTGATCAAACATGCTTGCCCCGGCATCGTCGCTGCGCACGCTGATCTTCTCAGTGAAGGAGTTCTTGGAAACTGTGTTTTCCCTTTTTTATGGCTCGTGCTCTCCTCCCCCTTTCGGTAGCAGTGCGCTGATTCCGTTTTTTCTTTCCACCCGACTGGTTCTTTTATCTTTCCCAGTGATATCTGTATGATTCTTTTTTCGTCCTTACTCCGCGCACGCGTCTCCTCATTACCTTTAGATGTTCCCTTTTAGATTCGCCGCTCCCCCCTCCTCGATTTCGCTAAAACGCGTCTTTTAAAGGCTAGTGTGGCTGTGGGGCCTCTCCCATTTTCCGTAGCCATGCAGGCTGTCCGACCCACCCAATTGAACTTTGGACACCGCGGTAAAGTCGGCTCCTTCCACTTCCTTTCAAGGGTACAGAGTTTTTTCTCCTTTCGGTCATCCTTGTCCGGGAACTATCGCCTCGATAAGTGTTTCTCCTTTATAGTGGTTCTGGTGGTGGTTCCCTCTTTTGGTTTTTTTTTTCGTTCCGTATGGTGCTAGTCCTTCTTTCGATAGTTGACTTGCATTTCGCTTACGAATGAGGACTTTTGCCTTTTGTCTGAGATGACCTTTCCCCTTCTCCTCTTGATTCGCAGCACGTGTTTTCCTTTTTTCTCGATTCTTCCCGGTGCGGAACAGGAATCCTCTCAATAGCTTAACTGTAGCCCCTTTCCACAAAACAGGTTTCATTGTGGACGTTCCGCACTATAGAGGCGTTTCCCTGGCCCCTTCTCCCAGGAATTCTGCGCTCTGTCTCTCGCTTCGGAACCAGGCTGGTAGCTCTTTCACTCCGACATCTTTCCCCTTTGTTTCAGAAGAACCGCCTCTAAAGTTCTTTTTCCCCCCTGGCGAGTCGGGAAGCGATTGATTCCCCCTCCTCGCGCAGACATGGCAAGCACGACCGCTCCTCTCAGTCCTTTCTCATTGGACCCATTTTTCACCCTCCCCTCCCTTCCCTCCCATCCTCTCCCACATTTCCTTCCGAAGCGAAAAATCTTGTTGCTAGACGTGTTTTCCTGCCTGCCCAATTCGACCGCGATTTGCCCGCCGCATTTCCCTTCACACCGTTTTTACTTCCTTCCGATCCTGCATTTCTTTCTTCCGCAGCCCCCTACCCTCACGACTCGAGGCAGCACCTACCCCCCCTGCCCTGCGAAAGCCTTCTTCCGTCCCCCTCCGGAAGGGTTTCAACGTGTCTCCTCATCTGAGGCGCTAACTGCCGACGGCAGCCCTTTCCCCGCACCGTTCTCCCTTCCTCACACCCCACCCCCCCCCCCTAGCTTTAGGTGACAAGACACCCTCTTGCACATCACGGCCTTCACTTCCCGACTCTTCAGTCCTGACCCTGACATGCGACCTTTTTCGCCAGGTTGCGCCCGGTCCGCTCGCCGGACCCACCACTCATACGTCTTGCCCGCACTCCTCCGGATCTTCTCAACAGCAAGAAATGCCCGCGCACTGGCCCCTTCTGCCCCTTCCTCGTATCGCGCTCCACCCCACTCCTCCGCCTGCACAACCGATTTAGCCCCCGACCTGCTCAGTCATCCCTCTTCGAGGCGGTGAGTTCCCGGACGTTCCCCCCTTCACCTTTTTTAAAGCAACACCTGTATGTTGCCCCTTCACGTTCACCGAGAGCTCCAGTCTCCCCTCCCTTACTGTGAACCCACCGATGCAAAGATCTCCCCCTTACGCTGGTCAAGGCCCCCCTTTTTTCCTCCTACGGTTGAGATCGCCCCCCCGGTCATTTTCCGTTTGCCCCAGCCGGAGAGATGTCCCGTTCGGGAACTCCGTATCCCTCCTCCCTCACCACGCAACAAAATAGTCACACTCTCCCAGTCTAAAACACCGTGCGGCCCACCAAGTTTTGCCATCTTCCGTACAGTTAAGGTGACTTTTTCTGATCTTTTCTTCTTCGACAAAGAAACATGTCGAACCGCCGTATCCCTCAGTGGAATGGCCGTCGCGATTTCTGTGTAAAGCG
>Ga0179593_1514521_pt1 | contig 11734 bp, 7 predicted proteins | sample CZODoug2_1_08_16_FD_185931 | JGI IMG/M metagenome (GOLD analysis project Ga0179593, IMG submission 185931) | Vadose zone soil fungal communities from Angelo Coast Range Reserve, California, USA - CZODoug2_1_08_16fungal (PacBio error correction) | ecosystem: Environmental > Terrestrial > Soil >... | reverse complement strand
CTGCCCCGCAGTGTTCTTTTTTTCCAATCAAGATCCACAATCTCTTTCCTCCTTCAGATTTTTAACCCGGTTCGTTTGTAAACAGACCCTTCCCTTAATGTCTCATCGATTTTTTCTTCTTTTCCACTTTGCGTCTTGCGGCATTTTTTTTCCTACTTTTTACAGGACAAGAGGATTCTGTTTCCCATCTCGCGGGGAAGAGCCGGCTCCTCCCTTCTCCTTTTTGAAAGTCCTCCCAGTGCCTTTTCTAGGATCTCTGAATAGCAGACGCCTTTTCTTATTGCCCGCCTTTGATTGCAGGTTAGGATGTCTTTTTTGAGCGGTCCGGTCCTAGGCCCTTGTGTTTTGTCATGTTCATTTGGAATGGTTTTTTCGTTTGAGCGTCAAGGTCAGATTTGTTTCCGTTCTCACGATCCTAAGATTGTGTCCTGGCCTCCGAACTGAGGTCCCCAACGCCGGCTGACCCTGCCTTCCGCCTTGCTGTTTCGGTAAGGTACGAAGATCTTCTGATCCCTTTTTTTGGTGAAGTTTTTCTGGGGTTTTCCCTTGTGGTGCTCCTCCATTTTCACGACTCGGTCTCCACCTTCTGCTCTGTTCCTTCCCCTAGCTTTGAGGTTACCCTGAACTTAGTCTGTTTAAAATCCATTCCCCCATTTCCCCTTCCTCGACATCCCCCCGATCCCTATCCAACCCCTTAGTTTTCATCTCAGTGAGTAAACCCCCCCCCCCTCCGTATTTCCCAGTTTCCCTACGATTTTCCCATTTTCACCCCCATTTTCCCACCCCTTGAGAGGAAGCCACCCCCTGATTGCGGGAGAAGGTTGAAAGGCCCCCCCCCCCCCCCCCCCCCCCCCCCCTCTTTCCGCCGTCGAGAAATTCTTTTTCCAATTTGCCGAATGATGCTCCCTTCCTCCCACCACTCTTTGAGAACGATTCTTTGCCCCCCAAAGCGGTTTCACGACACCCTTTTCGCTTAGGTGCGGTTTTTTAGCGCATGTCTTCCCTCGCTGAGGGAGCCATACCTTTTCTATTTTCTTTTAGTCCCTTATCTTTCTTATGCGCACCCCTTTGATTTCAAATAATCGCCGCAGTGGAGTCAGGCAGGTGGTCCAGTGGTCTTTTATAGACACTCCACCTCAAAGACGGATTTTGGGATGATTAACCAATGTTTCTCGCATACCCCTTCGTCCTAGGCAAAAGGTTAAATGACCTTTCGCCGCATCCGATGGAGTTTTCTTTCGTTTTCTTTCTGACCGGTAGGTCACCTTCCCCTACCCCCTCCCTCCGGTAACGTCATTTCTTTTTCCAGAGACCTCCGGCCAATTTTTTTTTTTTCTCCTCCTCTTCCGACCTTCCCTCTTGGTTACCTTTTTCCCCCCCCCGAAGTTGGGTTTAAAACTCTAATCAGCCTTGAGGTTTTTTTTTTTCGTTCCCTCTTCCTGTCTATGTGCACACTTGGTGGATCTTTTCTGTCTTTTCTCCTTTTTTAGGGAAGTCTCCCCCCTTTGTTTCGTTCTTTCTGCTTGCACTTTTCTCTTTTCCCACGCCGGAATTCTAGTTCTTTTTCGCCGGTAGGCGAACGAATTGTTTAGAAATTTCCCCACATTCCGAGTCAATCTTACCTTCTACTCTCTATTGGGTTTTCTTTCCTAAAGGTTTGTGCCCTTCCTTTTACCTCCCCGGCTTCGTCCCCCTTCTATTACCTGCGGCCTCCCTGTCCTTCCTGAATTTGAGCAAACAACGTGCCTCTTTGGTCTCCTTCACTTCCTGCGTCCCCTACCTGAAATAAAAGGGTAAACGCCTGGCTCGGCGCAGTCAAGCTAAAAGTTCCTCTCCCCAGGTCGCCCATCCATGGGAGGAAATTATCCCTTCGTCTCTTGACCTTTTTGACAACTTTTCCCCTCCCTCTTCAAATAGACCATCTAAAGATCGTTTGCTCTCTTCCCCGTGCTTGGTGTCTGATGTTTTTTCCCTTCTTTAAGAAATTACGTGTGGTTACTACCCCGGTCGATGCCTCTCTAGATTTCCCACTAAGGATGCGTTGATCCCTTTTCCCCTGTGTATATTGCGGGATATTATGAGCCGTCCTTTTCTCGCTGCGAGACCCCCCTTTGTTCATCCTTCCCTGCTCCTTCTTTTTTAAGTGTTTGGTCGATGGGCTCAGTTCCCCGCCTTTGACAAAGCCATGAGCACCTTCTGTGTTCTTGACACTTTGGAGAGCCTCCCCCCGAAACCGTTTCGGTCTTTTCTCCATGGCCTAATAGAATGCCCGGATCTCTTCCGTAAACTCCCCAGGTATCCTCCCCCGGAGAAACCCGTTCAACGCACTTTCCCAAAAGTTGTAAGTCTCTTAGAGAGAGTCTTTTTTGTTGCCAAATTTCCCCTCCCCGTAGCTCTTCTTACTCCACCTTTCCCGCATGGAGCCCCCCTTTCCCCCTTTTTCCATCGCCCCCAGGTTGGCCTCTTATTTTTCGTTTTGAACGGACTCTTCCTTTCTTTTGACCCATCCGAGGCCCATCCCATGATGTTCTCTTCCCCCCTCTATTTTAATTTGCTTCAAGATATTGTACTGTTTCCCTTTGATTTTTCCCTTCTCCAGTCTCGATCCTGGCTCTCAATCAAGTTCTGATCTCCCCTTCGCCCCCCGGTAGTAAACATGGTTTCCATAGTCCGCAGCGCAACCCTTCTTTCCCATGCCCACTCACCAATCTTATAAACTTTCCTGGTGGCACTGTCCAGCCCCCTCGGGAGTCCTCAGCTGTCCCGTCTCATCGCGATTGGGAAGCGCCTTTCTCCCTTCAAATGGTATCGCGTTTGCGCACGATCGCCTCGTCCATGACCCCCTTTTCCCACAGCACTTTTCTTCAAAGCTATTCGATGTCGCTCTCACCGTGCATTTGCGGCGATGAGCCTTTCCTCCCCCGCCTACTCACGGACCGACCCGCCACGGCGAACCAGGTTTCCCCCTTGCGCGGATTCTCCGCGTGCTTTAAGACAGCGTGCCAGACTTGGTTCCAAGGACGTATTCGTTTTTGGTCTTCCCCGAACGAAGCCCGTCAAAGTTCTATTCGCGCCCCGCTTTTTTGCTTTCCCTTTTCCACCCCGTCCGTTGAAACTCTTTGGTCATTCCGTGGAGCCACGTGATGATGGGTTTGAATCCCTTCTCACTTCTGAAGCCTCTTTTATCATACTTTCCCCTGGTTGAGAGAGACTATTCTCAGAACCCCCCCCCCCTCTCCCTTGGCGCCACCAAGTTCAGTTGACAGTTTCTATTTTCCCTTCAGTTGTTTGTAACCCTAGCAAGCACTTTGCTGTCCTTGAGAATGTGCCTTGGACGCGGTCCTTTTTTCTTGGGCCCACCCGCCCTACGGAATGGGGTTTCCTTTCTATTGGCCGGGTTCTTCCCGCTTGCGGGAGCCGATCAGCGTCTCTTTGGTTTGCTCGAGTTTTCCACTTGCCGCCCTGCCTTTTTCATTATAGTGGATTTTCCTTCAGTTGAGATGTCCTCCCTTTTTGCGCGCCAGTTCATCGGCTGTTCTCCTTTTTTTCTGTTTTTTTGGCGCGCCATTGCCGAGCGTGCGTGCCGATCACGCCCCCATACCCTTTTGCATTAAGGATTAGTAATTTTCCAACATCGTTTCCTCAAACGTGCTTGGCCTTGCCCCAGTCCTTGTAGTTTTTCGCTTAGATCCGGCCTGGTTAGTGATGGTTTTTCATGTTTTGCTACTTTGAGGTTGCCCTATATATTTCCCATCCCCCTTGGGTTTTTCCCCCTTACCTTACGTGTTCTTTTTTTTCTCCATTTGATCTTCCGGACTTTTGCTGTCCCTGAAACCCTTCCCCCCTTTTTCCTCCCAATATACAGGATAATACAAACAATGCGGTGTCAGGCGAACATTCCTTTCGAGGACTTGGCCAGCAGTAGAAAGCTTCCCCCGTTTCCCAGCTTCTTTCACAAACCTTAACCCCATCCGTCATCCACTTTCTCGACGAGCAAAATAAGATGTTTTTCTTCAGGTTCCCTTGCGGTCCAGCCTCCCGCTCATGGTGTTTTTCGCCCTTGGCAACTTTTCTGTCTCGCTAACCCTAACCCCCGGGTGATAAAGATTTTTTTTACAACGTTTTATTTTTTAAGGTTTGATTTCCTGGTTTTTTTTGTGCTCCAGTTTTGCCTTCCGTGGTGGGTCGTGAGCCCCCGTCATGTCGCCCTGTTGTTTCCCACGGCGTCGCGCTGGCTTTTCACCCCTTCTCCGGCTCCTGCTCTTCAGGTGTTTTGGGGGATCGCATGGTCCCCCCCAATCTACCCTTCCCACTTCCCGGACACGTGATCTGTTGGTGTTCATTCCTTTTCGTAGATAAGGTCCTTGCCATACGTCACCCCATGTGCAAACCTTTAAGGTTTCTTTTTTATTTTCTTATTTTCTACCGGGGTTTCTTTTTCTATTAAGACTTTATCTTAGACCAATCACCCTCATGGAGACCTCAATCTTCACTTTTCGCTTTTAGATTTTAGAATGTTTTTCCCCACCCTGCCACCGTTTCCTCATTGCGCAACCAAGGAGTGTTTCCCACTCTCCATCAAGCGGAGGATTTCCTCCGTTGTTTCCCCCCCTCCCGGAGACCTTCGACATGCGTTTTTTGACATTCACATTGGATTTGGTTTTTTTCTGCTAGTTGCGCCCATCTCTTTCCTTCTGCCCAAAGTTCACCCTGTTGGCCCGGGAATTCATCTTCTGAAGTCCAGTCTCTGCGTGCTTCCCCCCTTTAGAGATCGATCTTTTCTTTTGTCCTTTTGGTGTCTTCGTCACCTTCCTTCCCCCCTGATCTCTCTCTTTCCCTTTTTTGTTCACGGTTTGAATTGCATCTTTCCAACGGACTAGTCAATCTAGGTAAAGTGCCTTCTTGTTATCTCCCTTGCTCATCCTTATTCCCCGGGCGCCGCTCGGCCCTTCTCCCTTTTTTCTCTCTTTCCCTGCACTTCTGAAGAAAGCCCCCTATGTCAACACCTCACCATTTCGGCGAATCTTATCGACAAATTCTTTCTCTTTTCTTGGAGCTTGTTTTTCATCCGCTTTTTTTTTTCTGCAGTCCGAAAAATGTCGCCTTGCATCGGTGTGGTTCCCTTCCCCTGGAGTCTCTTTCCCCTTGAACCATGACAGATCGGTTTCCTGATAAGGTGATTGTTACCCTTTTACTCTCGAATCCCCTCCGGACTACCCTTCCACGAGAAAATCCATCGTCCCTCGGGGACCTCTTTCTTCCTGGTGGAATTATTCTCCCTTTATTTCTCGCTTGAGAAACCACCGTTTTATCATACGAGGCCTCTTTTTCCGTTTATTGGAGTCAGAGTAATGGACCCCCAATTGAGATCACCTTCCTTAGGATTGCCATCCACGTGGTTCTCCAAGACCCGTTCCCCTACTCCCCTGTGTTCTTCCCGACCCCCGCTCCTGCTGGTTAGCTAGGAGGAAAATCACACCGTTCCGAGCCCCCTTTGAAACCTTTGTACAAAGTTCCTCGTTAACAAGCTTGTTAGTTAGACGCGTATGTTTGCCAAATTTTTTTGCCCTATCCAATCTCCCCTGTCTTTGCACCCTTCCCGACTCCTCCCGTCAACTTTGTGTTTTATCGCAAATTTTTTTTACTCTGCAGGGTTTACTTTGTTTTTGACTAACGGAATCTTGTTTCGACATCTACTGTTTTTTTCCCCACTTCCTCCATGTCTCTACTTACCAACATTTTTATGGATAATGGATTGTATGATTAGCTCCTCTTCTTCTTGTTCCATGATTTTCCTCTCTACTTCGTCTTTAGCCCTCAATCCACTTTCGATTCCCCTAGCACCCTGTTTTTTCCTAGTCATAGCAGAGAGAACAGGATTAAACCTCCCACCCTCATACCCCCCCCCCCCCACCCTCCTGGTACCATTGCACTGGGGAACTGGAATCACTCGTTTCAGCCCGGGTCCGTTGTCAGCCGACCCCCCCACCAGGGATTTCTTCTCTCTTCTTCACCCTTTTACAATTGTCTCTTCCCCGTTTCGAGAAACCAGAATCTTACGTCACTACCTCAAACCGTCCAATCATGACAGGCCCTTCTGCGTGTAGTCGTCAGAGAACTGAATTGAAGAATTGCTCCACTTCCTCACCCATCAACTCTCGACCCCTTCTTCTCGCGCCCCGGCGCACAAATGGTGGCACCTCCCCCCCCGGGTCCTGAGAGGGGAATCTTGGTGAAGTTTCCCGGCCCCTTCCTTTGCAGGACCACTTGTAATTCTTAATGGATGCTCCTCAATGAACGAGCCCTCTCTCCTCGCCGGCCGTTCCCTTTACTTGGTGAACGTCTGGGGACAAAAATCGTCATCTTGGTAATCTTTCGTTTTGTTGGCCACCTGGATGCTGGGTGGCTCATCGACACTATGACCTTCTCTTCTTTTTCACTCAAAGGGTGGTGTTTTTGAGGAGTCACTTCTTAAGCATTGGCTCCCCCACTCCTGTTGCGCCACAATTCTCTTCCCTCCATTTTGTCAAAAGGAGGTTTTGTGAACCCTCTGAACGGCCCGAGGTCGTCTCTCTTGAAAGGTCGCGGTTCCGTGTCTTCCTTTCATCCTTCTTGGGATCCAAGCTCTAGGTGTTCACAATCCTCCGCGGGAATCCGAGCCATTCCGCCCCCGATTTTGCACCGTGAGTTTGTTCGGTTGAGCGCTTTTCCATTCGCCGCGCTTGAGGCCTCACGAGTCTACTCTCGCCGTGCAGGTCATCCATTAGTTCCTGTTTTTTTATGACTTGGCCTTTGAGGTTGCGCTCCCTGTCCTCCTTCTCCTTGGAGCGCGCCCCCTCCCTTTGCAGTAGACTGATACTGCGTCTATCTGACAGCAGGACATTTCCGTGAATACGATGGGCTGGCCCTTGCCCCACCGAATTTTCTTTTTCGTGATGGTTTTGCATGTGACTCCTTTTGGCTCTTTTTCTGACCGCTCACCTGTTGGGAATTTCACCGTACGTGTGGACTTGATTCTCCTCCCCCGGATATAGGTTTTAGATTTCAATCCCTGAAACCTCAATCCTTAAGCAATTACCCCAACTATTACAAGTCTCTTCTCCAAACAATGAATGAGAAATCCGGAGTCTTTGCCCCCTTCTCTTCGAGTACCTTCTCTTACCAATCCCCCTCCACATCCCCGGATTCCACCCCTTTGTTCTCCATAGTCATGGGAGAAGTTTCACACGTCGGGGGGACCTTGTGGCCCTCCGCGAAATCAAATTGCCCCTCCTCGTGTAACCACCCCCAATGTGTCTATCTTTCTTTTTTGAACTTTTTCTTTTGAGTTCTTGTTTTTTGTTTAGCGATGATTCTCCCGCCTTTTTGCCTCTGGGGAGGAACAGTCCGTGCGACACATGGAGGGTCTGTTTCCCCCCCCCTTCGTTTGGGCTCGGGACTTCAAAATCATCGGTCCCGCCATGTGATTTAGGGTCGGGGGGGCTCTCTCCCCCATTAACCCCCGACCGGCTTTATCGGTGGGATTTATTCCTTCCTCTCGCATCCGATCCATTTGTTGTCCCGTCAACCATTTAACCAGGGCCCCTCTTTTCCCCTCCTCCGATGGATGTCTCGTACTTCGCCTCAATTGTTTCTTACTTCCTGTACTCTGAATTACTCAAGAAAAAAGTCCCCCTCCCATCTGGAGGATTTTTTCCACAGGGTATGATTAGATATATTAGAAGTCCCCCCCCCTGCTTCCCCTCCAGACGATTTTATCCCTGGCGTCCCTCACGCTGGTGTGTTGCAAACTCCATCAGCCTTTTTGATGAGAGGTTTCGTCGCGGATTTTTTTTGAATCAAAGGGAGCTTGTTCGGTCTTTGTTCTTGGCCGGACCAGATTTTCTTTTTTGGTCCTTTTGGTCAAGGCTTGCCATTATAGGATGGCCCTCCCTTCGGCCCTAGGGAAATCTGACCTACGCGTCCGGTTTTTGGCGCGTCCCCGACCCCTTCCTTTTCCACCGGAACTGACTATATGTTGTGTTGAGAGATTTACTGGTCCTATTGCCCGTGAAGTTCCTTCTTATGCCAAACCGCCGTCCCCTCTCTCTTTATCCATTTATCTTCCATCAAGTATGATGAATTAGCCTGCCGCCGCGGACCACCCCCCCAACGTTCCCCCCTATCACCCTAGACTCAACTAATCCCTTCCAACATCCGCAATTCCTTTTATTTTCAAAGCATTGATCCCTGTCGCCCCTAACGTCTCCAACTGCTTGTTATTAGATTTTCACCCAGCTCCCTTTTTTTGCTTTTTTTTTTCGGCAAAGGTCCCCTTTCTCGGTTGCACGGTTTTTTTTTCTTTTAGGAGATCCCTCCTCCATGGCGATTTTATCCTGATGGGGTATTTTAGACTTTTTCTTACCGTCTTCGTAGTCTTTCCCCTTCTCTGAACCAGGTTACATATCTCTGCCATCATCTATGTTCCTTTTTTCACGTTGGACTGATGAGTCTGCCTTTATCGCTTTCTCTTTCCACCCCTATTTTCATCATTTTGCGTCTTGCCTTAGGATACTCGTCTACCAGGCGTATCCACTGACACTCCTTCGACCTTGCGGCTTGATTTGACCTCCATGGCGCTACGCCCCCTCATAGACCTAACCATGTTTTGCCCAGGTTCTCCGGAAAAATAGCAGTCTTGTGAGCATCCCAGGGACTAAACGCAACCCTTTGCCTCTCCAGGGCGAACCCGTTTTCCCCACAAATTCGTTAGCAGCTTTGAGTTTACGTGACAGTTGGTTGCCAAAGTTTGTCAACTCATCCTTTAGCCGTGAACCCCTTTCCGCCTGGCCTCCTTGACCCCATCCTTTTTGTCTTTTTTTCAGGTGTTTGGGGAATCTCCCTTGTTACGTTGTGTTCTACGGACTAAGTTAGCTCTGCATCTACTTGGGCCAGTCTCCCCTTCTGATTCACAATTTTGCGAATTTGGTCTTAGCTCATATTAGATTTCTTAGTTTTCACCCTCCTTCCTTTAGATCCCCCCCCTGCGAAGCCCTCAAATCACCTCCCTTCTTCCAAGAGAAAACCTTTTGAGTTTAATACTATCGGGTCCACATATTCCCTCAGCTCCAAAATGCCCCCATCACAAAACCCCCCAAAGCGGGATCTCTTCTTTCTATTCTTTGCCGTGCCATGAAATTTCAGCGGATGGCCGCTCCCTTCTCTTCTTTTTCAGCTGATCTTTCATCCTTGATCGCGTTTCCCGATGCCACGTCCCCCCCCGAGGTCATGAAACCACTCCCAACAACCGCAATGGCATGCCACTTTCCAATTAAGGACCCTTCTAACCACCTCTAATGCTTTTTGACCTGGCTTCCTTAATTTCCCCTTTCGGGCCATCCAACAGGAGGAGCGCACTTCACGGATAGAGCACCTGGTGGAACACGGCTTTGCTCTGCTCTCCGCAGATGCCCACAGATTCCAATCGATTGGTCCCCTTCATGAAGATTCCCTAGATGACAGAAGTCCCCCTTCTTTGAGCCTTTTTTCCCCAGTCACTGCTAGGGCCTTGCTATGGTTACCCAACTTCGTTGGGACAACTAAGAGGGGTTCATTAGTGCATTTTCGCAAAGTGTCCTGTGTCCAAGTCTCACCGAATCCATATTCCATATTTAATAAGAAGTTTTTTGTTTTGAAGAGAGCTCTTCTATGTGTTCTCACCCTCCATCTTTGGCTCCCACGATCCCCTTTTTTCCTGATCGTCAAGGAGGGGTAAAAACTCTGCAATTAAGGCGGGCGATAGCACTTTCCCCCGGTCTTTGCGTCTGCCTCCCTAGCTTTTAATGCTTTTCGTCCAAGTTAAGCGTAGTCCCGCGCAGATCAGCCCTTCATCTTTTTCCACCCTTTTTCAGTGTCTTTGATTCTGTGCCCCTCTCCTCTAAGTTTGAATCCTTTGGCCCCCGTTCGTCGCTGTGTTTAGCCTAAGTTCATCGGCTTAGTGGTAACTTTTTCACTTGTGGCTTTAGTTTAGGTCCTGCTGGCTCTCGTGCGCCCTTTCCCCGCTACCAAGGAGACGGACGTTCCCGCCTTCAAACCCCCTCATCCTGACACTCTTCCATCTGGCTGAAATACGTTTTGCTGTCCCATGTTAATCTCTCTATCAGTTTGTTATTTTGGGCCCTTTCTTGTTGTTGCTCGCGTTGGAAATGTTCACACGAATTCCTCCCCCTTTGTGTTTTTTGGTCAGATTACGTTTGGCATTGAGGCTTCCTCCATTGCTCAAGTTACTAGAGGTAAATGAACCAGCCCCTCTTCCTTTTTTCCTTCATCCCCAAGATTCCCCCTATCATATCTTATTTTCAAGCTAATCACCTCTGCCAAGTATGCAGAGACTGCCCGGACCCCGATTCGTTATCCCCCCCCTGATTCCCCACCCTTTGCGTTAATCAACCCTGACTCCCATTTTTTGCTCGGGTGTTGAAAGGGTGGCCAGCCTCCGCGGCCTTGTTATTCACCTGGACGACTGACTGGTAAATCTTGTGTACTTTTCTTGCCTTTATCCCGATCTTGGTTCGCTTTACCATTTTTTTTTTTTCGAGAATGAGTCTTGGGGCGGCCGCCAGTTTCGCCCCTGTTTTTACGTTTCCCCCTCTCCAGAGAGATGGCAAATTGCCGCACTTTATCCTAATCAGTTCTGGGTGATCGGGCCTTTTCTTCCCCCATACAAATACCCTTCACCTTTTTATCGGGGATGAACTACTGGTTTTACCGCCGACAATCGGCCCACCATGTTTCCCCCGTGTTCGTTCCCGCCCGATGTCCGTTTGTCTCGCGAGCCTTTTTATTGTTTCGTCCTTTTCTTTTAAGTACTTTAAAGCTAGAAAATACCTGATCTGGAGCTGTTGCCAATTTCTGCCTCTATAGGTACCCCGACCCTTCCTCCGGAATAAATGGACAGCCATAACCTCCCTTATAATACAAGCCGGAGTGAGAGGAGACTTTTTTCCTTTTGTCCTTCTACCCCCCCCTTGAAGGGAGCCCCTTTTTTTGAATGGACGCTTGGCGGATTCGTTTCCTTTGATTTGAGCAAATGGAGCCCCCTTTTCTTGGGTCCTAATGATCCGGAATGATTTCATTTCCGTTCCTCTTGAGTTTCCCAGGTATGGGAAGAGCCGTAGTCCCTTGGTTTTTTTTTTCCGACGCCCCTCCGGTTCCCTATACTTGATTCCCTCCTTTCATAATCCTTTTTTGATAGAGATCAATTTCCTTGAAGAAGGTTAGTATCCCCCCCCCCCGTTATAGTCCATTTCCGCTCTTCCCTCCACTGGAAAGACAAGCTAGAATGTATTACAATATTTCATGCCGGGTTCCTTTTTCTCCGAGGACCCCAGTGCCCATTTGCTTCTCGACATTTGGTTCGCAACCCCCCCCTGCCCTAAGAGCCCATTTATGTCAAATCCTTGCTCTATTTAGATGCATGACAAACGTCCTCCTTCCGTTTTTCTTTCTTTTCACCTCAGAGGTGGTGGCGGCGTTATGACAACTTAGTCTGGTGATCGTGGTGCATTCTTCCGTTCCCTTGCACATTCCATCTCGGTGCTCCAGATCAAGTTTTTCTTGTCTCTACTTTTTATTATCTAACGCCCGTGCCTATTTTTCCGTGCATTTATCGGCCTAATCGGATTGCGGTCACGGATTCCCTTTTGACCACATGGTGCCTTCTTCTCCTTCATTCCTCCGCGTGTTCGAGATTACT
>Ga0179593_1476751_pt1 | contig 11734 bp, 12 predicted proteins | sample CZODoug2_1_08_16_FD_185931 | JGI IMG/M metagenome (GOLD analysis project Ga0179593, IMG submission 185931) | Vadose zone soil fungal communities from Angelo Coast Range Reserve, California, USA - CZODoug2_1_08_16fungal (PacBio error correction) | ecosystem: Environmental > Terrestrial > Soil >... | reverse complement strand
TTTTTTTCCCTATTTTTTTTGAAGCAGCTTCTTTTCCTTTTCCCTGCCATGCCTTTTAGCCTTCTATTGAAATTTGCTCTTCCGATGGCCGACCGCTTTTCTACCAACCTTTTTAAACTTTTTCACGCTCGATTTCCCGGTTTTACCCTGCCTTCCCCGATCACTTCCCCGTTTTTACAGGAGATTTGCGAAGGGTCTTTTGTCTTTTACGTCTGTTTCATTTGTTCTCGGTTTTAGGCACTCCCACGCATTCGCCCCTGTTCTTTTTCCGAAGTTTGATCAACAAACCAGTTCTTTCGCTGATTTTTGCCCAAGTGGTAATCCCCCCCTGTCCTGTCGTGCTCTTCACAAATATGCCCTCCTGGGACACACCATTCTTACTGCCTTCCCCACTTTTACGCAAATTCCTCTTTTTGACGATTTCTTGCCGACAACCTGCCTTTCTGGCACCAATGCCCTTCATTCACAAATTTTTCCCTAAGTGACTGAATTTTTCGTCAAGCCCAACTCCTTCCGCCCCCCCCCATTCCGCTACCCAGTGGTGTTAGAGAGGCCGGGGCGAATCCCTCGATGTTTCCCCCTTTTTATTAAATTTCGTTCCGTAATCCGCGTCTCGTCGAGGCAATCTCCCTCGTACTCCCTCCTCTGAACATCATTTCATCTGAGCTGCTGGTTCCTTCTTCATTTTTTTCCTTTAGGCGACCTACTGAAGTTTCCTTTCTCTAGTCTCCCCAAGTTCCTTCCCCCCAGGAGGTTTACGAAGAGGACGTCCTCCCCCCCAATGCCCCGCTTCCATGCCCCTTCCACGGTTATGGGCTTCCCGAAAATTGCCCCGCTGCTTCAAGTCTCCCAAAGATGCTCAGATTCAAAACCACGTCCGAACCGCTTTTCTTAAGTTTTTACAGGGTAGTCAGGTCCGTCGTGTATGCCCTTTTTGCTAAATGCTCCTCAATGAACAGTGCGGCTGTTTTTTGCCTTTTCGTCTTTGTGTTTATCCAGCCGTTGCATTTCTCCTTCTGAAAACCGGGCCTACAGTACCCTAGTCCTGCCCCTACCTCAAGTCTCTCCTGCATCCTCTCTCATGAAAAGGCTCCATAGATCAGTCACCCCCTGATTTCTCCAACTGGACCCCCATGACTTAGATTCTCCCCCCTTGCTCCCCATGAGTCCAACCTGGGCCTGAACACGATCCCCGCCGTCCCTCTTTTCGATGTTTTTAAGATCAGACCCCAGAATGCTTTCGCCTCCCCCCCTCCTGTCCGATAGGAACCCTACTGCGTTTCCCTCACGAGAGTCTATTCTCCCCTAGTTCTAACACCCCCAGCCCCCCCTCTCCCCAGACGTATCTAGTCCCAACCCCTGCCCATTTTTTTTTCAATGCCCTTTCCCCACAAACAGCCGGAGCTTCAACAACATAGAATAATTTTTTCCTTGTTCCTACGTTAACTCATTTTCACCCTCTGCCTCCCTTTTTTTTTTCATTGTCAATCCCCCCCCCCTTCCCCGTGGCCAGCCCCCCCCCCGGAGTTTGTTTCGGATCTAAAGCAGTAACACGATTTCGTAATTCGATGGGGCATTTTTCCGCCCTATTCTGTTCGTTAGGCCCCTAGATTGTCCCTGCCTTGGATCGAAACCTGAAGGTTATGTCCCCCCACTAGCAACCATCCTTTGCCTTAATTCATGACGAGGTACGCTTAATTATCCTCTCTTTTCTGATAATCCCCCCTCCCTTGTGCTCGGGTTCGGACCTTCCCCCCATGATTTGAAAAATATGCACGTTTAACCACCGGATTACGTCTCCCCTTCACTACGGTCGTTAGGAGCAGTTCAATCGAACTTTCCCCCCCCCGATCCCTTCCTGGCATTCCTGAAATAGGTTTACTAATTTCCTCACCTTCAATACTCGGTCCTATTAATTCTTCTTGTCTGCCGGCTTTTCCTTTACGCCGCCCAACGGAGTGAAACTCCTTCAACCATTGTAACCTAGCGCATGTCGGGCCCGATATCTTCTCTCTTGATCCTTGTCCCATTTCCGTCGTTAATCAGCTGGACGTCCGGGATTGCTTCCACGTTAATCCTTTAACTTTGTTGCCAAACGTCGTGACCACCCTTGAGTACCCTAAAAGCCGCTTTAGAGAAAGAGTGTGACGCTTTTTTTTCTCCAGGAGATGTTGTTCGCGCAAGATTAAAGTGACAGCAGGGACTCCACCCCGTACTCTCCCCTCTCTTCCTTTTTTTGCTTTCGAGAGAGTCCATGGCTGTCCTTCCGTCATTGCCTCTCTTTCTCAACTTCTAGCCCCTATCCTTCTTCCCCCTGTTACTTCCCCCCCTCAGCTTTTCCTTTCCCTCACCAGTCTTTCTTAGACCCTGTTGTCCCCCCTGATTTTCATGACTTTTACTATAATGGGGGTCGCATCACCTTCCTTTCAATTAAAAATGGGTCCGGTCCGACTAAACCGGCCTTTTATTTTCTGCATTCCCTTATTTTTTCGGTAGGACGCTTCCCTCCCACCTTGGCCTACCTTTTTTGTTGGACGGAATTCACTATGTTTTTTTTTTTATTGAGAAAATCACCTACACTTTTACTATCCCAGCTATAGATTTAATTCCTTCAGCAACCCCCCCCCCCCGAGATGCCCGTTCGCCCCCCAATTCTTCAAGAAACCCCCATTCATGTGCATTACCTGACCTCCAACAGGGCGTTGAGGAGTAGTCCTTGCGCTTCCTCCCCCTACTCATCGTCCCTAAAACGGGTTGCAACTGTCCACCTTTTTCCTTTTTATTCCCCCCCCCTACTTGCCACGAGTTTTCTCCCCCCTCCGTTCAACCCCTCTCCCACAATTTTCCCGCGCGCGAAGGTGAACATCCTTGCCTTCGTCCTTAGCCCTCCGTGCACACAGGGATTTTTGTGATTAAACACCTGCAAGCATGGAGTGGCTCCCGACTCCGTTTACGCATTGACCTAATACCCTTCTCCGATCTTGATTTCAGTCACATTTTCTGATTTTTTTTGTCGATCCTGCGCAATTCCTTAGAATTTCGAAAGTGGAGTGATTATGCACTGTTCCCCCCGTTGTTAGTTTTGAACCCCAACCTGGTTTTATAGTTGCAGCTTTACCTTCTTGCTCACTCAGTGACCGTCAGATTGCTTTGGTTTCCTATTTATTCCCTCTTTTGTTTGGTTTTCCCCCTTGCATGACCAACCCTTCCTTTTTTATTTTCTATTCCGATCTAGTGAGGGGGGTGGGCTTTTATTGGACAATCCTCCTCGCTGAGCCTATTTTTTCGATCGCTTAGCTTTAGTCAGTTCTTCCCGTGTTGCTCTCTCCACTTCTTCTTGGGTCTTTGTTCCTTCCGCTTCCCACGCTAGGAGGATTCCGCTAGTAGCTTGCCATGGGCTTCCCCGCCCTTAGTTCTATTTTTCTGTCTTTTCTTTGTGTTGCTTTTTTCGCTGCTCCATTCGCTTCAACGGCCTTTTCTTTGAGGAGCTTTAGTAATCGGATGACTTTTCTTTCTGCAGCTCCCTCCACGATTTCCTTCTTGGAGTTTTCTCCCCCCTGTTCCAGTTTCTTCCTTTGTCTCACCCTTAAAACCCCTAGGTTAGCGTAGCACTTGCACGTTTTGTCGTTCCTCCCCCCACTCGCTTCTAACCAACCACTTAGGACTTTGTTTAGGGGCCCTCCATCAACCTTCCCCCCCTCTCGTTTTTTAAACCTAGGTGCAGCCTTTTCCTTGGGTTGATGGGATCGGATTTCTGTAATGATTTCATTCCCAACATCCTCCTCCGGGGATTTTGGCAGAGAATCCCTGATGTTTTTCTCCAGCTTCTATTCACCTGCCGAGGCTAATGTGCATTCATCTCTTCATCAAGAAGACCCTACGTACAGTAAAACCCTTCGTTCAGCTTCAAATTTCAATTCCCCTGACCATCAGTTCTTCCTGGCCTTTTTTCGAGTGCGGTCATAAATGGGCTTCCTCCTTGTTCCGACCGAAGCGAATTTAGCGCGGCATTTATAATTTCCCTAAGAACTTCCAGACCCCATTGTACTTCTACAAACGCCCCTTATTCTCTCAGCGAACCCACCGGTGGCAACTGTCGAGGCTTTCTCCCCATCACTTTGCGAGTTCGAACATTCTTTTTTCTTTAACTCCGCTCAAGTCTGCAGCTTTTACCCTTGTTGTATGCCTTGCCTTTTCTCCCGGTTTACCCCCCCAGATACACCCTGAGGAGGATGTTGTACCCCAATTTTCCATTGCGCTCACTATTGTGATTAGAGGGACTCTTTGTCGTCGGCCCTAGTTGGGGTCTTACTTTGGTAGGTTCGGCCCCCCACGTCCCCAGGCTATATACCGTGCGTGCCGTCTCGTGTGCCAACCTTCCCCCCTCCCTCTCTCGTCTTGGACCTGATCGCGCCTCAACCGCGATTGGACCCCCCTGGCTCACGTGTTACTCCCTCCTCCCCCAACCTCACAAATCTTTAACCTGTGAACACGTTCATTTGACTTCCTTGCCTGTTTTCTAAACCTGGTCTGCTTCTCTCGGTAATCCCTCCCCTCACCTTCTTACACCCAACTAGGCGGCCCCACGTTTTCGCTGAACCCATGGCCGTGACCCACGAGTGAAGGACCCTTCGTACCATAAGTGCTTCAAACAATTTCTCTCCCTTGAGGATTATATTGGAAGGAAGAACTCCTTTGTGTTGTTTTTTTGTAGATTTTAGATCGTCAGCGGCTACATTTTTTGATGTCACCTAGACTTCTGTCTTCTGAGACGTCAATTTGTCCTCTCTCCTTCTACCGTTTGTGCTTCACTAACCCGTGAATGAACTTTTTTTAAGATCAGCGACGGCGCGTTCTGGTTTAGCGACTCAGCAGTAATTTCCATCAATGTGTGCGCTTTTTTTTTTCTCCGGTTATCTGGAGTCCCCTTTGTTAAGTTTTATCCGAATCGCGGGTTTATCTCTCTCCTGCTTTCCACTGATACTTTTTTCTCCCACGTCCCTCCCACCCCTTTATATTTGGAATCCATTGGTGTAAACTTTTCGTCTAGGCATCCCCTTTGCCCCCAAACCGGCCCGATCTCGTCCCTTTTTTACCCCCGATTTCGAACCTTTTCTCCACATTCATAGTTCCCCGTTCTTTTCTGCCCCTTGACAAAATTAGAACTGCCCCCAAATGCGATAACCAATCCCCCCCTTTCCTAGCTCCTTCCCCCTTTTCAAAGATGTTCGTCGCACAATTCTGCTTTGAGCACAATCTCACATGCCAAAGGGGCGGTTTGACCATTTTCTTTGTTTTCTCCCATATTTATTCGTCATAAGGCGCTAGGTCCGTCGGCCCCCCCCTTTTTCTCGAGGACACAGTCACCCCTAAATGACGTCTGTTTATCCTTCTCCCATTTATTTTTAGTGGTAGACCGGTCACCCATGAAATTTCTCCGATTAGTGACCGCCCCGTTGGGGATCACGTCCTATTTTCCCTTTTCCTAGATCAATGCATCTTTTCCCAATTTTCCCCGAGAGCCCGTCGCGCCCGGACCCCCCCCCCCCGTTCCCTTTATGCTTCTTAGGACCAGACAATGAAAGAAGCTTTTTTCTGGGATCAATGACTGCTAGCAAAACCCAGGTACCTTTTCAGGGCTTTGACCGTGGTTTTTGCCCAGGGCCTTGCGTCCCTTGAGGGCCCCCAAGCTCCAGAGAATTTTTTGGCTCAATTTCTTCCGCCCCCCCGTAGACCCCTCGAGTAATTCGCTTATTATTTCAATGATACCCTTTTTTCCCCCCATAGATTTCGCAGCCTCCCCCCCCCAATCCTTCGGTAAGATGTCCTACAATCGAATCCAATTTACGATTTCCGATCTGTCCCATCGCTTCCAAACTGCGAAAGCCAGCACATGCAGCGTCCCCCGGATCCTTGATAAGTCTGGACTAGCGTTCTTTTAAGTGAAACGTCTCCGTTGAACCCTGCCGAGTGATTGCCTCTGTAACACCCCCTCCCCTGCTTCCTCCTTCCCATCCCTAATGATAGATTTTACGTCAACGCCCCTTTACCTGCGACGGCCTCTTCTTTCCGCTTTTCAGTTGTTTCTAATGATTTCAATCCCAGACACAACCGCACTACGCTCCGAAATGAACCCTAGCCCTTTTTCACACGGTTGCCAAAATGCCTAAACCCAAACAGAGAGTGAGACTCCTATGTCCCCCCAATCCTTTGATCTTCCCATTTTTAGTATCATACCGGAAACATGTCCCCTTGTTTCTTCACTTTCCCCCCCCAAAAAGGTGTTAGTCATTATGACAGACACAACTCCCACGTATTGTTTGTTCGCATCTACATGATCTTTTTTCGAGCCCCATTCGTCCCCTTCTTTTAGGTGTCCCTTCTCGAAGCGTCGGACTGGTTCGTCGTCTGGCCCAGTCGCGATTCCCGGCGTCGGGAGCAAATTCTTCTTTGAAGCGTCCTTTTTTTGGGCACCCCCCCTAGCCCACGTGTGCCCTTAATAGCGGACTCAGGTAAGACTCATATTCATTTTCGATTCTGCGTTTTTTAAAAAGTGTTTTTTCTGGTTGGAGACAAGAGTTGTTTACTCCCTTTTTGGTGCTCGAACTTTCAAGGCTTCCTGAGAAGTGTGGACGCATTATTTCAGCCTTCTACCCAACGCGTTCTTGCCTTTTTTTTTACTGGTTTGTAAGTTGTTGCAACGGCCAGCCGGGCGCAGTCCATAGCCCCCCGATTTGACTTTGAAGGCTCCCGGAAGGTCCCTTCGTCGCCAAACTTCTTCCCTCATCCACTTGAACCTCGATCATTGTGCAGAAGTCGGTACGGACCCTATCTCTCTCTTTCTACTTTCGATGTACACTTTTCGCCGCGAACTTGTCCTACGGTATGCCCTTCTGCCCCTTTCCGAATTTCCCCCCCTTTTGACCTTACACCGTTGTATTCAACCCCGCGCTTAGGACCGGAGCTTACTTTACCTGAAAATTTTCTGAGCTTTCCACGCGTCCCCCTTTTGTCCATGTTGCCAGATGAATATATCTATTTCCTCCATAATAAGTTGTTGTTGGTGAGGTTCTCCTGCAATTCCCTCCACCCCTCCTTTTTTTGCCCCGCTGAGGAATTCCTGCGCCCCCCCCACGGTTCCGATTTCATATTTAATAAGGGTCTTCAGTTTTCCTCGCTCCGGTTTTTGGTCAGTTTTCAGCAATTCGGAAAAGCTTCCCGGTTGACGCTCCCGTACCTTTCCCCCCTCCGCATTTTGTCACCAAAGACCCTTCAAAAGGTCGGCTTTTGATTCTTGTTGTAATTTAGTAGTCCTAACCCCTTCCCGAACAATGGGCCGCCTTCACGGTGGGGATTTGTTCCGAAGGGAATTCATTTTTTTCTCGTTCCTGTTCCGGAGACTTAATCACAGCTTCGGATTCCTCCCGCCCCTCCAGCTGCCCTTTAGCACAAAACTCTCACCCCCCCTTCTGTCCCCCAGCCCCCCTAGCCTGGCGGCCCTGCGGTTGGATTCCTGGCCTTTTTTTTCCCCTTCTAACATCCTTCCAGGTCACTTGTTGCAAGTCCTTCATAGTGGCCCACATCGGTCGGCCTCCCTCCTACCCACTTGGGGGCGTAACTTTTGTCTATCGCTTGTACATTTATAGCAGAGAGTTTGAACACCACGGATGTTTTTCCCATGTTTTTTCCCCCAAACACTTTTCGTCTTGAATTGGTGCCTCCCCGACTGATTTCACGCTACTTTAATTTTTAAAGACGCATCAGTAGACTCTTCGTTCTTGACTCCTCCCCCCCCCATGACGCCGTCTTGAGTTCTCCGATCTCGACACCCCTTAAGCTCAACACTCCGTGTAGTTGTGCTTCACCTTCCCCTTCACCTTTTTTTTTCTTATCCGAACCTTTGGGTCTCTCCTCTTTACCTTTTCATTTCTTTATTACTTCAAGCTGAATGTTTTTGCTCTTTCGTGTTTCCCCCCCCCCCTTTTTGGAAGTTGCACAACTGCGTTTAGTTTTAGGTTTCGCTCCTTTTTCTCTTTAATATGCCTTTGGGAGAAAATCCCTGTTCCTGTCTCCCTCTGAAGCCCTGTCCTTTCTTTCTTTTTTCTCTAGGTGCCTTTTGAATATCCTCTGGCCGCGTATCAAGGTTGTTGAAGCTGCTTTTCTTACCTCCTCCCCCCTTTTCGTGGATTTTTTCATGAGCTTTTTTTCCCTTCGCTTTGTTTCCATGTGATCCCTTTACCGTCCCCCCCTTCTATTTGTTTTTCTTCCCCCCCTGTCCCTCCCTACTGTCTGACCAGGAAGGTCCCCCCGATGCTTTCTCTGTAGTATGGCTTTCGCGATAAGGGATAGGAGCTTCCCTCCCCTTCTTTCCTCGTGGCGATATTCCCTTACCCTTTGCGGTGCGGAGAGCAATTGTTTTCAGCCCCCGCGCTTCAGCCCCACCCGAGCCCTTTTTTTTTCAGCGGAGCTTTTCCCTCTCTCCACCCCCTTAAACTCTAATTTTACGGCCCGGTTAGCCGTCTTCCTTTTTTCCTGTTTTTTGACCTCCCCTCCCGCAAAATCATTCTTGCGTCTTACTGCCCAATTGAACTCTTCGTCAGGTGGCTCTCGCTCCTATTTTGATTCGTGAGATGGGCATTTCTTGTCCTCCCCTCTCCCGTTCATAACTCGTGATCCTATAGACATCCTCGTCATTCAACCTTTTTTCAAGACCCATACCCTATCAGTCTCAAATTCTTAGGTGACAGACTCCCATGAGACTCGCCTCCTCTCCGGCCTTTGTGTATTTTTCCCCCCTTCCCTTTTTCCGGAAACAACTGACCTGCCTTGGGCCGTCCTCGCGGCATAGACACCTTTTTTAAAAGAAAGAAACAAGTGTAACGAAGAACACGAAAATGTCTCCCACGACCATCCGGAGGTCTGAACGTCCAACTTTGTTTTTCCGGTCTCCTTATGTTCGCTCAAGAATTGGCTTTTCCGCACCACTTTCTTTCCCCTTCACGTTTTTTTTCCCCAGGTTTTCTCTTATAACTTGTTTGTCGTCACGTTTATCGCCCTTTTGCGGCATAGCCCTCAACTTTAGAATTACACCTAGAAGGATTTTTATGGAATGTGGCGACCCCTGTGGTTTGGACGAGCTTAGTGTTTAGTGCTCTTTTTTTTTTCAGCTTTTTTTTTTACTAGAAGACAGTCTTGGGGTCGTTTTTTACCCAATTATCCCCACATACATCTCGATAACGTTGTTTCGTGTTCTACCACTGAAAATTTGCAGCCCAGCTAATTTTTATTGTCCATCTGGGAGCTCTTCCCCCCCCCTCGTATCTGCAGCACAATGGGCAACTCCGTGGGCCCTCAATCCTACCCCCCCCCATCCCCCTTTCACAAAAGTTTCCTTCCCACCCGTTTAGTGTGTTTTTGGGTGACCAGGATGTGCCTTGATGTCTTCCTTTTTATCTTTTTTTGATACTTTCTCCCCTCTCACAGCTCGTATTTTTTCTTTTGATATTTAGCTGAGAAAAAGTTTGCTTTATACAAAAAACCCCTTTTTTTTTTTTGGGCTCCCCCTCCAACTTGTTTACACTCCTCCTCCTTCTTTTCCCCTCTACCCTCTGTCCCTTTAGGCAACTCATCGCTTCAACACAAATTCTGACTCCCCCCCTTTGATGATCATCTTCTATTTTCTTTCCGTTTTTTGTTTTAGCTCTCTCCTCACGGTTGCGCTTTTTTTGTCCTAGGTCTTGCCGCACTTAATGAATTTCTCCGTTTCGATTTCTTCTCTGCCTTGGCTTGAGAAGACCACCGAGTTTTGTATACACCTCCCAACGTTCTTTTCATGGAACTTTTTTTTTGGAATCAGCCCCCAGAGTCCGTGATGTCCCCCCTTCCTGTAGCTTTTTACCTCCCCGTTTTTTCATGTATTTGGTGAGTTGTAGTATTGTTTATTTCTTCCCTTGTTTCTTCCATTTTACAGATAGATGTTTTCTATAAGTTTCCCCTTCCCCGCATTCTCCCTGGGAATGGCCCCTCGCCACTTTTTCCCCTAACACGGTCCCTGATTCTTTTGTCTCCTTGGTTACCGACTGGGCCCTTCTTCATTACAAACATTCCCCGATCACACAATCCCTGTCTTCACCTTTTTTTGTTTTCAGCCCAGTTGCCCCTAAACTCTCCCGTTGTAGATGTATTCTGCCCCACCCTGCGCGCCGTTTAAACCATTTTAACCCCTTTTTTCCCCACACATGGCCCCGCCGATCCCTTTCTTTGCCATTGCCCGCCTTTTCGGCCAAAGAATGAGCTCAATAAGATAACTCTCCCAAAACGTTTGGATCGGGTTTTTAGACTCCTAGTGGGTGTGTCCTCATTTTTCTTTTCTTCTCATTCCGCGTCGCCCTTTCAGGCGGAGTTATAGAGTCAATCATGGTTCCCCCCTTCTCCCTCACCACCGGATCCGTCTATGGAGGAGTCATTTTTTTTTTTCGGCTAGTTACCTTCAAATTGCCTCTGGGTCCTGCACGAGGTGGCCAAGACACGGGTCGATATTGCTAAGAATAATGCCCTTTTTCCTCCCACCTGAGGTTAGGCTTATGCAAAATGCTCGCTAGTCGCCTACGAAATATTTCTAGCTTAACCTTCAACTTTTTCCTCCCTCTTTTCCGTTTTGCAGGTAGATGGGTCTTGGGCCTTCTACTTTTGGCCCCTTCTAATTTTCCCGTCAGAGGATTTTTTTACAAATAGGCTCGCCCTGGCCGTCGCGCTCCCTCTTCTTCGTTAAAGTGCTCCCCCCCACGCGAAAAATTAACGCCCCTCGGAGAAAAGCTATAAATTCACGTATCCTCCTCCTCCGTCTTTACTACAAGGGAATAACCGCTGTACGGCTATCCTGGATGGCATTGCTCTCTTCCACAAACTGGTCAATCCCCCAGAAAATCTTATACCTTCTCACATTTTTCTCACCCAACTATAGGGATATTAAATCCGCTACACAACTCTTCTCCTCCTACTCTTTTCCCACTGCCCTCTTGAACAATACCTGCTCTTTTTGTTCATCATCCTTCTGATCTTTCCCTCCCGGCCCCCTGCCCTACGACGGCGATCTTCGTTCTTTTCTCCATCTCGCTTTCCCCTCCCAAGCAAACCCATAGCCGAACGCTAAAATGCCACTATGCAAACTAACCTTCCCAAAGTTTCCCCGTCCAACACAAGTCTCTTCTCCTTCCCCTGTCCCCCCCCCAAGGCATAATGCCTGCTCAATACGCCTGAACGAGCGACCCTGTTTTGATGGTTCCACTCCCCAAACTTGCCCGTGGGAACCACACCCCCTTCCCTCTGTTGCTCTCTTTTCCCCCCTTACCGTCGCTAATTTCGCAACCCGAGTACTCGCGGGTTAGTTGTTACTCATACGCCCCCCCTTGCGTGACTGTTTTCTTTCCAGGAAACGGAAAGGATTCCGTGTGAGCCTTCCCTCAAGGCGTTCAGGTTTTTAAACTACGCACCACCTTGTGCTTATCGCGGATATAGAGGGGCGATTTAAGATCATCGCTTCTCTCGATGGTCCCCCCTGTGCTTTTGTCTTCCGAGTGGGGTTGCCCCCCCCCCCCCCCTTCCCGTCCTGTTTTGTTAATTGGATCTTTGCCCATCCAGTCTCTCTTCCCCTACATTATTTCTGCGCCGAAGGAACGCCGTGCCCTAAGAATAAACCGCAGCCGCTGCCTTTTGCACTGTTTGGTCGTTTCCT
>Ga0179593_1445569_pt1 | contig 11734 bp, 10 predicted proteins | sample CZODoug2_1_08_16_FD_185931 | JGI IMG/M metagenome (GOLD analysis project Ga0179593, IMG submission 185931) | Vadose zone soil fungal communities from Angelo Coast Range Reserve, California, USA - CZODoug2_1_08_16fungal (PacBio error correction) | ecosystem: Environmental > Terrestrial > Soil >... | reverse complement strand
TACACTTCACGTTGAATGGAGAAACCTTCTAAACCCCTCGTACGTTTGCACTTTCTCCTTCGCGTTCCTGATGTCCGACTAATGCAGCACCCGATCTCCCCTCTTCAACCATCCCGTCTCCTCAAAATCAGGCATAGACTTTTTTCTTTCACCCCCCGCAAAGTTTCCGTCCTTCCTCCGAACCGGATTTTCATTTTTTTAGTCGAAAGGTGGTAGACCCCTCCTCCCCACACCTCCTAACTTTGTAACGTCCGATTAGCTCCTCCCCCCCTAAGGGCTGTCGACCTTTTCAGCTTTTCTGGTGCCGAATTCTTCCCTTTGCTCCCTGCTCCGCTTCCGAAAAGACTTTGGCTCCGTACAGTTTGTACGTGTTTAATCTCTTTTCCCCCGACCCCTTCGTTCTCTGGGCGGTTTTCATTTGCCCTACCGTCGATTCTTACTGATAGTTTAAGACAGTTTTTCCCTTCTGCAAATTGTCCCCCTCTTCTCGTCGGCCTGTAATGTTCCTCACCGTAGTTTTTGATGAATGAAAAGGGAGGCGTATTTGTCTTTCGAACCTTGGTTTTTTTGACTTTTCCCGCTGTGGTGTTGTGGCCTCTCCCCCGCCTGTTCGGTGCTTTCCTCTTCACCCCAACGCCTTTCTGGTGAAGGTAACGTGCTTCGTCGTTCCGCCCATCCCAGAGCTGTACCAAAACACTTCTTTCGTTTCGTCCGATTTCGGCCAACCTTTTGTCCCTTGGCGTGTTTTGTCAGGCCGTGCCAAGTCGCACGTTAGCTCTTTCACACTATTGTAGTTCTTTTTCAAGCGATGCGTCCTTTGTTGTAACTTTGCCTGTTTCCCCCTCTTACCTTCGGGCCGTAATTTGTCCTTCTTTGGCCACCGTAACCGTTTATTCACGAGTCCTACACTTTTTCTTTTCCGCGTTTCCTACCAACAGAGAAGATGTCGTGGTGCGACCGTTCTGTTGCGAGTAACCGTTGTTCTTTGATTTTTTTTTGCTTTTTTGATCTTTTTTCTTCTCCCCGCGTTCGTCTTTCCGTAAATTGTTTCCGGCTGATACTTTCCCCTGCCTTTCGTTTTCACTTCTTTGCATGACGTCTTTTTTGGTTCCCGTGACGGTTCTGAGTCCTTTTTCTAGAAAACCTCCTTTTCTTTGGTCTTCAATTTCCCTCTTCCCTAGGCAGTTGACTGTCCGCAATTCTGTTTACCTCTTTTTTTCTTACCAGTCAACTACTTGACTCTTCTATTGTTTACCCTTCAGCCGTGTGATGTCTCCTTTTCGAAATCCCCTTTGTATCGAAATGTCCCCCTCAACCTCTGTTGGTCAAATAACTGGCGCGCCGTTCTATTCCCGCCCCCCGTTCCGGCGGTGTTGTTTAAAACCCCACGAGACCAATTCTCCCGACTTCCCTCCTCCGTTCTTTTTTTTTTCTAATGTAGAGCTCTTCTTTTACCAACCCCCTCAGGGCTTCCAGCCCTTTGGTCTCTCAGGCAGGCGACTTTCCTTGGAAGGACTTCCCACACCCCCTTGGTAGATTTCCGTCACATTTCCTGTACCCTCCACAACGACTCCCCTTAGAGGTTCCCCTCCCAGGCGACGTTTCAACCATAAATGGATGCCCTCCTCTTTGGATGGCCCACACCCTCCGGTCCAAAGAGGACACTTTAGATCCCCCTGCTTTCCCTCAGATCCGGAGGACGTCCCCCCCCCCCCCCTTCCCATTGGTGACTTTTCAAGGTCCAACCCACCCCCCACCGCGCCCGGTCTCCTTTCCATCATGCTCCCGTTTTTTTTCACCAATAATGTTTTCTCTCTTTTCTTCCCCATTCTTGGAAGTGAGGAGGTGATCTCAAACGGCCTTTCTTCCCCACCACAAGTTGGCACGTCCCAACTCAGAGGTGTCCTCCCCCCCTCCCTTTTCCCCCGACCAACTCAAAATTTTGTAATAGGTCACCTACACATTGGTCCTTCTAAGCGACTTTTACGGTTTGCCCCCCCCCCCCTTCAAAATATCCCCTTTTACCCCCCCCACCCCGTCGGTCAACCAAAACGCAGATTTCCCCCACTCTCAAACGCCCCCCACCCGGACGTGTGACCGGTTAGACTCTTTTCCCTTCCCCACTGACCCAAACGACGCCAGCGTCTCCCCCCCTACTGCTATTTTGGTACTCGTTTTTCCCCTAAGTCCCTCCCCGTTGGTGGCCTTCCGCATCAGGAGTTTTCTGGTTCGGCCTCCCCTACCCCTCCCCTTTTCCCCACTTTGAGGTTTTTTTTTTTTTTCTTTGTGTGTTTTCTTCTGCAGAAGTTCCCTTGCACCCTACACCTCCAACCCCAATATGCCACCAAACTTTTTTCCTTTTTCCCCTTTCCCACCTTTTTGTTTCTATTGTATTGCATTGTAAAGGTTTTGTTTTTTGTTTGCAGGCTAGTTCTCTTTTTCTTTTTTTAGTTCCCCCTTCCTCTCGGCCCTTCCCCTACCACTTCCCTTTTCCCCCCCCCCCTTTTTACCCAAGGCGGTCGTATGTTCACTCCTCAATGTAACCCCAGATAATTTCCGGAACCCCCCCCGTCCGGGCTAAATGAAGCTCCTTCGGTGTTCTCTGGCGGATGTTATCAGCTCTTTCCCGGGCTTTAGAGTTTGTTCCTTGCCCCTAGGTCTCCCCGCCCCGGCCCTTTGAGCCAATCAGGGCGGCGGGTCTCTTATATGATACCAGGCTCAAATTACTAGTACAAATAGTTGGATCCTCACCTTCTGACCTTTACAATGGAGGGAGGATGTTTCTAGAGTGTCCGACACACAGTTCAGCTACCCCATAACATAAGTTGGCGGACCTTCCTCCCCCCCTTTGCGGTGAATCCCCCCCTTTATTTCCTAGAGGTGGGCTCCACCTGCATGTTTCACTTTTCCCTGTCAGGAGGATTTCAAGAAATGATCCTCCTTTCGACCGCAACGAGACGCTTCCGGCTTGACTATTTTTGTTTCATCGTTTCTTTCAAATTAAGGGTGTGCCCCATTTTTCCTACCTTGGCTCCTTAGACCGTGGAATCTCCCTCAAAGTTCAATAAAACCCTCCTTCCCTTTCCCCCCTTCTTTTTTGTCCAGAGTGTCAGGTCTCATTGTTACCTTTCTGGTCAATTAACTGGTTAACTGATCTTTAGGATGAACTTGCAGACCCGTTCGTTTCTCCCCCGGCCCCGCGTCTCTTCATTTTCATCCCCTGTCTTTTTCCCCGTCATCCTCCGACCCATTCTGTTTTCCCCTTCTTGCGCGGTACTTAGGTGGGGAAACCACTGGAGTTGCACCTCCCTTTCGCTCTTCTTTCTCCGTCTCCCTCCCTGGGGCGGTTAGTTTCCATCTTCCCCTGGGAGTCCCCGATTTCCCCTTGGAGGTGTCTTTTTGGACATTCTTCTGACTCCCTTTCTTTCCAGCTTTTGAACCCTTTATTAATTTGGCTCGGGGACCTAAATACTCTGGTTTTCCAACTCTTCCCTGAGCCCATAGTAGGAGACTCCTTTCACAGCTTCGAGGAAGCTAGTCAATTCCCGGGATCTTTTCCCCCTCTCTAACTTTTTGTCCGGATAGGTTGTACTTTGGACAGCTCCAACGCCTTTTTCAGGATAGGCGGTAGGTTATTTGTGCCAAGAGACACACTCCTCCACCTTTCCTGCAGTGGCCTCCCCCCTTTAGGGGCTTTTTGAAAAATTTGAAGTTCCGGCCCCTTTTTTCCGAACTTCCTTCGTGATAACCCCTTTTCTACGCCTTGGAGGAGACCCCTCCGTCCCCTCACCCCCGATTAACACCTGGTTTTCTGTGTTCTTTCCAAGTCCAAGGCATCTAGAGGTCTCGCCAACGTTCTCTTCCTGCCGCCTGACCCAGACAAGCCACCATCCTTCCCTCCTTTTTTTCTTGACCCTTTGTTTCCCTTTGTTTTACTCATCCTTTGCTTTTCATATCGATTTTGTTCCTGCAAGATCCTTTGTGATCCCAATTTGTCTGGCTGGGATTTGGAAGCGGCTTCTAAGGACTTCGTTGATAGTCTGATAACGGCCTTTCCCGTTTCCGTCCAACCCACATCTTTCCCCATTCCAATCTGGTTTTTTTTTTCCGATATTTTTTTCTGATGACCCGGCTTGCACCGATACGGTTTCCTTTTTTTTTTATCCGTTACCAGCCACCGACTTCTGCAACGCACAACTGCCTCTGTCCCCCCTCCCCTCCTCTATGTCAATTTTTACAACGTTTTACCCCCTTGATCCACCGTCAAAAAGACCTCGTTCTGGTTTTCCTTCTGAGATTGCTGGCTTTCCTGACCCTTTGGCTCCTTTTTTTTTCGTCCCTTCCTGGCCCTCAATGACCAAGGACCCCCCCCTGGTGGTTGTTTTCGTGGTGATTCGTCGTGCATCCCCTCCATTCTCCTCCCGTAACGGTTTCATTATACGTCGTGGCGAACCGCTAACGCAAATGCCTTCATTTGAAACGGTCAACCGGCAAAGATCCACCCCAACCTCCTTGACACAGTCCCTTGTTCTTGTTCTTGTTTTTCTTGTCATACCCTACCCAACAACCGATAATGTTCAAACGTAAGTTTTGAATCCTCCCCTCTCTCCATTTCTACTCCAATTGTCCCTCTTCCCCCTTCAATCGTACCTCCTTCCTCCCCTCCCCCCCCGCCTGCTAGTCTCTTTTCAGTTTACCCCATCCCTTTCTCTCTTTGGCCGAACGACCAGAGCCCTGTGAAGAATCCCTCTAGTAGGAGAAAGTTGAGGCGGCTTTCTCAAAGTTCCCCTCCCCCTTTCCACCAATGGATAGAAATGAAACAGTTATGCAAACGTGGCACCTGTACTCTACCGACGTTTAACACCCTTTCTTCGTTCCGAATGCAAGTGTGTTCCCCCGCCTCCCTATTTTTCACGCGCCCGAAGTGTCCCCTCCTTGTTGACCAATTGAGCACGGTCAATGCCTCTCTTCTTTTTTCCAACCCAACGTGGCTCGCGTGGTCCCCTTTTCTCCAGACGTTTCTCCTTCCTAACCGGTTCAGTTCCCCTTCCTCTCCCCCCCTCAGTGTTACCCTTCTTTCTCCATGAACTCAAGAAATTCATCGTGCTATGCTTGCTTCCTCTTTTTCCATGTTATAACCAGTTTCCCTGGAGGGGTTCCATGTTGCAACGTCCCGTTTTTTCCCCCCGACCAAGAACGTCAAGTCTTTCCTTTAAACTGACTTTCTTTGCACCCTCCTTCCCTTCTTTCCCCTGGCATTCCCAAGAAGCCGCCCCTCAAATCACTGTCCACGGTTCTCCTCCCCCTCAGGATAGAAGTTTTATTACCACGAAAGGGAGGACTTTTCTCCCCCCTCAGCGATAAATTTTCCCTTTTTCTTTTTTCACTTCTCCCCCCCCGCCGCTTCCCGGGCTGGTCTCTGCGGACCCATCCACCTTGTTTTTCTCACCTTGTGTCACATAGGAAGAATTTTGACCCTTCCTGTTTGATAAATTCCCTGATCTCTTCTGAGACCTTCCCCCTTCCCCTCACGCCGTGGGCCATCTCTTTCCAACCCGACACATCGCGTCTCCCTGACAGTTTTCCGTTATTCCCCGTCTTTGTTTATTTTTCCATAATGTTATTTTTGTGAACACTGAAGATGAACCCTACCCCTCCCCTCATTTGGATCCTTTCCCCAAGTACTTTCTTCCTTCCGTGCAATCCTTTGAAGCTCTCAACCTCGAGGGTTTCAATCCCCTTTACTGTTCGAACAGGGTTTGGTAAAGAACTTTTTTTTTTTTGGTCATCTTTGTTGGCGGTTGGTCGTGTAGCTTATCTTCCCCTTGCGGTCGTGGACCCTCCTTCATGATTTGTGGAAGCCCCCGTGATGTGGAGTTCGCCACCCACTTCCCCCTCTCCATGCTTCAGTCCCTTTTTCCCCAAGGGTAAAAAAAAGATTCGTCTCCCCCCGCAAACCTCGCGCGCCCCAATTTTTCCCAGCTGCTCGTTTGTCCATTTTTCTTCTCCCCCGTCTCCCTTTATCCTAGCGCAACGTCTTTTTTATTTCCCCATCCCCTAGATTTTTTCCTTTTCTTTCCCTCGTTTAGATGTGGAGGTCGGCTCCTTTGAGAATTTTTCAAAATTACCTTCCGGTATATGGTCCCCTTCTTCCCGACACTTTTTGTTGCCTTTGACGCACCCCTTTTTCCGCTTTGGAGTTTCGAATTTGATGCTTCTCTTAACCTTTCTTGTCCGTTGAATGTCCCCTCGGTTGTCGTTGAAAGGAAGTTCTCCATGTATTTCACCTCCTGGTCCCGATTAAGCCCGTCTTATTCTTTCTTTTTGTCTCCATTTCAGTCTCGTTCCTCGTTGTTGGTTACCGTTAAGGTACAGTCAGCTAGTCCCCCTTTTTAAGCTGTTCCCAATCCCCCCACGTGGGCCCCCACGGATATTTGAGAAACGCCCTTTAGGGTGTCCCGCATCGATCCCATTGTTGCATGAGAGAAAGAGAACTTTCCTCTTTCTTTTCACAGTAGCAGTTATTGTCAGAGTCTACCCTTTTCTTCTTTCTGCACCCGCACTGATTCTCTCGAAACCGGTTCTTTCCCGACCCCCCCAGATTTTTTTCCCTTTGTTTAAGACGGTACCGCTTTCTGAAGCGTTTTGAGATGTGGACCCTGCATTCTTTCGTTCCACGCTAGAAAAGGACATAGAGATCATTACTCCCATCCTGTTTGTTGGTTGTTTCTGGTTTCTGAACACCCCCCTCAGGTCTTAGAACCTCATGGGTTTTCCCCTCTTCTAGGTATACTTGGCCCTTTTACCCCACCCCCCCCCCCTTGTGTCGGGACCCCTTTTCTCGTCCCCCCCTTAAGGTGACAACTCGCTCCACGTTCCTCCCCTGTAAACCCAAATGAGCGAGTGATAACGTTTCGGGGCGGGCACTTTGGGGTTTTCCACACGCCGGACTACGACTCAGCTGGTCCCTTTTTTTTCACCGTTCCTTGTATCCGGCTGACTTGCCCCCCACCCACACTTGGATGTATTCCCTTCTGCTCAGGCTAACTTGAAAGGTTTTTTTCCCCCACCCAACTCCTCGACCCCTTTCGGTGATCTTTTACGTTTCCCCCCTTTGGGCGTTCCTCTTTGGGGGTTTCTGCCCCCCCTTTACTCGGCTCACGTCTTTTCTATCAATGGCGCGAGCAACCACGTATTTGAAAACCTTCATTTTTCTCACCCCACGTTTTTTGCACATTGGTCAACTTCCTTCTTCCCCCCCCTACACATTCGGGTCTTTTTCCAATAGCGGCACGGTACGTCCCAGCGGCACCCAATTTCGCAGGGCTCTCCCCCCCCGGTTTTGCGATGTCCAACACAACGGCGCCACCTCTTCAATCTCACCTCTCGATTCCGTAGACCTTTTCTTAACTCCCACTGAAAACTCCGCGCTCCGATCGATTGCGATTTTGCGGCAGACGAATCAGTTGTGGCTTCTTTCCTTTTTCTTCCCTTTGTGACCTCTTTTCCCAATAGGTCCTTCCCCCGTTCCCTCCCTAAAAGTTAAGAGTGCGGATCTACACGACACCCAAAATCTTGGTAACCACCCCCTTATCGCAGAGTCCAAGGTCGGAGTGAAATCCCCCTTTTTCCCTGGTTCTTTTCATCCGGTGAGTGCCTTTTGCCCCACTCTCTTCCTTCCCCCCGTTAAACTTTTTGCCAGGTGAATCCGCCAACTGCGGTGTATGTTCACCGCTCTTCCCTTTTTTTCCTTCCCCAGATTACCAAAATAACCAACGGGATTTTCGTCTATTTTGCACTCCTTATTTCCTGGCGCTTCTTTAGATCCCCTCCTTTGCGCCCCCGCGTGACTCCTTGAGCCTGCTAGGCGGCGCTGTGAGTGCGATCGTATACCAGCTCCCTCCAACCGTTAGTGGCATCTTTTAGTAACATTCAATGTCCTTTTTTCTGTTTTGTTTCTCCCACGTTTAAGAGACACGAAAATGTCCCACTTTTTCTTCTCGTTAGGCCCACTTTACGTTCGGAGTAAGAAAAACTATTGACCTTCTTTTTTCTTTCTCGAAGCATGTCCTTTCGGCGGCTTCTTTCCCGGCCATTCGTCCTTCCCGTCCAGCCGTAATTCGCCGCAAACGTTTTTTTCCGGGCCTAAATGTTTCCCTTTTCTCCCATTCCGGACTCTACGGGGTGGTCCGTTCCGTGTTTTTTCCTTTCTTCCAAGAAGTCTTTTTCCCCCCCTTTCCAAGAATTTTTTACTTTTCACCACAACCCACGGATTTTTTTGGCGACAGATTTTAGACTGAATTTCCTCCCCTTTTGTTACCCCCCCACATTTATTTTAGGTTCTTTTTTTCGTCTCCCTGTTTTTCAGACCTTTCCAGCCAAACGTCCCCAGAGAGGTCTTCATTTCATCTGGATAGCCTAACCTTTCAGATGCTGGGTACCCTTTGTGATTTCTTCCTTTCGTGGTCCCCCCCTTTTTTTTGCAGCTTTTCTTCCCCAGATTCTGCGTGTTTTGCAATGGTCGGGACCATTCCAGTAAAAGTGTGACTTTCGTTTGACAAGGGTGACTTCTTTCCCCCGTGAGGCACATTCTACAGGCTTTTTCTTTCGGCGCATCCCTTCTTTCCCAGGGCTTTTGTCCATAGGCCCAGATCCCGATGGGGTCACCACATGTACCCCTGCACGAGCATCTTTGGCGGACTGTACAGTTTGAAGTAGTCCCTTCCTGGGAGTTTTTCAGTACTCGCTTTTTTTTTTTTACGGTGGAATCACCCGTCTTCCATTAGTCGCTCCCCTTTCCCAATCTCTCCCTTGATTCTTTTTTGTCGCTTTGGTCTTTTTCCCCCCCGAAAGTTTTCCAATCCTCTTTTCTTCTTTTTGATTAAGAATTGAGATAAGATTTTCTCTTATATCAGTTTTCTTCTAGAACTTTTTCTTCCTCCCGATCACCATTGACCACGTTTTGTCAAAGCGTCCCCCTTTTTCCCCCACACTCTGAGGAACCCGGGTCGAATTCGGCTGAAGCCCTCCACGCCCGAAATGAGTCTTTTGCTCTTCTTTCCTTTTGTCGGGGGTTTTCAATTGCAGGCATATTCTCCCGGTGAGGGGGCCGAGAGTTCAGTGTTCCAAGGTATTGGTTTTTTTTTTTCGACCGTTTTTTTCCCTTTCTCTCTTTGCAAGGTTTCGTCCTCCCCCCCCCCTAGATATCTATTTTCCTCTCCTTTTTCTGCTCTTATAGTTTGTTGACGACGGCCTTGCCCCTCTCTATGTACACAACTTCCTCGAAAGACAACCAATAATTAGAACCCAAGGCACCCCCCTCTTTGTCCAGGCCCCCGCACGCGATATTTCCCGCCCGAGGACTAACCGAACGACCCACTTTCTCCTCACATACTCATTTTTGTCTTTTTTCTGATTTAAGGAGCGTGTAAGTCGCCCGTTTGCTTGCCCTCCGTCTTTTTTTGGGTCCTCCTTTTTCTTTGGATAAGACTGGTGGTATTGTGTCTCCTTTTTGAGGACGGCTAGGTCTGTCTTCCAAGGTCTTCCGAAACGGTGTAGAAGCATCAGTCTTCCTTCCTTTTTCATTTTCCTTTTCTTTTCCCTGTTACCCTCCCTTTTGGACCATGCCACCGCGGACCCCGCTCCTTTTGTGTATATTTGTTTCTTGTTACCAGTTCCATCCCTCCCCCTGAATATAAGTTGAACCCCTTTTTCCGATAGACGCCACTCGTGAAGTTCCCCCAACATGCACTCTCCTTCTCCTTTTCTTCTACCTCCCTTCCTCGACTGATTGATGCTGCCCTTTTTTCACCCCTTTTTCTTTTCCTAGGGTCCTCCCCCCAAGAAAGTGTTAAGACCTTACTGATTCTCCTGGTAGGAAGGTGCCCCTACTGGAACCCTCCCCCTTCCTCGGACCCCCTTTTTGCACCCTTTTCCCCCCCTGGTTGCCTCCCCTTTGCGGCCAAACGCAGCTTTCCTGTAACTTACTGACAGATCAAACCCGGACGATCTGTTTCTGACCCTTCCCTCCGTGCCTATCCTTTTTTTTCCCAATGTCCCCTACAAAGGAATTGCAGCGTGCTCTCCCTGCTTTTTTGCCACGTAGCCCTTTTGATTTCCTTCCAAGTCACGAATGGCCGGCTATGAACCTTGATTCCTTTTTTCAATGGATTCCCTTTTGTTTTTGAGGTCCCCTTCAGAGGGGTTTTTGATTTTTTCCGTTCGTTAGTGACCCTTTCGCCCAGTCATCCCATCATAAAACTTCTTTTTCACCCCCGTAGACCGCCCTTCCCCCCGTTTAGATGTAACTGTCCCTTCCTCTCCGTTTTCTTTTTCAAAAACATGTTTTGAAGGCCCTCCATGTGCCGAACTTCCGTTCCATCCCCCCTCCTCCTCCATTCCCCATGTCCCTTTTTTACCATTTTTTGAAACGAAACTGGGAGGCACTCTATCTCCTCCAAGTGACTGTCATTTCTTGTTCAACTGGTCGCCCCCAAACACCTCCCGTCATTGTCCCTTTTCCTGGCTTTTCGATTCCCAGTCCCGGTCGCTTTGTCGACTTTTAAGTTGATCATTCTAGTCCTCCCCCTCTCCTCCATTAGATCTCAGGAGAATATGGTGATGATTTTCCCTTTACAACTTTTCAGTGGCAATTTACCCTTTTTCCACCGAACATTTGACCGTCCGTTGCTTAGTTTCTGTTTTTTTAGGGTGGTCTGTACCTGTATATCTTTGATTTGGAAATATTAGCGTTGGCACCCCCCCAGACTAGTGGTTTTTTCCCCTTTTTTTTTTGTGTCGTGAAGCTCGGCCTTTGAATTTTTTTTTGGTCGGAGCTTTTCCCTTTTCCCGATGCTTTCCCCTCCGCCTTTGACGGGAACTTTCCCCTTAGCCGCTGGTGGGTTTCATCTGTTTTTTTCTTCTTTTTCCTAGGACAAGCTTCCCGGTGAGGTCGAGGAAACACGCGTCAGGTTCTGGACCGTTGATGTGAGTTTTTTCTACCCCCAACGATCTGCATTGATTTTCCCGTTCCAGTGCCCAACCCTTCTCAGTCAACTATCTCTTTCCCCCAATCTATCTGACTAGTCCGTTTGCCGGTCCACTGACCGCGATCCGAAACCTCCCGGGGTTCTTTTTTTGATTTGAACTTCGAGTGTTTTGTTTTTTGTCCTTGTTTTTTTAATTTTTTCTCTTTCTTTCCTATGCCAGTTTCCTTGTCCTCTGGGGGAAAAAGAAAGTTCCCTTTCTCGGTTTCCTATGGACTCACTGTTCGTGCCTTCGTTTTTCAATTTCTCCTCCTTTTGTTCTGACCGTTCTTTTCTAGTTTCTTTGACGTTGAACGCTGCGTTTTGCTCTGTCTCCCTTGATTATGTCTTCAAGTATGGTAAGGCGCTTTTTCCTTTCCGCCGCATTATGTGAATTCTCTTAATTCACGCCCTTGTTGCGTGCCGTTTTGATCGACAACCTTTTTCCCCCCTAAAAAGTGGTTGTCCCTCCCCCCGCAGTATGAGTCCACTCCCTTTTTTCTCTTTCCCCCCGTTCATGAGTGTTTTTCCTGAACCGGCCGTCCGTTATTTTTGCCACCGCCGCATGTTCCGCGCCTTCCTTCGCTGTTGTAGCCCCCTTCATTAGATCCGCAAAGGGGTACGAAAAATCATTTTTGTCAAAGTTATTGCATTGACCTCGTCTCGGGGAGCCCATTAGTGTCTTCGGTTTTTTGGTCCCCGAAGAAAAG
>Ga0179593_1325170_pt1 | contig 11734 bp, 15 predicted proteins | sample CZODoug2_1_08_16_FD_185931 | JGI IMG/M metagenome (GOLD analysis project Ga0179593, IMG submission 185931) | Vadose zone soil fungal communities from Angelo Coast Range Reserve, California, USA - CZODoug2_1_08_16fungal (PacBio error correction) | ecosystem: Environmental > Terrestrial > Soil >... | reverse complement strand
AGAAAGAAACAGTCCCAACAAGACGCATGTACCAAGGAACCCAACGCGATCTCCATTTCTTAGACGAACTTCATGGAAGAATTTTATCCTTGTTTCTTTTTGTGTCCAGCCACATCAAGGCCCTCGATTCTTTTAGATACCCCACCAGACCCCCCCCCCCCCCCCCCCCCCACCCCCCCCCCCCCCCCCCCCCCCCCCCCCCCCCCCCCCCCCCCCCCCCATGAAAGATCCCTCAACAGCGACCCCCGTAACCACCCCAGGAGTTTGTTATTTCCCCCTTTCAAACGAAGGCATTCACCCACCCCCCCCCCAAAGACTTGCTCTCAGGTGGGACTCCTACCCTTCACCCCCGATATTAGGATTATAAAAAATAATCCACCGCCGTCTAAGTTTCTCATTTGACAGAGCCTGAGGTCTGTACTTTCCTCTTCCTTATTTCCCCTCAACCTCGATGACATACAAGATTTTTCCCGACTGATGTTTCTCCCTACCCCTACGTAGTCCGATGAAGTTGTTCCCTTCTTTTTGAAAATTGCTCCGTAGAGGCCATCACATCCCTCCCCCCCCCCCTTTTTTCTCCAAATTGATAAGAATTACCCCCTAAGTACTTGGATGATCTTCTGCGAAAACCCCTTTCTTTTTGGCTTTTCCCTTTCTCCCGGCAGAACCTTTCTCATTTCCCCTGCCCAACCTCACTTCGATCACTTTTTCTCCACCCCCTTAGGATTACCAGCTTGTCCCCGTTCAGTCACCAGCTGATATGTGAGGCTACATTTTGATCCCTTATTCTTTCCCATGCAATGTAAACACTGTATTTTCCCCCCCCCCTCCAATCCAAAAGAGTAGACTGTTCTAACCCCAAAGTTCGGTTGAGTGTTCTTTACACACCCCTCAATCTAATACTCTTATCGTGTGGCTTCTCTTTCCCCCAATCGGTGGCCTCTTCAGTGATGATTTGCCCCCTTTCCGACTCCTCCCTACGTCATACCTGCTGCACAAGAGTCACGTCCTGTTTTTCTTTTTCTCAGGAACTTTGCCCCTTCAGGTGGCCACAAGTGATTGACCACTTCTCATTTTTTTTCCGGTGGTTTAAGGCAGCCTGACGCAGGAATAGCCTCGTCACCCCCCTCCTCAACCCCAAGACAGCGACAACCCCTTCTCCCCTATAATAGGCGGCGTCTTCTTTTTTCTCAGCTTGAGATGGTCCCCCCTAAAGCAAGTGAACACCCTTCAGTCCCTTTTTTCCGTACCGAGCAGAGCCCTTCCAACCCTTCCCCCACAATCGCTGGTATTTTCTCTTTTTCTTTTTCCCCACACCCGATAGTAAGTGGGGTGCCCTGTTCCCCGATCCCCCCGGACTTCTCCTCATGTGTTGGACTCTTTTTTTTTTCCAACGGGACGGTGCCCCTTCGGCCAAAAAAATTTGAGATCCCCCCACCTGTAAGTGGTGACGAACTGTCATTTCTTGCCCCCCTCCGACGGGCGTGAAACCCTCCCCCAGTTCGGAACTTTTTTGCCGGAAATTTTCTTGGGTCACCCAACAAGAGAAAGTCGTTTGTACCCTTTTACCTCCTCCCAGTTACCTTCCATTTTTCTTATTTTTTTCACTCAACAGCCCCAACTGAGGGGCCCCGCTTTTCCCCTTGCATCTCCTAAAGAAGTAGTGCCTGAGAAGCCCCTTGAAAATACGCGCCGGTTCCTTCGTGTGGCCGTTTCCGACTCGGCGTCTTTTCTTTAATCGTAAAGTAAACCAGAACCCTCCTCCCTCCTCCTTTCCGAAGCCTCTTGCTATCGTCGGCGACGTCTTTGGCATAATAGCCTACGCCTCGTGTCTCTTCTCCACCCTGCTTGATCCCAATTCTTTTTTTGCTTTTTTCCCCCCCAAAGGGACCAGTTTGCCACCCACTTTCGCCCTACCGTCTCTTGACTTCGTCGTAACCCTTTTTCCCCTCCCACGTTATTAAGGTCCAATACTTTTAATCCCCTCCCTTTCTGAGCTAAAGTGGATTGGATATTCGCGCGGACTACCAGCCCTCTCAAATCTTTCAGTTCTTTTCTTTCGCATCTGCGCCTCAACTTTTTTTTTGGTTCTTCCCCGGGTTCAGATCCTTTCTGGCACGCTTTTTCCCCCCAATTTAAGGCCCCCGCGTTAACTATCTCCCTTTTTTTTTAAACGTGGTGCTGCTCCGGACCCTGTTACTCTCCCTTTTGAATATCCTAACGGCCTCCTCTTGACTTCTAGCGCTTAGCCAATTTTTGACGTCGCAGCTGACACCAACCCCCCGATCACAGAAAGAGCAGATAGATCTAGGTGTTTGGGGCGTTGTGGGTGTGTTGTTCGCTTGTTGTCCTTCTGGTTGTGGGTTTTCCCTTTTTTGTTTTTGCGAGATATCGTGCTTCTTAGGCTTTCCCAACCGGTCGTGTGTAGCCTCCCCCTGTTCTATTTAGCGCTAAGAGCGCACACCCGCTTTTTTCTTTATCATTCGGCAGAGATAGCTCCACATTCCTTTTAGCCGCCACCAGTCTGACTCCCCTGCCGTGTGAGAAGCTTATTCTCGGACTCTCAAGTCTGCAAGGATCTGCCCCGCCCGTTCCTTCTTCCCTTTCACCGCCAAGTTGATGACTCATTCCCCTTTCCCTTCCAACTTGGGCAGGGCTTCAGAGGCTTCTTCTCCCGGAATTTCTGTCAGGAGCGAACTCCTCTCCCTTTTTTTCCCCCTTCCCCCTTTCCCGTATTGGACCTTTTGACTTTCATGTCATAGTACGACTCTTTTTCGTTCGACGGTATGGGCTCTTTTCCCCCCCCTTTCCTGGATTTCAAAAATCAAAAAACCCCCTTGTTCGATCCCTTTCACGGGGTTAGTCTTACGTGCTTTCCTTTAGTAGTCGTATGCCAAACGACCCCCTCCGAAGTATATAGACTTTGCTTGCTTCCCCAACCCCAAAGGATCGCTAGCGGACGGTTTCCCTTGGTCCTTGCTATTGAGCCAGATTCCTTTCGTCGTGTCTTCCACGTCAAAGGAACCGTCAATCGTCTTTCAGGGCTCCGTCTCAGGAACTCTATTATATTTTCTTCCCCCTTAATGCTTGGTCCCATCCTTTTTTTTTCTGTTTTCCCCCCCCCCAATTTATCAGAACTTTACAGAAAAACCTTCGCTTTGAACCTTCCCACTTTTTCTTCTGTTTGTTTAAACATTTCCTTACCCCTTGTTTTTGAGAAAGTATTCAGAAGAAACTTTCCCCCGTTTTCAACGTCCTTCTGACCGATTTACCTTGTTGCTCTTCTTGCAGGATCAAATCCCTTTTAAACTTTTTTTCCTTTTGTGTCAAGAGCCTTGAGGATCCGTCTTGGCATTCCCTTCCCGATTTCAAACCATTTCGTTTCCTTTTGCCTTTGTAGATATTTTGACTTTTCCCATCTTCCACCAATGATATCTCCTGTCTGGGAAGGAATCAAACGATTTACACTTCCTTTTCAGTCGTTGTGGGTACTGATACCCGGTATGTAAACCCTGGATTTCAAGTTGGTGCTTTTACCGTTTTTGTGCGGGAGTCTACTTGCCCTCCTCCCCTTTTCCCTCTCGGAGGCCCCAGCCTTCCCCTTCCCAAGTTCGTAGCGGACATTGAGTGTTTTCGCTCTTTGCGGCTTCTTTTACTGAGTCTATTCCGGCTTTAACCGGCTTGCCCCTTTGACGACACCTGCCGATCATGGACGACTTTCAATCACTTTTTATTTCTGCTTTCTTCGAACCCCCCCCCTTTTCTGACTTCCTCTTTTTAAGCATGGTATTCCCAGGAGGATATTGTTCGGGCACTCCCCGCTTCCTTTTCTGTTTGGTACACCCGATTCCGGTCTTTTCCTTTCAGTTTAATTACACGAGAAGCCTTGTCTCCCTTTTTGTGTCCGAACATCTTTCAAAGGAAGACAGCGGTTTTTTCGTTCACGGCGGTGGAGCCTTTTATAGTCCCCGGCATCAACCCTTGGTACATGAGACCTCCCCCCCCCCCCCCCCCAAACATCGCTGTTAATTAACTAGTCGGGCAGGCGAATCCGCTTGTAATGTCCAGTGGATCGTATTTTTTTTTTCTTCCCACCTTTTTTCCCCCTTTTTTTGACCTTTTCAAATCAATTTTCCCATCTCCAGCTCCTGGTTTAGAACCTACTAAGTCCGGTCCACGGAGGGCGATTGGTTTTTTTTTCATTTCTCCCTGCTGGCAATTGTGGGAATTTGAATGACTTCTTCTGATTCTTTTTTCCCCGTTTCAAACTGAAAACCGCTAGCCAACTTGCCTCCCGTCTTGAGTACGTAGGTCCTTGGACTTTTTTTTTCTGTCCTCCCATCCTGAGAAATTCTTGTCGATCAATTTTTGCGGAAGGCGATCCTTGACTGCTACCCCCCTTCGTGGCTCTGTTTCCATTCTTCTTTTGGCGGGTTACTTTGTTGGATGATAAATCCCCCCTAAATATTTTCTTTCTTTTGTTCAGTTGTATTCCACCGAGGCTTCTGAATGACATTCGGTTTTACCATTGTGTCCCCTGTTAACCCAAATCCGGCGGTTCTTATGGTTCGTCTTTTTGCTGTTGTCGTCGTAGTGAGCCATTCCCACCCCCCCCCCACTTACTCTCCGAGTTTGTCATTTTTTTACCACTGATTACGCGGAACCCCCCTCTTTTTTTTTCCGGCCATATTTCTTTCATTGGAAAAGGGGTCTGAGCTTTTTTCCTTTGGTTACTTTTTGTTGTTTCCCTGCTCCTCCTTTACGGGGTCAGATGTATCTCTCTTTCCTCCCTCGTTTGGAGAGAGATACATCGCCTCCCAACCCTCCCTGGTTGAGCAGTTACACCTGCCCCCAACGCCTATCAATTACAGTCTTTTCCAGGACCTCCCTCTTCCTGGCATCGAATTTTTTTTTGTAACCACATCAAATTCCATTTTTTCTTTCAGGAACACGACACAAACGACCCAGCTCCCAGGAAAACCCCTCCTTTTGCCCCTTCTTTTTTTCACCCCTTTACCACAACTTATTTCCCACTTCAAAGAAGGCATTTTCACTTTTTTCCACCTACCCAGTCCGGTTAACCCCCCTTGGGTCTTGCTATCATAACCCGGTCCACCTTTTCGGCCGGAGCTTATTGACTTCGTTTGCCTAGAAATTAGTTCTTTGCTATATTCCTTTTTTTGCTTTCGAACTCACAAAGTGATTTTCCTTCGTTTCACAAGACTTCTGATTTCGTTTACCTTATCGCTTGACGACGTACGTTTATGCCTTTCTTTTTGCTTATGCCTTTCCTTTTCCCCTCGCTGCAATCCATTATGCTTTTCCCCCGATGTAAAAAGTGGACTCCTTGCGACCCCCCCCCCCTCGCCTCCGTTGGCTGATCTTATGCGAACCAATTTGGAGCTTCTTTTCTTCTCTTTGCAAAAGTTGATTTTGACTCAGACCCCGTCTGTCTTGAAACCGAAAGACACTCCGCGTTTCATGCCCCCCCTCTTCAGCTTGCAGGCTCGCGAGTTGACTTTTCAGCTATTTTTCTGGTGATGTTTGTCCTGCTTTTCGGGTTTTTTTGTTTTCCCCTAAATGTCGAGACCCCTTCTCTTTTCTGAGTCACAAACAACCGTTCTTTTTTTGCTTTTGTAACACCAGACGCCTTACTGAAGATCCTCTTTTCTCGGACTCCCTTTTTTTTCAGACCCGGAAATCCGGTCCCCCCACCCTCTCCAATGTTTTCCTTCCCTCACAAACCTGTCTCCTTCTTAACATTTGTTTTTTTTCGCAGGAAATCCGTACCATACAACCCGCTGACGGGCCGTGACTCCAAATTTCGTCCATCGCTTTCCTGAGAGAAAGACTACCTCCTAATATAAGAAGATCCATACTGCCACCCCCGAGTCTTTTTGAAACACGACTGCTTCCGCCAGAACCTTCACTCCTCCCATCTTTTCGTCTCTGGGAGTCCTCTGCGTTGCCTTCCGTTCCCCTCTACGCAATGACCATTTTCCCCCTTTTCGCTTTTTATTTCCAAGTAACGACAGAGACTCAACCCTTTCCCCTCCCCCCTACTGGGTATGCTGTCTTTCCCCTCAGGAAAGTGGGTGCCTTCTTTCCCATCTACATTAAAAGATGTCGCCCTTTTGTTTGGTGAATCTATGATGCTTTAGCAAAGAGGCCGTCCCCTTCCCACACATTTGACCCTTTCCCTTTCCTTAGTCTTCCAGTCAATGCCATTCACCTTTTCCTAAAAGTGGGAGTTTAAATTTCCTTTTCCCACACATCGGTTTAATGTGGGTGGGATCTTTATCCCCCCCACCCCTATCAATATTCTGCGTCACAGTTTTTCGGCATATTCTTTCTTATTCACAGAAAAAAAATGCTCCCCATCTCATCCCTGATATCGCATAACGCCAATTTCGATTTCCTCTCTTTCCCCTGACTCCCTACGCTTGACGTGTTCGTGATTGTCAACGTGCTCTTCAACTCGAAGTAACGCACCCGATACTCCTCGATCCTTGTGGGCCCCCGCCCATTTCTCTCCCCGCTTTTCTGAATTCGTGTCAGTCCCTTTTCGACTCTACGACGTAACTCCCCTCTGTGCCTCCAAGGAGGCTTTTGCTTTTTGAAATACCTCAAGACCTTTTTTCCAACCAAGTAGACATCCGTCTTGGATGTCCCTTTTGTTAACTGACCGTACCGGTTTCCTATTACCTCCGGGAAGCCTCCCGTGGCGATCGTGTCTTCGGATATTCGGCTTTTTTACCCCTATCCCCCTCCCGAGCTTATGCCCCTCCCTCAGTTTTTTCTTTGGCGAGCTCAAGTTTCACACTTCCTTTTTGTCCAGGTGCGAGGGGTTGTTCCTCCCCCCCTCAGGCCTCACCGCGCTTTCCCTTTTTTCCTTTTTTCTTCTCCGGCCTTTGTTCTTCATCTTCTTCATTTCATCCCGCGGCTGAAGTGCTTTTTTTTTTCATTCCCAAACTTTGCTCCCTCTTCCGGAAAAACGCATCCTAAGCATGATCCCCTCCGCTCATTCCAGTTGGGTTGTGTTCCCGCTCCTGCAATATTGTTCCCACGTCCTGTCTCGCACACCCCAACACTTAGTATAGGAGTTGTGTGAACTGGGTTGGTGCTAAGCGGGTTGTTTCTTTGGGGTTTCTTTTTTTGGTCTTTTTTTTTATCTTCGTTTGTTTTTGTTGAGCTTTATCTCTCTTTCGCTTTTTTAACTCTTGTCCCGCACCGAATGCCTAAGAGATCACCCTTCAGCAGTCTGCTTTTCCTTTCCTCCTAGTCCTCTTACCAAATTCCGGAGCGCACATTTTTCCTATCCCTTTTTCCAGCTTTTGTCTCCCTTTTCTCCTTGAAGTGCCAGCGCCCAAGGCTTTCGGTGTTTGAACAACCCTGATCACCTCGGCCAAGTTGCCTTTATAAGCGCCCCAGAAAACTGATGGTCCCTAATCCGAGATTAGTGCTTCCCAGTTTTCATCGATCGGACTACCCTTTCTGCTCGCCACGTTTTCTTCTCTGGTTTTCCCTCTGCGTACCCATGGTCTGCATCCTCCGCAGTATCCTCCGGTCTTTCTCTCCCCACCACCTGAAGGGTGGTCTTACCGACCCCCCCCAAACTCCTCCCGGTGGCGGACAAGACCAAGGCTTTTTTTATTCTTAGCGTTGCTCTCCGGCTTTTTTCACGACCCCCGCCGAAGCGATATAGTTGAGGGCTGCGGCCCCACAACGTCTTCCCTATCCTGATCGGTGTTGCTACTTTGTTCTTACTATTGATCACCCTCCCCTCTCCCGTTTCCCCCGTAAAAGGACGCCGTTCCCTTTTGCGTTGGAAAGATATTCGTTAGTCGATATCTGTCCTTTGGTACTCCTTTCTTCCTGTTGAACCCCAGAAAGGAAGAAAAACTTTTTCCGGGAACCCCAGTCAAAACGCTTCTCGTTTTTCCCCATTTCCCCTCTCCCCACCACCTTCTCTTTTTTCTTTTTCCAACTTAATCTTTCCCTCCAAGTTTCCCATGTTTCGCGCAGGATTTCCCCCCCCTTGACATTTGTTAAATGGGCCCTCCTTGTTTCTTCGGCCTTTGGCGCAACCCTTTTTCAACTCTTAACCACATCCTATTTGCCTCGATCGGTGATCAATTGCCCAAACATTCTATCTCTGTGCCTCTCCCTACAAGATCATACCCGCTCTGTCTTTTGGCATCCATTCCCCCTCCTGCTAAAAAGAGTGGCTTCTGTTTTTTTTGGGGCGCGTGAACTGCCCCCCTTCGAAGCCTCTCTCTGCTAGCCCCTCTGACGCCTAGTCCTTCTTCCTTCTCGCTTTTCAATCATTAGGGTTAGATTTCTTGTGGCTTTTCTCTTTTATATTTCGGCGTCATGTTTTTCCTTGTCGCAGTACTCATGTGACGAAGTCTCACGTCCCCATTTCCTTTCATAGCGTGCTTCTTTCCGACCCCAAAACCCCCCTCTTACGGCCTTGTGACCTCCCGGTTACCTTTTCTTCTTTTTTGATTCATGTCCCCCGCCAAAACTCGGTTTCCCTATTTTCTGACCAACGCTTCCTCCTGAACGAGAAGCTTTCTCAAGTGTCTGTATGTGTTTACAAACCTCCGAATCAGTGTTCTTTGTTAGGGATCTTTTATTTCCTTGTTTCTTTCTCAAGGAGATGCACCCTTTTTCCAAGCCTGTTCGCCCCCCCCTTCCCCCTAAAACTTCATCTGCCATCACTATCTGGGAAGCGGTTTGAATCTCCTTTTTTTTTTCCCGTGTCCTTAGTTATTTAGGGTTATTCACCCCCCTTTTTCCCCTAATTGTTTTTTGCTCCACTCCCCTTTTTCCCCCTCCCCTCCTTGTCTCCTCCAATCACCTTTTCCGTTGTTAAATGAGCCTCCACTTTTCCACGGCTTCCCCTGATGTTTGCCCTCTTCCCTTTTCCCCACCTGTCACATTTCCCTACGTTCCCACCTCCCCCCTTATTCCCTTCCCTTTTCCAAGTTGAGCCTACGAACATCCAGAACTTCTGCAATCAGATTGGGATTTTTCCCTTCGCTTCGAGTCTTTATAGTCAAATTTTATGGTATTACTCCTTCAGGCCGGATAAGCGCTTTAGTCTCCCACCCTAGGGGGTACTTTTTTTGGATTCCCCCCAGGCATCCATTCTTGTTTCAGTGTTTTCCTTCCTTTTTTTTTTTCATTGTGACATGTCACCCCTGGTTCCTCTGGGTAGCTTTTTTATTTGTTATCTGCCCCCTTGTTCACCCCATGAAGAGACGATTTTTTTTTTTTAACCTATTTATCCGCGGCCCCCCTTTTTTCCCCCCTTTTTCTTTCCTTTTTCCCTTGGTAATCAGCCGTTGGGTTCAGGCCATGTCTTAAATTGTGGTTCTTTTTGGATGTACAGATTTTCTCCCTTCTTCCTCTTTTTTTTTTTTTTTTTACGATACCCATCTGCATCACCCTCAACCTTAAAGGGACGCCGTTACCTTTCGCCGATCTCAAGGCACAGTTTTCCTTTTCCCTTATTTCCTTTTCGAAGAGAAGGTTGCGTACATTCTTTTTCTAACCCAATCCCCCCTTCTTCGCGTCATTTTCTTATCGTCCCCCCACCCCCAAACGTCACACGCTTTGTTTCAACTCCGGAGTTTTTTCCGCCTTTTTCCTGGACCCCGAAGAAGTCCAACCACCCCTCCGTTTAGAAGGGGTTGTCCTCCAACTCCACCCGGTTCCCCCAACCACGATATTTGATGTCCTCCCCCCCACTTCCTTAGACGAGGATCCTTTTCGCTTTCTCAGAAGAACTGAGGGATTCTCTCCTGACTCCTTCTGCCGCACTTTCAATCCCTTTTCAGCTCCTCAAAAGATTCTCGATTTTCTTTTTCCCTTTTTTCCCTCCCTGAACGAGTAATGATTCCTTTTTTGCGTCTCAAAGGTTAAGTTTGCCCTTGTTTCTCCTTTTTGGCTCCCCCCCTTTAGCCGTCACCATGAATTCCCCAGTTTCTCTGCGGCCCAAAAAATAGCACTCCTGTTTGCGTCAAAAAGGGAGATGTTGGCTGAGTTCCCCGTTTGCCCCCCGGGGGGCCCTCCCCTTCTTGTAATGCTGCCCCCTAAAAGAACTCGATTCCCTGCCCCCTTCTTGCCCGCTGCCCCGTAGAGAGTTTCAGGTCCCAGCGGATGTGGCTCCCCCCTTTGATCACTATTTTTCTTGGGTCCCATGTAACCGTTTTTGTTCCGTCTACCTTCCATCCAACAGCTTCCCTCTTCCCCCCCCACACTTCCCCCCAGTGCGTGGTAAGCTACGGGAAGACTCTTCTTTTTTTTTTTTTTTTCTGTTTCCTGAAAGGAAATCGTTCCCACCTTCTTACCCCCAACTGTTGATTTCCCCCCTACCCCCCCCCTTTCTCCATAATTTACATTTCCCGAGAGTAATTGTTTCGGCCTCCCTCAATACCCCCCCCCCGTCTCTAAGGCATTTGATTTACACTTCGTCCCCGTTTCTTCCCTCTCCTGTTATGCTTGGCCCCTGCCCTCCACTATAAGAATGAAAGTCCAGTTTTTCCAACCAAAACGACCCAAGAACACACTCCCCCCCTAATGATTCCTCTTCCCCCCCAGACTAGGAGTAATCTTTGTCCCCTTCTTTTGATGAGAATTTTTTCCCTCCCCTCTTCCCTGCCCTTCCCTCCCCCCTTTTAAGTCCCTAGCCCGTCGAGAAGCCCCCCTACCTTTAAGGAGAGGGTCTGAATCGTTTCTTCCTGTCCCACCTCTCTCTGAAGTGGGGCGCTCCGTCCAAAGATATCCACAGCTCCGTGGGTTTGAATAGCTTGCCCTGTCCCTCCCCACATTAGAGGCCCCCCCTTAAGGTCTGTCCCCCCCACGTAATTTTCCTCCCCTCCTGTCCCCCTCCCTCCCCAATTTAACGTCCCTCCGTTTTCAAAAGTCCTTCCACCCCCAGTCGGATGTGGTTCTCTGCCATTTTACCCACCCTTATGAAAGTTACTTTTTCCCCAAGAATTTATCTTTTTCCCAGCCCCAACACCTGCCCCCCTCAATTGATACCCTCAGGTTGAGCCCGCCCTTATAACTTACGATTCTGGTTTCTTCTTAGGGGCTCCTCCTCTGAGAGTGCTGCTTCTCCCCCCGGCCGTCCAGTAACAAAAGTTCTCCACAGCTCTCTCCCAGAGTGTGGGAAAGATTTTCCATTCGTTTATGGTTTACGTCGATTTGTCACCTGCCTTCCCTCCTTTTATCCCCCCTGGACGTACCCCTTTCGTTCCGCAAACCTTTTCTTTTTTTTTTGTGTTTTCGTTGAACCCCCCCCTTTACCTTTTTCTCCCCCAAACCCCCCCCCGTTCACGGTATGTTCAACGTATGACATTTTCTTTTCATCCCCTAAGCGTACATATGTCCCTCCCTACATGGTCGCGAACTGTCTTTTCTCCGTTCATAAATTCATCTCTCTACCCTCTTATCCGGCAAGAAGGTGATTTCCGCATCCATACCCCCCCAAATTGGCGTTTCACTCTTTCCCCAGAAAGTCGTTCATATCCTTTTTTGACGTCAGGTTTTTCCAAAAAGGCTCCCCTTCTTTTCCAAAGCTACCTTGCCACCCCGCTCTTTTTTCTGCTACGGAATCGACACTATTCGACGGAGATCATAACTCCTTTCGTTAAGATCATCGCCGCCTACGAAGGCAAACACTGACGGACCCCATCAGCCCGAAACCCCCCTTTTCTGCCAA
>Ga0179593_1547139_pt1 | contig 11735 bp, 11 predicted proteins | sample CZODoug2_1_08_16_FD_185931 | JGI IMG/M metagenome (GOLD analysis project Ga0179593, IMG submission 185931) | Vadose zone soil fungal communities from Angelo Coast Range Reserve, California, USA - CZODoug2_1_08_16fungal (PacBio error correction) | ecosystem: Environmental > Terrestrial > Soil >... | reverse complement strand
GAGCGACAGGGATGTCGTGTTCAGCGCCCTAACAAGATCGACAACGAGCCTTTCCTTTGGCGGCATATCCGGTTCCTTCTGTCTCGACTCTCGTCCTTGGAGTTCCTCCCTCCCCATCTAGGCTTTTTTCATTTTTTTGAGGCTCGTCTACCGCATGGTGGTTTGTGCTCGCGTCCCGGAGCAAACCCCGCTTTGCTTCCCCCCTATATTCTTTCTGTCTCGTTTTTCCCCCCCTTTCCCCCGTCCTTCGTCGGATCCCTTAGTCGCCCGATTTCTTCAGGACGCACCTCCAATTTTTCCTCACCCGGCACCGAATTTATTCCTTAACTTTGTTTTTAAAAAAAAAATTTTCTCCGTTCCCTCTTTCCTGCCGTTTTCTTTCATCAATTCTTCTTTCCCGCAAAGAATATCTTCCTCGGGTTCGTCTGCCTGTTGGATGTCGGCGGAACTCCTACGCGGAGTCCCCCCCTAATAATTCCTTTATAACTATTTCGTTGATCCCTTTCCCTTTCGAATGTTTTTCTCGCCGCGCGATTTTCCGCCGGAATTTACCCGATGGCAGAGTCCTTGTTAGCGAGGACCGTCCCGCTTGGCCCTCTGAGTTGCTTTTTCCCCTCCCCATCGTTCCTTCCTTCCTCATGCCCTTCCCTGCCACCTTCGCGGATTCAAGCCGGCTCGATTCGAATGGAAGGCCAAGCCATAACGGCTCACTGTGTTGATTCTTCACTCTTTTTTTCCACTCCCCATACGTTTCTCCGACTTGTGCCTTCCTTGCGCCCTGCTTGCCGTCCCGAGACCAGGGGCTTTGCCTTGCGTTACGAGGCGAGAATTCTGATGCCGAAACACTTTCGCAACGGGCCCAGGTGACCCTTGAGTCTTTTCCGTTGCACACTTCCCCCCACCGCCCCCCCCAAACCGTCAAGGTGCGTTGGGGTGTTTCCTCAAGCCAGCCCGCCCAAGGCGCGCCAGGCGCCTGAGGCGCGGATGAAGAATTACGCTCACATCGAGGCCGCAAGACTTAGCTATTTCTTTCTTTCTTTCCCTCGCTCTTTAGAGCTTCCCCCCCTTTGCGATTCCCTTTCCGTATTTTCTCTACGTTTTTACGTCGTTTTTTTGACTTCAAACGGCACCACAGGATAAAGTAGATCATGATTAGCTGGACCCCTCACAAGACGCGCGTTCTTACTTCTCGTGCCCCTCCCCCCTTTTCGCTCCGTTTTTTTCTAGATTCGCTATCTCAAAGTCTCCTCCTTCCCGTTCATCGGATCCCCCTGAAAAATGTTCCGACCCGAAAACCGTGACGTTTTTTCCTCCTTCACCCCTTTCTTTTTGTGATGTGTGCCCTTTTATCGTTCCTTTTCGGCGACCCGCAGCAGGTGCTGCTCCTCCCCCTCCTACTGACACCTCTCCATTCCTCTCCACCCCTTCCTTTCTTTACTGAACTTCGATTTAGCGACACCCTCTCGCAGGAACCTTGGCTATCCGCTCCCTGACGCCACACGTGCCCAAAATTGCCCCCGTACTCTTGACTTGATTCTTTCCAACGCCGAGTTGCGCCTCCCGCCCGATCTTTTTTGCATTCAGCTGGCGCGCGGCGGTGGAAGGGTCCTTGTCTGGTCTTCTGCATTTTCCCGCTCCCCCACGCATTTTGTCCTACGTTCGTCGTTATCGACGAAGTTCTTTCAAGGCTTGACCGCGTGGTGTCAGATCATTCCCCCATTCTTCTTTTCTGCCTCTCTTCCTTCTTCGAGCTCTTTGCTAAGGCGCCCCCGGATTTGCGACGTGTAGGCAGCCGTGGTAAGGAATTGCGGAGGCCCATGGTACCTTTGTGTTTCATTCTTCCTATTTTAAGGACCCATGTCTATAGGGTCGCGAGGTCGTGAAAGTGAGGCGTAGAATAGTTTGTGGACATCAGGATCTCCTCCCCGAGATTTGCGACACACCTCCTCCCTCCGTTGTGTTTTTTTTGGTCGAGATGGCGAAAGAAATGATCTGAAGTTTCCCTGGTTATCCCGGCCCCGCAGTTGACCAACCTTCAAGCCTGTTTTGAACTCGGAGTGAAATAGGCCGACCGTAGAAGAAAATTTCTTTTAAAATACATTCGTCTTATCATACGAACTTCCTTGCCCACGGTCTGCAAGAAAAACGTTAGAAACACAAGGTAAATTGCCCAGCTACCGATTCCCACGGGGAGCCCCCTCTAGTTTTACCCCTCATTTGGTTTCTGAATGCTCACACTCTTTTTGTAGTGCGCCACCCTTCCACCCCCTTTTGGCCTCCAACGTCGTCCTTTTTTTTTCAGTTCGAACTTACCAGATTCTATTCGTGATTCCAATCGGAACTTGAGCGCGCCAAGTACGGTTCTTTCCCACGCCCTCTTCATTTTTTTTTCTCCGGCCCTTGATGGAAAATCCGCCGCATCCATGTGATAAGAAATCGCTTTTCTTCAAGCGGTCAACGTTGTTCCCCTCGTTTTTCTCGATATTTTTCCTTCTCTCTTTGTTCTTTTTTTTTCTTCCGGATCTGTGGCGAAGCCCCTTATTCGCGGGTTGCTTAAAGGGCGTTGATTGAAACCTGGGCGGTTTCCCGCCCTGTAATCCCTTCTCCCCATATAGGAGTGCAGCCCCAGCCGCTCGAAGGGGTGAAGACCCCCCTTCCTTTTGTTCAGATTCGTCTCCTCGGAGAGCGTTCGGAACTGATTGAGCGTGCAGATCTCTAAGATATATCTCGCCCCGTAACCGACGACCCCTACTTTAGCCCCCTCCTCCTGCCCTTTTTTCCCCCCGCGCGGCAGATCTTCCCTCTCGAAGACCCTTGATAAGGGGGTTTTTGCGTAAAGAACCTCGTCCCCACCCCTTCCTTGACTCGTCCCTCCCTTACAAAGGCTCTTTCTTTATCTTGAGTCTCCCCCCCCCATGCTAGACGGACTCTCGGCTCGTTTGGGCAGCGGGAGCAATTTTAATTCGAGGCCCCTTTAGCTTTTTTTTTTCAGTGTCTTTCTGGTTTCCCACCACCCTTTTTTTCTTTTTGGCTTGGATGCGGTGTCATCGCGAGATTATAGAGAACGACCCCAAAATCTCGACGATTTCCGTTTTCGTTTGCGCTCTGGTTCCATCTTCAATTTCAAGCTTCCCAGACCCCCTGTTTCCTCAGGACCAGCTGTTTCGGCAGATCTGGATTGGGAAAGGAGTAGACTTTCCTTCACGTAGGTGTCGTCCTGAAGTGATCGCCCGACTACCCGATCCCCTTTTCTGGGCCTTCACCCCTCCGAGAAGGTCTTTTTCTTGCCGGTTGGTCGAGAACGGAGAGCCTTCGTCGTTCGCAATAATGCAGCGATCTGTGTTCCCATTTCCCCTCTTTTTTGCCACTTTTTCCTTTTCAAGGCTCTTTCCCATTTTGATCCCTCCTCGGCCAAACGATTTCGCCGGCGGCGCGACGCCTCCGTCGACCTGGCCGAAGCGTATTCCTCGCCATCCTTCGCTCGTCCGATGAAGGCGATCAATTCTCTCTCACGACCTTCTCCCTTCCCCTCGTTGCATGACTTTTTGCGTTTCGCGATGTCATGACGGCGGACTGGCTTCATAGATGGAGACGACGTTTGATTCGTGCCTTTAGCTTGGGAAAAATGATGGCCCGAGTCGCATTCTTCCCCTTGTACTTTTTTCTCCCCCTTTTCGCACCCATCGCGGACAGCCCGTTTCTTTATCCGATTTTCGGCCAATCATGATGTTTTTTTCGTAGGTGCGCGAGTCAAGTCCCCCCTTTCGTTTTGTTCCCGCCCAATTTCTCCTCGATTGTCATGATCTTTTCCCCCTTCGAGATCGGATGGACCTCTTCTCTGATGGCAGATCCGTAGGCCGAAAAAATTTTCGTTGTCGATCTTTTTTCACGGCGCTTGAACACCTCCCTTTCTCCTTGCCCCTACTTTTTTTTTTCTCTCGATTGAGAGCTCCCTTTTTTTGACTTCTACCCCCCTACGTCCCAAGAGCCGACTTTGGCGGCCTATCGGTATTGCCCAACGATAAGTTGCTCCCTATCGCGTCAGCGTCTTCGGAGTAGACGCTTTTCTTCCCCCCCACCCCCTTCTTTGGCATGAATTTCTTCTCCAGCCCCTTTTCCTCTCTCGGAACAGAAGTCTACCCCTCCAGATGTGTCCCTTTCCACTCGAGTGAAGATAGTAAGAGAGTTAGGTCCCTGTGACTCAGTACGTCCCCATTTTTATTCCGTCGACCTTTTGTTCCCTCCTCCCCACCCCTTCAAGTTTTCTCAAGGACAAAATTCTTCTTTTCCACACATCTTTTTTGGTGTTTTTTTTTTTTTTTTTGGTGCCGCGCCTGACGTCTCCCTGAAGACAGGTGTCCGCCTGGCCTAGAGAGATAAGACCCGTCCCTCTGCAACTCGGTTTTTTCTGTTCGTGCTGTGTTTTTATTCCTGTCCCTTCCCTTCCATCCCTCCGTGGCGGCGATTTCAATCGCTTCTCCTTGCGACTGGTCGGCGTTGACAGAGAGAAATCGTTTCCCAGCGGAATTTATCAGTTTCTTTTCTGAAAGCTGATGGACCTCCCCCTTTTTCCAAGCTCCCCTTCTTTCCTTTCGACTCCCTCGGATGCCAAGTGATGGAATCTTCGAATTCTCGCGGTATAGCAAACCCCTCTGCGCGGGAATTTTGATTTAGTCCTCTTCGTCCCCCCCTTCGATAGTCGATGATGACGTTATAAATTCAAGCTTTTTTAAAAGGAACCCGTGGTCATCAGGGCCCGAAGCCTGCATCCAGCCCCCCCTGATGGCCCTGCCCCCGGACTTTCCCCTTTGCCGGTTCCGTAAGGAGGAGAGTCTGTCTGCCTTTGCTTCCGAAACCGATCTCTTGAATTTTCTCTTTTTCGTCGATCTATATGCCCCACCGCACCTCCACCCCCCCAAAACCTTGGCAGCGTTGGGTTTGCCTCAGTGCCATTGTCCACTTGCGCTTCTCCTTATCTTGCGGGGATGCCCTTACGCTGCCCCAAACTCGGCCGATCTTCTTTTTGAATTGTTTCTTCGGATGTACCGCGGCTGCTGCTGGCTCTCCTAGAGCCTTTTCCGTCTTGAATCGGTCAACGGGGAGGATATATTTTTTTGACGGTCTTGCACTAACCTCCCCCACCACTTTCTAGTGCCTTTCGCTGAAACGGAGGCGTCCCGGCTGCAATTCGTTATCGTGACGACCCGGTTTTCCTTTTTTATCTGGAGAGCGCACGTTTCATCCCCTCCTTCCAGTAAGGTCTAAGGAAACTTGAGCAAAACCTTACTCTTTTGAATATCTTCAGCCCGCAGATGCGGGTGATGTCTCCCCGAGATGGGCAGTTGTTTCGGCGGACCGCCCTCTTGCTCTCGCCTTCAGTCCCCCTCCTTTACTCCTGCCGGAATCCGATTTCGCCACCTCTTCTCGACTGGCTCATCAATCGCCTTCCCCCTGATCGCCAGCCTTCCCAAAATTGTAGTTGAAGCCCCCATCGAGTCGATCCCCCCATTTCCGAGCGCCTTCACTCCCGCTTTCCGCGGACCAATCTCCGAGCTCGGTTTGGCTGCCCGTCAACGTGTCTGTCTTTTCGGCTTCCTTTTTCCGATTTGCTCGCGCCTAAACGAATGATTGTCATTTTCGCTCTCCGTCTCTTGGTTCGCGTGGGTCTCTCTCCAGCTCATCAACAAATTCTTTGACGTCTTCTTGTTGGATCGACCCCGTTTCCTTCGATTAGGCGACCTTTGTTTGAGTTTGCCCCCCCTTTGCAATCGCCGTTTTTTTCAGGCTTTCTTTGCGGCCGTCCCTTTGGGCCCTTTCGGGGCGGGAAAGTCCGCGAAACCCCAGTTAGTGAAAGGTGGCCTCTTGAAATTTCGTTTGTTGTCTCGGGTTGTTCCGCCCCCCATTTACTTTTGCTGCGTCCTTTTATCCTGTTTGTTTAGAGAGTCTTGCGCCAGCTGTCTCTCGAGGGAAATGGATCTTCGCTCGGCAAAAACGACCAGTTCGACTGTAACGACTGTGCGCTACCTATCTCGGCTGCCCTCGGCCGAAAACGTCTCCGCCAATTAGTCCCTACATTCGGTTCCGGATCAAAGCCATCCTGACCACTTACAACCGTTCTTACGGTCCCCTTCTGCAAAGGTGAAGATCTCATGAAACAGGGGTAGATCCCCTCGATTTTTTAGTTCCCTCGTATCCAACCACCTTTCCCACAACTTTGGCACTTTCGTCGCTCCGATGGCGAAATGTTACGAGTAGGGACTGAGCAAAATAGGTTGCGTTCTCGACCCCGACCACCTTTTTCTTTCATTCCCGCGATTCGGAATTTTTCTCGCGGCCCAGATCGCGGCGTTTGAAAAGGTACGCGATCTTTTTGTGATCGACATCGATCCCCCAGTAGTTCAACGACATTTTTTTTTCCGGTTCTCTGACCTGAATCGTTCAGGGGTTGAACTCGATATCCGGCTCGGTGCGAAGAAAAATGCTCTCTTGCTTACATTGAGCGGTCAACATGAGGGAGGTCTCTTCAACTCAATCGTTAGGCTAGTTTTTTCCCTAGTCAATGGTGTCGGCATTTCAGTTAGTTAGAGCTTCCGGAATGTTTGAGTCCGCGATCGCGCGCTTCGCAAGAGAAAAGGAATCCCCCCCTTTGGTTCGCTTCTCCCTAGTTTCAGACGGTTTGGTGTTTACGTCCAGCGATCCTCCTCTCCCCCTTGACTTCTTTTTCCGTGGGTGGATGCCTTTTGCGTTTTCACAACGCGTCACCCGAAGGAACCCTTTCCCTTTCATCGCAAACTTCAAAGGCCTCTCTCCTTTTTCAGCGTCCCTTTGTTCTGGTATTTCCCATGCTCCCCCCTCTGTCTGCCTCCGATGTTTTTCTGCGTAAAGGGCGGCCTCCCTGCCTCTAGATACGTCTTTTTCTTCCCCCGGTTTCTTCTTTCACGCTTGCTTTGGTGCTGGAGGTGCGGTGGTTTTTTTCTGCGAGATTTTTTTTCTCCAGCCCCTCTTCCCCCCTTCGTCGTCGTGTGCGGTTGTTGGCCATTCGTACGTGTCGCCCTTCCCAACATGTTTTTTTTTTCTCGTTTTCTCCCCCTGATCGTTGACTCACTAGGAATCCGCCGGTGACCGTAGTGTCGTTTGAACCGCTTGAATGATAGATCCCCTCTCATCAACAGCGACAGATTTTCTTCTTGCTGGGACTTCTCCCCGCACTGTCTTTTTTTTTCCCGATGGGCGGAGTGCGTTTTTTCTAATCGAGTCCATCAAGGTCCGTATCGTTGATGGTTCAAAAGTTCAACCTCTTTTTGGCACAAGCGGTCGCACTTTTACGGCTTTCCCTCCCTTAAGCCCGATTTAGCTTTTTTCCCGCTCAGAATCTGCCTAAGCGATGGCGTTTTTCGTCGCAATCATTCCCTCCCCGGATGGATGATTCGGTCGCCGGAGCTTCCCATTGATGCCCCCTTCATACGACTGAGTTGCCTCTAGGAGGTCTATCCGCGATTGATCCCTGCTGAGGACCTTGGATTCATCGATGGAGACCTTCTCAGGCGCGATTTTTCCCCCCTGACCGGTTTTCTGCGCCATCGGGGTGTCCTAAGTACAGCTCTTCCTCATGGTAAGTGCTGAGACCCTTTGCCGCATTCGCCTCTTCCTCGATCCCCAATCCTGCTTTTTTGATCCGTCGGTGCCCCTCTGGAGCACAGTCCCATGCTGTCGAACGCCAACAGCAAACATGCTACCGTTGTTCCTTGCTTCGATAGGCGTTGATCATCCTATCTTTGATGCAGTTTTTCTCTTCCTCCACATTCTCGGTCGTTTGATATTGGCGAGTACCTTTCTGAACACGAAAATCACGTCTCCTTCTCCCCTTGTCCTCTATGGAGTAGAGGACAGCGACTTTCTTCGCCAAGATCTACAACGAGCCGATTCTGTTGGCGGCTATACGGTATCCCATCAACGATAAGTCTTCTATCATCGCCGTCAGCGTACCTCTGTTCATGACCCCTTCTTTTCGGGCCCTTTCTAAAATTCTGTGCTAGCCGTTCACCTACTGATCAAGCTCATGATGGTCCTACTCGATAGCGTGCCGAGGCGTTTCGATTCGGCAAATCCTCCCTTTTTTTCCCTTTTTCCTCTTAGGCGCCCCAGTCAACCCCGGCACCCTAATTCCTCCATGATTCGTCTAAATCAGACTTACTTGTAGCAGGAATCATCTCCTTGAGTATCTGATGTTTTTGTTTTTTTCGGTGTTCTGCTCGGCTCATCATCCATCCGATCGCAAATGCGCCGGCTCGCCAATCGCTCTTCAGGGCCCTCTTTCGGCGGAGCGTTCTTGACTTTTTTTTCGCTCCTGGTCCGCCCCCTCTATGCCAGCTGGCCCCCCGGCTAGAGTGAAATGTCGCCAGAAAATCGGCTGAACTGCCAATAGACAAGGCGCCAACTTTTGCGCTCGCTTATCTTCCAGTTCAATATACCGTCTTCTGTTGAGGACGAGCTCCATTTCAATTTGCACCCCCCTTTCTCCGTTGCTCCTCCCCGGGATCGAATGTCGGAAATTGTATGCTGATTCTTTCGGTCGTGCGGAGGCCCTTCTTCTTCTGCCTTGAACACCGACGCCGCCACGGTCCGGAAAACCCCTCTGAGGAAGTGGGGGGGGGGGGTTTGTTTCTGGGTGGGTGGGGGTGTTTTCCTGTTTTTTTTTTTTTTGTGGATCCCCCGAATCTGATGAAACACAGAAAATCCGCAAAAAACCACCGGTCCCCCCCCAGCTTGGTGGTCCTCCTCCCTCCCCAAACGGGGCCAGCGCTCTCGATTCTTTTTTTTGTTGTTGTGTGTTGTGTTTTTTTTTGTGGTTTTTTTTTTTTTTTTGTTTTTTTGTGTTCCGCGGATGCTTTACGCTGCCACCCCCCTCGAGCAGCCCGTAGAGCATGGTTTTTGTGCCGACTGCATCCGTGAGCCCTTTGACTTGCGATACTCGGCCGAGGCTCTATTGTTTTGACGCGTTTTCTTGACTCCAACAAGGCATCCACCCACGGAGTCCGGAGGGGAATGCTCCGCCTAATCACCCAGCTTCTCCATTCTTTATACCCCAGGTTTCTCTTGGCGAGCAGCGCGCGCGATCGCCCCCCCGCTCAATAAGGTTCGTAATCTTCTCTTCCTAACTGAACCTTGACACCGATGGTAATACTTCAGCCTTCACTTCTTGCTCGCTCCTGATTGGATGGCGCGGAGTTTCCCCCCTTGCGACAGAAAAATCGGTTGACAGATCGTTTTCTTTTCACAGCTCAGTTCTTCACCTCAGCTTTATCCTTAAGCCAGATTTAGAGAAAACCCTCCAGGAAATTTGGCTCCCATCGAAGAACCTTTTCTGCCTGCCCTTTTCGTTATCATTGATGAAGATGTCTCTCAACCGGGACAAATTTCTGCAAATTTAAATCGACCTCTTCTGGCAGAGAAGTCCACATTCCCTTTCTTTTCTTTCCTTGAACTTTAACTGTTCGGTTTTTTCGCGCTCTTCCTCTTCAGCGAATCACTCATTGTCCATCTCAGCCTTCATGTTTTGTGCCTCGTGGTGGTCTCCAGCTCATTCACCCCTTCTTGACTAGAAATGTTGTTATCCTACCCCGGTTCAGATTTTCTCTTTCCGTTGATAATGGACAGATTTGCAATTGCCCTTCGATTTCCTTTTGATTCCACCCTAATGGAGTATTGGCGCCCTTTCTTCCTGAGGGCTCCCCTATAGGTCGAGACCACGTGACAGGTGTCTGAGCTTTAGTTTGTTGACTATTTTACTGGACGCATTTCTTTGGCTTTCATCCCTTTGGTTGTTTGTTGAGGGATGGTTCCCAGCTGATATGAAGATTCGGGAGATCCTGCTCTCACCCGAATTTTGCCTCCAAATGTTTTCATGCCTTCTCTCTTCGTGCCCCCCCTGCCGCCCAACGTCTTCCAGCCCACTTCTCAATCAATTCGGTCATGGCCACGCAAACTTCCCCGACCAACACACCTCCGTTCCACTTTCCGATCGAAGCTCCCCCTGTTTATCCAACCTGTCGTAAAGAATTTTTAATCCTTTCCCAAGACCCACACTTCTTTAATAGAAATAGTCGGAAGAAGCTGCTGCACTGCGACCAGATCTCTTCTTCTGCAACCCTATTTCGCCATCCCGCCTTTCATGGACCCTGCCCCGCGCCTTTTTTTCGATGGAATTTTCGAGGAAAAGATAGACGGGAGTAACCATTTTTTGCATTTGTTCTCCTCCAGAGTCTCATTCAATTCTTTACAACCCTACAATGTTTGTTTGTCACGGATGTTGGAGACTTTTATGATATCTTCTTTCACCGGGTTCCTTAAGTTCTCTCGTTGTTCCCCCGAGAAAGAGGGATTAAAGTTTGGAGCATTGCCATGCTGGGAGGTCCCCCCAAGACCACTCCTTAGTTCCGAATCCACCCTCCGATCCCCCGGGTGAAGATCTCCAAGAGTAAAGGTCCATCGGTGTCTTTACCTTTCTGATCCCCTTGAGCTTATCCGCTTTCCCCGAGTAAACGTTTTCCGAAACTGGTCCCGGAACGAAGCCGGGAACGAGCTTTGGGTAGGAGTTTTCCCCCTCAACCCCTTTACTGACTTGTGGATTTAAGACCAAACCTCCCCCCAGAAATAGTTCCTCCTTGCCGAAATAGAAAAGGTAGTCTCTAGCTAGAAAGCTTCCTGCTGTCCTCCGTCTTACCCTTTCACTTTTTATTTGTCCATCGATGTTTGGCCTTCTTCCTCGCGGCTCGTCTGGTCGCATGGCCTCGCCGTGTTTTAGGATTGCTGGTGGGACCACAAAAAAGCTTGCTTTGACTTTTGTCTGGATTATCGGCATCGAGATTGGATCGCCAAGGAAAACTATCTGATACAGTTAAAGTTGCGTCTTATGTCCCCCCAGAACCTCAGTTTCTCCTTCACCAAGTCCCATGGTGCGGTGGTCCTTCCGGCCAGCGTGGTCTCCCCCCTGGAGAGGCCGTCCTCCTATGACGTAGGTCGTACCTATTGAAGTTTCGACTGTCGTCTCAACGAGACCGCAGTATATTTTCTTTTGGGCAATTCACATCTAAAGAGACCTGCTTTCGCCGGTCTATGACATGTCCTATTGCCATAACCCTTCCTCCGATCGTTGCTGTAAAAGTTACACGCCGCTTGCCAAGCGGGGCGGATAGAGTTAAAGTCGGGCCCTTTGTTTATTTTAATCAGTTCTCGGACTGCCGGACCAGTTCGCCCTTGCCTCCGATTGGCGACGCTCTCATTTAGATGGAGGATTTCTGATTCGCTTCGACATGCGTTTCCGCCACAGGCATCTTTTCAGCTAGTTTTTTCTTCTCTCGCGATTGATCGGCGGACCCCCCTTGGCTTCATCGCTGACGATCAGGCGCGGCATTCGTGTCGGGGATGCTTTTCAAAATCAAGGGGCTTCATCCTCCTTCCCTGTGTACCTCCTCACCTTTGCCGCATCGCGGACAAGAATCCCGCATCGATTTTCTGACAATAATGTCTTCTCTGTTCGATCCCCTCCCCTGCTTGTAGACTTCCCCGCCAAACTTCCTTTTTACCGAACGCCTAGATTGTTCTATAGTAGAATCAGTCTGCTTGAAGCTGAATTTTCCATAGATGATGGAATCATTCGTTTTTTCAGCAACTTACCCTTCTTCCCCTGATCGGATAGCTTCTCAAGTCTCCACGTCCCTACACGGGTCCCCCTT
>Ga0179593_1530601_pt1 | contig 11735 bp, 15 predicted proteins | sample CZODoug2_1_08_16_FD_185931 | JGI IMG/M metagenome (GOLD analysis project Ga0179593, IMG submission 185931) | Vadose zone soil fungal communities from Angelo Coast Range Reserve, California, USA - CZODoug2_1_08_16fungal (PacBio error correction) | ecosystem: Environmental > Terrestrial > Soil >... | reverse complement strand
CTTTTTGAACGCCGGCCGCCCCCCCTCCAGATTCGCCCGCCGGACTCCCCAAAATCGCAGACCCCTCCGCTCGATAGGTTGAGCCGGACTTAAAGGGCAAAAAACCGCTCGCGCATGAAGACCGTAGGATTTACCCTTCCCCCCTTTTCGCCGTGCGTCCTGATGAACTCCTCGTTCGCCCCCCTTTCAATCTTGTTTTTGGCTAACGCAGCGGCATCGATGTCGGCCCCCTCCGCCGATTCCTCGTTTCAGACGTTCGTAGAGGTCCGGCCCCCCTTTCCCCTTGTGTCCTTCTTTCCTCTTCAGATGCTCCCCTTGATCGCACCTTTTGCCACTTCATTCGTGCTCCCCCGTGTCAGTTTTTGACCGTCGTATGACCCGTAGAGACCGCGAGCAGTCCCTCTTAGTTCTGTGTTGAGCGGCCCTCCCCGCCGGCTGCCGGATCGTCCTCGCGGATTTCACACCTGGAGCCCGCGTCCCCTTCTTGGTTGGCATCTCGGTCAGTGCAGGATTCGCCCAGATGCCCTTTCCCCTCCCAGTTTTCTAGCCGAGCATGACAAGGCGTCACACGATCTGCTATCTCGATATACGGAGACCACAGATACGTTTTGTCTCTCCCTCCCCTTGGTTTGATTTCTTGATGACAAGCAGGGCCTGAAGCTCTTGCCCCCCAGCGCGCGGCCTTGACGCCCCGCCAATTTCCCAGCCCTTGAGTGACTACCGATTATACTTTCAGGAGAAGGCTAGGCGCCATTTATACGTCTCTTTTCGTAGTCCCCCGGCGTCTGCTCTCGTATCTACGTACTCGGCCTTTTTCCCCCCCTCGGAGCCCTGGCGCGCAGGACTACCAGTTCTATTCTTTTAGTGGCCCTTCTTTAATCGACTATATGCGTTCGGACCGCTGAACTTTTTTTTTCCTTCATGATGCTGAGACATCCTCCATTTTTGATTTTCGTCCCTTGTCCTTTTTATGGAGGTCGTTTTTTGTAGCGGATGCCCCTCTCAAGTTTAGAGGCGCTTCTGCCCATTCCTTGAGTCTTCCGCTGACTTGTGATAGGCTTTTTCTTTTCGCGTTTCTTCTCGAGCGACTCCTGCCGCCAGATGGCTTGATTCTTTTTTTTTTTACCGATTATGTAGGACAGTCTTTGTCCCCTTTCCTTTTACAGCTTGTCGCAGCCTTCCTGTCCCGAAAGGAAGCCTCTCCTTTTCTGTAAGTGCGGCAGGTGTTCTTGCTCTCGACCTTCTCCCGAGGCGAACTTTAGGCGCTTTCCCGGCGTGCTACTTGTACTTTGGCTCGGCCGCGGCCAGAACTCTGGTTCTCAATTGGTTTCATTTTCTTTCCCGAAGGGCTTGCTGGCGGCGAACGATTTTCCTGCATAGATGGGCGACCCTCCGGATTTCTGGGATGAGTTAGACTTTGGGTGGCTCCGCTCAGTCTTTTCCCTCTCGGTGAACTTCCAGATGAATTGATCGCGGATCTATCCTTCTCTACGTTGTGCTGTGTCTTCGAGTTATACAGCGTTATGCCTCGGAGAATGTATATTCCTTGTCGCCTGAGAGACACCCGCTCGGAGCTTCTTTTTTCCTAAACATAGAAGTAGTGCTCTTCGAAAATTTTTACCTTCTATCGTGCTCCCCCTCTGCCGCTCATAGTTACACCTTTCCTTCCTTCCCATTAAAGCTGAAGCCGAGGAAATCCGGCGTTTCCGGTTCTCCTCCCTAGCCTTCCGGCTGGCTTCTCTTCCCACCTCTTTTTCAGGCCAGAGCAATCCCATTTTTCCCTCTCTTCGCCCGGATGTCGCCTTGTATCTCCTTTCTACAATTTTCCCTTCTGCGTTTTGCACTCGGCGGCGCCGAATTCTTTTTTTGACGTGCTGGCCGAATCGCCAATCTGGCTTTTTCTTTTTTCTTCCGATGCCGGACCGACCGTAACCTGGCCTCTTCTCCTTGGGCGGATGGCTAGACATGGTTTGGTAGAGGATCAACTTTCTAGGGTTGTGCGACATAAGAACCCACTAATCCCATCCGCCAGTTTTCTTCCAGCCTCTGGAGCGTGTTCTTCTTCCCTCCTTCACCTTTAGTAAGGATATCCTCATCATCTCTTGATCGCAGGACTTTCATCGGCCTGGTTCTATCGAATGTCTGCGGCCACGATCTTCCCGCTGTTTTCTTTTCTCCGCGAGAGCAGACTCGATCAAGACTTTCTACTCGGGGGATACGACTTTCTCCTCCCAATTTCAGTCCCCTCCTTTTCCATCCCTTTCTCTTTGCCTCTTTTCCCCTTCGTAAAGGCTCGCCTTTGCAGACAGATTGGCCATGATGGAGACAGGCTACTTGACCTTTCTTACCGTGACGTGATGTAGATTATCGGGCACTCCTTCCTTCTCCTTTTGGCAACGCCCCGGATGACAGTAGTTTATGTCCTCCCTCCCATCCTCTTGTACTTTTAGAAGTCGCTTTACCGAGGGTCCCCTTCCAACAGCCTGGGGGCTGAAGGTCGCCTTTTTTCTCTGGAGATCCTTCATCCGGGCCTTCCCTCATCCGACGTCTCCGCCATGGCTTTCGACGACCCCCTCGTGATCGCGATTCTCTTTTTTTTATACGTGGTCATCCCTCCCGTAACTCGTGAGCCCTCAGTCCTTTTCCTATCTCGAGTGGAAAACTCTGCTCTCCCCTTTTTAATCTGCCTTCTCCACAAGGCCAACTTTTCCTCTACGAACGTTCTTCCCTTTCCTCTTTTCGAACATCGATGCCGTCAAGGCGGTTCTCCGCAGCGGAGACAACTTCGTCTTTTATTCTTTTTCTGGCCACAGGGTTGCGTCAATTTGTTTTTTTTTTCCGCGCGGACCTGGCGGCATTTTCGCTCTCTCCCTCTTTTCGCTTTTAGTTACGCAGCGTGACAAGCAATATCTCGCCGCCATGTTTTCCCTGATTGCAGAAAGCCCCGATCTTCTTCTCCTGTCTCAGGCGCTGAAGATCTCTTCCTTCCTCCTCCTTTTTTCTTGAGTCCTTTTTTCCCGCCGCACTTCCCAGAGGACGCCCGCCAGGCCCTCCCCCTACCCCATTTTGAAATTTTGATCTTTTATTCTTTTTTTTTTTTTAAAAGGATCCTCCACACATTGTCTCTCTTCTTTCAGACTTAGCCTCCTTCTCTTGCGTTCTGCACGGTGCGCATATTTCTCCTTTGACTTCCTAGTCTTTTTGAGACCTGCGGGCGACCACGTTGTTCTCCCGTGTCGGAACCTATATTCGGCCGTGCGTTCTCCGTTTTCTGATCCCCTCAATTTTTTTTTTTTGATGAGCAATCTTAAGTACGTGATCGCAAGCTGTCCACGTTGCTCAACTGCCATTGTCCTCTTTCTGCTCGATTCTCTTTACGTTTTTTCTTTTTCTTTCGTCCTTTTCTCAGAAACTCAGAAGCGCAGCCTGAATTCTATTGCGTGTCCGGCTGCGGATAGACACCTCCGGAGGGCCACTGGCCTTTTTTCCAATCCAAGGCTTTCTTTATGGACCCCGCTCGGAACCCCGTCCCGCTTAAGAAGAGCGCTTTGTTGTTTTCCTCCTGCCCCACGGTCTGCCCAATCTTTTTGTTTTCTTTCCCAGGACCCTCCCACAGCACCGCCCCCGGTGTCGAACTTGAGGCGTGAAGTACCTTCTCTTTTTTCATTTCCGGCAGCTCTGCAGTTTCCGGCCTCCGTTTCCGCAAACGATCCGTTTCTCGCCAAGACGGGCTTTTTTCCTTGCTTTGCCCTTCTCCTTCCTAGGCGACCCACCTCGTCGAGCCTGCTTTTTTCACCATGGCCTCGTCTCTGTCCTCCCCCCGATGAAATCGGACGAACAGCTCGATCTTTTTCGCGTTTTGCTGCTTTTCCAGGCGCAGGAAGAGACCCGGCCGTGCGGCGCTTTCGAGTTTTTTTTCCCTGCACCTCTTTTCCTTCCGGTTCTTTTCCCCTCGCCCTCACGGGATCCAGCTTTCGTCCCCCATGGTCGCTCCCTTTCCTGAGTTTATGAGCACCAATAGCATCTCGGCCATTCCGGTCCCCCTTTTTTCTTAACGTTAGTGCATCCCCCTCTCCCCTTCCTCCTTTTCTGATAGGGTTGACGTTCTGGAGTTTTTCCCGCGTGATCTCTCTGACTTCTTTTTTTAAAGCAGCCGCGGGGCCCGGAGAACTTTTCGCGCGCGTATAGGCCTCCCGTCTTTCCTTTCTCCTTTCATGTAGAAATTTCAGCGTCTTCTCTTTCCTTTTCTCTTCAGGTTTCGACCCTTGCTCCCTTGGAAATCTTTCTCTGCTCCGTCCTTCCTCTTGCAAGGTCCCTTCTGAACGCTGAATTGCGCTACTCCATCCCTCGAATTTTTGGTACGTACTGAGGTCCGACGATCTCCCTTTTTTTCTTCTCAGTCTCCTGCCCTAGGATTGTGAAGACCTCCTCTCGATTGTTCTCCCTGGGACCCCCTCCCCGTCTCTCTAGCTGGTGTAGCGGAAGGCGACCCATCTTCGGTACTCTTTTTATTTCCTCGCGGATCTCTCTCTTTCTCTCATCCTTTTTCGAGAGACCCTTCTCCCTCCCTCGGAGAGTCATTCCCTCGGCTGGGTCGCCTGCGCTCCCCCCAGCTCTTCCTTTTTCAGTGAACCTCACCATCGCCCGTCGCCGGACTTGCACCAGGGCGAGGGCTCTGATTCTTTTTTTGCCGCAGCCCGCCCCTCCGGTATCTTTCACCGTTGAACGAGTTTCTTCATGCCTTTCTCGTTCCGGCTCCCTTCCCTCGCCTGACGGGTTTTTTAATAGCACCCTCTTTTTTCCCGGCGAGAGCAAGTTCGACCATCTGAAGTTTTTCTTCCTTCATGTTCGATAAAGGAGCTATTCCACAGTTTTTTTCTTTTGCCCTACGCGCGGAGTATCGCGGGCCCCCCCCCCGCCTTCCCGCCTTTATTAGCCCTTTTTTCTTCCGGCGGGACTTCTCAGAGATCATGCACCTTTTCTCTTTCAAAGCTAAAGGAGATTCCAGGGATGTCTCTTCCCTTTTCTTGCCGCCTGATCCGAGCATGGCCCTACTTCTTTCGTTTTTCTTTAATACCCACGAACCCTATCCGCGCGGAACGTCTTCCCCTTTTTTCCCCTCTTTAATTTCCCCGAGTCGCAGCCTCCCTGCCCATTCCTCAGTCCGGCTCAGACCGCCCTAGAGGAGATTTTCCTTGTTCGCCTCTTCCGAACTCTTCGATCGCCTGAGCTTTATTTTTTTTTTTCCCTCTTGTAACTTTAATGTCGGTCCCCTCCTCTCTCTAAGCCCCCGAATTTCGACAGCCAATTCTGCTTCTTTTCTCTCCCCTCTTTTTGGCTTTCTTCACCCAAGCGAAGGGCCCTTCACGAACGGCTGGGGCGACCCCTGATAATTCCATTCAGCTGCGTGGAAGATCTTAGGATGATTTGACCCTTTTCTTCCCCAACCCTTCCAAGGTCGGCGTCCAACGAAGGTGCCTTTTTTCGCCCCGTCTACGGCTTTTTCCCAGATAGTGGTCAAGACGCCGTGGATGCATCTAGGCCGAAGGCCCCCGCTTTTTTTTGTCAATTTCCTCCTTTTCCCTTAAGTATTTCCTTTCCACCCCGCCTGGGGGAGAGATCGCAGGTCCTCCTTGGAGGAAGCCTGATTTTTCTTCCCCTGAGGTTGGCGGCCGGTCAGACTTGAGAAGCCTCTTCATCCCCCCCCTTTCTCCGGTTATTTTCTGTACCTTCAAATCGTCCCCGCATCGAGCAGATAGTCCAATGTAATTTTCCTACCTCCTTGGCCCGACTTTCTTGGATACGGCGAATCGCCTTCCCCCGGACATTGACTGACCTAAGAACTCTCCCTTTGCCTCCCCATCGAGCTTCCTCCCTCTGCCCTTTTTTGAAAGCTCCGTTCCCCCTCCTGAGATGACTCATTGAACCCGGTCCGGTTCCCCTTTTGGCACTCCCCCCCCAACGCCTTTTTGCGCGGATCCCTTTTTTTTTTGCAGAGACATGGTGTTCTACTGTGCCGGACGGTCACTTCTTCGCTGTCAGAAATTTGCGGTTCTTTCTTTCCGGAGCCCTTCCTGAGTCTCGGCCCAGGCGAAGATCTTTCCCTTTTATGTTGTCTCCCGATTCGACCGCCCTTTGCTATTCCCGCTCCTTGAACCTGCGGCAAATCAGCAAAGAATCGATTTTCCAATGAAGGTCCGGCCCCCAGGGCCCCCTCTTCTCGCGCAATGCCTGCCAGTTTAGGCAGCGCTGCCCAGGCGTTTTGGCCTGGTTTTGCTAAGGTCGCGTCCTGATTCCCTCCTCGTCTGGCCTTTTTTCGTCCCCAAACGGTTTTGTCCCGCACTTCCGGCAGATGTACGGCCCCTCGATGGATCTTCCCTCTTCGGCCAGGCCGGAAATGTGTGTTTGTTCTTCTGGGAAATATTCCCCCGATGACCGTTTTCTCTCAAAATGGTTGCCAAGCGCCTTTTCTAAATTCATGGAGTTTTTTTTTCTTATGCCCTCACGAGGGTGACTGCCTGAGTATTCCCTCTTCTTAGTTTTTCGGTTCGTAGCCAATGATGCTTCTCGTCTGTTTCCCGGTCCGAACCCGTTTGTTCCTTCCCCGCCCCTTTTCAAGGCCGCCCGGCGATCTCTCCAGGCTGTTGCATGGCCCTGGCGTTTTCCTTTTTCGCTAAGCATGTGCTCGGCAGACCTTTCCTCTTCCCGTTCTTGCCCGATCTTTCTTCTTTTTCAAAGGCACCCCTTCACGGGTTTCGCCGACCGAGGCGTTGATCAGTCACTTTTCCTCCCCCCTCAGTGAATGAATTCGTGCAACCTCCCCCTTCTTCCTTTCCCCTGATTCCGGCACGCCCCTGCGTCTTTTTCTCCCTTCCCTTTCTTGGCGCCGCCCACCTCGTAGCTCAAGCCGCATCGTAGCTCCCCGACCTTCTTTTAGAGACGCTGGTCAATCCTCCCTTTCCCCTCGGACCACAAAGCGAGAGCTCGGTTTCCTCTTTTTCGACCAGGATCACCTAGATCGAGGCCTTTCTCTTGTTTCATTTCCCGCCTTCCCCCCTCCCTCTTTTCTGCTGTTGGAGCTTGACTGCACCGTTCCTTACTTCCCCTTCCGCGATCAACCTCGCCATGCACGCCAGCTCGTCGCCCTCCCTTCTTTATGGTCTCGTGTACATGCACCACTCCCGCGATCTCCAGGGCGCTTTTCCGGCCCGACCGGGTCTCCCATCCGCTTCCTCGCCTTATAGGGTTGACGTTCTGGGAGCCTTCTTTCCATCGCGCCCGTCCCTTTGCCGATTCGCTTTTCTCTTTGGCCTTGACGCCCGCCTTCTTAGGGCACCCTCCCCTTCACTTTTCCTGTGATTCCGAAGGCGAGCCGCGCTCCGTCAGGCACATCTTTGGCTCCTTTTTTTTGAACCCGGTGTCGTTTCACCCATCCCGCCCCTTTTTGGAGGTTCGGCGAGCCGGTTCCGCTGACTTGCGCTCTCTGCTTCATCTTGGTTTCACTGAGGGCCCACGACGATTCTGACTTGGGCTGGCGGAGCACGATTCTCGGCTTTTTTTTCTCCTCTAGACAGGAGATGGTGCTTCGGGCCCTTCTTCTTCTCTTTTTTTGTCGCGCATGACCCAGCCTCGGATAGACCCTAGCCCTTTTGATAGAGGCCTTCCTTTTGTGGTTGCTGTCTCTCTTGAGCAATGCATCGGAGAATTTTTTCCGAGCTGGGTCGCCTGACCTCCAAGTTGTCCGCGACCCTCCCCACCCATCTCCCCCCCCCTTTTTTGCGTCGCCCCGAGGGCAAGGAGATCTTGCCGCTCGACGTCGATTCTTTCTTCTTTCCCCATTCCCGATTTTTGGCCGAGGCCGAGCGCAAGTCCATCGTTCCGGCGCGCCGTCAAAGCCTTTTGTCTTCGCAAGATACCCTTCAGGATCCTTCTCCCACTTTTCGCTGTCCTTATTCAGGCAGCATTCTTCCTGCCTTCCTGGTCCCTCTCCCCTACGCTGCGACAAGTTCTGCACTCGTTCCCCCCCGTTCCCCTATAGATTTCCCCTCCGTCCGTCTTTTTTGGCCGAAGAGCGCCATTCTGTTTGCGGCGGTTGCTCGATTACTTTGCTCGGTCCGAAAGTCAACTCCTTCCGGAGTGTGAGCAGCGGATTTTCCCCTTTTTTTTTTCCCTTGAGTCTGAATGATGCCATGGCCTATCTTCGCTTTTTTTTTTTGCGCGCCCCCCCCGACCCTACAGCCGCTCGCCCTTTTTTTTCCTTTTTATTGGCGAGGTGTTCGAAGCTCATGCGTACCTGCACCTGCTCGTCTCCCTCCCTAGAGGAGATTAGCGCCCCGCTTCTTCTTTCTCCTGGTATCCTGCCGATTCGTTCTCCCCCCCGATTTCCTTTTCCGATTTCAATCTCTGCTTACAGGCGAGACCCCGACGCTTTCGAACTTTCACCGTTCTATGACGAGTTGGGCTTCGCATCGGCATTATATAAAGTATAGAAACTCATTTCCGTTTTTTTTTTGGATCAGGTGGCTTTTTAAGCAGAGCTTTTTTTCTGCCTCCCATGCTTGGACCGAGGCTTTTACCCCCTACCCTTCCGTTCGGATTCAACCGGGCCGGTTATGTTAGCCTCTATCTTGACCCTCCCCGGAACCTTTTTTTTTTGCCAGTCGTCTATGCCGAAGGACCCCGCGGCTATCGGCGGCCGCCGTCCTCTCCCTCTTGCCAAAACTTCCGGCTTCGACGTGGGTCCTTTATTTCCGCTTTAGCGATCCGTCCGCGTTTTTTTTTCGTGCCGCATTTCGTTCAGACGGAACGCGCTGCTCTACTTTTTTCTCTGCCCGAGAGAAATTCGCCATTCTCTTTTTACCGTTGTCCCACCGCTATCGCCTTTCACACAATTCTTGCCGGCATATACGAAACTCTGAAACGCGGCTTCCATCTCTATTTTTCTCTGATTGCCCTAGTGAGTTCGCCCCGATCCTTTAAGATGGGCATCCGCAGAAGGCTGCCAACCCTAACTTTCAGATTACCTGGCGGGCATCGTCCTTTTTGGTTTTTCGTGGTTTTTCTGCGGCCAGACCTATCAATCCGGTAGCAATGCTAGTTTCCCTTTTCCGAAGGTCAAGGTCGCGTGCATCGTGCTGTCGCCCCGTTTTTCCATCTCTATTTCTCCCTTTCGTTGTTTTTTCAGGGTCTTTTCCGAAATCAGGCCTCTATCCCCGTATGCCGACCTGGAAGCCTCAGAGACCTCCCCTCAACCGGACTCTAGATATGTCTTGGCCGATGTCCTTACTCCTTTTCAAATTTTTCGCGCGCGTCGCAATGCCGCAATCAGCTTCCGTCGTTAAGTGCCTGAACGGTTGTCCCCCTTCTTCCTTATCATCCTCGCGCCGTCTTGCGCGCTTCCCCCTCCCTCAAGTGTCCTCGCTTCGGGCCATGATGGAATCGTTCATTACCCTTCTGGACGGCAATGGCCGTGGCCCGATAGCGTCACCCCGATGCTTTTATCTGGTTTCCACGTCCGCTCAAAATTCGAGCTTTCCCTATTCGGTCGTTTTGAACGTACCTCCATCAGCGCTGTCGTCGAAAAGCCATGTTCAGAAATTCTGATTCTCGTGTTACGACTTTTGGCCGGTAATCGCTACAAGGACGTTCCCCCACTGAGACCCGGAGCTCTTGCCTGCATTCTTCCCCCCTCTTTCAGGCGGACTGCGACGATCAGCTGATCAGCGGGTTCCTCTTTTGCCTTTTCTTGTTCCCGCCACGGCGTCTGACCACTCTGGCCGGGCGCTTCGACCCCCCCCCTTTTCCCCCTGCACGGTGAGAGACAGTGGTTCCTTTCCTTCCAGCTTGGGCTGCCAAGCAGGGAATCTCCCGGCAAGTGCGCGTCCTTTTTCCGGCATCTCCCAGCCGGGCGTGCGGGACGGAGTGTTCTCTTTTCCCTTTTTTCCTGCCGATTAGAAGAACACTTTCCTTAATCCTCCCCCTTTGTCGATCGGCCGTAGCTTGCCTGGAACGCCCGCTGAAATTTTTGAGTTCGGTCCCCCCCCGCACGGGCGGAAGGCGATCGAACAGGAGCAGGAAAGACTTCTCTTCCTGTCCATCGCGTCCCCCTTTCCCTGAGCCGGGATGCACAGGCCTGGTGAAGGTCCCCCTGCATGAGATTCGACTATTTCCCCCCTGCTGGCGTACCATGTCGCCGGATGGAGGTCGTAGAGGTGCGCACCCTTCTCCTCCCCTTTTCTCTAAGCGAGTGCCATACATTTCTCCCCTTTTCTTTTTTTCTTTTCTAGGGACGTTCTGGCCGATCCCCCTTTATATAGAGCGCGCCCGTTTCATTTTTTTTTCCGGCTCCGGGCCCCCTGCGTCATATGCCGCCGACCTCCTCCTGAGAACTTGTCGAAGCCCTCAGATCCCCTTCCAGCCTTCCCCCTTTCCTTGGCTTGCTTCACGCCGTCAGGCAGCTGGTCGGTTTTTTCGAAATTATTCTTGTTTTTTTTCAAGGAATTGCGCTTGCCTGTCTAACTCCGGCCGCTTTTCTGGCCGCCTAGAAACTCGGGAAGACGGTCGTTAGTCGGGCCTGGGGATGGGGAATCTCCTTGCCCTTCATGGGAGACTCTGCCGGACTCCTATGTTTTCGCATTAAAGGGGAGCGTATCGATGGTGTCCTCGCCCCCCTCCTTTCTACTCGAGGCATGCTCGGAGGATTTTTACTCCTACTTTTTTTTGTTTTCGGAGACCTCTTTTCTCTGGGTCTCCGGAGCGCCCGCTCGTGGCCGCTTTTTCCCCCTTCGCCTTTAGCTTTTTGCGGACCAGGCGTCTTTCCCCTCGCTCGTGCTCGCCATCCCGACGTCCCCGATATAGTAGTGGCAATAATGCCCTGCTTTCTTTTTCTGCGCAAAGCTTCCGGGCCTCCAGGAGAGCACGGTGCGCCGGCGTGCTCGACCCCTTTTATTTTAACCACTGAAGTCTGCAGTCTGCTCGCTTTTTCTCGATTCCCAGGAAGTTTTGCGACAAGTTCTGCATCGAGTTTGGTTCCCCTCAATATACTTCTAAATCTCCTTTTCTCGTGATTTCGAAGCGCGACATCTGTTCGTGGGCGGATTCGTCCACGACCAAGACCTAACGTCGTTTTTCCTGGTCGATTTTTTGCGTCTGCTCGAGCACAATGTCCCCCCCTAGATAGAGGGAGTTTCTTTCCCAATTTCCATAAGCTCCCTCCCTGGACTACGATAGAAGTTCATGGACGATTTCCTAGATTCCCTTCCCTCCCGTTGAAAGCTTAGCCGAAAGATAAACGCCCCTGTCACTGCCTCCGATCTCTCTTCTTGGTTCCTCTTCTGAGGCTTTGACTTTGATTTTCATCGTCGGTTTAGGCGAGATCTCGCGATTTAGACGAGATGCGTTTTCTCTTTTGTAGTAATTGCTTCACTTCCCCCCTCCTCTTTCCGCACGTTTGTCGAGCGTTTTTATAAGGTGCTTTCCAATGTAAAGTTGCTCTTTTTCTTCGCTTGCAGGTTGGCAGCCCGCGTGACCAAAAAGACTCCCCCCGGGAGCCACCGTGCGGTGCTTTCGCACTCTCCCCTCCTCCCAGGCCCAAGATAGTGTGCAGACAGAAGTGTTCTTATCCTAAGGTTCCAACAAGCGATCTCAGGTTTCCTTTTTTTTCGCCTTTTTGACCTTTTAACCGCCTGCGGGCTGAGCTTTCGAAGTGATCATTGGGATTATATTCCTCCCCCCCT
>Ga0179593_1412201_pt1 | contig 11735 bp, 16 predicted proteins | sample CZODoug2_1_08_16_FD_185931 | JGI IMG/M metagenome (GOLD analysis project Ga0179593, IMG submission 185931) | Vadose zone soil fungal communities from Angelo Coast Range Reserve, California, USA - CZODoug2_1_08_16fungal (PacBio error correction) | ecosystem: Environmental > Terrestrial > Soil >... | reverse complement strand
CCTTTCCCCTCGCCCACGGCTCCCTCTTCTTTCCCCCGACGCTTTTCTTCGACTTCCTGCAATGAAGCGTGGCGCTCTACGTATCTTCCCCTCCAGATCCTTCGCGTCACCCTTCGACCCTATAGCGGTTCTTGACCTGCCTGAAGGGATGATTGATGGCCCCTCTTTTTGCCCCTCATCAGGGCGTTTCCCTCCTGACATCCTTTCTCTCACGATCCTCCACGACCATCTTAAAAGAGTTCATGGTTCTGCCAACCCCCCCTCTTGCCCGGCCGCCGATGCGGCATCTTTTCCCTCCATACCTCACCACATGAAAATTTTTCCCTCTATGTCTCTCCCATTTTTCATTAGGCCTGCTTTTTTTTGGGCATTCAATCTCTTAAAGATGGCCGACGGAGAACCTTCTTCCGTCCAGTCCTCAGGGCTCGACCCCGCCTCATCTGCCCCCCTTCTTCTTCTTCTTCTAAGAGGCATGCTTCTTCCTGCTCGAATATTTCCCTCTACGATTTGTGGGCGATGCTCTACAACTCCGTTCGAGACCAAAGCCCTCATTACGTCTCGCTTCACACCCCTTTCTTCGCTCACAAGGATGCTTTCCCCCTAAAGAATAAGAGGCGATTCTGCGTCTTTTTCCCTTGTCAGATTTAACATCTAAGAGGAGATTCCGTTGAGAATCTACTATGCATTTGAGTCACCCTCTTTACTGCATCAACTGCCCTCCCCCCCCCCTAGTAGCTAAGATTTCAGTCCCATTTCTCCTTCCGTCTCTGCCAGCCTATCTCTCTGCACAGATGCTAAGAAGAGGTCGACTTTTTGGTCGGCATGTTTTACAAGGCTTCCCCCGAGGCCTCCTGCCCAGCCGGCGGCCTCATGCCTTCCTCCGAGACCGTGAGTCGTCTTCTTTAGCAAATCCTTCATTCCCGCGAGCCAGTAAGGTCTTTCCGAACCCTCCCGTGCGATTACAGGTCGGCGGCTGTCCCCCCCCAGCCTCTGTGCCCTATCCCGTGAGTGCCTTTGAAGCCCTGCTGGGGATTCCCTTCCACCTTAGAACCCCGGCAATATTATAGAACATAATGAGTCGCCTCCTGCTTATTTTTTTCTTGTGTGCGAGATATCCTCCCCCCTCTCTCCTTTTCCTCTCTACCCTCCCCCCCCCCCCCTCCTCTAATATCTTCTGCCAGAATTTTTTTTTTTTAGCTTGCGCATTGACTCCGCACTCCCCGCCTCGTTTTGAGGAGTTTCCTGCCACGTTTTGGAAGCCCCGGCCCCCTCCCCTTTCGCTGTTGCTATCTGACAACATCTCTTCCTTCCCCGAATCTTCGGTGTTCCCCCCCTACGCCCTATGGTCCTCCCTCTATTAGTAATCAACACTTGCTCGTTGTCTTAGTCCCTTCCCTTCCGGCCGGTCCCCCACAAAAAAAAACTTGAAGCCCTCTTTACCGAGGTATTGGCAAGCACTTCCCCCTTCTTCCGCTGTGTTTTTTGTCGGTTCACCCGGTCTCCTGACTCTTATTCCTAAGTTTTTTTTCCCAGTTCCCCCCAGTCCCCTTCAAAAATCCCGTGCGTCCCTTCCGATTACATCCCTTCCCCAGCAACCGAGAGAGGCATGAGAGAATTTGCTAATTTTCGTTCCTTGCTTTTTCCCCGACTTTTTTCCTCCAAGGTTGCCATATTTGCCTCTTGCAAGTATCAACCCTTCTTTTTGTCTCCCCCCACTACGCCATCGACTCATGTTGGTAATTGCTTGCGCCGAGATATCTCCCCTCGATGCAACCCGTTTTCTTTTTTTTTTTTTTTTTTTTTTTTTTTTTTTTTTACTGACACTTTCTCCCCCCCTAATGAGTCGTCTAACACATGGTCCCAGAACTAAAGGCTAGCGTTTCCCATTGTTGACCTCTGCGGCGTAGTTCTTTGCCAACCTTACCGTTTTCGGGTCAGGCCAAGAGTAGGTGTTTTTCCCGTCTATTCCTGATTATCTATACTCCGGTTGTGTTTCTCTGAGATAAGCTTAAATTGTTCCTTTCCCCCTTTCCCATACGTGGCCGGCCGACAGGCCATCGTTTTCCTAAGTCCTCGTTCCACAATTCAGCAATATTCGGCCTCTTCCCTGTTCCAATTCTTTTCCACCGCTCTGCTATGCAGACTTTTTCTTTTTGACAACCCCCAGCAAACTTGTCCCCCCAAATTGGCTCTCTCCCCTTCTTATCTGAACGCCCCTTACCCCCCCTTCTCGTCGTTGCAGTTTTGTCCCCTGTCGTGGACTACCTCTTTTTTCCCCTAACTATAATTAACCTTTAGAACTTCTCCCCCCAGCCTGGAACCTTTTCCTCCACCCCCTCCTTGACTATCCTCCCCTCGAAACCCTTTCCTGGCTTGTCCACGTTGATAATGACATATTTTGTTCTGCGCTGTCGGGCGGGAGGACCCCTTGCCGCCTTATTTGTCGTTAGAGACCGTCGACTTCTCAGATCTTTGTAATTGACGGGCTGCCGAAGAAAAAGCACCCTCCCCCCCCTGGGCGCTTGTTGTCCACGCTCCTGGCTCCGAAACCAGGGGTTTCCGCGGCTCGCCAATCTTGCAATTCGTTTCTCGATCGCCGCGACTTCGTGCCGGGCGTTATTTACACAGTCCCCCTCTATTCTACAGACCTTAAGTGCGAATCGCTGCACCTTTGCTCGGGCTTGGCTGCCCTCTCAAAAAAATGAGTTCCTTCCCCCTTCATCTCGGAGAACTACGGCGATTCCCGGTCCTGGTGCTCTCAACTCCATCCCACTCCGACTTTAACCCTTCTCATATCAGAAGGAATCTGCGGTCCTTTGGTAGCCAGGCAATAGAAGAATTACTGCAGAGGATCCCTTTACACTAGAGCGATCCCTGACCGCGTGCCAGTGCTTCGAATGATGGAAGGTGACAGTTTTCTCTCTCTTCTACAGAGTTCATTCTTAACGAAACCACTGGATCTTTCTTGGAATTGGCAGCCTCGCTGACCTGCCTGATAGAGTCCCTATTTTTTCCGATGTAACTCGCCGTTACTTCGAGCTTTTGATCGTGGAACGTGCTCCCGAACTCATTCCGCCTCGCCCCTCCCTACTGTCCTGCGGGCATTCCCCAGACCTTACATGCGCATTCTTGGGAACTTCCTCCTCCTGTGGGCCCAAATCCCCTCTCTCCTCGGTTCTCATCTTGGTCCCGCGATCATTGCTGGCGTTCAGCGAATTTTCCCCTCTACACGTCCCACAGCCTTCCGACGTCTTTTTCTGCGTTTTTCCGTGATTGTTTCGCTTTCTCTTCCGGAGTCTTCTTTGCGTCGGTTTTCCGATCTCCCCCTTCAGAAGGAATTGGTTATTGCCAGCGCAGGCGCCCTCCACCGCCCCTCGTCGTGTTCTCCCTTTTGTATATTTCCTGCCCCCCTGAGGTTGTTGCTCAGTCCGAAAGCGAATCGTCCTTTTTTGGCTCCCCGCACTTCCTGAGCTTCCCCACACTTTTCTGCTCATCAAAATTGACATGAAGAACTTCCAGCTTGTCTCATAAGAAGATCCTCATCGCTTGTCGAAACTTGGCGCGGGTGCGGCGCTTCGTAAGTCTCGGAAGTCCAGGATCCTTCCACCCCATTGCTCGGCCTCCTGCCTGTTTCTACTCCTGACTCTAATCTCTTTGAACGGAATGTGTTGAGATTATGGCTCTGCCGGAAACTCTGCGTAACGCCTTCCGGATTGTTTGTACCTCCTCTTTCATTTTAAGATGTATGTTTATCTTAGTCGTTTGTAACTGATCTTCTGCCTCCTTTTCAGTCCAAGGTCAGACCTGACTTTCTAATGGCCTACACTGCTATATTTCTATCTGGATGCGTTCCCGAACCTCTTAACCCCCTCTTCGAAAAGAATGACTCGTCGCCGCCCCTGCGGATGGTCGGAAGTAGTCCCTGATGGGTGGAGAGTCTTCTCACCGACTTTCCCCCTTTCTTGTTGTGTTGACTGAGGTCCTTTTTTTTTCTACTTCTCCACCGAGGATAATGTTCACCATCCTCGTTTTTTTCGCTGTCAAGGCTGATCCTTTTTTCATGAAGATCTTTCGAATTCCGATCGACAAGATGAGGTGTCGATAATGAAAGTGCGCCGTGGCTGCTGTGATGGCGGTGTACATCGTGGCGGCGAGGTCGGTCGTGCTCAGGACCTCCTCACGCCCCCTCAGAAAGAGTATTCCTCCCCCCCATTCTCTTCCCTCCCTGACCTTCTCTGTCGTGGAAGAAATATCTAGTCACTGAACCACGAATTCAATCGTCTCGATTTTTCACATTTGTCTTCTTGCCGGCGGTCTTTCCCTCCTCGACTCACTCTTCTCCTTTCGACTTTCCTCCGCTCCCTCCTTTTTAAATCTCGTCCCCCAGGTCTATCGTCCTGTAATATTAATGAAGTGTCGTCTGAGAGCCTTCCCCTGCTTCCCGTGTTCGCTCATCCTCCTCCTAGCCCCAGAACGCTTTTCTCCGCGAAAAAATTTACAAGTTCACCCCTCGGTTTTTTTTCCCCCTCCCTTCGGGTCAACAACCTATAGCACTTTCCTGGAGATTTCCCCCCTGTGCTGGGCAGCCCCTCCCTTTTCGCTCCCCAATTCCTCGCCGAGTTCCCCTGATCTCCAGCTTCCTAGTCGTTTCTAGAATAAGAGAACACTCCCCTCATGCCTCTTCATCCCACAGTTCCGATAAGGGGAGGAGTTATTCACTTCGCGTCGTGACAGACAGCATGATTAGAGCGTTTCCTCTGATCGCCGATTCGAGCGCTGGGCGTTCCCCATGACCCTTTTTCATGCCCCAAGATGGAGTCTAGAAGTCTTCTTCCCTTCCGTTTCCGATCGCGGGTGAGGATGTGATGCTGGAGTAAAAAACTAGCCCCCTTTCCTCCCTAGCCCTCGGTCCTTTTTACCCCCTCCCCCCCTCCTCGTGTCCGCATAGAAGGTCGAGAGATTGCCCCTCTTTCCTCAGAGCCCGCTTCCAAATCTCTTTCGCGATGAAGGGGCGCTTTGGAGAGGCCTAGAACCCGGCCCGGTAATTTTCACTTGCATTCGTAGTCTCCTTCGACTACTCTTTTTTCTCTATATCATAGGCTCTGTAAGTTTCTATGGCCGCCCTTCCAACACCCTCTACTTTATTTACGGCTCCTGGAGGGCGATTTTGCTTGATTTGCCATCCCCCCCCCCCCCCCCCCCCCCCCCCCCCCCCCCCCCCCCCCCCCCCCCCCCACCTTCCTAGTTTCCTGACTTTGTTCCTGCCGACGGTCCAGAGCATAATGGGATGGTCCTTCTTCCCCTTTAGGCGCCCAGTTTTCTTTGCCGCTCTCGTCCCTTCCCCCGCCTAGGAAAGATGTTACCTCGCCTTCTGGCTGCGCTCCCTCTCCCGACTGCCAACGTTCGGGTGTGTCGAGGCCAGGCGGCCTTCCCCCCCAAAAACACTTTTGGTTTGATATTGAGGAGTGGCAAGCAAGGGGCTCCGATGTGCTGGTTCGTGAGGGACTTCGCCCCCTGAAATCATGTCAGCATTCCTTTTTTTTTACTTTTCCCTTCCACCAAAGACGGCGTCTGCTCCTGGATCCTCAGCCCCTGTCGGCCAGCTCGCCACCAAGGTCTTCGTCCATTTTTAGCATCCCCTTAGAAGTTTCTTTTGGAATAGTTTCCTTAGCAAGGTTTTTGCCATTCCTCTTAGATTTGCCGTTCCGGTGATCCATAAACCCCTTTCTTGTCACGTCACAAGGTACCCCAAACCACCTTTCCTTTTTTTTAATGATGGCCCCCTCCTTTCTCCTGATTGTACTTGCTTTTTGCTTCCTGCCCTGTAGAACCAAGCTGTGTCCTTTGATACAGGCACTGTCCCCTCCCTAGGTCCCTGTTTCCTAGGAGGCTTAGGTTGCGTCTTTGAGACCTTGACCTGTAACTTTTTCCGTCTAGCAATGTTGACACCCCACCCCCAAATCTTTTTCCCCCTCCGTTTTCGCTTCATTTTGTGAGACGAAAAGTTCCACTCCCCTTTTTCAACTCAGTCCCGCTTTAGTGTTGGAAAACTAAGTCCTCCGGAGTAACCAATGTTCCTCAGCCCTCCCCAGTTTTTCCCTTCTAATCGTTAAGGAGCTGACATTTCCTGTTCACTTCGGCCCCCGCCAACCTCAGGCGATAAGTGTGAATGTCCCACATCACTACCCCCCCTGGTCGTCTACGTAGTGTCAATTGTAACTTTCTATGCCCTCTGCATTCACCTCGCCCCCCCTTGAAACCTTAGAAAAAAAGCCTTGCCCCTTACAGCCCCCCTCTCACACTCTTCCACATGGCCTAACTGCTCTTTCCTTCCCCTCTTTTTTGACGTTTCCTAGTTATCCCCTTTACTTCGCAGGGATGTTGGGAAGTGGGAGATCTCGGTCCACCTCCCCCTTCGAAGTTCCTGCCCCCCCCCCCCTTTGCCCTCGGGATGCCCAGAAGAACCCCCCTCCCCCTTTGAGCTAGACTTCTCCGATCCATGAGGAACCCGGGTGTGTCCGGCCTTAATGGCTAGACCCCGATCACGTGCACTTTCTAGAGAGAAGAAGGAGTCCTTCCCTTCCATACTCCCCTGAAAAGCGGTCCTTTCCTGCCGTAGTCTCTCTTGTTTTTGTGTATCATTGGACTAAGAGGTTGAGTGGAATTCTCAGTATTTGTTCCCTCTGACCCTGAGCGCGGCTTCCCGTGTTAATTAACGTAGGCCTCTGTAACTTGCTTCTCTTATCCCCCAATCGAAACCCATTGACATCTTTATGACGAGATGATGTGGCCTTGTTTAGATCCGCCTTCATCTGACTTTTCTGAGCTTGAAAAAAGTACCGAGAAGCTATTTCGATGTTCTATCTACCCCCCCCTTGCGAGAGGAATATAACCCAATTAATGCGCGTCCCAACGTCATTGGACCTATCACGTTCTTCTCCCGCCTCGCGAAGGCCAGATTTCGCGAAACTTATTTGCCAAGTCCCCTCGAAGGTATTACTCTCGACCCTCCTTTTTTCAGCCATGATCACCTCCTTCTCCGTCTCTCGACTTTCCTGCCAGAAGACAAATTCGATGCTAAGATTTGGAATTCCGTCTCAAGTGGTCATGCCGCTAGGGACTCTCAGCCTTGTTCGCGCTTTCTGATTTCCTCTTTTAGGTCCCCCGCGCTCGACGTTAATTAATCTCATTCCCTCTCCTCCTACCTGTTGTCTTTTTCTTAAAATGATGCTTGGTTTCGCTTCTGCGAGAGTTCGGCTGGCTCGGAAGAGAGTCTAGCAGTTCGTTCCTTCCTTTTTTCCAGCCCTCTTTTTCCCCCCTCCATCTAAACCGTTACTTCTTCTTGACTTTTTTTTTTTTTTATTGATTTCCTGCGTGAGCGCCTTCTGAGGTCTTTTGCCCCCATGGGGAGCAAGTCGAACCCTCCTCTGGATAGAATTATTGCCGTCCTCTTCCACGACTTCGACTCCCTCCTGGCTTCGAGGAAATTTAGTGGTGTCAGGCGTCTCTGTCGAGTCCTTTTGGGAGCTTTTCGCGGACGTATTCAGGCCCGTCGGCCTTGAAGGCGCTTCACCCCTTTACTCAGGCTTTCTTTTGATAGCCAGGAGATCGATCCCCCCCCCTATCCTTCCTGTGATTTTTTTCCTGCACCTGTACGATTCCCTTTCAGAGGATTAGATCCTTGGTGTGCGGACCCTCCCCTTTGAGGGGTGCCTGATAGCTTTCCTGAGACCCTGCCCCTTCCTCGGCTCCAAGTCTTTCTCAGAAAGCCCTTCCTCCCCTTCTCATTTGACCCGCTTGTCAGTTTTTTTATGCCTTCGTCCAAGGATCTCATGTCCAGGAATCTTTTTCCCCCACCTCCTTGCCGACGTCGCTTTTGACCCCACGCTCGTATGCCAATTTATTAGCTCGAGGGTGTTCGAGCTCACGCCCCGCCTTCCCATCTTTCTATTTAAGTGTGTTTCGAGTAGATTCTTCCCCTTTTCTGTCGCTTTTGCCAAAATAGAGGATACGATTTAGACCCCTTTTTCCCGGCCCCCGTCGCAAGGCAGGCGTTTTTTCCTGACTCGAGCGTCGAGGTACCTTTCCTTTTCCCTGTGTAGAAGGCCAAGCTCGACAATCGTATGAAATAACAATTTGTTTCGCTTGGCGGACAGTAGTTGGAGTGAAGAAGCCCTCTCGGGCACGATCCTACGAAACAAAACCAAAAAAAATTGACACAAGAGTTCCTTTGTTGCCCTCTTTCTTACCGTTTCTCTTAGAATTGTCGACATCATTTCCTCTAAAGCACACATCCAACATCATTCCGATCTCCTGATATAAAATGCATTCCTTGAGCCGCCCCTTGGTGCCTTTCAAATAGCTGCTGACGAACTTGCTAGAATCTTCCCTAGCTCCCCAGTTTCCCGACAGGAGCACCCCCAGGCTTCTTTCCTTTTTTTCTCTCCTGGCCTGAACTGGAGTTTCCGCTGCGCTTTCCTGTGGTCCGCTCATAAAGCCGTGGCAACCCGTCCTCTCTGTTTGCTTTCGCCCAAATGAGGAGCGTTTTCGCCACGAGTTCTCCCTCACACACGCCGCCACCGCAGTCGATGTCGTCTGTGAGGGAGGAAACTAAGTGCTTTCCCCCCACCTTCGACGAGGCGATCTCTTTTTCTGCCTGCGCATCCCGACTCCGAAAAACCAACAGCTTCATCCAGAAAGCCCTCTCCCGTCAATCCCCCCCATGGTTTTAGTCTATTCCGCTTGGTTCTCGCTAGTCGCTGAACGCAAGAATGATAGCCCCCCCCCTCAAGAGCGAAAGATTAGCCGAGGTCGAGGCTCTGGGCAGCCCTACCATTCCTTCGTACCTCCCTCCCAATGCGCACCGAGTTTTTTGCCTCAGGCATTCGAGCTTACGATCGAGGAGAGGGTATCGGGTCCCCCTTCCAGGACCTACGCGACGATCCCTCGGTCTTTGCCTCACTTCGTGCTCGGACCTCTCTGATAGGCTTTTTCCAATTCCCAAGAGTCCCCCCCCACCCCCATGAATCGTTCCAAGTGAGGGGACCGTCTGCGCGCTTGGCTGAGGTCCAGCCGCACCTGAATTATTGAAAAGCCGACTCGTTCCTTTACTTTGTGTGGGAGATCTATCTTTTGGCGGCGCTATTGCCGCTACCATTCCCCATTCCTTCTTTACATGGATGCGTATTGCTTCTTTCCTGAATCCATCCCCTACATTCTCTTTTCAGAGGAGGAATTCCTCCCTGGAAGAGATTCAAAGAGGGAGGACGGCAATACCTCTTAGACCAGGTTCTCCTCCCTCTAAGGCGACCTATAGGCCCCCTCCGACGTTCTCGCCCGCCGCGGAGACCTTCCCGTGACGTCTTTGCCAGGCGTACTTCCCACCCTGTTGCCTGCCTTAGACTGAGGCCCTTGAAGTTTCGTTGGTTCTGATTTCCCGGCTAAGTTACCCTTCTTCCTAGACTTCCGGCCTTCCGCTAGACTTCGGCCCAACCTTGGCTGCCCCATCATCCCTCGCAGCGCAGCCACAAGCGCCTCTTGATCCTCTTTTTTCAGATTGCATCGTCTTTCGCGTTTTTTTCGAATGAATTTTGTTTCTCCGTTTGCATGTTCTTTCGTTTTCCTATAGGGCATGTATCAAACTATGGCCACGTTCTTTCCAACCTCGCCCATCTCACTCTGGTTGGTACTGCTTCTTATATCGCTTTCCCCCTAGTCCACGTTTTATGTTCCCATGTCGACCTCCCTATGTGCTTGTAAAGGCGTAGGTCCCTTTTGAACCCTTCCTCTTTCTCCCTCCCCATTGTGAGGATTGCTTAGGGTAAAACACGTCGCTTCGGCAGTTAGGCCCCGCTCTTGGTACTTTTTTTACGCAATGTAAGCTTATCTTCCTTTCCGTTCCTCCTCCTCTTTGTGTTTTGCTCTCTCTTTTCCTCTACCTGGTAGCCTGCAAACCCTTTCTCCCCTCGTTCATCACTTGCCCGACAGCGAAGCTGTTTTTCAACCTATCGCAGACTCCCCCCTGGTGAGCCTCCCCTGATTTTTCTTTTCCTTTGGGCCATTTCTACATTTGCTGTTGCGAAGGGCTACCCCCCTCCACTTGTTGACTCGAAGCTCCTCATCAGTCCCCCACATGGTATGAGTACTCGTATTGTAACCGGGACTTTTCCATACGCCTTTCCTCTTCCTTCCAAATTTACGTCTCAATTTCCCCCGTGGAAAATCCTTCCGCCAACACTTCGACAGAGTCTTATCTTTTATCCATTCTGCTATGCCGCGCGTTTGTCGGTCTTTCTCAGGCTTTTGATTTGACTGTTCCACTCGGGGTCTTTCAGATCGGAGCCAAAAAACCCATTTTCAGGACGTCGTAGTCCCTGCCTCCTTGGATTCCGCCCCCCAGCCTCTCCTGAAGATTTCTTCATCTTTCCCCTTCAATGCACCCAGTTTTTTTTTGGAAGGCTCCGACCCCTCCCTCCCGTGCGTCGTTTCTCGATCTGTCCCCCTCTTCCTTCCGAGTATGGAGTCCGATACTTCATCATCGGTGATGCTTTTGGCGATCACACGGTTCCTCCCGTAGTTCTCCTTGCCATATTGCCATTATGACTCTTCGTCGGCACTAGTACAAGTCCTCCGGGATTCCTCATGCTAAGGCCGCCATCTCCCTTCCCCTTTGATTTTATATCTGAGAGGATTGGTGCGTTTACCTTCATTAAAACCGATGACCCCTCCCCACTATTCCTTCCCTTGAGTAGCATAGAAGTCCGAGCTTCCCCCGGTTGCCCTTTGCCGCGCGTCTCCCCTCCCGCGACTTCTCCACTTTGGAATAGTCAAGGTTGCTTATCTCGCGACTTCTATCTCCTTTTCCGATAAAAGGAACTCTTTTCCTCCCCTCTTCTTTAGCCTTTCTGTTTACGCTTCCTATTCAGAGAGAATGACGCTCCTCATTTAGCAGGTAGTAACCCTCTACTGCCTCCCAGAGCCTCGACATGTCGGAATCTTTGCGCGTCTTCTCCCTTCCGTCTCCTCTAATCTTAAACATTCCAATCTTTTTTAAAATTTCTTGTGTCGCCTTCTTAGTGAACAAGTCTCTTTTTTGAGCTGATTCTTCTTCGGCTGGGCGTCGGGTCTCTTTCTCTCCCGAGATTGTTTTCTCATTGTGTCTTTCCCCCCCCCAAAGCCCTAGATCTTCCCCCCTTTTCTTATCCCTTTGTTAGGGTTTGCTCTTTTTCTCTCCTTCTTGAACTTTTCTCCGAGAACTAATCTTCGATAACTTTGGTGCGCCCCATTACTTTCTCGGACGCGCAGCTTCGCACTTCCATTTTAGACTTTCATTCCAGATGCATCCCAGGTATTGTTGATACCCCGATTTTCTCTCCCCTTTTTTCTCTTCTTCTAGCCCGTCTTCCAGATTGAGAGTCTTCACACCTCCATGAGATTTCTTAGATCTCTCTCCTCGTTCCCCTGGGCATGTGTTTCCCCGGTGTGAGCGTTATTTCGGAACGACTCTCCTTCGCTTTATGAGGATCGACTAGGTGGTGAGGCTCTGTCGTTTTCTTTATTGAAGAGATCTTGTAATTCTTGCACTCTTCCGTCAGATTAGAAAGAAGCTCCCATAGACACTCATTATTGTGAGAGTCCCTCCCCCTCAACAGGACTTGGTTCCTCTACGGACTTCTTCGCCACGCCCGTCCGACCCCTCTTGTAGGACTCTTTATCCTCTATAGATCTCTAAAGAA
>Ga0179593_1344644_pt1 | contig 11735 bp, 9 predicted proteins | sample CZODoug2_1_08_16_FD_185931 | JGI IMG/M metagenome (GOLD analysis project Ga0179593, IMG submission 185931) | Vadose zone soil fungal communities from Angelo Coast Range Reserve, California, USA - CZODoug2_1_08_16fungal (PacBio error correction) | ecosystem: Environmental > Terrestrial > Soil >... | reverse complement strand
TTTTTTTTTGTTTTTGTCTGTTTTTTTCTTGTTTGCTACCTCACCTTGTTCTTTTCTCGCTCTTGTCTAAACTGAATGTGGATGTGTATTCTTCACGGGAGCCCGGTACTCACCCCACTCCCCGATTGGCTTTGTCTAAAGGGTTGGAGGGGTTACCTCCCCCCCATTTTTTTTTCCCACACCCTTTGGAGCATCTCCAACGCGGTTTAGTTGTTCCACTTTGTTTTTCCCCCCCCTTTTACCACTGGTATTATTTATTTTTTTTCTCAATTCTACTTTGACGACCTGTTTGAAATTTCAGGGCTAAGTTTACATTTCGGCCCCCCCTTTAGCGTTTCGTCACTGGACCTGCTTTTACGTTCTACACTTTCAGAGTGCAGGGCCTCTTTGTTCTTTGCCACTTTGTTTCCCCAAACAACGTTTTACAATTTCTCCCCCACCTATTCCGCTCAGGGGGGAACCGATTACAAGTTTCCCCCCCACCCCTTTTGTTCACCCACCTTCTTCTCAGATGACAGCAGGCTAATGCGTGTTTTTTTTTTGTGCTATTGAAAGTCTAAACTGACTCCAAAACCCTCCGTTCCCCCACCAGGCATTTGTTTGCGGGGACATGAGTTTCCCCCTCTGCCATCCCCCTTAAAGAAAATGGTTTTTGTCGTTATACAGGCCGTTTGTCCTCTTCTGGACCCGGGTTTTTCGCGCCAGCAGACTCCATTGGGTGAAGGTTTGTTTCCTCGCATCTTTAGCCGTTTTTTTGTCTGCCCTCCTCCACAGTCACCCCCTATTGTGTTCGATCCAAGTGGAATTTTCGTTCCATATCTCCCCCTTTGTACGCTAGTTCCATTCGACCTCGTCTTTTTTTTTTTTTGTTTGTGTCGTTTTTATTGCGAGTCCGTTTATTGTCACCTTTTTAGGGTTTTTTGCGCCCAACCAGGGCCGAAGGACCATGGTGAACGCAGACGCCCCCCCATTTATTTTTAGTTGTGGATAAATTTGCGTTGGAACATTTCCCTCCCCCCAATTTCCCCTGTGTGCAGTTTGTCTGGCGGGTCTTTTTTTTTCCTGAGTAATGGAAACTCCTATTTCTTTCTCGTTTTCGCTTTTTTGTTGCCTCAGCTTCTTCCCCCTTCCTATAATCTTCCTTTTTCGCATCGAAAGCCGCGGCTCCCAGTGGAAAGCACCCGTAATGGCCGGCCTTGGGAAATGTTTGTGTTACCCCACACTTTCGGGACGGGCTTTTGTTTCCGGTTTGTCCCCTGACTGCGGCAGATTTTTTGCGCGCACCCCCCCATGTCACAGGGCCTCACTTCTTGCATGGATCCTTGAGTGGGCCTATATTTTCTAACCCCCTTTTTTGATGTTTTTTTTCAATCCTCCGACCTTGCGTTTTACTGGCATGTACTTTTCCCACACCCCTTTGACCCCCCAAAAGTTGGAAAACTGCCATTATCTTCGGGTCCCTAATAGGGGGCAGAAGTGGGTCATCTATGCCCCCTGTCCCACAGTTTCCTTTTTCCCCCACAAAAAAGTGTTTTGTGCCTTTTGTGCCTTTATTTCTTAACCGGGTTTTGCCACCTCCCCCACCCCCCAGTACGAGAGTAGCTCACCTTCTAATGCGCACCCTTTTCCCCCAGTTCTTCCCGTACAAGTGATGATTTTACAGATCTTTATGGGTCAACGGCACCCCAATGTGTTTCGTCAAGCGAGAACTTTTTTCGCATTTGGCGAACTGGACCCGCTTCCCCATTGTGGTTTTTGAGTCCAGCGGAGGGTGTTGATGGCTCGACCGGGAACCCCCGTCCTTTTTTTTCCAAACAAGAAACACCATCTTTTCCCCAATGTTTAATCACCTGTTTTCCAATGCTGGTATTTAGTGCCAAGTTGAACTTTTCGCCACCTGACCCGATGGCTTTGGAAATCTTCCCTCCCCCCTTTCCCGTGGGTTCCGGCGTCCTCTACGGAACGAAAGCAGGGGTACCAACCCCCGAAACAACCCTTTTTCCCCTTTTCCTACTGACTGAGTTTTTCACGCATTTTTTTTGCCCCAACACGACCCCCAGCACTTTTCCCGGTTTGGGTCCCCCCCCCCCCAGACCACACTTACTGACCACCCGCCCCTGGTGGTCATTTTTTTTTTTTTCTTGGCTCGGGCAGCGCTTTCGTCTCTCGTTATTGAGTTTTGGTTTTTTGTTCCCCCATCTTTTGCACTATGGTGGCTGGAAATGCCTGGGTTGCCAAGAAATTCAGCCCCCTTGGCCTTTCAGGAATTTGCAGACGTTAGCTCTTCCTCATTGCTGACCTGCGCCCTCGTAAACGCCGACGTTTTCAAAGTCGCTTCCCTTTCCCGCGCATTTTTATCTGGTAACTTTTGGAACTGAATTGTCACATGGAAGTGGGGTAGGTAATCACGTCCCCCTCGCGGCGCCATCTACGGTGAGGGAAATTTGGCCCTCTTACTTCGGTCAAGGTCCAGGTCGGAGTTTTTTTTTAAGACATCCGCGCCCAGTCCCGTGTGTTTTTTTTTCCAAACGCCAATTGAAGGCCAATTTTTTGACATCATAAGGCCCCCCCCACCACGGAACAAGCGAGGCACCCTTGGGGTGGTTAGAGATTGGTCATTCCCCAACTGGTGTGTGTTTTTTGTTTTTTTTCTCCCCAGAATTGACACCCGAGCGTGAGGCCAACCCCCTTTCCCATTTCCTTACGGGCGGCGGACCCCGAGACAGCCCCCTTCTATTGTTTTCCGGACCGATGTTCAAAGAGAACACCATTCTTTCTCGGGGAAACATCCGGCAATGTTGAAACACCGGTCCTCCTTCTTTTTTTCCCACCTTTTCGAAGCGCGGTCCACCCCTTTGTTTTTATGTTTTCCAGCCCTTCGATCTCTTGTTACCAAGTTTTTAGGAAGAACAAATCCAACCCCCCCCACGGTTATTCGCACACATTGCAGTCGATTGAATGGCCGTGCGGCTTGGTTTTGCGTTCCTGTCCCCTTTGGCACGGCCAAATGGAAGTTTTTGCAAGGTGTTGCCTCGACCGTTGAGAGATGCCATCTCCCCAATGTTCTGTCTTGTTTTTCTTTGCACAGGATGGGGCTGGACCTTCTTCATCCCAGATTTACCCTTCTGCCATGTTCTTTTTAGTTCCGTATCTTTCCCTTTTTGAAGTGTCCCCCACCGCACAGTTCCCATCCCCCCCAGGGTCCCGTGTGGTTGGTCTAGTCCTTCAGCAAATGACCCGTTTTTAATTAAAAATTTGCGGTCTGCACCATAGGCTGGCACCCTCTTGGCCTGCTTTTTTCCCCCTAAAAGAAAAAACCCCACCCGCCTCATTCTTCCGTGCTCCTTCCACGGACAACCGATGGAGTTCCGTGGGTCATGCATGACGTTTTGCCCCAACCTTTTTCCCACAATCATCAAGTTGGAAAGCCCCCCTTCTTTCCAACAGACCCCTCCAGGATTCTTCATATTTATTCTTCCCTGCCCCGCCATCCCCGGAGCCGCCCCTGACCCTTTCCCAATTTCCAGGCACTAGGGACCCTCGTCCAAGCCCCTATCGCAACACGAAACCAGGGATTTTTCTTCCTGTTGCTTCGTTCGGATCCCAACTGTTCAAGGGCATCGACTGTCTTGCATTGGCCCTCGCATTGACTTTTTCCCCTTGAAGCAGTTCCCCCCCCCCCGTCCGCCCGGTGAAAACGTGAACACTTTTTATTTATGTCATCTGGGGCCAACGAGTTTCATGTCGACAATTCTCGAGTTCTGTGTGCGGCACCTCTCAAGTTTCTTGCAACGGAAGGTCGGTGTCCCCCTGAGTGAGCTGTTTAGCCAAGGGGGTATACCGTCCCGATTTTCTGATATACAAAATGGCGATCCCCGCAGCACCCTCGTTTCTTTCGGGCCCCCTTTCCCATGGTTGTTGGTACCCAACCGTCCGGGCTCACCTAAGGTCTTTCTTTTTTAACACGGAAATCCAAAGTGTCACTCAAACAAGGGGAACACTCTTGCTTTTTCCTTGCTACCCGGCGTGACCCTCTGTTCCTTCAGTCTTTCCCCCCGCTTAGACTTCACTTTTTGGCGGTTCACCAGCGCATCACCGTGTGCATTGTCCCCTATGGATTTTGCCTCGCCGTTCGAACACTGTTCGCAGTGCCTACGTTTTCCGGTTCAGGGGACACCGCGGCCCTTTTTTCTTCCCTCTTTGTTGGAAATACAAATGCGTTGGACCACCCATGAAACGGGATGTTTTCCCCTTGCGAATACTACTTGCAAAAGCCTTCTCGCTTTTCCCTTTTTATGCTTTTTTTCAATGGCGCGATGTACAGTTCTCCCCCAAACTGCTTTCATATAAGCGTGAAAACTGCCCCCCCCTACTATCTACTTACCCTTAAGACAGTGAAGATTTCCAGTTCGGTTTCCTTTCTCCCCAATTACAAAACATGATCTTTCTTCTCCAAAAATCCGTCCTTTTTCTTCTGAAAAATGTGGTGGGCATGCTTTCCGAGCGGATTATTGGTTGACCCCAAAAAAAATTGGAACTCTCCTTTCCTATGGGTACACCTATAGATTCTTTTCCTTGGGTGCCCCCAAGAGTCGTCAGTGCACCCCCAACTTCCCCTCCGAATTCTGCCTAAAGACCCCACGAACCAACCACAAAGGTAACAACGACGACTAATATGCCCCCCCCCTTTGTGAGCCGCGGGTTTCCCCCCCCTGAAAAGGCGATTTTTCCCGCCCCCCGCTATGGCGTACAGCTTTCCCCCCCTTCTGACGTTACTCTTTATACTCTGTTCTTCCTCGATTCCTGATCCGCTCCTGTATCCAGCTTCCTGCCTCCTCTTGCGGGTCGAGCAAACTCCGATTTTCGCTGTCTTCGGCAGATTTGCCTCCCGTGCGTCAGCCCCTGAACGGCCGTGCCTTTTTCGCGTCTCCCCCAATTTGTCTTTTCACCTGTTGGACCGCGGCACTGCGATCCCGCTTTTTCTCCGCATTTGTCCCTCTCCCCCCCCACCCACCATTTTTTCCTTTTTCGCCGCTTCGTGACATTATTTCTTGTTTCCGTCTGGGAAACGACAACCATTTTCCCCCCTTCCCTTTGGCCTTCCTTAATGAATGCACTTTGTTCTGAACCTTAAGTAGGACGGAGAAAGCGAAAATCCACGCTATTGGTGTGGTTTCGTCTGGACTCCGACATTATGCTGGGCTACCGAACCCTGTCCCCCCCCAAACAAACCAAAGGAGTGACTATGGACTAATAGATTTTTTTGATGTACCCCCCCGTAGAAGGGGCTATACTCTGCCTCTTCCTTCCTATCCGTCAACAACCTTACCTCTTGTCTTCCCCTTCTTTTGCGGAAGTCGGCGTTCCTAGGCACATCCCCTCCCTTTCAACAGGGGGATCAAAGGTTCTTCCCCAAGCCAGAGATTGAGGAACTACATGCTTTTTCCCCCCCACATTATTGACTTCACAAGGGGTTTGAACGGGAGCGCCGTCGGTCTTTGCTGCTTATTTGCTGCCGCCTAGCCAAAAAACCTTTGCGCTTGTGTCAGGAGGCTGACTCGGCATCTTTTGAAATCCTTCGACCTGAAAGTGAATGTTTTTCGCTTCCCTCCTTTTTTTCTACCTTGGCCTTCCTGCAAACTGCGCGTCTCTCTCTTTCGCTCTTCTGGGAGGTAGAGCTCCCCCGGTTGCCCCCTCAATGGTTCAGTTTCTGGCCATCGTTCGTTTTCGCTTCTGTACCGAAGTGTTGCTCTCTCCACCTGATCGAAGTTAATTTGGGGGGGTGGTGGGGTGTCTGTACCCTTTCTCCTTAGTGGTGAATCTGAAGAGAGGAGTTCGGTATCATTGGATCGACCCTTTCCTGAGAGCCGCTTGGTTTTTTTCCCCTTCCTTGCCGCCCCCTCTTCGCTCTGACCTTGCGCCGTGCGTGTGGGGCAAACAATACCCCCCAGATCGAGGGGATTTGTAAGTTTTACTGTTGTTTAAACTGTGGATTCCAGTCTCTTTTTCACTCGATCATGATATCTAAAACACCAGCTCCCGTCTTCGACACCCAAACACCTTTTTTTTTCGGGTCTTTTCCGACCTTCATGTTTAGGACTAATTGCCCGAAGATGTGACCTCACTCCCGTACCCCCTCCTATTTTTTCGTCACCTGAATTTAATTTGTTCCCCCCTAATCTATCTCAGTACGGTCTTGGTAGTCCGCCGCTCCAACCGGCACGCCCCGAGGCCTTTTCTTCCAGAACCCCGGTGCGGTATTCGAGACGGCCTTTATTTATTCTAGGGTACTACCCATCCCCCCTTGCCCGCTGTAGCCCAGTTTCCTTCTTCCCCCGTCTCCCCGGAGTTTTGTCAAGCTTTCTTCTTTGAACTTTGCAAGTATGATAAAAACGTCTGTGTGTTGGAAGGTTCCTTTTCCTCCCCTTCCCCTACTCTGGTCGATGATTTCCCGACCGGCCACACTGCAAATTTTCCCATTTCTTTGGTGTTGGACCTTCTCCAAAAACCCCCGTAGATAAAAGACTAACTTCCTACATTGCTTTTTTGGACGATAAAATGACATTAAACACCTCAGTCTCAGATTTTTTTTTCTATCTTTTCCAAGACTTCGTGCATTTTTCTCTTTTAGGCCTGTTCTACCATTCCTGTCACCCTTCTGCTGAACACAAAACACCTGGGGTCCCCTCCAGTCTACCCATCCCCCCTCAGCGTTCGAGCAAATTGAAAAAATTATTTCCTGACCGTGTCCACCATGGGGTGAGGGGAAAATCGGCTATTTTCGTTTTTGATTACCTGATTGGGTGAAAGTTCCTCTCCTGGCCCTTTTTTGTGGTATGGTTCTGATGGTTTCCCCCATGGATTTCTACAATTCTATCATGTTAATCATAATCCGTCTAGATGGAAACCGTTTTTTTTTTTTTGAGTCTCGTGGGTGGGTAGCTTTCGTTTAATCGTCCCCTCCACCCCACTCCTGCACCCCCTAACACCAGGTTTTCCGAGGTGATTTTCACAACGAGACAACAGTTGTAGTCTCTCCCTCCCCCCGGAGTTCTTTTTAAGATTCACGCCACTTGATTTCCCCGTTTTTTTCTTTTCTTCCTCCCCCTCTCTAGGACAATTGCTTTTCGCGGGAACCCTGGCACCTTCTTTTTCCCACCCCCCCCCCATGGACCCCCAATTTCTAAGTTTGACCTTGACTCCCCACTTCGTGATCTAGCAGGGATTGATTGAATTTCTTCCCACGGCCTTCCTTCTCCTGGCCTTGGTTACAGAGCTTTTTTTTCTATTTCCACTCCTCATTGGCATACCTCCCTCCTGCCAACGCGACGATGGAGGTCCCAATAGAACCCAATCTTTTTCTGACGTGGGTTCAAAAAGAATATTGATCCCCCAAAATACTTCCTTTACCCCCCCCCGTGAATATGTCAAACCTGAACATCTGATTCCCTTGTGACCCCTCTTTACCTATATATATAGACATAGCCTCGTCTACTTTTATTTCAAGTGGCTTGCCCGTCTGTTTTCTTCTCCTACCTTTCAGATCATTCTAGGTGCCTGTTTTATTTCGTTTTTCAAACCGAGGAGCGAGCCTTCCTTTTTACTCTGTCCTCGTTAGTAAAAAGGATCGCCCCCCATACAACCCCAGTCCCCCTGCCAGTTTGAGTGCCCTTTATGGTCTTTTTTCTTGGTTTTTTTTTTCATTCTATTTCGGAGACGACAGGCACCCGCCTCCCAGCGGCATTTTTTCCCCCTCCTCCGTCCATCGCATGGTCTTGGCACTCGGCTGAAATTTCGGTCTGGCCTGGCGATATTCCCCTCTTCATTCACTCTGCAGTTGCAGGTGATTAAGCGTCTGGCGCGTTAATTCTGGTATCCTCCCCCGCCCTTTTTTTTAGCCCTCCCTCTTTCAGTGAGGATCCGCACGAAAGCCCAACAACCCCTTCTTGCCACCCCTTGCAGGAACTCAGTTGTACAAGAATGTATGCCCTCCTCCCTCTTCCTTCCCCGAATCGAAGTTTCTATATAGAAATCACTTTCTTCCACAAAGGTAGATAGGTCAGTTTTTTTCTTAGTTCGTGTAAGCCTACACTGCCCATTGCCTTGAATGGGAATGGCGCCAGTTCTTTATTTTTTTCCTTTTTTTCCCCCTAGTCGACGTCTATCCCATTTCTACGCGTGAGTGTCCCCCCCTTCCCCCGAACTTATGCTTCCTCCAATCCCCGTTTAGATGAAAAGGGCTTTATCCTCATGGCTCGGTCCTCACTTCTTTTTTGTTTTTTAGACCTTTGGTTTGTCTTTATTTCCCTCCACTCTTTCGAACCTTCAGTTCCCACCTCTATGTTGTTTGAAGTTGGATCCTTTTCCCTTGGCTATCAAGGTCGAGTCCATTCCATTCAGATCCTTTCCTACCCCGCTGGTGGTTTGGATTTCGGGAGACTGCTTGATATTTTTTTTTTACAAGCAAATAACTTGGTATTATTTCCCATTCTTTTTCTCTTTGATGCTCCTGTAGAGAAATTTTCATCCTGGCCTTTTAATTTAGTGGACACTTCTGGTTTTGTGCCTCAGCAGACCTAATATTCTCTCTTCCCCCTCCCCCCCACCATTTTTTTTTTCGACTCGCTGAAAGATTTGATCGAGTAAGACGTTTCCGGCTCCCCCACTTTTGCCTGCCACTTGCGTCAGGAGTTCCTCTGTTCTCCCTTCATGTTTTGTCTCTGGATAAATAGGTCCCCCTTAGTGCTTTACGAATCTCTGATTTCGTCCTTTCTTTCCGTCCAAGGTATAGTCTAAATAGTGTACTTGGTGACTGGCACCTCGTTTTACGACTTTCGCCTTAGTTCTAGTGCACAGATCTTGCCACTACGAGTTTCGGATCATCTTATTCTCTTTTTCTTCAGCACTTAGTAGAGAGATTCTTTTTGTCCAGGCTCCCATTCCCTTCACATGTCCTAGGTGGATAATGGACTTTTGCCAAGATTCCCGCAATGTTTTAATATTATATGAAAGCTGCGCACTGTCCGGTCTTTTCATCTGTTCCCACAAGGGCCTTTGATGAAAGACCCAGGCTTTCCTTCACTCCAGTCACTTCCTACCCATCCCAACAAAAGGGCCTTTTTTCTATCCTCGTTCCCTTATTCCTGTTATTTCCTTCCTCCAGATTATTCCGACATGCTTTCAAGGAGAAAGAGTTTCCACCCTTCTGGATGACCAACTTCTCTGCATCTATTTTTCTGAGATAGGTCCCGAGACTATAAGTTTCCTCGGCTTTCCCCCCCCGCCTATTTATTCAGCCTTCCCTCTTTCCCACTCCGCTTCTCTTTTGCCCCATTGATCAGGCTACAATGATTCTCCCTTCTTCCTTTTTTTCCCCCGGGTTACAAATTGGTTGAACGCGGCTTCGGTTAACGTGGTTTTTTGTCTCCCTTTAAACGAGGGCGCGAGAACGACCTGAGTTTTCTTCCCATTTCTGGGGAGGGCCTGAGGCAGAAATGGCGTTCCCCCCGTTTCGCTTTCTTTGCCCCCCTTTTGCCGTTGGCACGTCGACCCTCTATCTTTCAGAAAATGCTCGCCCCGATATTTCATTCTTTTTTTCGACTGTCGTTGACCCTCCATTTGCTTTCTTTGACCCTTCCCCAATTTCCCTTTCTTCTTTTGTCTGTTCTGTTTTCTTAAACTATCCTAAGGTAGTACTCCCCCCTGGATTTCTTTGACCCTCTTCTTTGCTGTCTGGATGCCCCCTTGACCGAGTTGAGTTCCGGGTCTTCTTTTCCCCCTTGTTTCCCCTTTTAACTAGATTTAGGAAGATGCGCCTTCCTTCATATTTTTATTGTGAGTTTCCCCTTCGGTTTCCCCTTACAGTTTTGGTCTCCGTTTCTTTTCCCCCCTTCCGTCTTATAGAGATGAGGCCGTGTTCTTGTCAGTACTCGTTCCACGCGTTTTATTTTTTTTTTTGACACTGAGATCTTGCTTTCCTTGATGTATCTCCTCTTTTTTACATTGGTGGGATTGTGTTTTTTTTTCTCGTCCAAACGGCCCCCCCGTGGAAGACCTCCTTCTTTTTTTATTTTTTCCTCCTGTTGATTGGAGCTTATCTGTCGCTCAAACTCCTTGATGCTCGTAACTTGCTGCCGACGTCGACACCTTCCCCCCCTGGCCCCGGTCTGTTGGTCAAAGACCCATTCCTTTGGTAACTCCTCCCCCTTCGTTAACACATTGAAGTTCATTTTTGACCCCCCTTCTTCTCACCTTTGCCCCTTACCAGACCCCGTCCACAAGACATTCCACTGTCTTGCCGCCTTGAGATACCCCGTTGGATAGTTTTTCTTTGCGTTTACGATTTTAAATGGGGGGTCCCTCGACCATCTTCCTTTACCCCCCTTTTTTACCTAGAATCGGGAGGAAACCTTCGTGTAGTACGGGTCCATCCTCCCTATGGCGTGCAGTTGCTTTTTTTCCCCCCATACGATCACAGTTAGGAACTGCTTCTGCTTCCTCTTATTTGGTGTGTGTATAAAAGCTTCTTGCCTAGTCCGGGCCACGGTTGATTCGCAAAATGTTTTTGGCTTTTCCCCCCAACAGAGACTTTTTGTGCCCATGCTTTCCTTGCTGCTTGGCCCGGTTTTCTTTCTTTTTCCCCACTTGAATTTTGATTAGATTCACTGAAAACTGTAATTTCCCCCGTGATCTCCCGCACTCTGGTGGAAACTGTTCCTCCCGTTCCCCCCACTGCGTGCTGGATAAACTGATAGCAATTGATTGCCTTCCTGCGGACCGGGCCTTCCCCCCGCAATTTGTCCTGTTGGACCCCTCTTCGTGAGGTTGCTTTAAGCAATGCCGTCTTCTTGTCTTTGTGGTCAACGGTTCTTTTATTGGCCAGAGGAGATAGCGACTCTCTCCGGATTTTTTTTTTTTTTTTTGTCCTGTGATTTTGCCATGAATTCTCTTCCCCTCCCCCCCCCCCCCCCCCCCCCCCCCCCCCCCCCCCCCCCCCCCCCCCCCCCCCCCCCCCCCCCCCCCCCCCCCCCCCCCCCCCCCCCCCCCCCCGCGTGTCCCCCCCCCACGTTGTGTGCGCGGTCTCCCACACCCCACCCAAAAACTATTTCAGCCCCCCACTAACGCCTCGGCTGTCAAGCAGTTGTTGCCATACTCTCCAGGTTCGTCCGTCTTTCTTTTCCCCTCTTTTTTTTTCAACGTTTTCTTTTGGTGTGTTTGACCCCCCCCCACCTTGGAACCTTTCCTTCTGTTTTTTGTAACCCTAAAATTGTTTTAGTTCACCCTTGCTTTTCCTTCCCAGTCCTTCCCGTCGGGACCCCCGAAGGTGAACCCCACCAGCATGGGAGATGCGGTTTCCCTAGCCGACAATTTCAGCGGGCTGTCATGTCCGTATACTAGGGGGTCCAAAAGGGACCACCTAACGCAGTGAGTACGAAAGGTTAAACCATGATAAGTGGATTTCTACGTTCTATTGCTTTTGTCGGACTTCACGGTCACATTCCCCTTTCCCCCAGGGCAAGTTTCACGTACCCTGAATCTCTAGTCACCCCTGGTCTCCACATTTTTTTCCTTCCCAACTAGGGTCAAAGTGGTTCTGTACTTTTGCCGCGTCTTATTTTAAACGTTCAGCCTAGACAACTTTTGGCTTTCTTTCACTCCCTTTTTGTCTCTTGTGTGTTTTCCCCTTGAAAATGCCCGCGGTTACCTATCAGTTTGGGCCTCTGCCCCTCGGTATC
>Ga0179593_1251950_pt1 | contig 11735 bp, 14 predicted proteins | sample CZODoug2_1_08_16_FD_185931 | JGI IMG/M metagenome (GOLD analysis project Ga0179593, IMG submission 185931) | Vadose zone soil fungal communities from Angelo Coast Range Reserve, California, USA - CZODoug2_1_08_16fungal (PacBio error correction) | ecosystem: Environmental > Terrestrial > Soil >... | reverse complement strand
CTGATGGCTATGAACTGGGCTCAGCACCTTCTTTTTCTCTTCTGCGTTGCTTTACCTTCCCCAGATTTCGGCGATTCACGATGTACGGTCTCTATTTTTCTTTTGAAGGGTCGGCTCTCCATGAGAGCAGTCGATGATCCCTCTCTCTTTTCACTTCTCTCGGTAGATCTGGCGCCCTTTGCTTCATCTCGTTTTTTTCATTGGAGACAAGTTGTTTTCTTGGCTCGTCCTCTCTGTTTCTCTCCTGCCGCTTCCGGGACAGTCGCAGCATCCCGCGCGGCTCACTCCTCCGCCCCTCTTCCTCTCTTTCTTTCTTGCCTCGGTCCTTTGCGGCCATTTGACTGCGACGCCTACGCTCTCTTTCTTTTCTTTCGCCCCCCCGGAGGAAGAGCGACGGCCCTTTTCTTCGTGATGGATACTTGAAATGGAGGCGACATCCTTTTTTTTTTTTGCGGCTCCGCAGGCGGCGTTCCGGGTCCTTGTTCCGCTTTTTGCCTTTTGTCGTAGATATCTGAAGTGGGCGGCGTGTGTCTGTTTCGTTGCTTTTCCCCCTTTTTCTTTGCCTGCAGTGTGCCAGAAGTGTGATCGACGCGGCGGTTCCCCGAGTTTCTTTCCCTTCGTTGCGCTTCTTCCTCTAGCTCACAGAAACTGCTTCACCTTCTTTTTTTTCCGTTTGGACTTTTCTTGATTAACCGCTGGCGACGCTGTCCGCTTCTGCTTCTCGTTCTCAAGTTTCGTGGATTTCCCCAATTCATCTGTCTCGTATCTTCCCCTTTTTTTTGGTGCACTGTCAGCGGAGAGCTGGATTTGGTGCTTCTCTTGTTCGCTCCTAGAGCGGTTTTAAGTCTTTTTTCTGCCCGATATTGCGCATCGTCTTCGTTCTGGCGTCGAGCTGCGCAAGTTTCTTCGTATTTCCCCTGAGGCGTCCTTTTGAATTCCCCCTTTCACCCCGTGCTAAGCGCGCTGGGTCAGCCGGATCGCATTGGTTTCCTTTTGGCCTTATGCCCGGACCCGCCCTTGACCTTTTTTTTTCTTGTCCATGAAGTTACCCTAATCCTTCTTAGCGTCTTTCTCCCAGTGCTTGTCTCGTTTCGAAGCGCGCCCCCTCTCTTTCTTTCCCGTTTCTGCCTTTTGAGCAGGTCCCCCCCTTTTCCCCTCCCTGGAGTACGATACGTTTTGGGTATTCTTTCCCCTCTTCCTTGTTAAAGCGTATTGGGACGAGGCTCCTTCTGTTTTTTGGTCAGCTCGTCTTTTTCCCGAACGCAAGTTAGAGACTGCACCTCAACCCTTTTTCGCTTCTCCGCAGTTCTGCCCGCTGCTGGCCCACAGCCACTTGCCCCCTCTTTGTCCCCTTCGGCGTTTGACTCGTCCAGCGGCATGACCGTTGCCTTCCCCTCTTTCTTTGTTTTTTCGTTATACGATACGGATCTGTTGGTCGGGCACCCCTTGAAGCCCCGCGCTCTCATTGCTTTTCCTCATTCAACCCCGGGCTGTTTCCGTGGTTGCGTTTTCTAGTCGAACCGGCCTCGACTAATCCTTCCCCCCTTTCTTTCTGTCGTCCCCTTCACAAACATTAATTTTTCTTTATTGCGTTTTCCGCTTTTTCGTATGCAGCCGACTGATTATTCAAAATCATTTTCTCTTCCCGAGACTTGAGCCGCCGATGTCGACAGCCCGCATCCATTTTCTGCCACCCGACGCGAGCTATTCATGGTCTCTGGCCGCCCAGGCGAAGGTCGGTTCTTTGATATTCCGCCTGCACGCCCGCTGACGGCCATCAGCGCTCGAGTCGGACCCTTCTCTACCCGGTGCTCTATGCCATTCTTCCTGCCTGCGTCCTCCTGATCTAAGTGATTTCCTCCCCCCTTCAGCCAAGCAGAGAGCTTAGGGCCGGTCTTCGATGTCCTCTCCTTTTTCCGCCCCTTTTACGTAAAACATCCAGAAAACGCCGTTGCCTGGGTCCGTTTCGTTTCCAACTTGCAGTCCGTCGGCCAAAAGGTTTCCATGATTTCTTCTCTTGTATCGCCTCTTGGATATTCGGCTGTAACTCTCTTCTCTTTTTTGATCCGTATCTGGTTTTTTTTATTCTTTGCTTTGGAAAAAATAACGACCCGTTCCTCTGTGACCTTTTCTTTCTTTTTCCCTAAGCCTGCCATCCTGTCACTTGCTGATTATTCCTGCTCCTTCTCCGTCAAGCTCTTTGTCCGCGGAAGATGAAGGCGTTTCTATCTTTTCTCACTCCATCATCTGCGGTTTCCCTTCACTCCCTCTAAATTGATGCTACTATCTTTTTTCCTTCTTTGTTTTTTTTCCGATGATTATCCTTTATGGCGTGCGCTGCCTCCCCTTCCCTCTTTTCGTTCTCTTCGCAGCAGAGCTCCGAGCCACCGACTCGACGCGCCTCTTTCATGTTTGCGTCTGGAAAGGTTCTTGTGATGCGGCTGAAGCCCGACATGCCCACGATTCTCTCCCTCTTGTTTCCGGAAAAAATCCTCAGTACCACCCTCCAGATTAGCTATCAAATCTTTTTCTTTCAGGTCCTCTCTACAGTCATTTTCGTTGATCGATCATCCCCTTTTGACTGTTGGCAGAGACCTGCCTGCGTCGTGTCCCTTTTCCGTTCCTAAATGATGTCTTCCTTTACCTCGTCTTACGGCTTTCGGCGATAGGTTTCAAATGGCCGATTTTTTCTCAGCTCGCTGAATTCGTTCTGGTCCTAATCTCCTTTCTATTCCGAGGTTTGCAGCTTCACGTATTGCATCGAGCAATTTTTTATGGCTGCCCGCCTTTTTTCCCTTCGTTCTTTGGCCGCGGCATAGCTCACGCATTCCCCCTCCCCCTTTTTCGACTCGGCCATCCCGATCTATCTTTCCTTTTTGTGTGAGACGTCGTCGGCGACTGTCTCACGAGGTAGGCGACTCTCGATTCGCCTTTCTCGTGATTTAGGTAGCTCCTGTCGCCGGCATTCTCCTCCGCATAAGAAAACGATTCGATGTTTGTTTTTTCTTGAACTTGCAGTTTTATTTTGCGTCGGGTTCGCTATTTGGCCCTTTCTACCACGGACACAACCCCGTGAGTCTTCTCCCTTTCTCCTTCCGCTCTTCTTCCCGACACCCTTTTCGTACTCATTATCGGTATAAGAGAAAGAATTGAATACCTTGCTTTTGATCATTCCGCTCTAATTCAGGCAGATAGGCCCTTTTCCCTTCTCGTAAGTGGACCTTCCGTGAGTTTTCTCCCATCCTTGTTTCGATGTCTCCGATCGAGAGATGTTAGGCACTCGGTTCTTTTGCTGGATGGTGCGGTATTATTATGATCCTCTATAGTCCGCCCACGATTTGCGCGCGGAGACAACTTTTTTTTCCTTTCTTTGTTGTCGGCCGACATGACACAATCAGCTTTCTTATGCTCAGGGGACTTCGACTTGTCCCTGCTCCTCGAAGTTGCTCCCGAGGTTCATCCGGGAGAGCTTCTAAGAGACCGCCTGCCTCCAGCCTTCACGTCGCAAATCTCTTTTTTTCCTTTTCCCCTTTTTCCTCTCCCCATTTCCCTTCGCGGTTCGGCGCTCTTCTCTGTCCTACTGCCCAATCTGATCACCGGCTTGCCAAGCGCGCTTCCCCGGCATTTCAATGTTCAGTCTGACTCCTCCTCCTTCTCCGAGACTTTTCCTCAGGAACGTTTGCGCGCTCGATTCTCCCCCCCCCCCTGTCGTCCTTCGACGATGCTTGGATCATAGGCCTTCCCTGCCTGACTCAGGCCATCTTTTTTTCCCCCTTTCCCGATTTCCGTTTTCTCCCGCACCTTTCCGCTCGCCTCTGCTTTTCGTCGTACGCGAACGAGGTGCTCGCTTTCCATTTTCATGTCCTACACGAAATGGTTCACGGCCCCTCTCCCCTTTACCTTGAGAATATTCGAATCGCGTTTCCTCCCCGCCGTAGCCTTCACCCCCAACTGCTAACTTTTTTGCGGCGCAGTTTCTTGATCTCTTCCCGTTGCGCAAGAAGTGAACTCCTATCGCGGCCCCATACTCTTTCTGTCTTCCTCTCCAAGGATGCCATGCCTTCAGGCCTTGTTCCCGGATTTTCCACGTTCATACAGGCCTCCCATCGTCGGATATGATCGACATCTCCATGATTCTTCTTTTTTTGAATCACTTAACGCAGCCGCGTGATCGATGCTTCCATCCACCCTTATTTCTCCTCGTCGGATTATCCGTCGCGGCCCTCCTTTCGCCGTTTTTTTTCCTCTTTTTTCGCCCTTTCGTTGGCTTTGAGCCCTAGCGGGCCTTGCCGTCCCTGGCGCCGTAGTCTTTCCTTGGTCCTCGTAGCTTGGCGGATGAGGCTCCGTGACTCTTCTTCCTCTCTGGACTAGGAAGGACGTTTCAGGCGTCGAGGTCGTTTTACCTTTTTTCGCCCGAGATAAAAAGTCACGTTGCGGACGATGCGGACAGTGGCGACGGAATCTCCTCCTTGTTTTTCTGTCTTTGTATTTCTCTCCTTCCTCACGTGATAAGATCACTATACATGTGAATGTCGCCGTTTGTACTCTTCGCCCCTCTGGCGGCCATATTTATTATAACGAAGGTTCCGCGCCTTCCTCTTCCCTAATCCTATTGTTTTTTGTTTGAGTAGTCTCTCTCTATTCTTCCCTTTCTTCAGGACTCAATGCTTTCCCCTCTGAGTGATGGTCTTTCGCCGACTCTCTTTTTCTCTTGATTCCTTGGGAAGCCGGGTAGTGAGATAAAGCGAGCATTTGTGAATAACTATCGATTCTTCCTTTCCTTTTTTGCCATTTTCTCCCATTTCTGTCCATCTGCCCTTCTGTTTTCCCTGCGAAAAGTGCCCTTCTTTTCCCTTTTCCCCGCCTGCCGACAGTGGAGAGGACGCATAGGCGCGGCTCACCTACTAAGACAAGGATCTTTAGGGCACTTTTTTTTTTTGCTTCTTTCTTCGAATCTCTTCTAGGGCGGCTTCCCCCTCTCTCACCGGTTCATCTCAGAGGAAACTGGATGCGGTCCGAGTCTTTTATCTTCATCACTGGTTTTTTCTCATGGTTTCTTGGTCTCAGAGGCCCGGAGTATACGCTGAGGCGTTTCCGTGTTCTCCTTTTTGGCCTGTTTTTTGGTTTTTCGTCTATACGACGCTGTGGCCGGGCTTTTTTCCCTTTTTCTTCGTGTGTGAATTAAGTCAAGGCGTTCTGCACGTGGCCGCCGTGATCTTTTGTCACCCTTCGCGCATCGGGAGTGCCCTTCGTTGCTCCGTCGATTCCTATCTACATTTTTTACCTTTTTTTTCCAATTTTCGGTTTTGTCCTGGCTTGGACTTTTGTGCTTCCCCCGTTTCTCCTTGTTTTCCCACGGTGACAGTCTGCGCTTCCCCTTTCCTCGGTTATCTATCTCTTCTCCTGAGCTTGACCTTTCGTTTCCAGCGGTCGCGACCGTCTTTCTTGGCTCCCGAGTGGTGCGTCTTCCCTGTCCCTTCTTATTCAGATTCATCGAAACTTCCTCCTCCTCCTCTTTCGGACTCCTTTCGTTGATTCGGAACCGTGCGAGCCGAGCTGCGTTTCAACCCTCTTTCCTGTCCAGCTTTTGTTCTCGTTTTCTTTCCCCTTCTGGGGCCTCTCTTGTACCTGGACACGGGTAAGCGGCGATGTGCGCCGTCTATGGTCGTATTTCCCCTTTTTTGTCTTCCGGAACCGACAGAGCCCTTGGCCATGTTTTCCCTCAGCACCGTCCATAGCTTTGCTTCATTCTTTCTGATGCCCCGCCGGACTGGTTTCTTTCTCCTTGTGCCCCTCCCTTCTTGCGCTCGCTTTCATTTTCGCCCGTCAGCCCCGGCCGTACGACGCTCTGCTTTTTTTGTTTCGGTTCCTTCCGCCCTCCGAACGTTCCCGCTGATTTGCGCGTTTTTTTTGCGGTTCTTTCCTTTTTTTACTAGCGCGGATTAATACCGACCGAAGTCCATTGCCTCAAAAAAGTGATAACTTCTCTTTACCTTTCGACCGAGCGTCCTTTTCCTGCTGGCCCCCCCTGCCACGCCAGCAGGCAACAGTCGCGGAATGCATTTTTTGATTAAAGTCGCATTCCCTATTATCTTTCTGTCGAGGTTTCCACGAATTGAGATCGCCTGTGGGTCCTCCTCCCGTAATTCGACGCGTACACTGGGTCCCTAGCCTTCACTTTTTATTGTTTCTTTGGAGTCGGATGTCCATTCTCCCTCCCTTCCTCTCGAAGGATTTAATCTGCTGTTGACCCCTTCCCTTTCTGAATCGGGGGGAGGAGTGGGAGGACGCGCACTTTCCGGCTGACCTCTCTCCCTCCTCCCTTTTTGCGATCGAGATGGGACGCCTCCCTGTCTCCATCTTTTTCCGACGCTCTAAGAACCCGTTTTTCCTGAGCGAGTCGATTCTTTTTACTCCTTTAGAATGTTTGCGTCTACGGATCTTCTGACTGCCCAGCGATGAGGCATCCTCGTGAGTCTGACATTGCGTAGCCGGTGCTATCTTTCCCCTTCCGCCGTGAGAATATGAATCTTAGTTCCTCTCCCTTTCCCGCCCTTCCGCTCTTGTTGCTGATACTTTGGCCATTTGATCGTAGAAGCCAGCCCTTCCGACGCATTTGTAATGTAACACTTCACTATCTTCGGAAGTCAACGTTGTTCTTCCTCCGTTCGGTGCCCGGAACCACAGGTCTAACTTTTTCTTTTTTTTGCATCTCTTTTTTTTTGTTTACTTCCTGGGAAGTTTGGGGGGGTTTGGGGGCCCCTATCTTCCTCGGCTGGTGAAAATGGCGGGATACCTTCTATAGATTGGTACTTTTTACGTTCCTGGGGCTGGACCCCGAAATCGTTAGCAGGCAGATGGGTTCCTTATCGCTCATCCGAATCACTCCACCCTTCGTCCGCCAATGAGTAGGCGCGTAACTCCAAATCCCCGTTTTTCGTCCCCTTCAGGGGCCCATATCGCGCGCCACTGAATTTCCTGCTTCTTCATCCTCACTCCCCACTGATGAATATATATATAGTTTCAGCTAATCCCGGTGTTGTTGTGAGTTATAGAGCTTCTCTTCCCCCTTTTTCTTATGCCCGCCAGATATGACATTCTTCAGATTTTTCAGCCTTATAGGGAATACGCCACCTTTTTCCGCCGGCTCTTGAGCCCGCTTTTTGGAAGGTATTCGGATGCGGCTCCTGACCTACCGCCCCCCCCCCTCCGTCACAGAGTAGGTGCATTTTTTCCCCCTCCTCTTCCCCCCCATATCCGTGATCAAATCCCGCATTCCTTCGTTTCAGATCCCCCTCTGATGGGCCTCTCTCGCCCTCCTTGGAAAAGCCCTTTCGTTTGATTTGTTTTTCGTTTCCTTCTACGTTCATAAAGGCTTTTTTTCCGAGGGTTACCCCAAAGGAGTTCGTCTTGAAGGGCTTGCTGGCGATAGCTATTGCCTCTTTCTTTTCCATGATAGATTAAGTGGTCAAGGTTTTTCTCTCCTCTCTTCCAGAGGCGCGCGTGCCCTAATTTCTCGATCCCCGTCTTCACTCCCCTGGTCCGACTCGGAGGGGCGTTCCCCCCCCCCCCCCCCCCTTTTTTGCAGGCGGCCATATCAGTCAAGAAGACATCGTCCTCCTGACCTCCATCCGCTGACTCTTCAGGTCGGCTTTTCTTTCTTGTTTGGCCAGAGTTGTCTCATTCGCTCCTTCCATTTCCCACCTCTCGCTTTTTGATTGCGTAGATAGGTCTCGACGGAATGCTTCCTCAACTCATCGCCATCTTCTCTTTTTTTTCCTGTTTTTCTCCCAGAGATGGTGGATCCCTTTCGCGCCGCGCTCTTTTTTTCCGGACCGACTCTGAAAACGGAAAACAATCCCTTTTCTTATGGCCAACGCTTAGCGCGCGCTTCTTCGTTTTTCCCCCCCTGAGATCTCCGGCGGTTAAGGACGACCCGGAATCGTCTTTATACGAAGTGCTACTTCAGGCCGATGGTGGCTTTTCCGCTCCTTGTGCGGTGGCTTGTGGGTCGCTGTTCCTCCCTGATATGTTCTCCTATTTACTGTTTTCCTTTTTTTCGGAATGTACATGTCGGTATTAATAGAGATTAGTCCTTTCCTCTTGCTCGTCTGAGGCCAACCCTTCCCTTTTTTTCTGCTACCCGACACCTAATTCGTGGCCGTCTTTTTTCCCCTGTACTGATAAAATTAGAAGTTTCATCCTTCAGGTCGCGCTAGACTTGACCCTCCGTCTTTCTCCTCCATAAGAATGACCCACTCCTCCCTTAGTGACCATTGACCTCACCCCCTTTGAACATGTCGAGGTATGGCTCATGGGATACGAACATGGTTCATTCTAGTCAACCCTATATATCCGGTGACCCCATCGCCGTTTCGGGTCCCTTTACCAGTCTCATCTTTGACCCCCCGTCTAAGAGGCAAGGATATAATTGTAAGTGAGAGTCTATTTCAGCTTTAGCCATATTCGCATCTGACCTCTTTCTTTTTAACCGGCATGTAACTGAATCCAGGCGCTTGTCTTTCCTCTCCGATTCTCGCTCTTCATTTTTTCCCACCCCCCTCTGCCGCTATAGATGTCCAGTATTCAAGAGACTGACGTTTCCTCTCCTTGCCATTTCTTTTCATCCGACCCTCTTCCATCCCCCTTCGAACTCTAATGGAGAATCTTTAGCCCCCATCGTTTACCCTCTAAGACGCCCCGTCAGAAGTCCCACCCCCACCTATCTTTTTTCGGCTCCCTTCTTGTCGCTATATATAGGCCGTAAGAAGGGCATTCTCTCTCCCTCTTCCCGGACTCGTTTATCACGGCCAGGAAAATCCTGCCGCTTTCTGAACCCCAAGTTAAGCCCCTCCTCCCTTTCTGATATGCGCTCCAAGCGCACTAGGGCCAGGTATTTTCTTCCCTCCTCCGCGTCTGCGCCGGCACGGAGCACAAGACTCCTTTCAATCAGCTCTTCGGACCGTCGCGTTTTTCATTTCGCCGCGCCTCTGTTCCGCCTTTTTAGGAGTCGGGGCCGCCGCCCTCGCCGAGGCTCGCCTTCCTTCTCCGTCGAAGCTCGTGTCATGCCCTCCGTTCTTGGCGGAGGAGGGAGCCCTCTTTCTTGCGGCCGCCTTCCCTTTTTGGGTCTCGAGCTCAGGATCTGCGATCTTTTTTTGGTTGCCCCTTTTCGCCGCTCTTCCGACGTTTGTCCCCGATGTGGAGTCGTTCCCGTGACTCTCCCTAGCCTTTGGCCGAATACTGAGGAGTGATCATTGTCCCTGACTCGCAGTGCTCGCCTGTCCCCAGTTTTTTCCCCCTTCTTCTCTCACCTCGAAATCGTGACTCTGGCCTCTATCGGCCTATTGACCTCTTCGCTTCTGTTTTTTTTCTCCCTAGTTCAGCCGCCTCAGATATCTCTCTTTTCTCCTCTCCTTACTGTTTTCTTTCATATGCTTCTTCCCTGCGGGAGAAGAACTGATGCCGATTGTGCTTTCCCTTCCCCTCTCCGGCCTTTCCCGAGTCTAGGTGATCGAGATTTCTAGCGGTTTCCTTTCTCCCTTCGAGAAGTCTCTGATAAATCTCGAGTCGGAACCACATTCTTCCTGAGATTCCTTATTCCCCTTCTGCATAGTCCGTCCCTTTATGTTTCCCTTATCTCTGGCCAAATTGATCAATGAAGCTCCTTGGCTCGATCCTGCCGATTCAGCTTCCCTGTTCTCCGTCCGCGGCTCACCTCCTCAGACAAGGTAGTGGGCTTTTTGATTCTCGAGGCCAGTTCCCTGCGTAAGTCCCGGCGAGGGCGGATGCCCCTCACGTTTCACTTCGGCCCGTCTTTCCCATGCTTCTTCCTCAGACGTCCATCCTCCGCCACTGTATTGGCTACTCCTCTCTTCGCTTCCCTTTCTTGATTACGCGGTTGGAGTTAAGTGCTGAAAGACTTTTTGCCGCGTTTTCAGGATCCCTCCATCACTTGGGCGGTGTTTTGCTGAAATCGTTCGCATTCCTTCCTTGCGTCCTGCCCGTGGAGAAGTTATCCTACGTCGGCTGCCCATAGTTCTGTTAGTGTCTTTTCTCCTTCGATCGATATCCGAATTGCCACACTTCCGCTTTGGTGGGAGGGCTTTGAACTGGACCTCTTCTGACCGAGATGGCGAAAGATTCGCACTTTTACCGTGCCGCGCGTCCTTGCATTCTTGGCTGAAAATAATCTTCCTGAGCTTCCTTTTTCTCGGTGCTCGCTCGGAGGTAGACGGCAGAGGGTGCAGGTAGAGAAGTATCTTCCTAGAGTGAATCCCCGTCGGTCTGGCTCAGTTACTGATCGTATCTCGCTTTCCCCCCCCCCCCTATTCTAAAGGTCTCCTTCTTTCGCCCTCTCTGACTGCCTGACCATAGTAGTAGGCGGCTTGCCCTAATCGGCCTTCCCTTCCAACAGGTCGGCGCTTTTCAGCCCTGTCCCTCATCTTTCGATCCCTGAGGCATTTCTCAAACCTGACCTCTCCCCCTTGTCCAGTTTTTGGAGAATTTCAACTGACAAGCGCTTTGTCCGATTTTTTTTCTGTAAATCCGGCTGGTTGTCGATCTCGCTTATTGAGATAGTGGTCCAGCCTCCTTTGATCCGGCCTGCTCGATCCTTCTTACGACCGCGATGCTGGTGTAGGTACGTTCTCCCTCGCATCTCACCCGAGGATTTTTCCCTAGCGGCCCGGCGTTGCGCTTTTTGGTACTAGTGCTCCCCGGATAATACTACTCCTAGTTCGACCCGTGACGCACATCTTCTCTATTGACCTCTTTCCCTGCCCCCGATGATTCCCCCCAAGGAAACGCACGACTGAACCTCTTGGCGTACCTGCGGACGAGGGCCTTGAAGTATCACTTCGATCCAGCTTCATTTTCTCGTCGCTTCATTACCGATCTGCGATACTGCCTGGGTCGGTGGTCACCGACGCCCACGCGCGAGAACGCTTGCGCAGCCTCCCGTTCCTTTTCCGTGGGCTGAGTCTTGCGTTTCCCTTCGGCTGCGAATAAATATCACCCCACAAGCGCTGTTCGCCCGGACCCCCCATCGAATAGGGTCGTTTCCTTCCGCTATTTCCCGGCGACTGATACGTCCGAAATCATTTTTTGCCTGATCAGATGTTTTGGCGACGCGAGCTTTACTCTCCGGCCCTCACTGACCATAAGAACCTCCTTTCCTTCGTTTTCACTGCTTATGCAGCGCGGGCGTCTGTACGGATCTGCCGCTGCAAGCCTTTTCTGAAGACGACGTTTTCGAGTCGGCCAGGCGTAGACGGTTTCTCTTCCATTACTTAGCGGTCTCTCTGCTTGAAGGATTTTTAAGTTACTGGCATCCCTTCCTGCCTTTGCTTACCTCTTTCGTTCCGCCGCAAGCCTCTCCGACCCCTTGCCCTTCCACAATCTTGAGCAGTGCTGCTGGAACGTCGTGCGGCGTCGCCGCCTTCTGGGTCGCATGAAACAGGTTTCCAAATTATTTCATCTCGCCCTCGCTTCTGGCTCTGGGCATGAAATGGCGGATGTGATAACGTTATATCTGGGGGTCCCGGGATGGGTTCGGGATCACTCCCTAGTTAGCCCTTCTTTTTTCGTTGGCCTTCCCTACTTCCGCCCTTCAGTCCAGACTTCGGGCGCCCTGTTTCCGAAGGTCCCCTTTCCCTCAGGTTCTTTTTTTCGGCAGCTGCCGGCGGCCAATGTCTCCCACTTGAAAATCTTATGGCGGCGAATCAGCCCTCTCTCTG
>Ga0179593_1654565_pt1 | contig 11736 bp, 9 predicted proteins | sample CZODoug2_1_08_16_FD_185931 | JGI IMG/M metagenome (GOLD analysis project Ga0179593, IMG submission 185931) | Vadose zone soil fungal communities from Angelo Coast Range Reserve, California, USA - CZODoug2_1_08_16fungal (PacBio error correction) | ecosystem: Environmental > Terrestrial > Soil >... | reverse complement strand
TGTTTTAGGTGTGCTTCTTGGGCGTGCGCGGTCCCGCGGCCGGATGTTAGCGGACAAAACAGGTCGTCTTTCTTCCTTCGTGGCTGATGCGGAGTTTTCTTGTTGTGTCTCGAGTTTTGCACGACATCTTGGCCCCAGTTAGGCGCGCTGCGGTCCCCCTGAATTTCCGGGGCCGTCGGTTAAGGATGTGCCGGTTCAGTATAAGTGGTGCTTCCTGAGTGTTTTTCCGTGCTTCTCTGAAGCCCAATGAAGCACAAGCATCAACTACTTTCCCCACGTGACGCACGAAGACGTAGGTCTCTGTTAGTGGTCGTTTCCTGCTGGGCGATGGCAGAGCGTTGGAGATTCTCCTTCCTTTTTTTGTTTCCTATTTTCCGGCCATCCCCTGCCGGTCTGTGCGTTGGGTCACCTATGAGCGGTTCGGTGGGTGTTCGTCATGAAGGCCTCTCCCCGGGTTAGGCCGAGTGTGCCCGACCCCCCTCTAAGTCCCCACTCCAGGTGATCAGCATCGCCTGCCCTGCTGGTGCGTTACTCGCTCCCTTCCGTACCCAACCCTCCCGGTAGCGTATCTTTCCTTGGCAAACCGTTCATTCGTTTGAGCTTTTGGGCCGTGGCACCCGATGGTTTACCTCCCCGTTTCAACCCCCTTTTCCCTCCAGTGTAGAGCCGTCCACGACGTTTTTTGGCTATTTCGGGAAATCCCTATACCCAGGTTGATTTTTCCAACGGCGCGGACCCGTTTCTTATGACCATCGATCCCGACCCACATTCGAGCGGCATTTAGTGAGCTGGACGTACCGTTCGCATGCTCAGCCTCTCGGACCTTTCGCTGAGTAGGATTCTCTAAAATTGTTTTTGAGAAGACTCCTCCCCGACCCCCGGTCCACTTTTTCGTTTTAGTAAGCTGTTTTGCCTCTTCCCGGCAGCTGTTTTTTGAGAGGCATCCCTATGCGTTTTCTTATAGAGCGGGTTTAGCCCCCCGGCAACGTTTTTCCATTTTGGATGTTGCCGGTTTCGACCTTTCTAAACTTTTTTTTTGCGGGACCTCCTGGATTTGTAGGCTTTGATGAATTTTTCCCCCGAACTTTTTTTACATCGGACGACCTTTTTAAGGAGTCCCCTTGCAAATCCTCTGAATTCGTCATGCTTTACCGTGACCGCGTACGATAACTCCCTCCTTTGAGATGGTTGTGGTCCGGGTTTCTTGGTATTTCGCGGCTTTTCAGTTCCAAACTCCCTTTACCCAGAGTATTACAGATCCCTTCTTAAGCACAACCTTATCCTTCTTTGACCCACGGCTGAGCGCACGGAGGATGGCTATTTACTATTCTTTGGAAGTTATGTTCCCCTCCCTTTTCTTTTTTGAGCCGAGGCTAACAGTCTTGCACACGCAAGAACTTTTGTTCGCAAGTCCCTATTTTCCTCACGGCTTTTTCTTTCGTCGCTTCGTGCTTCTCCAATTCAGAAATCTCCCCGGAGACAATCCCCCCTTAGACTTACCTCCCCCCTCTTTACGCCGTTCACTATAGGCCCTTCCCGACTTCTTTTTACCCAATCTCGCCTGTCACTTGCCAGATTGGTTGGCTCTCAGAACCCACTTTCCTTTTCCTACCCGTCAGGTCAGATTCGGTTCTTTTCTTTCCGTGTGGGCCCTTTCCTGCTGCTCTTTCTCCTCTAGGCTTTTTTTCGACCTATCCCGAATTTTTCACACGCACAACTAATCCTCCAGCCGCAGACTCCCGAGATGTTTTTTTCTCCTTTCTCTTCCTGACCGCCCTTTCCTAAAATTTTTTGTTGAAATAGATACGCCCCAGACGCACGTCCTTTAAATAGAATGAATTTGTGGAGACTTTCTGACCCGTGTTTTTCACTAGGCCTAAGCTCCTTCGACCTTTCTTGCTTGTTGAAAGGGGCCGTGAACTTTTTTCCCCGTACAACTCCCCTTGCATTTTTCCTTGCCCTTGACAAAACTTCCCAGCAAGATTTGCACCCCCCAGTCCGTTGCACTTTTCCATTGGAACCCGCGGCCCGCTGCTGTACGGCGGCTTCCCATTTCTTTTTAGTGTTCATGTCCATCCCTGATTTTGAGAACAACGAGTACCCTTTTAAGCCTTTGCCTACCCCGATGTCCTCGGCTCGACGCTCGCAATTCAGGCGGACTACTCCTCCCCGACCCTTTTTCCTTCCCCTTTAGTTTTTTTTTAATACCAGAGTTCCCTTTCCCCCTACTTTTCCAGCGGGGACCTTTCTGACTGCTCCAGCCTTATTACTGGTTCTCATCTCTCCTCTAAAAAGATCTCCAGGCGTTCTCCCACACTCCGCACGCCTTGGGAAGTAACCTTTTGCCTCGACTTTCGTTTCTACTCTTACTCCTCTCCTGAAGGAGGTCAGTAGTGAAACCCCTTTTGGTCGTTGACCTCCGACTCGTTTCACGATTTTCGCTCGGCCCAGCCGGATGTCACTCCGTCGCCTGCGATTTTTTTCCAGGGAACAGTTCTAGTTATCTTGCCCAGGGTTCAAAGCCCCAGAGGCCTCCATCCATTTCCAGGTCAGCCCCCTCCTCTCATTGTCAGCCCTTTTTTCTCCCCCTGCTCCCCCCCCCTCTATCCTGCGGATTGCGTCGGATGCGTTAACGGGGAATTTTTTCCCATTTCCTGTGATTTTTTTAGCCTCTCCCCAGAGAATTACGCGCCCTCCACGTGACCTGGAAGAGCCGTTTTCTGAGACTTGCACCCCTTCTTTTTTCGTCCTCTCAGCACCTTCCTCCTTTAGCGGCCGCGACCGGTAATCAAGTGTCTGAGCCTTTTTGTCCTTAGATTTTGCTGCGGCCTTCTTTTTTAAACTACTCAGTAATTTGTGCTCCTTGCCACGCTGCCTGAACGAGCTTTTTCCTCTCCCCTGCCTTTTCAGCATTTTCCCTACAGATTGGATAGTGAAGAAAGAAGAGAGATAGATTTCTTTTACAACACGGCAGGCCTCCCCTCCCAATGGTTACCGTGGAGTTTCTAGGACCCGAGCTAGTGTGCTCCTGGTTTCGACTTTGTTTCCCTCGATGTCTGCCCCTCAAGAACGTTTCCCATCATCCCCGTTCGGCGAGATTTTTTAGGTATCCGGGATGTCTGTGCCTTTTTTCCCCTTAGATTACGAGCGAAGGTCGGTGATTTATCCTGGGCTTTTCTTCGACGGGTTGTCTCTTTTGCCCCTGTTTTTCCCTCTTTATTTCTCATATCGCGTCGAATCTATCTTTTAATTACGTTTTTTGAGACTTTGATTTGAGTACCTGCTCCTCTCCCTTCCGGTTTATTCTTTAAACGCACACGTCGCGTGCACGGTCCTTTCTGTTCGTGCGTCTCCCCGAACTGCATTGATTCCTCTTCCTTTGTATGGAAAGACATTCCCGGCAGTTCCCCTGTTTTTTTTACTCTTTATTGATCTCCTTCCCGGATCGAAGCTTTCTTTATTTTGTATGTGTCCTTCTCTGCTTCCCTCTTACCCTCCATTTACCTCCTTTTCAGAACGTGTCCCCCCCCCTTCCTGACCAACCCCGGTCCTTGTTTTACGCAGTGTACCTTTTGTTAGAGTTTCCCCTTTTCCTTTTCTTTCTTTTTGGTTTTTCCCCGGACCCTTTCCCGTTCATGACTTTCTTCGAACTACAGGGATCTTCCTTGAGATTTTTCTTCTTCTTTCATCTTTGTTTCCACACTCCTTCTCGAAATAATGTGTTTTTTCCCATCTCGCTTCTCTCTACGACCTACGAACTGCCTAGACTCTCCCTGAACGCGAGCACCTTAGACAAATCTTCTTTCCCCCTTCTTTTTTTCCTCCGCATTGGTTGTCTCGAAGCACCTTCTTTTTCTAAGCTTGTTTTGTTTTTCCCCTTTCTCCCTTTCCTGGCCTGGGCACCACCTCCCGCATCTTTGTGTCGTTTCCTTCGAGATCTCCGGTTCGAGGTTTTCCTCCGGAGGGGGATCCGATTTCTTTTTCCTTTACGTTTTTGTGGTCGCTGAAGCCCCGACCGACTTTTTCGCAAGGCGTGGTCCCACGGCAAGTTTACTGGTCTTTCCGGCCACTTCCTAGTGCTTTGCACGTGCCGGACCGGCTTTGGATATTAGCACTGAAGCGTTGCCGAGGCCCCTTCTTCTTCCCTTTCCCAGATTTTTTCGCGTCTTCTTAAAGGCTTTGTTTTTACTGTTGCCTTCACTCTCTCCGCTCGATTACAGCGTGATTCGGGGACGCATCTTCTTTTGTGATGCTTTTCTGGGCGCACCAGGAAGTATCTGTGTTCTTTTTTATTGGATGCTCGCTGATCTCCTAACCCCCTATCTTCTGATTCCTGCTCCTACCAATTTCTTTTCTTCGACTGGGCCGGCGATGTTCTTTTCTGGTGGTTTTCCTTTTGGTTCCTTTCCCTATATTCTACTTTTTCCGGAGTTCGAGCCTCTTGGTCTTCTGCGGCGTTTCTCCTCTGGTCCGTCTTCTGGTTCCTCTTTTCCGCCCCCTTTTCGGCGCCCGCCGGTTCCTCCCCAGCGGCTTTGCCTTTTCCCCCGTCTTAAGCGCCTCCCCCTTTTTCTTTCTGCCACCTCTCTCTTCATCCTGCTTTTTTTTTGGCTCGTTTGCCGCGTGATCTCCTTAGGGAGATGACCCTTTTTGTCCCAATCTAGCTTGCATTCTTTTACTTTTTAGCTCTACATCGTTTTTCTTTCTCTGGGCAACACGCAGTTTGTGTTGTCAATATTTTCTTTCTTTCGAGTGTCGCTGCTCCTTGTTTCTGGATTAGAGTTTTCCCCTCGATTTTGTGACGTTTTCGAGCTCCCCGCACTCCCGTCTCTTTATTACCCTTAGGAGATGTTCTTTCTTACTTAGCTTTTGACTTCTCCCAGGCTTTGTGCTTCAAGAAGAGATGGCCTTTTTGCCCACCTCCCGTATTCTTTATTGCTTACCCTTCACACTTCGTCTTTTTTGTTTCGGAGTAGGCCGAGGCCTTTCTCATTTCTAGACGAGGCCTGACATCCTCAGTTCTTCTTTCTCTTCCTTTTCCACCTCTCGGGCCTGGGGGGCCGGTATCGAACTGGGTGTCTCTCCTTGGTCCTTTTCTTTTCTTTAAGTTGATTATGGAATGTGTCTCCCTGCTCCTAAGGTCTGAAAGAACGTTTTCTATGAGGTTTGGGTGACCGTCACCGAACCCTTTCTGTTTAGTTTATCTGCTTTTCCTCTGCGCATACACACGGTCCTTCGCAGCATTGGCTCCTGAGTAGGCTTCCTTTGATTGAAGCTTTTTCCCCCCTAGGTCTTTGACCCCTTTTTCTTTGGCGTACCTGTTTCATTCCTGTTCTGGTTCCCTTTTTTTTGTGTCGCTGCTTTTTAACCCACTCGTTGATAGAAGGAACTGTAGCAGGCCGGGTTCGGCACTCTCCTCGGTCCCTCCTTCCCACTAAAGGTTGTTATGTTGATCTTTTCCCCCCTAGTGTTTCCTTTTCGTTGTTCTTCTTGGCTTTTTGCACTATTCTCTGTCACACTCCCCCCCCCTTGGTTTTCTTTTATTGCCCACAAATTACTTTTTTTTCCCTTCATGGTATGTCTGTCTGACGTGCGATCCCCTCTTTCCCCACCAGTCGGGGTCTCCAAACATCTTTCCTCCCACGGGAATCAACTCTTTCCTATTTTTGGAAGAGATCGCCGATCCATCTCGAATTCCAGCGAATGATACGTCCTCTCCCTCCGGTCCTCCATTTGCTTTCGACCCTTCTTTTCCCCCCCTCCTTTTTTTTTTTTACCGACCGACCTCCCAACGAATGGTCAGGAGGTTTATGTGGGGGCCCCTTTTATCTTTCCTTCATCGAGTTCTCCCCCCCCCGATGTCTTTCCTAGTACGGACGATCTGATTTCCCTTTGAAAGTCGGTCTTTAGAATTCGGGGTGAATCCCCGGGCACTTCTTTTTTCCCCGCATTGAGATTCTTCTCTTTTTCCTAGTTCAAAGGCCCCTCCTTCCCCCGTTCAAAAGCAGGACGTCTGGCCCCTTATGGCTTCTGTTGCACGGGACGCCCCCCCCCTTTCGTCTGCTTTACTCCTTTTTTTCTCCCGACAGCCGGAATTGCGTTTTCCCTTACGAAAATAAAGAACTCCTTTGTTAGGGGGCGCCCCCTTTCGTTACCCCCTTCGAGATCCTCCATCGGCGATTTCGATATGAGCCCGGTCTATCCCGATTGCGGCCCCCGGCTTTTTCGGAGTTTTTTTCATCGCCCACAACGAGGCCCCCCGTCTCGGGGGTTTCTCATGAGACTCCCCAAACCATCCCTCTTCAAGTGCTCAACTCATGGTTCCCCCCCCAAGTCTTTCTCACACAGTTTGAATGCCCTCTCCTGGCCTTTATTTTTCTGCCTACACGGACAGTTTCTCGCAGTATGGATAGAATCAGACATGGTTCTGCAAGTTTACCCCATCTTGTACCCCCTTTTCCTTTTTCTCTTATTGTCTTCTTTTTTCTACCTGCTTCACGCAGTAATTCCTGCTCTACGAACCCCTTTATCTCCCGTCAACCTCCCTTACGACTCTTTCCTTCCTATCGGGTTTAAGCCTGACTGCACCAAAGCTTATTTTTTCCCGACGAGAACCTTCCTCCCCCTTCTCTACCGGTAAGTACTTTTTAATCAGTAAGGTGGTCCGGTTGAATGGTGCTCCCTCTTCTTTCTCTCTTTTTCCCTAGTCACCGAACCCTCACTTTACCGATTACCCCCGTGTGTTTATATTTCTTCTGTTAGGTATTGATCTCCCCCCCTTCACCCCTGGGGTGGCCCAATTCCCCTTCTGAATTCTACTGTTTCTCTCTTCTCTCCTCCCCCGCAGCGAATGTCGCCAGCACTCGTGCTGGTGATACAAGCTTTTTATGTCCCCTGACCTACCTTCAGTGTCCTAATTTCGGTTTTTTTACAGTCTTGTGCACCTTGTTCCCCTCTTTCCTTCGGCGAACTCACGCGCAGACTGAGAGAAAAACACCTAGACAGCGTTTTTTTTTCTTAATCCAAAAGCGTTTTTTACCTTTCTTCTTTTGTGCCCCCCGCTTGTTCACGCTTTCTTTTTCTGTTTTCTAGTATGGTCGGGGTTGTCTGTAGCTGTCACTTCCCTCCTTTCCTTTTACCTTCCCCCCTCTCAGGGGCCGGGCCACACCCCGCTCTTTCATCAGACTCCCTCCCCCCATAGTAGAGTCTTGGGTAGCACGCCCCCTTTGGCCCGTGCTCCTTCATATTGCTCTGCACCACCCTTTTCTCCCTTCGTCCCCTTCCTCTCCTCACAGCCGCGGTTTCTGTCCTTCATACCCCGAGCGAGACCCCTTTTCCCTCAGCCAACACAGACTGACCCCCTCCTACCTTTTCTTCTTTTGCGCCCACCGATGTACTTCCTGCAGTCTTTTTCTCCTCCCCTCCTTTCCCTTCCTTCTTCTCTTCTCTCGTCCGATATACTTTCAGGCGCTTTATATTCGAAGACGAAGCGTTCTGGACGCAGCTTTTCTCGTCTTTTGATTCTGAGGCAGCCCAGTCCCCCTTTCTTCGAAGATCCCTCGTAAGTCGAGTGCCTCCACCGTATAGCGACGTTCTCGGTTTCTATCTTCCTTCCACCTCCCCCCCAGTGTTCGTGGCCCTTTCCCCGAAGTCTCTCTGGGAGTCTGATTATCCCCCTTGCTCTTTCGAACAGTGGTCTTTCCGCCCTTCTCTTCATGCGTGATAACACTCAGACTTTCCCTGCCTCAGCAATGGCCCTTCTGCCCCTCTTAGTTTCTTCCCGTTTTTATTTTGGTTCCCTCGCATTCTTGAGACCCATGTCCAGACATCTCTGGAAAGGCCCCCTCCTTTGATAACCGTCGACCACTTAGCTCCTCCTTACTCCACCCCTCCACACCCATCTTTTCAGGCGCGAGTTTTGTATTACCCTTTTTCCTCCTGTCCTTTCTCTATCTCAGCCGGCTTCGGGCCAGTCTCTGCGGAGTTTTTAACCCCTCCCTTCCGTGCTCCCGACTGCCTTGTGGCAGAACCCGTAGTTACCGCAGTTTCAGCGCCTCATTCCCTTAGTGCCGTTCCCTCAGTTGCGGTCACGCGGCTAAAAGCGTGGCCTCCCCTGATTCCCAGTCCTTTTTTTTTTCCCTCCTCCCTTGTTTGAGTGGAGGAGGGAGGATGTTTGCCTTTGGAGTCTATGTTCGTTGAGTTACCTTAACGCGATTTCCTCAATCAGGCCCCATCATCTTCTCTCCTGCCCGATGCAGCGAGTTTTTCCGCAATCGGAAGGGTGTTTCTGTACCTCTCTAAGAACTTTTAACGATTCTAGTCTTTGCCGCCCTTCTCTCTGGGCCCACCTCCTTTTCAGCTAGGATGTTTCCACATTGTGTTTTTCTCTTCCCTTCTTTTTTTTCCTTTTCTTGGAGCTCGTTTTCTTTTTATCGCCGTTAATTTCTGTTTGTATTAATTCCTTTACCTGAGAGATTTTACTGAATTTTTAAGTTCCCCCTCTTTCTTTCTCAATTTGTTCATCCCCTCCCCACCTTTGCCCAAGGGACTCTCGTCACCTGTACCTTTTTAGCCCCCACCTCCCTTTCCGCTAGTAATTACGGAGTATTTTTTCCTACCATTTATGGTTAGTCAGCCCTCTGACCTGAAACCTCCCCCCTTCTTTCGGAATGGCTCACCCTTTCCCTGCTTGATCGGCAGTGCGTGAGCTCTGGCTTATTCGTTGTCCATTATTTCCACGACCACTTCTTCTTTTTCCTCATCAGTCCCAGAGACGCTTTTTCCTACCTGGATTCTCCCATCCTATGCACGTATGGTCCTTTTCTTTCCCCTGTTTTCACCCTCCTAGAAAAGTTTGGCTTTTTTCCCCCGGTGAGTGGCTCGTGACCCTCCCTCTTATGTCCGGTTCCCCTCACTCTCTGCTTCAGGCGGATTGGAACTCCTTTGTGGATCTTCCCAGCTTCCAGGATTTTCCTTTTCTCAAGGAAGAATCTCCTCCCAGGCGCTCCGAAACGCCCTTTTTCTCGACCCTTCTTTGACGCTTTTGATTCTTATTCCTTCCCGTCCTCGATTGGGTATAAGATTCACCCTGGTTTAAAACCTCTCTGTGATCTTACCATCGCCTTAGTTTCCCTCTCGAGAGTTTGCTTCCGGTTTAGTTCCTGGTCTTGTCCTTCTTCGCAACTAATTATTGATGTTTTCTTTTTTATGCCCCCTTTATTGTCACTGCGCCCAGTCTACGTTCTCTCCCTTTCAAGTGTTTCCTTTTCTCTTTCTTTTGGTCTCCTTCTCCTTTTTCTTGTCTCGGAATCTCTGGTTTTCCCTTTTTTTGAGTCCCTCTCACGCTCGATCCCTTTTGCACCCTGTCATTCCCCTCTTTCCCGGCTCTGGTGGAGGGACACGCACCTATAATGTTCTCCTGGCCAATTCAGTCTTTTCCCTCCTTCGTAGTTTGATGTCCCGTCTCTCAGCATTTCTGAGATGTTTAGCCTTTCGTAGAGTTTATACTTACCACATTCTGCATCTCCTTCCCTTTCACTCCGTTCTCGCTCTTTCCCCCTTTCTCCATCTCCTTTTTGTTATTTTTCCCCCTACTCTTTTATTTTTTTTGGCTCATTTCTTCGAGGTTCTCAAAGGTAAGCATCCGAGTCACTTCTTTTCTTGTCGTGTGCTTCTATCAGTAGTCTACCCACTTCTTTTCGCGTAACAAGATGAAGGTTTTTTTAGCAGGCCCCTGTTGATAGGATTCCCGAGAGACGACGGGGCCGAATGCGAGTGTCCCCACGGTTTGAACGGTAGTAGTACCTTCCCTCGACTTTTTATCCCCCTTCCCCCTTTTTCCCAATTCTCACACTCTTTCGAATTCTGACTAATCTTGTGCTTCTCCCTTTTCTGCTCTTTTTCCCCACCCCCCTGTCTTACCCTTTTCCCCTCTTCCCCCCCTCCCTTTTCCCCCCCTTTTCTTCTTTTTCCCCCCCCCCAACTCCTCCCTTTTTCTTGCACTACGCTATAGTCCTGAGAACTCCGTCTTATCTTTCTTTGTCTTTTTTCTTTTTTGGGCAGGTGCGCTTAGTTCTTCTTCATATTGACCATGTTTTCCCCTTTTCATCACCCTGCCACGCCGGCTCATGTTGATGTCGTAACTTCGTCTGTTTAGTTTTTTACTTCATCCTTCTTTCCCCTTCCCTTGGACTTTTCCTTTTTTAGGCTTCACGCGGCATCTTCTTCATTTTTTTTTTTTGCTCTCTCTCGTTTTCTTCTCTTGTCTCGGGGCGTATCGGGTTACCCGGAGCCTGCCCCCGGGTGAATCTCTAGCGACTGGACTCCACCCCTATGTTTCTCGTTCTTCCGCTGTGTGGTGTTCGTATCCCCTCGTATTTTCCTTCCTTTGCTTTTTTCTCGGGCGAGCTTGTGTACTCCTGGGTCGGAGGCTCCCTTCATTTGTTTTTTCCCCCGTTAGTCCCTCGTTCTTCTGTCACTCCCGCTTTGTACGCCGCAGTCTGTCTTCCTCTGTATTGCACGGCTTTGGGTCTGTTTCCCTTTCTTTTTCTTTTTCTTCGAGTGTTTCCCCCTTCCTGCAGTTTCACGATTTGCTGCTTTTTGATCCTCGGATTCCCCCCACCACCTGTGGTGATCTTTCTCTTGATTGCGAGGTCCTCTTCTTATCTGGTTTTTTTTTTTCTTCTTGACACGCATCTGGCGCCCATGAGCTGCACGGTCCCCATAGGCCTTTTTGTTCTTTAGGTTTTCAGGCTTTTTCTTATACCGTTTTTGAGAGTGCTCTCCTCCCGTACCAGTTGGGCCCTTCTTCTCATTTTTTTTCTTCATTTGGCCCCTCCCGTCTCGAAGAGAGAGAACGAGGCTGTTCTGCGTACCTTCTTTTGGAATCGGGCTCCATTGAGAAGAACCACCTTTCCCTTTGGTTTCTGACAGAGATCGGTCCCTTTGGTCTTCGCAGGCACGGCCTCCTTTCCTACCTACTCTCGTTTTCACCTATTTATCTTTCTTGTTTTCTCATTATGACGCAGTCCTTCTGGTGGCTTATTTGAGTGTGCAGGACGAACACCCCTTTTTCGACCCCTCCGTAGAAACGAGTCACGTCATGTCGTGCTACCCCCATCTTCCTTCTTTCCTTGTTTTTATTCCTGTCTTCTTTGTACCCATTTACCTTGTCGGCGGTCGTGATCCCATGACTTTTGTCTGCCCGCAGTCGGTTATTGAACGCGTTTGCTCATCGACAGCTTAGCGATTCGGCAATTAGTCACTTATCATTTATGTACCAACAAATCATCCTTTCTCTTATTAATGTCTTTCCATTTTTTTTTCCCCCCCCCCCCCCCACATTTTTTTTCCCCCACCCCCCCCCCCCCCCCCCCCCCTCCCACCCCCCCCCCACCCCTCCCCTTTTTCTTTTCCTTCCGGTTCTTTTTTCATCCCCTCATAGATGGCGAAAACATAATTAGTTGTCTATTGTTTTGATCGTGCTGCCCTATTGTTAAGATTCTCTGAAACCTTTCCCTCCCGTCTTGAAAATCATAGCACGTTTCCCCTGAGTATAGTTTCCTTGTCGAAGTCTCCTCCCATTCTTCCCCCCCCCCCCCCCTCTTTGCTGTGAATCTCCCCCGTGCGATTTTGTGGGAAACCGGATCCCTATGAGACTTTCTCCCCCCGACTCAGCTCGTTTTCGCTCTTTTCTTCTTCCTTAGCAATGATCCTCCTTCCCTCCTGGTATTTAGTTGC
>Ga0179593_1640013_pt1 | contig 11736 bp, 17 predicted proteins | sample CZODoug2_1_08_16_FD_185931 | JGI IMG/M metagenome (GOLD analysis project Ga0179593, IMG submission 185931) | Vadose zone soil fungal communities from Angelo Coast Range Reserve, California, USA - CZODoug2_1_08_16fungal (PacBio error correction) | ecosystem: Environmental > Terrestrial > Soil >... | reverse complement strand
TTTTTCGGACTGCGGCATTAAAGTTTCTTCGGCAGCTAACTCTTGCAAGTTCTCCCCCTTTTTCCCCCTCTTCTTTTGCCCTTCGCTGAAGGGCCCTCTTCCCCCCCCCTCACTGACATCAAGCACATCTTTGCCTCCTTTGACCTCGGTATTCAGCCAGTGGCTCCTTCCCCTTTCCAGAAGAGCAAGATAGCTTCTTTCCCTTTGTGAAGAGAGCCTAGGCGCCCCCTCCCGGTTTCCCCCACTCCAGTTGCATGGTCCTCTCTATAAAGACAAGCGCTTTTTTTTCTTCCCCCCCAATACCCCTCCAAAAGAAACCCCGGCGCCCCCTGCTTGACGGACGCACAATACTTCAACACTCTATCATTTCCTCCCCCCCTTTTGCAATCCTTCTCCCCCAACCCCCCCTCCGGATACGACGGGAGGAAGTGTCTGTTTTCCAACCCGCATTCAAATGACCCAGACGCCCTTTTTGGTCATTTTTTTTTTTTTTCTCTCCCTGGCCAGAACCTTTACGAGCGAGATTGCAAGGAGAATCTCCTGTCCCCCCCCGGGTTCCCAGAACGCACCTATCTGCGCAAAGTCCGTCCCCTCCTTTTTTCTCTTCCCCCACGGGCCACTCCAAGGCGCCAGACATTGACCCCCCCCCTTTTGGGTCGCCAAGGGTCACAAGCTAACCCCTCGAAGACAGCTCATGACATCTGTGCTTTCTTTCTTTCCTGCCAGGCTTCCTCATCCCCCCGAAGTTAAATGTGGTCGTTACCCACGCCCCCTCTCACCAAGCGATAACGACCATTCCGCAAGCCCTCATTTATTCATTTTTTATGCCGAGCCCTCCCCCCCTTTGGCCGCACAGAGCAGTCTTTGCCCCCTCTATCTACGATAGCCTTTTTTTACTACAAAACGTCTCCCTTGCCCCAAGCATGGATCCCCAACTCTCCCAGGCGAAAACGCCCAACGCTTTTGCCCGAGCACCATTAAACCAGACCTTTTTTTTCCCCCTCCCGAGACAAGCCACCATTTCTTGAAAGGTACAGCGCCTTTCCTGTATCCTTACTACCTAAACAAGGTAGCTCTTTGTAAAAAGGGACCCACTCCCCCCCCCTTTTCTTTCCATAAGCCAACTGGCAATACCATTTTCATCCCCCCCATGCCTCCCACTTGGAGATTGCTTCGCGCACAATTTATCATAGCCAGCTAGATGAGAAAATTGGTTCTCTTTTCCTTCTCTTTTAAATGGCTTTTTTCTTCATCTGTTCATTGTTGTCCCTCTGAAGGCGTAGTTCATTGGTTAGATCTTTTATACTGTTTCCTCTCTTTTTTAAATACTGCACCCCCTTTCTCCTCGATCTATGGCTTCTGACCTCCCTGGGCACCACAGATACTGAGGCAGAGGTTTCCTCATAATGCGTGGATAACCCTTTTTTCTCTCCGGTCTTCCCTTTTTTTCCCCCTGTATCGATTTTTCTTGGCTCCATGACACAGCCGCCGCGACCGCCCCCGAACTGCTACATGCATCCCCCCCCCCTTCTTGATGACATCTCCTTTTCCCTATCTTCCCAGAGCCTCAAGGAACGGTTCTTGCCTTTTTCTCATCTTCACGTAAAGCATGTTCCGATCATCTAACCAGGGTATTTTTGCTCCTCCATATATCCCTTCTAGTGAGATGACAATTTTCTTTCCTCGTCAGCCTATGAGGTTCCGCGACAATTTCTTTCCCCCCAAATGCATAGAAGGGAGTTTTCGTTGACCAAGCTCTCCTGACTAATGCTCCGCCCTCGCTTCACTTCTCTCATAGCCTTTTTCCTCCTCCCTTTTTTTCCCTAGCGATTCGGCGTCTTTTCTTCTAGAAGTGCAGCTTTTTTTAGTTGGACCGGCGTTTCCCTGCATTTCTTCTTGCTTGTGCAACAGCCGGTACCTCCCTGTTCTCCTGACCTGACATGTGTTCGCGGAACCTACCATATGCTGTTGTCGCCCTCCTTTCCCCCCTTTTTTAAAACTTGACCCTCCTTTTCTCCCCTGTGGTCAAGCAAAGGCAAATATAGTTCTCTCCCCTGGTATAGAGGATCATGGGTCTTTTTCTTTAGGATTAGAGACCCTCCTTCCCCCAGGTTTTTCTTTTTTTCCCTCCACCGGTCGTGAGGCTCGACCCCTTCGTTATACTCATGGATGTTGCAGCTTCTGACAGGTCGTCCCCTCGGCTTCATGTGGCGTTTCTTGCTTTCCGTACAGCTTTTCTTATGCCTGTTGTGTTTCTCTTTCCTCACAGTTCCTCCCCTCTTCCCCCGCGCGTTTAGCGCCTCCCCCCCGTGCCCCCCTTTGTCAATTACCTCTTGCACCAGTTGCTTGTCTTTTATCAATGGGCGGTTTTCCTAGATCAGATTCTCTTTTTGCGCGACCTCGAGGGCCTCCTTTGTCACCTCAATGATTACTGATGGCCTTCTCCCCCCCCCCCTCTCTCCCGCACCCGACCCCCCCCCTCAACCAAGCCGAACCAATGGGCTCATCAGCGAGAATGTTTTCTTCCAAGGTCTCCCGCGCACGTTGTGATTATAGCCTAACCCTCGTATTATTTTGAGGATGAAAATGTATTTCCCTTTCGTGGTGAGGGGTCCTTCTCTCCCCTCCATCGATTATTCTCTATTCTCCCTATTAGTAATTCCCCTTTATCAATGGTCACACTTAAAGTCTGGTTTACCTCCTTTCCCTTTCCGAAAATCGTTTTTTCCCCGGCCTAGGGACTCTCGGCTCTTTTTTCTTGTGAGTCGAGGCTATGGTGGTTAGCGATTATCTCTTTGCCTTGATATGGGCGTGCCTACATTTTTTCCCCTCAACCTCTTCCGCTTTCACTTTCTGGCGGCGTCTTCTTCTCCTAGGCGTTGTGGATTGTTTTTAACAGAAAAAACCTCCCTCCCCCTTAGACTAAGGGCTCCCTCTCCCCCTCTCACAGATGTAAAGAGCTGTATTCACTCTCCTTCTTTATTCCTTCCTTGAGTTCCAAATTGGTAAATGGTTTAACATTTTCTCTGGTCGTTGACTTGCCCCCATCTACCCCCACCGCAGGGATTTTCTTTTCCTTTTTGGGATTTGACCCGGGTCCCCTCCAATACTGGAAGAGCCGTTCTTTCATGCGCTAGTCCTTCGCCTCACTTTTCACCATCGGGGATGTATGGACTTTTTGCGAAATGGCTGGGATTTCCCCCTTTCATAACCTGTCTCCCTTCCTCCGGCGTTATTCATTAACCTTTTTTTGCATTTCCTTCCGCAGTGAATTTTTTGTTACTTCTTCCCTCCCGTGAGTCCCGTTACTCCCTCTGGCACTACCGGGTTTCTTTTTTCTTTCTTTTCTTAAGCATAGATGTCTTCTTTAAAATAGCAATCTGAGTTGTCTCTTTTCCCCTCTCTTGCTAATGTCTCCTATGTCTCTTTCTTCCAACTACACTACCACGACAGCTATATTGCTCTTTTCTCCCTCGACACCTGATGAATACCGATGTCCCCGGGAATGGAGGCTCCTTCCCCTCTGTGCTGAGGTTCCCCCCCCTTCTGCTTCTGCTCGCTGGCCCGTAAGGCACCCTTTGACTCTTTCGCTAGCGCGACACAGAACCGTCGCTACCTTCCCTCCCTCCAACCCCTCCCCTGCTTCTCCATCTAACCCACCGCCGTAATTTTTTTGTTTACTTCTTTTCATTAGAACCAGTACATGGGATACATACATATTTTCTTTCCTTCACGAAACTTGGCCTGGGTTGCTTCTCTTCCCTCCCTGGACGTCCTCTTACCCCTTCCGTACCTGGCTCATGCCTGCGGACATCCTCCCCTTTTATACTCTTTTCCGTCTCTGCCCCTGGATCTCTCTATTTTCCTCCTCTCCTTTTCCCCCAAGCCAGAGACGGCCAGCAGAAGCCCGTGATTTTCCCTCGAAGCTCTTCCCTCCTTGCATTCTCCCTCCATATCTTCGTCTGTGAACATCGCGCTTTTGAGTCGGCCTTTTCGTACTAAAGGGGCAGAACCCAACACCCTTGTTCTGTATTGATGAGGTACCCGCCCTCTTTCCCCGCGGTTGGTTACCTCCTTGCTTCCTTTTTTGCTGATTGTTGGCGGTCCTTTCTTCCGCCTCCCCCCGCGTTCATCTAACTCTTCAAGTTTCTCTGATCTCCCGGGGCCAGCGAGCAACTCCAGAACCCTTCCTCTTTGCACATTTTTCAATCCTCTTCGCCCTTCTTCCGGTTTTGTACCTTCTTCTTTCTTTTCCCTCTCACTTGCCCAGAAGAGCAATAAGCCCTCTAGAGCAAGGCGAAGTCCCTTTTTCAGGTCCCCCCCCACTCCTATTGCTATGCGGTACCTCGCCCCCCAGCGCGGGAGCGTACATTGACATAACCACTCTTCCCCCCGTCGAGAAAGAGGGCGCCCTCCCTTTTCCCCCGTGATCCTCCTTTTTCCCTCCGACGGAACAGTTGCAATAATATCCCCCCCCGGCCGGGAGGAAGTGTTTCTGGGGCTATTTTTCATCCCAGCCATTCGCCATTTCTCCTATTATGGCGAGCCCAACCATCGACCTCCAAGAAGACCGGGACGAGCGCTCCTTCTCCCCCCCCGGATCTCCAGTCTTTTCCCCTTCAGTTTCCTCCCAGAAGTCAAGCTTGTGGTTGGTGTGCCACAGGGCACGACCCACCTCCCTCGCACAAGGTGAATCCCCTTTTCCCAAGGCCCATCTCCTCTCTAGCGCTGGCAAAACCCCTTTTTCCCCGTGTACATCTGGCTGGTCAGCGTGTTAGCCACGTTTTTCCTTTTGTCCTCGAAGTTCCTTTAAAGAAAAGTCCCTCCCGCTCCGCCCCGACCAAGGGAAGCAGAGGCCGCCCTTCCCGTCTTCCTTCTGCCGATACCCCCCTCCCCCTTCACGCCCAGAGAAGGCAACCCTCCTCCCTGCACAACAGAGCCGGCTTTGGCGATAAGCCAAAGCCTTCCTCCCCCCTCGCAAGAGTCCGTCCTTTTTCACAACGCCACACGTTCCACCTCCCTTATAAAGGTCAGCCAGAGAACTTTCCCTATTGAAAGGGCCATTTCCGAAGATTACTAAATAGCCTCATACTTCTTTTTTCTTTTGTAAAACGGGACCCCCCTCCCCAGGGCAAATACCCCCCCTCTTAGGTTCCTTCTCCCCAGTGGCGCGTGATCGTTTTCACTCGGGCCCAGGCGGAACTCTGTTAGGCTGCCCCCCCTCGCGTTTATCTTCCCCCTGAGGTGTGCGTCCCTCCTCCCTCTTCAGCAACGCTTTCTGCAGGGCACGGGGATCCTTTCCGCACCCTCCCCCCGCTTCCCTCGATCTTACGTGATCCTCTTGCTTCAGTGATAGAGTCTAAAAAGCATATGGGCCACGGTAATGCTCTGCGCCCCTACCCGGTTGGCGAAACTATCTCTTCTTTCCGGTATCTATCTTCCCCGACATCCTTTTCGCCTTCCACAGCAGCGCGACGCCATTTCCTCTAACGACCGCGCATCATTTCCGCATGAGGATGACATCTTTCCGGTCGAGAGCATGAGCCAGCTTTTTTGCTTCTAACCCCACCCCTGATCATTTCGTGGTCTCTTTCCCCACGGTAAAGCCTTTTTTTCCCACTGTGTCTCATCTACCCTTTCTTTTTTATTTAGCCAGAGAATACTCCCCTTATTATGACACATTTCTATGGGAGTGAATAGGTTTTCTTCCTCTTTCCCCATTGCGTTCCCTTTTTGTTCCCTTCACCCCCCCATCTGCATAGAATTTCTTGTCAAGCCCATAGAGAGTGCCTGGTCCAAATGAGTGCCCGCCCTTTTTTTTTCCTTATTCATCCCCCCTCCCTTTTCCCCTCTCCTCCTTTTTTCCTCTTTAATCGCGATGGCGGGCCCCAGTTTGACCTTTCTCCTTTTCCCCCTCGGACTCCTTTTCCCCCCCTGGACGACACGACTCCATTCTTGTGTCGGAAAGACGCAATTTGCGCGGAACTCATAGGCCTTCCCCCGCCTCAATATGCCCCTTGGCTTTGTCATACTCAACTTTTTTTTTCCTAATTCTGGACTCCCAAAATACTCTGGTAGTTCCCAGGCTTACGTGAAGTCTCTTTTTCCTTCAAATGTATCCCCATTTTTTTTCCATCCGCACCGGTTTTCCTTGCTTTTTTATTCTGAATCTCATGGATGTGCAGCTGCCTTTCCGGTCGGCTCTCCTTTAGTTGACGGAGCGTCTTCTTTTTTTTTCTTTCGTTGTGCAACGTTCTCTCTCATCTACAGGACGGATGTCTGTTCTCCTCAAGAATATCTTTTCCCTATGCTCCCCCCTCTCCATTTACTCTTTTCTTCCCCCTTTTCGCAATGGGCTCTTTTTTTGAATCCATAGCTTCTCGTGTGCATCTTTTGCGACCGCGATGCTTTGTTTAACCCCCCCTAAATACGCGTTGCTCCTGATTTATGACAAATGAACCCCTTTCACAACTCAAACTGCCCCCCAACGCCCCATTGTGTCATCTAGACGCCTGGGGAGGCGATGATAAAGTGGCACGCCCTCCCTGTTTCTTTTATTTCTTCCCCTCTCTTTTTTATGAAAATGGTATTGCATTTTTTGAGTGGGTACCGTTTCTCACCCCTAATCGCTTATGTACCTTTTTCCAACGGGTAGTTAATTTTTCCTCCCTCTGCCCTTAAATCGTTCCTGTTTTCAGTTGTGAATGGTGATAGTACGGACCGTTCTTTTGAGCCTAGGACTCTCGTTCTCCATTCTTTTCCTTCTTTCCGCCGTAGTGTGCGTACGCCGTTATTTTCCCTATCCGTTGTTGCCTGTCCATATGCGTTCGTTAATCGGCCCCCCTCTTCCCCCCTTCTAAACTGAGGGCGGTCTTTTGGCTCTGACTATGGTCGGTTTTTTTTGTCGTGCTGCTTTTGCGTTTCTTTTCCACCTTCGGATCCCCCCCCCGAATACTTGTCTCCTTCCCTCTGTCCCAGCCACAGATGGTCCTTGTCATATTTTTATGCTATGTGGACCTTTTGCGCTCCGTGTCTGCGCCTTGGTATTGTTTCCATTACCCAACACACTCAGGGGTACACTGTAGTTGAGTCTTGATATGTGCGTTCTGGGATGCTTCGGGTTGACCTATTTTGCATTATCGATCGTCCCCCCCCTTCCGTTTCTTTTGTCCTCTTAGTGTTGCTCTACCGTTTTTTCCCTAAAGTAATGGGATTGCGCCAAACCCCACTTACTACCGGCGTTAGTCCTTTTTTTCTTTTCATTATTTCAACTGGTTCCGTCGCCTTTTACTTATTGGATTACTCTATTGTGCTTTTTTCTGTTTTTTTGTTCTTGAGAAGTGAGTGGTCCATAGATGTCTTTATTAGCTACTAGTCAATTCTGATTTTCTCGCTTCTTACCGCTTTCATTCATACACTACCCACGACGCTATATGCTTTCTCCCCCAATGCGCCACTGGCCGACTACCTCCCCCTTTTTTTCCCCCTGGCATGTATTCTCTTTCTTCATCTGTTCTTCCTTTTCATTTCCCACACTTTCAAACTAGCGCTGGCCTCTCAAGCTCCTCCCCTAAAAGGAACGTCGCCTTTCCCCCTCTTCTCCAAAAAAATCAGCCCATCTCTCCTATCCATCTAAACAAACCCTTTCCAGGAGAGTTGTACCGAAATCAATACCCCCGTTGTGGGGTTCTGACCATTTACTCTTTCCTAGATATCTCCTTGTGCCCCCTCCCTGCGATGTTCACCGACGAGATATTTCCTTTGACGCCAATTCTCGTACGCTGCGCGACATCTCTATATATTTTACTCCTACTACGTTTTTCCTCCCTGCAAGGCCAGAGACGGTCCAGCCTTTCTCACTCCTCTAGTCGTATTTCGAGAATGCGCGTTCCTTTTTTCCCATAGTCCGTCTGGCGTGGGCCAAGATAGAGCTGCGCCCCTGGGAAGAAACCCAACCACCACTTTCTGTTGTATCTTTGAGCTGTCCCCCTCCTTTTCTTCACCTTTACGCGGTGGGTTAATCCCTTTTTCTCTTTTGGGGCATTGGCGGCATTTTTCAGAGCTCTCTGAACTCTTCCAATCTTTTTTTTCCCCCTTCTTTTCACATTGCGACGTTTGACGGGGCCCGTTCCCGCCGCCGCATGGAACCCCGGACATTTTTTTTTTTTTTTGTCACTGTCGTTTCTGTACTCGGTCATTCAGACCAGTGGCCCTTTCCCAAGAAGAGCAATCATATCGGTCCTTTCTTTCCCCAGGTTACGCGTGCTGTCTCTTTTTTCTCCATCGAGGTAACCCTTATGGGTGAACCGAGCACAAAAAGCTCCCAGAGATGGTCGTCGCCCTCTCCCCTTGCTCCAATCCACCTCGCACTAGGGTCTTTCCGTTCCCCCATAGAGTAACCAAGAAGTAACCCCAGTTGCAATAATATCCCCCCCACCTAATTCTTTCTTGTCTTTTTGTGTTTGAGAGGTTGGCGCACTTTTTCCCAGAAAGAAGACCCATTCTTTTCTTCCCCCCCCCCGACATTAAGAGACGGGAGAGCGATTTCTCCAGAGGACCGCTATTCAGTAAGTCATCTCCAAGAATCCCGACTATGTGCGCACCGGTACCCTGCCCCCCCTTTTTTGTCCCCACATTCACTAACCGAAACGAGCCAACTTCCCGTAAAACAGTTCTCCCCCCTTCACATAGCATAAACTCCCCCAGTTCTTCCCGCTAATGACATCTGTGCTGGTCAGCGTTTCTTCCGTGGCCCTCGAAGTACCCTTTCCTCACAAATCCCAAGCAGTCCTCCCTTCCCTCCCCCGCTCTACCGACCAGGAGCCCCTCTCCTATCAGCAGCGCGCATAGGTGTTTAAACCAGAGGTATTTTGGTTTCAAAACCCTCTTCTTCCAGAGACAATCGTAGCCCCACTTCTCCTTCGCTCCCCAGTGAATAAAGCATTCAACGCACGCGTGCGTCTCTAGCCTTTCCTCCCCCCGGTGACCTTTCCGCCAGACTCCTCCTTTTACCGATTGGAAAGTTTTTCCCGTTTTTTTAAACCAAACAAGGTAGGATAGCTCCCTTTTTTTGTAAACACCTCCCCCCCTCAGTCCCTTGTACCTCAATACCATTTTAATCCGCCATTCAACGTGGGCGTGATAGTGACACTTTTTTTCCTCAGAGGACCCAGGCGGCCTCTTTTCCATCGCGTTATAGTGATAACTCTTGTCCCAAACTGGAAATCAGTCCCCGGGTTCGAGAATTCTTTTTATACTTTTCATCTCTCCTCTCACCTCCTGACCCCCCCATTTGATCCAACGAGGATGCGCACATTTGATTTCACGCAGTCTTTTTTCCCTGTTCATACTTGCAATCTTCCTTGATTTTTTCCTTCTTTTTACGTGCGGCGCAAATCGCTTTTTTTCCTGTATCGAGGAGCAATCCCCCCCATACGCGGGGCGTCCACCATTGACCACTCTTTTACGACGACCTCTTCTTGCACATCCCTGCGGTTGATATCCAGACGTGAGATCTTTTTCCTCTTCGGCTTACACCAACCCCCTTAGTGGTCTCTAATTTCCTCTCCTTCCGACCAGGCCCTCCCCTAGTATTTTTTCTTCTCCCCTTTCTCTCCCCCAAAGGGGTCTTATAGCACTCTGTGTCATCGTTTCCCCCATCATTAGAGGTTCCGAGACCCCCCTCTTTTCTCCCCCAACCAACTGCATAGAGGGCTTTCTCCAGAAGTCCAGAGTTTTCCTGCCGGGTCAAAACTGGTTCCGCACAATATCCTCAGCCCTTCTCTATCTTTTCCTCCTCCTTCTGACGAGAGATTTAGTCTCTCTTCCTTTCCCTCGCTTTTCTTTTCCCCGAATGTTGACCCTTCTACTCTTGGTTCAAAGCCGACACGATCCATCTATGCTTCTAGAACGGACGCAAGTTTCCCCCTCATCTTCTTTTTTTCCTCTACCCCCTCATGCACGCCTACTTGTATTAAATTGTTCTACGGATCAAAAACTATATTCCTTTCTACAATTCCCTTGGGGCTTTTGCTCAATGCTTTAAGTGCACCGACAACGAAACATTTTTTTGGACTCGCCCCCTTTCTCGGCCTGGAGCCAGACCCTAATGGATGTGCAGAATGGCCCCCTCCCTTTTCGGTAGGAGGAGCTCCCTTCGGCGGCTTCTACCGTCGCCAGGTCTTCTCCACTCGATAAGTTTTAGTACTACCGCGATTCTTCTACTGTATCCGCCTTTTTTCCCTATGTGCGCCTTCCCAGATGCCTTGTTCCCTTATGCCGTGACTCGTTGATCAAGAGATCGAGTCCCCTTTTTTGCGCGGCCCCACAGTCTCCCCGTGCCTCGGCGTTTTCAGAACTGATGGCCCAGTGCACTGAACAGATTCGCCCCAACGAGAAACGCGCTTTTTCCCCCCTTTGTCGCATATATTTTGTTTTTTCACGAAGCACTTTTTTCTTTATATGCAGACGATTGCTTATTTCTAAAATTTTCATTTAGCGTGGTGGGTCAGTTTTACCCAATAGCTTATGTATATATAGAACCTTTTTTCTTAATATTCTACAGGGGTTTATTCCTTTCCCTTTAAATCTTGTGGGTGGAATTTCTCTTTTTGATGGTGATCGTATCTTTCCCTTTTCTTTGTCTTTCCCCCACCTCGGCTGCTTTTTTTATTTACCCCACCGACTTATGCTTGGTGGGATAGCTATTCTTTTTGTCTGCTAGGGGCCCGTTCTTCGGCTGTATAGGCCCCCCTCCCATATTGGATGCGGCGCGGCCCCCCTGGTAGTAGCGATTTTTTTCTGCTTTGCTTTTCTGCCCCCTAACCACATTTACCCTTCCTTTTTGGTTTCCACGACACGATGACCAGTGCTTGGGGGGTCTTCTCGGTGTTTTTTTTTTTTTTATTCTATTGTACCCCCCTTTTTCTTTTCCCTGGTCACTTTCTTCCTCATGTGGCACAACTACAACCACCTTGCGCAAGAGTAGGATAGGTGCGTTTCGGGTCGAGGTCCCCCCCCCCGGAACAGCCGGTTCTATTCCTTCTCCCAGGTTTTCTTCTGCCGCGCTGTAGATGTTTTTTTCTTCCCTTCTGTTGGTATGGAGAAATGCTGGGCTTAACATAATAACCCCCCCCCGGAGTTATTCCTTCACCTTTTTTTGGTGTTGGAATTATCCCTTGTTATTTATTTGACTCTATGTGAGTTTCCCCATAGAAAGCCCTCTTGCTTTCTTTTTCTTTACCGTGCGAGTGGTATTGTTCATTTTAGTAGCGTACTCCCTTCTCTGTGCTAACCCCATAGAATCGAGTGGTGCACTGTTTCCCATGCGCCTATGCTCTCTTCCACCTACCCACGACGCCTCTTTCTCTGGACTTGTTTTTCCCTTTGGCAGACTATTCTAAAAAAAACGAAACGGGCACTCTTTCCTTCCAAAGATTTTTCTCTTGGAGTTGTCTTCCGCTGGCCCCCCGTTCCCTTTTTATTCCCCTATCGCTGCCTCTCAAGGATCCCCTCTCAGACCTTCCGTCGATCAATTTAATGCTTTCCTTGCAAAAAATCCAGCCAGTCTTCCTTAACCACTCTCTACTTTATCTACGTGAGAGTCCCTTATAGGCTACATAAGAGTTGTGGTCCCTCACTTGGAATGGTTCCCTCCCTTCTTAAGGCGCGAAGTTCACCAGCTGACGGCTTTCATGGCCTCGGACATCTTTCCCCCCCCTTCTCCAACGTCCTCTG
>Ga0179593_1602405_pt1 | contig 11736 bp, 10 predicted proteins | sample CZODoug2_1_08_16_FD_185931 | JGI IMG/M metagenome (GOLD analysis project Ga0179593, IMG submission 185931) | Vadose zone soil fungal communities from Angelo Coast Range Reserve, California, USA - CZODoug2_1_08_16fungal (PacBio error correction) | ecosystem: Environmental > Terrestrial > Soil >... | reverse complement strand
AGTCGCTGCTCGACTCGGCGTAGAGTTCCTCTCGGCAACCCCACCAGCGCCTGGATTCCCTCCCCCTGGTCTCATCTTTTCTCTGAATATTCGCACTTTTTTTCCTTTTCCCAGTTCCCGATTCTGAGTCTTTCACTGTGGGTCGCAAATTGCTGCCCCGAAGCGTCATTTTTTTTTTTGCCTGATGCCAGGTACTCCTCCCCCTTCTCTTCGTGCCCCATTCCGATTACCCGGGTTAGGAGCACTAGTGGCGCCGACGCGCGGCCATCAGTCGGTGCACCGGGGAGTGAACGCCCTCGGGCCAGTGCTTCGTGGTTGAAGCTCGTGTCCTTCCCTGTCCTCCCTTCCTCCTTCGATCCCTCTTCTTTTTTTCCACCAGCGAGGACAAAGAACTCGATCACGGTGGTTCCTTTTTCCTACTCCCCTTCCAAAGCACCTTCGGTCCTGAAAGACGTTTTTAACTTAGGGCAGCGGATATTGGTGTTCTTTCCTCAGCCCCTCCCCGATCACGCTCTGCCGCGAATGGATGCTCCGAGTTTCCAAGGTGCAGCGCTCTGCAGCTCGTGTGACGCTTTTCCGCGCGCCTTAATAGTTGTCCGTCTGCCTTCCCCCCTCATTTCGGGCCGCGCGGTCCCACCGCTGTTACGAGAGATTCGTCGGCTCCGTAGGCGTTTTTTTTTTGCTACTCCCCCCTCACCGTTCGGTCCTCGTTTAGGCCCCGGTCAGGTCTCTTCCCGTCGTTTTTCCACCGCCGGAAGGTTGCGTTTCCCCCTCGCCGTTTCTACGCCCAGTTAGGAATGATGTAGAGTCGGTTCGCGCTCGCTTCGAGCGGGTCTTTGCGCGAATTCGCCGAGGCTCGAAAACTCCAGCCACTCTGCAAAGACCCCCTCTTGCATTCTTTTTCCTTCCAGGTCCCTTTCCGTCTTTTGTCATCGCGAGTACGGAGCGCCTGCGCTCACACGTACTGCCTACCGTTCGCGCCACACCCGCCGTGCGCCCCGCCCATCTCGCGCAGCTCTTCCAAGGTGCGAGGCCTTTCCTCTTTCTTTTTCGACGATAGCTCTCCAGGCCCTCCCTTAAAGAAGAAGATCGCCGGCCGACAGTACCCCCCCATATCCTGCCTTGGTCCGGGCGTTTTGCCCGAGAGCCCCCGTCCATGTATCCATAGTGTCTCCTTCTTTCACCTTGACGCCGTTTGTGCTTCCGCTTTCGTCGAGGAAGGCGTGATGAGTTTTACCCGAGGCACCATTGGTCGATGATCGCACTATTTGGATTCCAGTCGGACACCCCTTTTTCCCGTCTTTCATGTCCCGACTCTTTAAGCCTTCCTCACCGTCGCTCTGCATTACCCCGGTAATAGACATACTCCCAAGCGTTCTTGATCGGTTAATCGCAAGTCAGATCCCCCCTTTCCCCAAGGTTGCGCCTTGTTAACCGTCTTTTCGGTCCTTTCACTCTTCATTTCGCTCATTTAAGAATTATCCCGGAGCGCGCCTTCTTAAGAACCCCCCTAGTCCTTCCTAGCCTAATCAGCCGAGGTATCTTTTAAGCCGTTCGATCAGTGCGTTGACTGGCATTCGTGCTCCCCTGAAAGAGGCCACGTGATACCGCTTATTCGCGATTGGCTTTCATCTTTCTCCTAGCGGCTGGTTTTTTTCACGTGCCGGCGGGGAATAAAGGGTTAAATTCACTCCCCTTTATCGCTAGCCTTTGAGTTCTTTTTTCGCGCACCCTTCGAGCTTCTCTTCTGTCTTTCGCTGTATTCGAGCGATCCCTGCATTTGAACGCCTTCGCGATCGGTCTGCGAAGATCCTCTGCGACTCCCCTCCCCCCTCTGGTATTCAACCCTGATCACGACCTCAGGTGTCAGTTTTCTACAAACTGGGACTGATAGATCCCCGACGAAGGCGATGTCCCCCTCTCTTCATTTCCCCGACCCCATCTTTTTCCTCATCTCTCCTTCACCTGGCCATGCGAAGTTAAGTCTCTCTCCAGTGTAGCCAGTATCCGCCCGTAGATCTTCTTCTTTCTCTCGCAAAGGCTTCCGAGGTTGACTCCTTCACTCCTGAGTCGAATCCTTCGTTCTTCGGGGTCCCTCCCTTCGAGTCGTGAGAAGGTGAAGTAAAGCCAAAATCGCTCAACTTTGCCAGACCGCGCCCTGCTGCGGAGCCCAAGAAACCCGTTAGTTTTCTCTTCTCGATGGGTTTCGAAGCGTTTTTTTTTTTTTGGGGGGGGGGCTTTCGGTGTTGGTTGTGTTTGAATCAGTTAGCTTCCTCGACGAACTCGCGCAGTTTCTTCTCGACGGACTGGCCTTCCTCTTCCGGTGCTATAGACTGCTTACCCGCGGTGATCCTTTCCACCCCCGATGGGATGCCTTCGTTTACATCCTGTGATCCCTTCGGCTTTAAGAAAGAATTCGCCCACCCCTCCCCCTCTTCAACCCAGCCTTGTCGAAGAGTCTATCCCCTAGTTTGCCCGAAGATGAGCTGTTTTCAGCGTGCTTTTATGTTTCCAATGTAAGTCTCTGTCTACGAACCCCCCGTCATCCGGTCTCTCTCCCTCCCGTGCCCTCTTTTGCTTTAGGAGGAACAGGTAGTTAAGTGTGATCTCGACCTTTTGGTACTCCTTGTTCCACCCGATTCTTGTTCGCCCTCCTTTGATAAGGGTTTCGGAAAGCCGTCCCCGTCTGCGCTTTTTTCTTCAGGATATCGAAGGCTGGCGTTCCCGAGAACTCCGCCCTTAACGCTCGAGTACGCCCTTCCTGAGGCCTCTTTCCGGCCGTCCCTGACGCATTCCTTTCCCCGTCTTGGCCGGAGAAGATGAGTCGTTGCCCTTTGGTTGACGCCGTTGTCCTCCTCCCTAGAGACCCGTGATCTGCTCTTAAAGGACCTCATTCCCCCGAGGATTCTAGCGACAGCCATCCCTGCCTTTTTTTTGCGGAACTTTCGTTGTTTGCTAGTTCCGCGCTTTTGGGTAGATGGTTTCTTATTGCGATAGCATTGCCAATCTTCCCCCATCCTCTATGGTAAGAAGCAGTGGTTTTGTTTTCGTCTTTTCCTCTTTCATTAAATGAGATCAGTGTTATATATCCCCTCCCCCTCCCTCCCCAGGCGCTTCCCTTGGCGACCATTCCTATTCCGACCCCTCAATTCTCTGAGATTCACTCTAGGAATCCGGTTGGTCATACCGGCCTCTTTTTGCTCCGAGCCGAGACTTTCGGCACGATGTACCTGCTTCATGCTTACCCCTGGAAATTCATTTTTTCCTCGGCCTGCGCGGAGTGCCCCTGTCTTCTTGGCTGGCCTGGAGAGATCTTGTTGGCTCTCCCTTTTTTTTATGTTCCCTCTTTTCCCTCCGGCCCGTCTCCCCCCTCCGACTTTCAAGGAAAGGCTGGGACGTCCGGCTTTTTCATCCCTTCCCTCCTCATCAGAAGTCTCCCCCGCTCGCGCGTTCACCACTCTTCACCTCGAGCTCCCGTCTACCTGGTGCTGCCTTTGCTAGCGCCATCTCCGATGGGCCCCCTTTCGAATAGCCCGGTTCTGTGCGAGTCCTTTGTCGTCCTCCTCTCTCTACGTCACTGCCTCAGCCGCAAAGATAGCCTGCGCAGCTGGCGCTTTTTGCTCTAACCGTAGACGCTTCGTACAGCTAGTTCGTCTCGATGTTCTTTTGCTGGGGGGTTTACTCCGGCGCCTCATTTATGTTACATCTGCCGGGTTCTCAAATCCCATGGTAGCTTCACCGCTTTTTTCTGCATGGCTCTGGCACGCTTTTCGAGTCCCCCTTCTTCAGTACATGAGAGAGTAGTATCGAGGGTCCAACCACCAGGTTAGGATTCCTTCTCGCACCATTTCTAATTTCGTTTTTGCGTTCGTTCCTTTTTTCCCTCCTTTAGGCTCGAATGATCTTCTTGAGTTGAGATTTGCGTTGTCATCGCTTTCATCCCATATTCCTACGTCTTGCCGCAAAGCCCTCGCAAGTGACCTGCGTCTCCTTCACCTGCTCCCCCCTCCTTCTCTCCCCCGTCCTTAATGTAATGAGAAGAATTATCCTTGATGTTTGGTTCTCTTGATAGTGGACATGGCGAGCTAGCTTGGGCGTCCTGGCCTTTTTCCGTTTCGCGCTGACCAACAGCTCTGCGGGAAGGTGACCGACTCAGTTCCCCCGACTGTTTGGGGTGGTTGGTTCCCTTTGGGGACATCTTCGTTTTCTCTCTTCCCTGCGAGTGAATCCCTTCCGCCGCCGGTTGACTAGGGGACCTACTCTTGTCGCTTGTCTTCTTCTGCCTCTTTTCGCGCCTTTTCCCTGTTCCCTTCTTTCCTGTTGCTCCTTGCGTGCTCCTGCCATCGCTCTTCTAAATAACAGACCGTCTCATTCGATCTTCTCCTTTTGTGCTCTCGACCCCGCCGCCCGTCTTCGTCTGTTTTTTTTGACGTCCCCCATTTGTTATGGACCTCGCCGTGACGCCGCCCTCTCGTTTTTTTTCTAGAAGCCCTTCTCTGCTGCTTTTCCTGGGGATTAATGTGATCAGTGAGTTTTCCCCTGGTGCCCGCGAAGTACGTTCGCTCGGGTGCACTCGCCTCTTTTTTCCTGAGTTGCTCTCCCTTTCCTCCGCGCGGGTTTATTTTTTCTCGCGCCCCATTTCTGTGGAAGAGTCTCCCCTCCCTTATGAGCCCTCGTCACCTTTTCCTTTAAATTCCCCCCCCTTCTTTTTCTGTGGTCGCCGGAGTGGGGCCCCCATCCCCTACTTTCCACGCAAGTAGATTTATCGCTTTTTTAGATTCCCCTCATCCAGATGATTGTTCGAGCTTTTGAGCCGCCTTCCCTGTTCCCCCAGTCAATTTCTTTTGACTAGGAGGCCGCCAGGCGGATCTTTCTGATTTCTTTCCTGCAGCCTGACCTCTTGCGGACACCGTCATATTCCCGCCTTTTCCTCGCTACATATGTCGCCTCTCTTCCCCCCGGTGCACGGTTCCGCTTCCAGCTCCCGGATAAATGGGTCGCTCCTCGAGCGACTCACCCTTTTGTTGCACTCACAACTCCTGAGAGGTACTGTCTTACGCGGATGATCGAGTTGACTTTTTCAGGCTTCCCCCTCTACATATGAAGTCTTCTTACAAGTAGTTCTCAAAGTATCGGCCCCCCCACTCCCCACGATGGACCGTCGCTGCTCCTCTGCGTGATTTCTTTGGGGGCGCGTATTTCCTAGATGTTCGTTTCCTTCTCTCTTCGCCTGTTGTCGCTGATTTATTCCAGTATTCCGGAAGCTCCGCCCCTTGCTCGTTCCGCCTTGCTGCACTGTATCTCCTCCTTGCAGACTGAATGTCGCGAAGCCTCTTTTGTTCGTTTAGAATTGCCCACCCCGTAACTCTCCTCACCCCGCCGGCAGTGATAGTCTCCCAGTTCCGCCGCCTTAGCATTGTGAGGGGAAAACTTCTTTCATTGCCCCTCTTCCCCAAAATCAGACTTTACAGGTGAATATTCCTCTCAGGAAGCCTAGCTTCTCCTTCGTCCCCCTCTTCTATTTCCTCCCTCTTTTGCGAGATAGTCCGACAAATCGTCCTTGCCTCATTTTCCACATATTACCCACTTTGCCTTTCGCTCCCTCTCTTCTCCTAATATGGATGCTGGATCCGGGAGACGTCATCCTGCGCTGCAGCAGTTGCATTATCCCCGCCTCATTGCTATTCCCCCCCCCCCCCCCACCCCCCCCCCCCGTTCCTCTCAGAAAGGGATCCTCTTTGATTTTCCTGCTTGGGCTGGTTGGCAATACTTCAGCGCCTTGCTTTCATCCTTCATTCCGTGCGTGGTCCTCCCTATACCTTTGTTAGCCTCTCCCACTGACATTTATCCTTCCTCCGACCAGAGTTAGCCTTACGCCTCGTCCTTCCTGTTAACGTTCCATTATGCCCCAGACTCCCCCCCAGGCCCTTTGAACCACCCACGGTGAGCGGCTTACATTTTGTCTGTTTTCTCCTTAGTCCGAGACGCAGTGTTCCAAGAGCTCTCTTTGTCACCTTATGTAGCGACGCTCTTAGGTAGCGGCACTCTGTGCCAGCTTTCTTTTCTCTCTCTGAAATCCTAACACCATTGCCCTTTTACTAGTCAAATAATCTTTCTGCGCCTTTGCCCCCAGCGTCCCTAGAAGTATATAAAGTCCCAGAGCACCCCCACATGATCAAATAGTCCTGATCCCTTCCCCCCCCACGCTCACGCTCCACCTGTGGTGTGCAGCTTCTTACCTGACTGGCCCGCGGACCCCCTTGCAGGAAGTGAATAGTATCCTTTTGAAAGGAAGTTTGTGGTTTCTCTCTCGTATGTCGCTTACGGCAATAACTTTTTTGTCTGAGTGGACCCTTCCCACCCCAAGGCTCCGGTCTGTTTCTCCCTAGGTGACATTTTTGGCCTATGGTCTGTGCACTTATCCTTTTCAGACGCTTCGCGACGGGTCCATTTTTGTCGCTGTCCCTCCCCTTCCTTCGAGACCAGTCGTCCCTCCAGAGTGATTCAGTCGGTGCGACCCCCTCAGCTTTCAAACCCCCCCCCAGCTAGGGCGCACTAGTCGTCGTTAGCCTCGACGTCTCATAATCAAAGATTTTTTTTAAAGTTCTCTTCAAAATCACTGGGCCCCGAGCCGTAAGTACTCATGGCTCCTTCTTCCCTTCACGAGTACGCTCGATAAGTTTTCGGGCGATCTTCGTTTGAGATGATTCTTTTTTAAACCTCACTCACTATCCCCACGGCCTTCTCGGAAAACCCCTAACCTGATATCCCCCCCCCCCCCCTCCTTTCAAGGACCTAGGTGTACTCCCACCCTGTCAGCGGTTGGTTTGGATGCCGCAGCCCTCGTTTTCCGGCCTTTTCCTTTTGACGTTCTCGATTATGAGCAGATGACTCGTGCAGCCTATCGTTCCGCTCTCTTCGTGCCTCTTAATAGGGTCAACCCTGTCTGTCTCGCCGCTTTGCTGTTGCCTGCCCCCGAGTGCATTCCTCGGAGCTCTGAGTTCTTTCGGATGCTTCTCGCACCTCCTTAACACTGTGAGGTTATTTGCTTGTAGACCGCCTGTAACTGGTCTCTCCGCTTTTTCCACTCTTTTTCCAGGCGGAGTTTTCACCTGGTACCTTGCATAAGAAAGGTCTTTTTTATGTCCCCCCTTTCTTCGTAAGTGTTTTGAGCCGTCTCCGTCTCGCGGTGTAAGCTTTGTGCCATTGATGCTCCTCCTTTCGACCCTGGCATAAAAGAATCCCCAGACGGAGGTCGCGGCTTTGTTTCCTCTTGCATTCCCCCTTCAGAGGAAGTCCGGTCACGTCCTCGCGCTCTAGGAAAAGTCCGCGCCTCTAGCCCCCCGTCCAACGTTGAAGCCCCGCACATTATAGAAGACCAAGTCGTCCCTCCTCTCTTGCAGTTGGCAGCTCCCCTTGCTAGTCTTTAGTCGACGGTTCGACAGGAACTACTTCAATTCAGCCTCCCTTCTCCTTCCTTCCCCATTACCCCTTTCCTTCGATTTGTTCCAAGGGTGATTTGAGCTCATTAACCCCTGTTCTATTTCTTCGCTTCCCGCGGCATCCCCTTTTCGCGCCCGTCCCCCACTCTTTCGCTTCTCTCTTTTCTGCGTTACCTTTTTCACTATTATCTGAGAAGGAACCTCCTCGCCGCCTGCCTCGACGGATTAGTCACGTCTTGCTTTCCTTGCCTATCGGGAATAAACCCTTGCTTTTTCCTGCATTCCTCAGCCGGTAATAGACACCCCCCTTACCCCCCTACCCGGTCGGGCGTGGATCCCCACATTGCTCCCTCTCCCCACCTTTAGGCGACGATTAATTCAATCCTTTTTCTTTTTTTTGAACCCCTCTTCCGTGCGGTTCCTCTTAGAAAACCGCCCGAGGCGCCGACCCCCTATTCTTTTCATCTCCCTCGAGGAAGCTAGGTAGCGCGCTCCGAGCCGCCTTCTCCTCGTGCGTCTGACTTGAATGCCCCTTCACATGAAGCGAAGTAGTTCACTAGGCCAAGTCTGCTTGCTAATAGCTCTAGATCTTCTTTTTTCCAGACTTTCCCCGGCGCTCACGGAACGACACCCCTGCACTCTCTACGCGTCCGGGCTGGGAAGACCATGCGCTCTTCTTTTTCTTGTCGTTAGAGTTTTACTCTCTTTTCCCTTTTCCCCCCTCCCTGGCACAGATTCCCTCCTGATAGAATCCTTCCGGATTTCTCAGAGTCGCCTCGAGTACTATGTATGTCTCGTCTTTTTCAGACCATCCTTCCTGAAGGCTATTCTCCATGCTCTTCCCCTTGGAGATTAAGACCAGGTATGTAAAACTCCTTTCTTTACCTTTCGTAAATAACGGCTAGTTTCACTAAGTAGAGCAAGGCCCTTCTCCCACATCTTTCCTCAGGAGCACAGTCTTAGAAATATATTTTGGAAGTCTTTCATCTCTCTGGATCCAATGAACTGCTTTTGGGTTGATCCCGAAGCCCCGTTCCATGTCTTCTCCATTTTCCTTGACTACTGTTTCCACCGCACGTCGGCAGCGGGCAGTCCTCTCTGCCACTTCAGCTCTTCAACTCCAAGAAAATGAGAGCCCTGCAACGTATACCCTGCCTCCGGCCTTTCCCCTGGTTCTTTCGTCGAATCAAAAGAATTCTCGTGAACTGTAGTCGCCTGCCGACCCGCGTCCCCCGGGCCTCTTTTTTCCCTTCTTCCACCGCTTGACTCTGTAAGCTGATGCGCGAGCCTTCCTCATTTTTCTACACCCCCTCGGAGCGCCCTGCCCTCCCCTCCCCCCTCCCTCCCCTTTCCCGAGACTCACCTCTTTTCAAGAACGAGATAAATTGCGCAGAGAACTCTGCGCTTCTTCCGTCTTTCTTTGGGAAAGGTAGTCTCCTTCTTCCCTACCCCCCTGCGACTCGCCTTCCCTTCCCTTTCTAAATCTTCCAGGGGTAGGAGAGGAGTGCCCCCAGTAGCGTGACAGTATCGATTAGCGGCTTTCACCTATCTCGTTGGCGTCCGGGGTCGGCTCATTATTAATTGCTTTTAAAGTAGAGACTCTCTCCCTGGCGCCTCTTCTAGTTAGCGTGGCCCCCCATCATCCGAACCTCAGTTCCGGATTTTCTCTTGCCTCCGCAGATAGAGTCGTCGTCCCCCGGCCTGCACTCCTGACCTGCACATTTCCTACACTCCCGAGTTCTTTGCCGCTTTGTTTAACCTCACTAAGCAGTCTCAGATAGGCACCCTATGCAGCTCGGGCGCCAATGTTCCGTAAAGGGAAACCTCCCGGGTTTTTTTATTACGTTGCCGCTTGATTTATGAGTATCTTTTTGCGCTTTTTAATCTCTGGGTTTTGGAGAGTGATTATATGCTAGCCTGAAGGTCCATGACTCTTCCTCCCTAATCCCTTTGGTGATTTTTGAGAGAAATGCGTCTTCCTTCACGTGGATCGACTATACCCTTACTCCTCACGACCCTGGCCCGTACTTTCCCTCCAGAAGGATTCCTCCCTTTGTAAATCGACCAGGAAATATTTTCTCCCAAAGGAAGCTAACGTTTTCTCTCCTCTTTACTTATTAATTTAAGCACGCCCTTTCTCGCCGAGCTCGTCCCTAGAGAGGAAGGTCGAGCGTTCTTCCGTTCAAACCCCCTTCCCCCCTTACTCATTTTTCCTCCGCGAGAGACGGCGAGTGTGAATGTTCTTGCGTTGGATACTGTGCCCCCTTAAATGCGTATCCCCTTCGTCTCCACTAGCTTGCAGTATCTTCCCTTCGCCGTAACCGAACAACTTTTTAGTACTAGACTACTTCTCCTTAAAGAGACTGGAGTTAGTCTTCTTTTCCCCCCGAGCCTCCAAAAGCTACCAAGAGATCGTCTTTCCAACGAAATTAACAGCTAGGAGCTACCGTGTACAAAGGTTACGCCCTTCGAGCCATCTCCTTAATGAACAGAGTCCCATCTGAGGGCCCCTCTTTCCTTTGTCTTCGAGAAGAGAGCTTACCCCCCTCCTGTTCATCACGCTGACTTTCGAATCCCTGTCCTTCCCTCGTTCTCAATGAGAGACGAGCACAGCTCTTTTACTTCTCTCTGGGTTAGGCGTTTTGGCGGGTTTGACTCCGTCCGCGCTCTTCCCTGTCGTCAAATCTGCAAGGCGCGCTTTATTTCTTCCTCTTTGGTCGCTACCGATGGTCAGCAGAGCCCTTTTGTTTCCACTCCGCTCGCCCCGATTCCCCTTCTCCTCCTGTTCCTTCGCGAGTTTGTTTTTCTTCACCTCGTCAGTCCTGTAGTTTCGAGACCGCACCATCTCGCAGAAACCTCGTGTCGCTGTTTAGTTTCGGTGCCGCAGGAGTCAGTGCATCTGAGGCTTAGTTCCTTCTTTCAGCTTTTTTTCTTTGCGGGAAGGAGAAGTTGAATCGGCGGCCAAGGTCGAGTCGGACCTGCCGCCGAAAGTGCCTTCCTCGCGCGCTGTACACCTTCAATCACCCCCCCCCCCCTGTTGGCGTCCCTACCTGTATCTAGGCGAGATGATGCATCTGTTTTCTCCCTTTTTTCCTTCGTGTTCCTTTCCCGGTCGTTAAGGTAGTATGTCCCTCCTACTTTTGGAAATTTTCCCCCTCCGTTTACCGCCTTGAGAGTGTTTCAAACTAGCTCTTCTCTATAATCCCGGCACCTTTCCCCTTTTTTATAGCCCCCCGCTTATTCTACTCACGTGATGGCCCATTAACTCCGTGTCTGACTTCTCCCCCGATTCCTACGCCCTTGTGGTCCGATTTTCGCACGAGTTCGCCCCCCCTCTGGACAAAAGAGATCATTACGATTTTTTCTAAATTCACCTCACTTCTATGTTTTTCAGCCGCCCCCTCGTCGCTTTCTCTCTTTTCGTTGAATTTCCTTTTCTTCCGCCTACTGAGGACCTTAATATCGTCCCCCCCCTCTTCAGAGATGATTAAACCTAATATCTCGATTTTTTAGGTGATCTTCTTGACGTCCTTTTACGCCTATCTTACTTTTTGATCATTCTCTCCCCTGCTACCTTCCCTCGAGTAGACTGTTTGTACTCTGTGTTGTTTAGTAGATCTCCCCCTCTTGAGAGTCCATCTCCCCTACTAATTTCGTTGAGGAATTCCTTTCCAGACGTGTGCCTTTTGAAATGGCTTTCCTTTGGGGTTTGTCGTTTTTTTTCTCTTCCCCACGCATTCTCCTCCTTCGCGTTATCTGGTGGTCGAACAACTCCCTAGAGCCTGTCCGCTTTGAGCTTTCCCGATCGGCCACTTGGAGTTTCTGACGGCTGCTTCTTTCCTAGTTTTATCAGGCGATGTTGTAATGCACTCAGCTCCCCCTTTTCCTTTTCCCCCACACACGCCTCTCGCGCCCTCCGTGCCTGGTTTTTCGGCTTCCTTTTCCTTTCCTCCTATATACAGGGATAGTTCCTATCTGCGCTATCACCCCGTGGACCCCCCCCCCGCTGTTGTACTGGCCGGCGGGGTGCTATTTTTTGAAGGTGCCGGATCTGTCGTCCCTCCTTTTTTGACCAAAGTCGATAAACCGGTCCCTTCCTATTTCTTTCCCTCTGGCTCTCTTGGAGTTGCTCGTCGGGTTTCTTTTCGGGCGCTCTTTTTTCTCCGTGAGGACGTTCGCGCTCTGGCATTGCCCTTTGCAGATGAAGCGCTCCCGCCCGTTGTTCCTTGGCTGCAGGTTCGCGTGGCAGCTGTTCTTCTTCGATTTCCCTTTGGTGAGCGCGCCACCTTCCCGC
>Ga0179593_1574369_pt1 | contig 11736 bp, 16 predicted proteins | sample CZODoug2_1_08_16_FD_185931 | JGI IMG/M metagenome (GOLD analysis project Ga0179593, IMG submission 185931) | Vadose zone soil fungal communities from Angelo Coast Range Reserve, California, USA - CZODoug2_1_08_16fungal (PacBio error correction) | ecosystem: Environmental > Terrestrial > Soil >... | reverse complement strand
ACTCCCCCCTTCGTAACCCCCTCCACATTCCTCCGAGCGAGGACCCACCGAGCTCAGCAGGCCTGGGATACTACAATCGCCACGGCCCGCCCTGACTGTTCCTATCCCGCCGAGTCCCCCTCCAGCAATTTCCTCCGGAACGGAGAACTATCTCTTTACCTCCCTGTGCTTTCAGAGAAAACCTTATGAGATACTGCCTTCCCTACACCGCCCCCACCCCTACCACGCTTCTCCGGCTTTCCCTGTGATGTCAGACGGCCTTTCCCCAGAGAGGAATACCTCGGCCTGATCCCTTCTCCCAAGAGCCACCTCCCACCTAGACCGCTCCTTCACGGGCTCTTGACTGCCCCGGTTTGAAGCACAGTCATTCGCGGTAAGCGGACGTCCGAGAGATTTATCTTCTCAGTCTAAAAGGGAATTGCGGCTCTCCCCCGGTCTGGACCCCCCCCCTTTCTTAATCCATTGTCCTTATCAGGTCCCCCCACCAATCTGTCGTTGATGAAACGATTACTACCTCCGTGTTCTTAGCCGAGAGCAGATGCCACTGATGTAGGCAGCATTAAATCCCGGCGACCCATGAAATCCGTCCATTCACCGCCCGCTCCCCTAGGCACAGGTCCTCCCCAGAGAGTATTTCTTCCTTACGGGTTAACCAGATCTGGTCACCCCTTGATTTTTTTTTATACGTGCATGACGTAATGGTCCCACTGTTTCCCCCCTCATACCGACCTAGGCTCAAATCTCGGCCCTACCATCAATCATCCCGTCCAAATAGCCGGGGCTCTCTTACATACTCCACCCTAGGGCCTCTGCCAGGCGTCTCCGGCAATACCCCGACCCAGCAGAATCTGAGACCCTGACTCCCCTCATCGAGAGGCGCTTTTCGGCCCAGGCCCTCCTTTCGTGCACCTCCCCACTCCCTTCCTTCAGCTAACCACTCTGCCGTTCAAACCCGTCAGTGTGCCGATCCGTTCTGTGCCCCAACGTTTTCTGGCAACGCCCTACCAAACGATCGCGGGTTGAAGACCCCTTAGCCCGAAGGCGTAGCCTTCCTGTCCATTTCGTCGTTGGCCGAGAACCCCCACCCTGGGAACACCGGAGACACCCCGATCCCCCCCTCGACTTTCTCAATAATTCGACACCACGCCCCCTCCCGCCTTTTACCTTTCCCTCCCTAACACTAACGACCACACCCCCCCACCACGTGATCACGTGCCAAACTGCCCCCGTTTTTAGGGCCAATTTTTCCCTGCTGTAATCCCCTCCCTAAGAAGAACTGCCCCCCCAGTACAGGAATCAGGAAGGGGTACTCGGGCTCCCCAATCCCCCCCAAGTTGCCAGCTCCTCTTGAAGGAGCCGGAATCCTGCTTCCTTGACCGGGCACGTCGTAATTACCACCGGCACATCAGACACCCCCGGCCCTGAAGTAAGCTCGGGGATCGGCATTCTGCCCCACAGACATCACTCCCACTCCATCTAACTAATGCCCCGCTCGTCTCTGCACCCGACACAGCCCCGACTTCCAAAAGAGTCAATGAGAAGTCTCACCGCATTCCCCTTGCCACCTCACCCCTTCTTGAGCATTCCAATGAGAGCCCCGGGAGGGCCCCCGGGATAGTTACCCCCCCTGCGACCGCACCCCCCCTTCTGGTTACACCTCGTTTTCCCAATTAGACCCCCACCCACCCCTCCCCCTCAAAGTTTCCAGCGGTGCACCTCTTCACTATGGCCAGGCCGAAGAGCCCAACTCCCCCTCGCATCCGGCCACGATTCTCGCTCCCCAGTTCCTTTAAACGACACCCATTTCGAATGACCTGAACGCCCCTAGAGTGTCGCCTTTACCATACACAGCGACCTCAGATATTCAACATCGGCCCAGACCCCTTTGAGTTTCGTCCACGTTCCCGCACGTCCGCACAGCGCTACGCGGTAACATCCAACAGGACTGACTACCCCCCCTAGGTCGTCTTTTCCACGCTCTTTCTTATGTGTCGACCCAAAGAGCACCCGCGCAATCCTGTCCCCCTGCACCCCCTTACCCCCCCCAATGAACAACTTTCCCCTTCCTACACCCCCGATCACCACCTACACTCCTTGGTTCCATTGAACCCCCAGTCCACCCTTCCTCTTTTCCTTTTCTCTGACACAGGACTCTGAATCTCAAGAAAATCCCCTCTACATCGACTTCCCTGACATTGAGCCTACTGCCAACCGAGTGATGGCACCCCCAAAAAACCCATCCTACCAGCACCGACCCCATTTCACACCCTCCTCTTAGCCGACTCCTGCTCCCATCGGCCCACAACTCTGCATTCAATCAGTGAGCCTCACAGACAGAACCTGTTGACGGTAGCCGCCAAGTGGTCTACCCCCTGCGCTCATTTCCCGTCCACTGTCAACCTCGCTCCCGCTGTAAATGTGCTCTCCTGGGCAGTCAGACGGCTGCCCATTCACCAACCCCCCCATTCTTCCGAGTAAGCAGTCTCGTAACGCGCCCCTTATCCTCAAGACGACGACATGAGCTCCACTGGCCCGCAAACTCCGCCCCTGGGCCTCAGTCCTGGACGGTTTACCACGCTCTTTCCGACTTCGCCGCCCCTCATCACTCTCCTATTACATGGTAACTCGCCGCCCCCCGCCCCGCCACCGTCCACTTCTTTCCCCCCACCTCTAGGTTTTTGATGCCGACTTACAGGGACGGCATATCCCTCTCATCGAAACTCAATGGGACCATGCAGTCTACCCCCGCAGCGGCACTACTCTTCCGGTCTCCTTACATTGCAAGTCTCCATAACTACCCGGTTTCCCCCCTCTTTGCACATGACGTGACCTTCCCCCTTTCGCTTATTCTCAAGTTCCCCTCTAGATAACCCCCACACGGATACATGTATACTAGCCACCGCTGTCCCCGCCGCCCACCCTTAGAATGCATCCCGATATACACTGCTCCGCCCCCAGTACGGCCCTAACACTCCCCCAACCCCTCTTCCAAACGCCCTTCCCCTGCACACAGGTCCCGACGGTGCTCCGACTCATTACATGGTCCATTACCCTCTTCCATATCTATCTATAGCCGCCTTTTCCCTCTGCTGTATCATGTGTCTTTCTCTTTCCGTTGGCTGAAGGCGGTGTCCCAGATCACATTTTCTCCTTGGACATATTAACCCCCATTTGCACATGATGCGTCTCTACAATCTTTGGAGTCAAACTGGTCTCATCTGCCACTCAGGAACGAGAGCCCGAATTCTCCTACGGTACAAGACCGTCCGGCGTCTGTTACCCACCCGCGTACTGGCGGGAGTATTGAGGCCACGGTTCCCCGTGCACCCTAGGCTGCACCTCTTCTTTCCAGCTGTTCTCCTTTGCTCCTTTCCGTATACCCCTCCACCACCCCCCCCTTCCCCCCCCCCCCCCCCCCCCGCTCCAAGAAGCACCTCCGCCGCCCCCCCCCTTGTCAACCGGACGTTGTCCAACACAAGTAACACACGACCCCCTTATGACCATTGATTCATCTAGCCACTAAACAACGAGTCGGATCGCTGGACCCTCTCAAAGGCGACCCCCTGTTCTTGCTCTGACTCACAATTGTCAAACCCTCCATGTCTGCACACTGGTTACTTCGCCCTCGCACCTCCTTCCTCGGCTGACGATGACAACCTACACCTTAGGGTACAAGTCCCCCCATGTCCTATTTTCCTGCTGTACACCTCTACATTTTACGAGCTTCTTCCCCTCTTCCCGCCTGCCCCTTCGAAAACTCTTAAAAAACCACTCCCGGTAACGGGCCGCGGGCCTAAGCCCGTCAGATGATCCTTTTTTTTACTATCCCTAAATTATCATCCCCCACCCCCTTCCTGCACCCCACCTGGATGATCAGCACAGGTGATTCATGTCTCACCCATTTCCTTGGGCCGGTCGCCCTGCTAGGGCAGTCGGCTTGGACGGTTTCTTTGTCTTAGCAGCCCCCAGAAGAGCAGGTCGCTGTTTACTCTGGCCCCCCCCCGCTGCTGCCCGCAGAATTCGCCTCTCCTTTCCATTATGGGGGGGATCAAGCCAGGCCGGGACGAGTACCGCGTCTGCTCCGCCCTCGGCCCTGGATCAAGCCATCCTGACCCGTCTCGTCCCTTACACCCCCTGCTCTTGACTACAGTTTCTTCGCACCCATCTCTCCTTACCGGCCCCCAGCGTCTGCCAATCTCATCCTGAATGTTAGCTGTGATTCCCCTCATCCGGTGGCACCACTGTTTCTTTCTTTTCGGTGCTGCATGCCCTCAATTCGCCCTATATGTCGGACCTTCCAGTCTTTCCAGTGTCCCTTTTCTTCTGTTCCTTAACGGGCGATCTTCCCATATCATTCTCTCTCCTCCACCCCTAAGACTCTCACTTGATCCGCTAAGGGCGGGTCCCCCACCTCCTCCTCTTAGTCTGTGGTTTTCCAGTCTCCCGTGTGTCCCCCGCCCCCCCCTTTTCAACTTTTTAAAGGCCCTCCTGAGTGCCGTTAGCTTAGTCTTGTACCTGTGTACTTCCTTCCCGTTCCCTTCTCTGTACTCAGGACAGAGCCACGTCGAGTCACCTGTTTGAGCGCGGAGAAACGTAGGCTCGGCGCCGCTTTTCCGCCTGGCTCCGTTCTCTCTCCAGTGGCTGATGGCAACTTCCCTGAAGAGACTCCGAGACTTCCTTTTAGCGGCCCCTCCACCACTCGAGGGTTTCTCACTATTTCCTACAGACTACCTGCAGTCTCCCCGGATCCTCCGGCTGTACCCCGCTGCGAACGCCCGACTCCGATGGTCCTGGCAATTTGTTCTTTTTTTTTTTTTGCGTCCCCCCCCCCCCCCCCCCCCGACCCAACGGACTACCTTGGAGCCCATTTAAGGACCCAGTCGGTCTACATCCCTTTCCTCCTTCTCTCCGCACCCCTAAGCCTTCCGTTCGATCTGTCCCAGGTCAAGACTGCTATCATAAATGTTTTCCCCAGCCCACTCTAAAAATGGATCGTAAACGGCACTCTTTCGCAAGGACAGGGGCGCCCCATTCTCCATACTCTCACTTCCTATCTATCAGAAGACTCTCCCCAAATTACCAATAATACCAAGCTACTCAAATCAGCCCCCTCATATGAAGGGCTCGCGTAAACCGAGACCTCCACATGTAGACCCCGTGCGCAGCCCTCTCCCTCTCCGGTTGGGATCTCCTTCTCCTTTCCTCCGAGGAAAGATCCCACTGACCTTTCTCTCATGTTTATTCAAAAGCGCCCTGGTTCCCTCTATTTGGGCTTCCCACCCCGCTCCCTTCTCATCCTCTTTCTCTCAGATCTCGTGGCCCACTCTCTCGTGCTTTTTACATCACCGTCAAATAGGAGGTAGGCGGCCCTTGTTTTCTTTTACCCGTTACTTTTTTTGCCCCAACACTCCTATGGAGCTCTCGCGTCCCAGTCAGTGGACGGACTATGGGCAAAAGAGGCCGGTGCCTTCGAAGCGCCTTCATGCCCTTCCTTCCATTCCGTTTCGACTCCTTTCTTCGATTGAAGGTGTAGTGCCCCCGGCGACCCCATTGCGTGTCTGTCAGGTAGCCCCTTTTGACGATCGCCCCCGTTACCTGGCTCTTCTAAGACAGTGCGACCCCTCACTCAAGTCCCTCGCGTTTGCCTTTTCCTCTCTTACTCGACGGAACCGGCCGCGCACCAGATGATGCGCGCGTTTGCAAGTCACACACGACCCACAGAGTGCAGGACTGAGCACTGACTTCATCCCTTCTAACTGAAGCCGAGTCTTCTTCTCCCCCGGTTCTCGAGCTCCATCTCTTTCACGCCCTCCTTTGTTGTCAGCACTCTTTTATAATGACTCGAAGTCCCTCGCCCTGACATCCGGCACGCCAGACATCCCCCTTCCTGTTCATCTCATCTTGTTTACCCCCCTCCGATTCATCCACGACCGTGGGCGCTTAGCCCCCCCTCCTGCCCCTGCTACTCGGACCACTAGTGTGAACACCGACGGCCCTTCCCTCTAGTGTCAGAATCGATCATCTGCTTCTCTCCAGACCGCCTCCCTCATTTTCTCCACCCGGCACCAGCACATCGCCGACCCGCGACAGACGTACCGGCATGCTACCAGATGGCCGTACCGCTGCCAACCCCCCCTCTCTCCGCTCTAATCCCTTTCCCTTCGGACCCCCCCACGAACCGTAAGCCCCCACGGTAAGCCTCTCTCCGTTGCAGGGTATCGACCCCCCCCCGACCGCCTCCTGCTTCCCTACCTCCGTTTCACCCTCCTATCCCACATGGCAGACCAGCATTCCTCACCGGCCTATCCTCCCAGGGTAGGGACGCAACAGCCCTGACTGCTGCCGCCTCCTTTATTTACCCACCGCCCCCGCACGATCCCCCTCACCATCGGTGCCACTTTGTTCCCTTCAGATCCCACAGCGCGACCTTACCATAAGCCCCCGCGCCCAATCCTCTGTCCCCCCCCCTCTCCCTCTGCCCCTGCAACTTCGTTCCCTTTCTCACACCTCGGCGATCAAACATTTCCGGGGACGTCACTACTGCTATCCTTCCTTCCTCCCCTCCCTTTCTTGATCCACCCCCATTCTACCATGCTCCAAGACAACGTCCAGGTTGATCGCACGTCGGCGCCACATAGGCCCTGCAACGCTTACAGTCTTTCTCCGATATCATAATCTGCAAATGAATCACCTTCTCCCGCGCCTGCAAGGACGCCCCAGCAAGATCAGTTTACAATAGAGCACCCACCCACCTGGTAAGTTCCCCAACCCTGCGAGGACACAGAAGGCCATAAGACTTTTACTGGTCCAAGCCCTGCTTCAGTACAATTTATTTGTTCACCCGATTCCACCTCAAAGGCACCCAATCTACAAAAACCATAGAGACGAGATACGCTCTACCTTTCCATGCAGCCCTTCCCTCCTGAACCAATCTAAAATATGAGGAACAGCGGAGACGGAAGCATCACGTGCCCCCGCATCTTGGGTGAAGCCCTCCATCTATAGGCGGTTAGATGACGGCCCGGGATCCCACGACCCGACCCTGAACCCCTGAATCCTTTTTTTTCCGGTCACTTAATGGCCCGATTAACTCCCTCGAAACCTAAGAGGCGGCCGGGGGTGCCACACGCCACAAGACTGAATGAAATCTAGTGACTGTAGTCTCTCCGACCTCTCCGTTTTTAGAACGACCTACCTTGCCCCCCCTCAATCGGAGCGAAACCCCGACCATCACATCACGACCCCTAGAACTCTACCCCCTACCCCGACAGTTCCGCTACTCACCTCACAGCCTGAGAAAAATCCATAGTTTCTTCACCCCGTTCCCACCCTCCCCTCTGACTTCCCACGTCCTTGTCGGTCCTTCCGCTCCGCCCGTCCCCCCGTCAAACCATGTCCCCCACACTCAGGTACACCACTCCCTTCATGCCGCATTTCTACTCCCTCCCACTACCAACGTCCTCGCACCTGCGCCCTCCCGAACGAGATCCCCCTGTTCCCAGCGTCCGTAATACCCCGCCCCAACCATAGCCGATACCGAATGCTGCTCAACCGATCACTTCCCTCCCGTCGGTAACCTCAAGAAATAAACTCTAGACACCGCCCCCCGATACGAAAGGCCTCGGACTGTACTCCATATATACCCCCTTCACCCCGCAGAAATGTGTGCATATTAATTCGTGAGCATATTCCCCAATACACAATGAAAACGGATCTTGCATTAACGTACCCCGGCACCCCACGAACACGACAGGCTTGCTTTCATCATTATGGTTCACCGCTGATCCCCGCCCTTTTGCCCCACCCCCGGCTTTCCGGCGGTGTCCCCTGACCTGCCCGCCTCCCGCAGGTTACCCCCTCCCTTGTCCCACCAGTCCTACCCACCTACTGCCACCCCACTTCCCAGGTAATTTTTCTGCCCCTCTCCCCAGCTTGACTTCCCAGCGACCCCGCCGGTTACTCCCCCCCTACCGATTACCAGGTTCCAGCGGCGTGCACTAACGGATGCATGCGGCGCCCGCCACGCCCCACCGATTCCCCGCCGGCCAACCGAACAGAACAGGCTCGGGATATCCTGGTCACAACTTACGGGCGGTATCCAGTTTGCCTTCTGGAGCGCCCCCCCACTTTGAAGGACCCTCCAACCTGCGCCGTGCACATTCCACCGATCCTGCCAACCATCACCCAATTGGCCTTCATCAGCACCCACGGCCCCCCGTTCCAGGAGTAACACTCCCCGTCCCCACGTCGACCGGCCATTTTCCCCTCCCCCCTGCTCCCCGTTAGTTTCCCGTTACATCCGTGCCCCCTCCCTCCTCCGCAAAAGTGAACATCAAATTGTAAAATACCACTGAACTTCCCTTTACCCTTTTCTGGCACCAACGCCCCCCCGACGGCAACGACCTCCCTTATGCCGCCTAATTGCTCTCTACTCACCCCCCACTACCCCCAACACGAATGAGGCCTTTCATTGGAGCCACCCCGACCTCGCCCACCCCAAGTCACGGAAGAACAACCCACTGGAGGTTCGACCCCTCATATCGAACAGTCTTCCTGCACCTCGTCCGGGCGTTAGTGTTAGTCCCTTGGCGTCACTGACGCGCATACTACCTATACTTCTCCATAGCAGAAATATCCCTAGACCACCTCTAGAATCCTCTTTCCCCCATAGGCTTGATCAGTAATTCTTACCCCCCCCCCCTGCTTCACTGGTCCCTCCCCGTTCAAATGAGAAAGCTCAACTATGACGTATCAGCCGGTCCCCCCCCCCCTCCACCTCCTAACCCTACTTGAGTAGTGGTTCACGCCACAACGTGGTCTCCCCCCGTCACCCTCTTTCAACACATACCTTGTCAGATCCCAGGGGAATGTACTAACGGGACACTACCGTAGCGACGACATATTGTAGTTCTAAAAAAGAGGGCGATATGTCAGATAGAGGGCAAATATCTAGGACGTCACCCCCAAGGTAACCTTCCATGCGTCCCCCCCCGCAGTTCCGACCCCCCTAGACTTACTACACCGCTTTTCCCGGACTTGAACCCACGACCTTCCTCTAGCCGCCGGACCCCATCGCTCCGACAGCCACAGGATCGAGCCCCCCTCCTTCCTCCCCCCTGAATAACGCCTCGTCCCCTCTGATCCGCCCCTCTCTGACACCACCCAATCCCTGGCGGCCCACGAGCCGCTACCCACCGCTTGACTGGAGTACGCCGCGTCGCTTTTCTCGGACGACCCGAACGAGCCGCCCATATCGCTACAGTGCCCAATCCGACGACGCCATACTACCTCAGGCTTGATCAGGTTGACTTTCAGTTTTCCAGATAACACAGGAGCCCTTTTGCCCCACTTCACAGTAGAGCCCCCCATTCAAACCTTTCACCAGCTACGAAAAGAGGCATAGGTGCTTGACCGAAGAAAGACAATTCCTCCCGGGTGGCACCTACCCCGCACGTGAATGCCCCGCCGTGCCCGATGATACCCAGGCCCCCCTGATACAGGCCGGGCCGCGTAGCCACAAGACGAGGATGCTGGAGACCCCCCGAGCCCCATACCCGCCGGGCGATCACACCGTGTACCTGCCTTCCCACCTTTCACATCCAGAACCGTTTACCCTTCACCGTCGCTCGTCGCCTGGATAGCTGCTCCCTCCCCTCACAACCCCCACCCGCTCGGCCCTTGCCCTCCCTGTACCCCAGGCCGACCGGCCACCCGGATATAAGAGCAGCTTGGACTGGGTACCCGTCCCGCACAGATTCTCGATCCCTGCAAGAATGGGGCTTACCTGGCGTCCGGGTGCATGGACCTGTTTTCCAGACTCATGGCCTTTTCCAGTCCAATTACAAACTTGATGAGGCCAACTTGCTTCAGACCCGTTTCCGGACGACCCCCTGCGGTCCAGTTGGTTATTAACTCCGTACCCGGCCCCCGACCCCTTGAAACATGGCAAATTGCGGCTGGCTTTCTCACTATGCCCCCGGAGGCTATTCCCGGGATAACGATACGTTCTCGTCGGCCCCCCCAGATTCGGCCAATAGCGGTCACCCTGGCCGCCCCATCTTTTCCGTCCCCGTTGGACTTTATTTTGCTCCAACCTTTTCCGGACCGTTAAAGACCAATCCCGGTAGTTCTCGGACCGCGGGGGCACCAGAGTTTCCTTCTTCCCCCTGCTTCCTCGTTGTTTTGCTACTCGCCCCTCCCAGCTCTTTCCCTCCTTTCGCCATTCATGACATGGTTGCTTCTTCAGACCTCCCCCCCCTCGCACTCTTCCTGAAACAAGGATTGTCCCCTTCCTCAGCACAAGCTATGTGATGTCACGACCCCCACCCCTCCTTGCATTCGTAGCCATTTAGTACTCCCCAACCTGTCCTTCGGTATGTCTGGACATCATTCTCTTCCCCTTTGCCCCCTCCCCTCTACCCCCGTGGATCCGTACGGCCAGCTTAGTCTTCCACTTTAAATCCATACCCGACTCGCCGCCCCATTCTCTTCACGGGGCTTTTGATCCCCCGAGGAGCCCTTTGAGTTTCTTTGCCGTCCACCCACAATCAAGCTTGACACCTCACCACGGTTGACCTCTGCATGCCCTCTTTCCGAACGCCTGGCGGTTACAAGTCTGCCCCTCCCCGGCGGGAGCGGACATTTGAAGGCGACCCGTCTCCTCGGGCCACGCGTCTCTCAAAGGTGGGTCAAAAGACGACGGCCCGGGCTCTGACCACCCCCCCACCCGGTGGCATTCGCTAAGAGCCCCTTCCCGCGGTCAACGACCTTCGAGATCCGCTTCAATCTACCTTGGACCCCCGCTGGCCAACCGTTCTCGAGGGCCCCTCCTTTTTACCTGTTCTACGCTCGATTACGTCACCCTGCCGAGCGAATAGATTATGAGGACTGGCCCTGGTTTCGGGCGCGAGCTTCCCTATCTCCCGCAGACAACCCTCGACTGTCATACGTGCGCACCTTTCCCCTTCCGCCCCCCAATAAACTCTTCGTGTTGCTACCTTTTCATCCGCCCCCTTAGGTCCAAAACATGGACCCTTGTCTTCCCTCCCGGTTCCCTCTGGAGTGGGATTCCCGACCCAGCTCCTTCACCCGGACTTAACTTCACCTTGATTCCCCATCATTAAACCCCCACCCCACAGATCCGCACTAAATACCCTCGCGCCTTTATGACCACCGTAACTTCCCTCCACACCTAATTTTACTAGTTAACCCGTCCTTGGAGGTTTTGGTCCGTCCGTGTCCTGCCTGTTACTCCAGCATACTCCCGACCCCCAACACCAAGAGGGTCCGGCTGCGTTTTAGCCCAAAGAGTAATTTCATAGCTCTCTGGCCCGCTCCCTCCCCCAAGCCTCCCCTATGTCAAGCCTGCTGGAAACATTTTGTACAGTTTTTCACAGCTCGGCTCTATCCCTCTGTCGATCGGAGTAACCTAGTCAAATGGCCCGATTATAGCCAGTCTACTCCCCCGGCAGGGTCTGCGACGGTTATCAGGCCCTCCCGTAAATGTCAGGCCGAGATTCTGTTTTCCCTACACAAGGCACACTTCCCTTCTCCTCGGGCGTCCTGAGGTCTCACTGTAGTCCCTGGATCCCTCGTAGGTTTTTCTTCCGGTGATCGATAGAGACCGATAGCGTCCCACCCAGGAGCTTGAGGCCTCGACACTCGTACTGCAGGGAGAATTGACCCTCTTCCCTAGTATACGAGAAAGGCTATCGTTTTCGGCAAAAGTTTCCACTC
>Ga0179593_1551601_pt1 | contig 11736 bp, 7 predicted proteins | sample CZODoug2_1_08_16_FD_185931 | JGI IMG/M metagenome (GOLD analysis project Ga0179593, IMG submission 185931) | Vadose zone soil fungal communities from Angelo Coast Range Reserve, California, USA - CZODoug2_1_08_16fungal (PacBio error correction) | ecosystem: Environmental > Terrestrial > Soil >... | reverse complement strand
ACTTCCAAAGTCCCCTCCACCCTTCCTGGCTTCGTTGCTTTGCACCGCAATTCTGCAGGGACTGCCAGATATGCTCTTCGTTTTCCTTAAACTTGTAGTAAACACCGGTTGCCCATCTACTTGACCCCCCTAGGCCTAGCCGCACCTTGGGTTCCCTATGAGCCTACCTGCTATCCTTCAGGTGTTGAGGTGCTAATGGCGTGCGCCTCCCTTCGCCGTTTATCGACAAGTATCCTTCTCTCGTCGCTGCCAGAGGCTGATCCACTCTGGCCTGAAAAGCCTCTGAGACTCGTTTAACCCCCTCTTGCAGGCCTGCGGCCGAAGAATGATTAGCGCTTTCCTCCTATCTCTCCTTCCCCGCTCCAGTGAATATGATAACGCTGGAACCCCTGACCCACTTCCTGGGAATCGTGGCAATCCGTTCCAGTTAGAACTGAACCTAGTGTTTGTCCTCCTTCGGGGCCAAGAAGTTCTCCTCTTCCTTCCGCAAAACTGTTGTGATTCGCCTAATTTCTACCCTCCTCTTTTTCTCGCCACGCTCTAGGGCCGCTGACCAATCAGCCGACGGTCTGCGTTCTGTCACTAGGGGATCGAAGATCCCCTTGTAGTCACCGACCCCCCCCCCTTCCCCATTCTAAGTTGGACTGAAGACCAGACGGGAAATCCTTCGTGAGTGCGGCTTCTTGAAGGACGCTGTCGGCTGGGATCATTTGGTCCCTATTTCAGCCAGTGTCCCTGACACCCCCCCGCATTTTATTCTCAAACCCCGCGTTGCTCCGTGTCTCGCGCGGTACAGAACGTACGGTTACTTTCCACCGCGTAGGTTCTTACTCTCTCAGCCAATCCTTTGTAATGCTGGAAGTGCGTCCTTTCCCATTTCCAGAAAGAGCAGTACAGTGTGTTCCCCACAGGGCCAATCTCCCGCTAGAGTTGTCAATTCCTTTTACCAGATGTAATTGCAAACCGGCGTTTTCAGAAGAAGTTTCTAGCGTGCCTGGCAGGTTTTTCATTAGCAATGCAAAGCCTTCTCCTCGAGACCCTCTCGGGGGAGCCTTTCCCCTGTGTTTCCCGCACACAGCTTTGCCGGTCCGTAGCGATCTGCCCGCCGTTCACTTCCTTGGCCTCCTTCCCCAACTTGCGAAGGTGTCTTCGTTTTCCCCGCCTTCCGGGTTCCTCCCTTAACCAGGTACGCGGATTAGCGACCGGTGTCTTGATTTTATGTCACTTTCTGTATGTCATAAGGCGTGATAGGCGTTCCGGCCGGCCTTTTAGACAAGGCGGTTTTCCTCTGTGAGTATGGTTTCCCTTTCTATAAGTATCGACTTGCCCCTAGTCCCCCTGGCTTGGCGACGACCCCCTGTATAAAGGAGTCGGTGCCACCCAATTGCCGGCTCTGTACTGTGATCCCCTGGTCTCCTTGCCTACGATCCCTAGGATTGCTCCCCGACTTTCTAGGGTCGTTGTCTGCGGCAGATGTTTTCACACCCCAATTTACTTACCATCACATTTCTTTTTTCACGGAACACCGTTACACCCCTTACCGACTTTTCTTTTAAGGCCTCTCTTCTCTAGTTCCGTCCTGGGCACGCTCCGTCTGAAGAGAGTCTCCCAGATCTTAACGTGGTAGATTTATGTTGCGCATGCCTCTAGTTCCCCCCCGCTTGCACCCCCGCCGATAGACCTACCTCTCTCTCTTTTCTTCCTACTTTTTGTTTTTTCGAGATTCCGCCTGCTCTTACGATTTTGCCCCCCCTTAATGCCACTGAAGCTTCAATGCGTCCGGGAAATCGTCCCACAACGTTCATTTTTTTTGCTATTACCGACTATTTTGATCTTTTGCGGAGCCGTCCCCGACGGCACGCTTGTAGCTATGCGGCGTCGTAAAGACCAAGTTACTATATTGTGATAACAATTGTGAACTCGCCTCCTTTTACTTTTACATTTGTGCCCCCGCTGAGAAATCTTCTTACTAGACAACGACCTCGCCCGACCTTTTTTTTGCAGAGAATATATGTCGATCGGGCCACGACTTTGTTCCCCGGTGCCCCGCCTGGATTTCCGGATCCCCAAGCCGGGGACCCGAGGCATCGTATATGACGTGCCCCACCCCGCGCGTCCCCCATACTCCGCGAACGCCTCGCACTAGCTTTTACTTAACTGCTCTACGTCTCCGCTATCCGTACCGGTGCTCTTCCTGAGGCTTGAAAAACCGCGCTGCTCCCGCTTCGCAGGTTCCTTGGCGTTGCCGCGTGACGTGTCGGCGTTCATATTCTCTGGGCGAACATTCTCTATTTGCTTATGACGTTTCGCGGAGGGACTCTCGGGGGGAAGCCCCCACCTTCCTCTCTTCTAGTTTCATTGTGCGAATGACATTGGCTTTTGATTCTTCGCCGACTGTGCTTTCTCTCTTTACGTGCCACCCACTTCTTGGTTTGATAACCATTTCCCGGTGAAACTTCGGCGTGGTTTTTGACAAGGGTTCAGGAATCCCGATTCCCACCCCCTCTCCTTCCCGGGAGAGGGGTTGATTCCTCGCGGGGGCTTCTCCCCCTTTCGTATTCCGGTGTCGCCCACATTTCGGCTCCTTTCAGGGTTGGGGAATACGCGTCGAGAGCGGGTCCCCAGGACATCAGGTATATCCCCGGCGACCAGTCCGCTCCCTTTGGCCGCCATTTACGACGCTGTCTTTCTCTACCTCCTTTTTGACGGTAATTTTTATAGGTTGAGCCCTTCTCTTGCGAGTTAAACTATGTGGGGCCATTGCCGGCCTGTCTGCGGACATGATCCGCTAAGCGTGCGCGCCTTCTTCTCGCGGCAAGTTCGTCTCTCACAGTTGGTCACAGTGGTCGGCCCTCCTTCGGACCTCTTTTAGACCCCTTTTTTCCGATTCCAACGAGCTAAGTTATCCGTGACATTCCCCACCTCACCTCAAGTTGTGGTATTCTGTTTTCTCATAATTTCGAACAGTGGATCGTTTCCGCGCATCGTCAAGTAAAGCCCATTTCTCCATTCTTCCGGTTCTTTTGCCAATCGTGAATCCCCATTCTTTTTTGTCACTTTTGATGACTTGATCTCCTCCGATCATGCCCGTTTTTTTTTGCTCAAATCCTGGCGATTCATATTGTTCCGACGACTAGCCTTCTCCTTTGCCAGGCCGTTGTTCCTTGCTCTTTGCCCCCTTTTTTTTTTCCCCATTGATTTTCCTAATAGAGAAGGCCCAGCTGTGCTTGTTATTCCCAGGTGTTTCTTTTTCCCCAACACTCCGTGTTGCCCCGGCGTGACGTGGCAACCCGCACTGGCTCCCCTGAAGTTCCCTCATTTTTTTCCCCAGTGCTCTCCCCCGTAAAGCAGGTTTACATCCCTTGGTGCCTCCTATCCTAAATCCTTTCCTTCCCCGGCTTGCCACCCACTCGTCATTATTCGTGCGTCCTACGATGCTCATGCAATGTATCTTTTTGTCCCTGCTCAGCGATCATCTTTTCCTTCTCGTTTTGTGGTTTTTTTCGCTTCTTCTGCCCAGGTGGACCAGCCGCGCTTTATGAATTGGTCTGCAGCGTAGAGTTACCGTTCTGTCTTTTCCAACCTCTTCAGATGTGGGGGTTTCTGACTATCCTCTAACTTTTTGTATGTTTTCTTCCGAATAGGCCGGCTCTGCATCATAAAGCGTCACTGAACTGAACTTCTTGCTCGCCGTTTTTGAACAGGTCCCTCTAAGATCCTCTCGCAGGTGGTGTGGATCCAACTTTGTATCAAATTTCTATGCTTTTCCCATCTGGCATGCCCCGCAGTAAGTTGAGCCCTTTACAACAAGGGCCTTTGGAATTATCGGGTCCTACCTGGTTTTTGTGTGCCCATTTTTATGTTATAGAAACTCCGGATTTCCTTTCATTATCTGCTTCCCCCTTTCATCAACCCTCGTTTTGGCGGATACTCCCCTTCTCAGGTGTCATCCGATTTCCTGTTTCACCAGCCGGAAGCTGGCATTCTCGAGTTCCTCCGGCTCGACCCACGGGGAATTTACTCCGATGGCGGAACATGCACCACAACCCTTGTCTATCAATCTTCGTTTTGTTTAAATGCATCCTGTTGTCATCCTCGGGCAGTTCTTAAAATTAGCGATGTGACCTTTCCAACTGATACTTTCTCCAGTATAATCTCTCTCCCGTTAGTTTACGATGCATCGCTGCCTTGGTTTAGGCTGGTAACAGCGAGTTCAAAATCGATGTTGGTTTCACTCCCCTACCTTCCCATTCTTTTCCTCTGTCCATCGACGACATTTTCCGGATTCCGTTCTTGTATGACTCTTTGCTGTGGGATCTAGGACTATGTCGCAGTTAGCCCACCCCCTTGCTTCCTCGGCCTATCCCAACGCCTTGCTCCCTTTGGGTTCCCCGCCGAAAAGGCATAGGTCCGGCCTCGGTAGGCATATCTCCCTCTTGAAGTGTCTGCTGATGGTTGCGGCCTATCCTTTTGCCTTCGTCCAGCGTGGCCCCCCAGGCCCCCCCCCCTTTTTAAGCCCAGCTAGTGTTTTGTTCAATTCAAGCAAGATTGCTCCCCATCTTTCCTCACCTCCTCCCGAACCTCGTTTTTACTTCACGTAGAAGAAGTGGCTATGAGCCAGCCTCCTCCTAGCTGGTAGTAGACGTTATCCCTTTTTTACTGTTTCTCCCATTGTACCATCGAGATAGCTCGACTGATGAGGTAAAGGCGGTCACGGCCCCCCCCCCCCCCCTGCGAAGCGTCGACGGTGCCCTCCTAGTCGAGTTGTCCACGGTCCTCCGGCACGGTATCGCCCGTCTGAGTTTTTTATCGTTAGTGCCTCGGGTGCGAAGGTGTCTTCGGTTCCAGAGTTTCCTGCTGGCTTTCTTTACCGTTCTAATCCTCAATTTCCTCGTCCCCTTGCTTTTTTTTTTTTTTTTTTTTTTTTTTTTTTTTCTTTTTTTTTCTTTTTTTTTTTTTTTCGGACCCGCAAAGATATCCAAGGTTTTCGTCCCCCGCGGAAACCAAAGGGGGCCGGGGATTTATTCCGCATGCCATCTTCGCTTCGTCCTCTTATTTGCTATCTAGGTCCTTTAGAGATGGAGAAGCGCACAAAAATGTCTAAGGCCGAGATCCTTTGGAAACACAGAAGTTCTCTCAAAACCTTATAGAAGTTTTCTTTACCGCTATCCTGGTTGGAAGTATTTCCCCCGCTCCTACAGATTCTGTTAAGAGTCCAGCCCCTTTTTAGCCTTAGTGACGTTACCATTTAATGCTTTTCGCCCGTTCTCTCCCCTTTTTGCCCCCAAGAGATGTCCTTATCTACTCTCCTCTATAAGTGGTGGGTTGGTGCCGAGAGCTTTAGACCTTTCTTCTCTACTCGATGTTTTGTTTGCACAAGCCTGAAGCTCCTCTCAAGCCTCCAATTTTGCCCTTTACAACTCTTCGTCGCTCTTACCAGCCTTCAGGACTTGCGAGCGGTTACTTGCCCCCGGAGTTTCTCGGCCCGTAACCTAAAAGGCTTACTCTTCCAGTGTTGATAACCTTCCCTTCTGCACGTATAACATTGCGCGCTTCCTAAATTTTCTCCCCCCCCTCAGCTCCCTGCAAGCCTGGAGTCTACTAGCTCATTATCCTTCCCACGACAGGAACTGCCTTGTTTTTTCCCCTGTTTTTCCCCCGCCTGGATTTTCAACTTGGATCTCTGCGTTCCAAGCCCGGGCTTTGGCCGGATACCCTTTACTCTCTGAACGCCCCATCTTTAAGCTCGGACCCGCGTTTTTCCCCCCCCGAAACACTTAGCACAAGGCACTATTTCAATCGATTGACCTGCTATCCTTTATCGCTTCAAGGGTGGCGCTGCTCTCGTGAAGGCGGGGCACAAACCGACTTCTCCTGGTTTGCTTTTCCGTTTTTACGGGTGACAGGAGGTTTATCATTGCTTTCCCCTTTTGGGCTTGAGACACGTGAATGCTTCCGGCCTATTCTTGATTTTCCAGCGACCTTCTGTTTTCCCGGGCGAACACCCCCCTGCAGCCTCTTTTTCCCGAAAGCTGTCAGCATTCGTGCCTGGGAACCTTAGATCTTGGCTAATAACCTTGGCCTGTTTTGACGCCCCTTTCCGGACGGTCCCTTTTCCCTTCAATAATTGTCACAGGCTATCACGGCCTTTTCCGCTCCCTTCCTTTTCCTGGAGAGATGCCCCGTTTCCTTCTAGGTCTTTTTTCCGCCTTCCGCGCACCTGGTGACCGGGTTTATACGTTTTGCGACTGGACTGGTGGTTCAGGGAAAATGAATGCGCCCATTCATGTCCTCTTGCCCCTTGCCCCCGCGTCTTCCCGAAACCCGTCTAAATCATTGCCTGTCTTTTTTATCTACGCTTCAGGTCCCGGGGTAGGCTTGGACCACACTCTGCTCGTCGATCCCCCCTTAGTCCACAAGGCCGACTTATTTCTTCCCACCTAGGCGGTAAGTGGCTCCGTTCTATTCGAAGGGATAGGTTGGACCACATTTTCGCACCTCGACTTTTTTGTAGACTTTTCTGGCATCACGGCTTCCGGTTAGTTACTGAATGTGCGCCCCACCCGATTCACTCCGTTGTTGTCGTCTCCGATTACATAGTCCGCCTCGTCTCGTGTTCCAGATACAGAACTGTCCCGCCTTTACTTAAGCCAACTTTCCTCCTGCGCAGGCCTGCCCTCGCCTTGCCATTCATGTTCAGATTAGTGAGCCCTGATCTGCTCTGTGAAAAAGCGAAGGCTGTCCCTTAGCTTACGTTGTACGGGCGTTCTATCTTCGATCACGGAACTTCGATCCCGCCAGCCCTTGTTGTTACAGTCATTTCCCTTAGCTTTCCTGCATTCTTCCAGATCACTTAGAGGACAAAAATTTTTGGTCGACTTTTCATGATACCCAAACTTTTTTTTTCCCCTCAGAAGTTGAACCTCTCATGATCTGTAGACTAGCCGTTTACTCATTTCTCCCAATTAGGAGACGATCTCCAACTCAGTGTTATTACCCTTTTGATGGCGGTCATTTCTGCGCCGACACTATTTCCCGCCTGCATCCCTCGCGTCTTTCCGCTAAGAGGAGATCTCCCCTTCCTTCCTTTTTGTTTTATACTCCTGCCGCTGGAGCCGCTCATTTTTCAGGCGGATCTTGCAGGGTTATCTTCCTATTGCTCACCGTAATTGGGTGTGATTTTTCTTTTCAAATTCTTTGTTCCCGAATGGGCTACGACTTATTCCGAGACATTTCCCCCGCGCACTGAACTACTCATTGCCTTTTTGTCCCCACTTTTTCTGGGAATGATCGGCTTGGCTTTTTTTTTCTCATTCCCCCCCCCCCGCAGGTTGCATCTCTTTCCAATTATGCTTCGTTTCTACTCTAGGTGGCTGAGCTCCTTTCCCTGGTCCGTTTAGGCGGGCGCGTGCTTTTAGTCAATAGGATCTCGCTTATTCCTCCCCCCTCCGGACTTTCTTTTCCTTCTTTGGCAAATCGCAGAATCCCGGCGTGCGGAACCACCTGAGCATGATCTGCGCTGGACGGCCCTCGCGCCTTAAGAAGGGGATGCCTCTTCTTCGCCTTTATCTCTGCTCGTCCACGGTGGTGACCCCATTGGAACCATGCCCCCAATGTTTTTGTTGTGCTCCTAGTCCCTCCTCTTTCTTAAGGACTAACCCGTGGTTCAAGCCTCGTTTCCACCTTTCTACAAGATCCTTCTAGGGCAGAACAATTTCCCATTTGCTTCTAAATTCCATTATCATCGCTCTAGGTCGCCATTTCGTCAGCGGGCCTTTGGGTTGCCAAACCTTAGGTGGAGTTCCCCTCGCTGTGTCCTTATCCTTTACCTTTTGTAAGGATTAGAATGAAGATGACCTTTATGTGTCCGGAATTGCTTCCTTCCTGGGGCTGGGATAACTTACATATGTCCGGAAGTTTCCCCGCCTTGATTTTCACCCCCTTCCCCCTTTCTCCCGGCGTTTCCGAAACGGGAATCGTCCGTCTACCTCGTCGTTTTCCTCTCTCTCCCCTCTTGCAAGTTAAGATTCTGCTGAGTGTGCCGCGCTTTAGATCCCAAGACGCGCGTCAGCGTGCACCCTTTTTTTCCCCCTTTTACCTCTTTTCTCTTGCCCCCTTCCAGAACAGACTCACCATCCTTTCCGGCGCAATTTCCCCTTTCGCAGGTTGTTCGTGCCTGCACGTCGAACATTGAAGGGGATCGTGCCTTCTCGAGCGGTTGTAGCCGGATTTCCAATGTCTCCCGCACCCACGCTCTTGCTGCCGCTCGACGTGCTCGGCCTTCCACTCCTCACTTGAAAAAATAAACATGTCCTCCTTCTCTTTTTGTCACCCTTCGTCCTTCGATCAGGCAGCACCCCCGGAATTCGATATGGCTGGACGCGTAGTGTCACCTTTTTTTTCGTATCGGCCTCGGTTCGGTTGCGGCTTGTTCTTTCCCGGCGGTTATCCCCCCTTGGATGTGCACGTTATGGTCTCCTTTTCGTCACCCGGGTTTTCCCTCACCTAATCAGGCGGGAGTCCCTTGTGCCCCCCCCCCCAGTCTTAAATGGGTGAAGATCCTGCTCTAGATACAGGTCCTCTCGCGTTAGTGGTCAATAGTAAGTTCTCATCGCCACAAAATGTAGATGCCCCCAGTTTGCGAATTGTCTCCCCCCGTGAATTCTATCCTCTTTCAAAGATTTCTCTTCCCTCGACGTTTGTTGGCCTCTGTGCAACCTCCTCGTCCAAAGATCTTTCTTAAGTCTTTGAGAAGGTCGAACCGTGCTTGTATGTCATTCGTGAATTCCGGTGGCCCCCAGAACGCGAGTTGAGATAATTCTTTCGTACCATTATCTATATTTTTTATTTTTTTTGTTTGAGAGGCCTCCTTCTCTATGTTGACAAGCCTATCGCTCAGTGCTCCCAATCAGAAATAGTCCCAGCTCGACCTTTCTGGGCTGCTACCTCCTCCGTCCTTGCGAGCCTGTTGGAACGCGGCCCCTTGAGAAGGGCTTGGCCTGTAAGACCCCCCCTTCTTGATACATACTCACTGCCCCTTCGCTCTGTCAACTACATTTTTGTGCCTGCTCCCTTTCTTTTGGTAGACCACTCTCTCTCCCATCATTGAGTCGTATCTAGACAGATGAGCATGATCCATGTCCCCTTTTCTGGCCCCCTCCCTTTTTTCCACTTGTCAAGCCGCCCTTCTCTTATGCGTCCCTCCCTGGGGTTAATTTTTGCAAGTCGACGACTGAACGGTCCCCAGACCCTCCGAAACCTCCTTTACTACATCCGCCACTTCCTCGGCACCTATACTGGATCCCCGGCGATCCCGTCGCGCTTTTTGCCTTTTTCCTTCCTTAAGGCGTTTTGCACAACCGGGCGCTCGCCAGTGAGTGGCATTGCATCCGCTGCTTGTGACTGCGCACCGGCGGGGCCCGGGATAGAGGGGGTTTCTCCCCTGTTGCCTTTTGCCCGGCGTTTAATACCCGATTCGAGGTGTCGCCTGATCCCTTTCTTCGACTTTTTACTTGGTCCCTAACCACTGCCAGTTTCGGATCTTCTTTTTCCGCTAATATCGGCAGCATCGTGCTGAACGTGCACCCTCACGCTGTGGGCTAAAAAGTGGCCTATGTTTTCCCTTTTTGCTCGGGCTCGGTTTCCCGGAATTTTTTTGTGCCCTGCTAGCCCCCTCCCCCTTTCCTGGCGCGAGAGAGTGATGCGATCTCTCCTACATCGGGTGGAGACGGTCTTTTTTTCCCTGCCGCTTAGCGCCAATCTTGCACGCGTTGGTAGGACGACGTGTGACTCCCGGCTGTTTTTCCACTGTGCCGGGAACCTGTCCGGATCCAAGCGCCATTTCCTTCCCGGCTATGTCCTTAACAACAGCGATTTTTTTCGTAATATTCCTCCTCTTTCTGGTAACTGGGGATCCTGGACCAATTGGGTTCTTCTGACGTCGCCTCTTTTTTGCCCGCCCTTCCCACAGTCTTCGTTGAATGATTGGCTTAACCTAGATTTCCGTGGCGATTTCCGCGCGATCATCGTAGAGATCGGCCCCCTTTGGTTTTCCTTCCCCTCCCTTCCGATTTTATATTTAGCTAGACGTTTTGTGCCCCGACGTCTTCCCATGGTTTCAGTTCACTTCATTCTTGATTATTAGCTTTACCCTCCGTGTGGCGATGTTTCCGCCATCTATTCCATCCGTCCACGTGGATCGTCTTCTCCCGATCCCATGCTCAAGCAGATATTAATCCCTCTGTTAGGCTGCCATCTGAATCCTCGCATGATAATGCTTTGGCTCCTCCCTATACGTTTGTTTTCCAAAGTGACGACAGCCATGAGATCCGGATTTCATAAATCCGGGAGGACCATTTTCCTACCCGCTTCTTCCCCTTATTTTCAAAGGAAAGTGTTGTACCATCAGTCCCACTTTTCTCCTTTAGGCTCTTCCCCCCTCGTTAATCATTTCGCGAGGCCCCCGGTGGGGACTACATTGCAGGATCACACCACTCTGCGCTGTCCTGACAGTGCTTTGTCCCCCCTCTCTTGGACGTTAAGGTAAGTGAGCCTCAGTGCTTTTTCCTTTTCTCCTCTCTGCTTCCTACTTCCTTCTATCATCAGAACCACCAGAAGTGACTCTTGAATCGATCAACACCTTTCCCGGATTGGGCGCTTCCCGAAAATCTACGCTTCATCTCCTATGAATCTCTTTCTGTCCGAGGCAGTTTCTAGACTGACTCCTCCTCATTGTTTGAGAGATCTTCAGGGGTAAATAATTCAGAGATTTATAAAGGCGGATGAAGTTTCTCTTTTTTCTCCCTCGCAGATTTCAACCCTGAATCTTGTGGTCAATATATCCTTCGTCAAATGTGGATTTTCCTTTTCTTACGCAATTCGCCCCCCTTCTATGCTAATTAGATGAACCCAGTGCCCTCTATGGGTTCCGGTAACAGGATTTATTCGGATTGATTTAGCATTGGTTGATCCTCCAGCCCCCTACATCCTTCCCTATAGTGATCACTGTTCTTTCCTCCTCCTTCAGGGGTGGCCTACCCAACAAGGGCCGAGATGTTTTCGGCGTTTGCTAAAGGGGTTGTCCCTCTTTCTCTTCCCGCGACATACGGAGATATTGGCTTTTTCCCCCTCTTTTTTCAGAGGCACTCAAAGTTAGGGCGTCAAAATCATGAGCATTTGATCGGCAAATTTCCTCTTTCCTTTGCCTCCCCCTTCCTCTTTGTTCACGGCTTTTCCTCCTTCTGGATTCGCTTCCGATCACTGGCGCTATGTATTACGGTCACCATGCCGACCACAACCCTTTTTTCCCGTAGTCGGCCCAGGAAGTAGGTCCCATGTTTTTCTTCCCCTTTTTTGGAATCGTCGTCCCCGCAACTTCTCAAAGTCCTCTGGCCGACCTGTTCCCCTGTATATAGCCCTTTCTCTTTCGCCCGCCCCCTCTAGTTAATAGGCCAAAAGTTCGCAGATCCATTTTGCGGTTTTTTTTTGGCCTTGTATTAGCAGCTCATCTTTTTGGTAACCGGGATACACCCCGGCCATTCGTAAGGATAGAGGCCTTTCCCCTCTACGACCTCGCTGTGGCTGCCATTGTGAGGAGGCATTTGCTCTTTTGATTCTTCTCTTGCCCCTTCATACTGAACCCTCCTTGCTTCCTCGCTTCCACCCCTCTTGCCTAATGGTGCAGGGACTTTTCCCTAATTTTTTCAAGGCACGACTAACCCGGCTCCCGCGAGTAGC
>Ga0179593_1474450_pt1 | contig 11736 bp, 20 predicted proteins | sample CZODoug2_1_08_16_FD_185931 | JGI IMG/M metagenome (GOLD analysis project Ga0179593, IMG submission 185931) | Vadose zone soil fungal communities from Angelo Coast Range Reserve, California, USA - CZODoug2_1_08_16fungal (PacBio error correction) | ecosystem: Environmental > Terrestrial > Soil >... | reverse complement strand
CGCCATGGAAATTGGCGGGTGTTGTGGTCGGCGACTTTTTGCCCACTCCCCCCTTGGTCCGCGCCAGTAATACAAGTTTACCCTTCCCTGTGGTTTTTTTCCCTTATTCTTCCCGTTTTTTTTTCCCAGTGTCTGCCCGTAAACGTCGCACCCAACTGTCTTCCCTTCGTGTGTGTTCCCCAAGAAGTTCTACCGTGAGGGATGTGTTTTTTTTTGAAAGGCCATTGTACTCCCCCTCGGTTCACTTCCTCCCCCCTGGTACAACTCCCACCTTGGTTTATTTTTCCTTTGATTTTTCTCTTCCCCTGTGGTCTTCCCGTTTTTCCCCCTCCCAAATACAGTTCGACCCCTGCGCTTTAATTTTGGTTTGGGATCCCCGTTTGATTGAACCCCAATGGAAAGATTTTCCCCCTTTTTCCCCTGACATGTGAACGTTCACAATGCGCATCCTCCCTTTCCACAACCAAACCCCCTCCCTTGTTCCTGCGGTTGTTGGTGTTCAGTCTTTCTTCTTCCAGGTAAGTGTCCCTCAGTAATCTAGTTTTGCGGTTCCGTCGTATTGTCAATCCGCCCTTTTTCTAGGTCCACCCTGTTTTCCATTTTCCCACTTTACTTATGGATTGAGGGACTTTTACTCAGGCGCCAAACGTCCCGCCTTTTGAATTTTCATGTCCCCGAGATCCTTTCCGTCTGGCGCACCGCTCGTGCGTTTTGAGCCCATGCGTTTTTGGTCTATTCGCTGTTCGTGATTCCCCCAAGGACGCCCCCCCCTGTTTTTGGTGTCGTTTTTTGCGTCTTCACGTCGTTGTGTGAAATTTTTCTGAAAGCTTGTCTTTGTAACCCCCTTTCTTTTTCCCCCTGCCCATCTGGTAGGGCCCATGCAAGCTTCGCTCTCGATGGATCCATATACTCTTCCCCCTCAAGTACTACTTTGCCGTCAGTTTCCCCTCTTAGTAGGGTTCCTCCCCCTCCTGCTTTTTTCTTTTCAGGGCCCATCTTTTTTTTTGCGGGTGCCTTTACTCGTGAACTCTTGGACTGCTGCTCCCCCCCGGAGACCCCCTCTCCTGCGTGTTTTTGATATTTTCCTTGAGCGACCTTTCTTCTTCACTTTTCTTTGTCCCACAGTTTTTTGCGGGTCAGGGGTACGCACATGGTTCCGTCGTTACCGCCCACTTAGGGTTTTTTTTTCTTCACAGGTGGCACCAGGAAGTGATCGGCCTTTTTTTTTTCCCCCTCCCCCGGCCCTTTTCCTTTTTTCTCATGAGTGTTTCTCCATGTCCAGGACCACCGTTCCACAAACCCTTGGTAGCGATTTTTTGAATGGTCCATCTTTTTTCCTTTCCCCTCTTGTTAAGGCTTTCCCCTCTTTCGTGTAACAGGATTTTGTTTGCTTGGCCTTTGTTTTAAATTCCGGATGGTCGTTTCCCCCTCCTATGAACGCGCTTTTTTTTGTTAGGCCTCGTCTGGATGCCAGAACTTTCCCCTTTTTTTTCCGGTCCCTCTTTTGGTTCGTGTTGGCATTTTTTGGCCCGACTCAGGGTCGATTATTTGTTGTCCTTTTTTTCCCCCTTTCTCGGGCTTCAGAACCACGAACTGACCCCCCTCACTATCCGTTGCCTGTGGGTTTTTGTTCGTCCCAGAACGGGATCGTTCTGCGTCCATTCGTCTTTCCCCCCACATGTTCGACTGATCATTCGAAGACAACTTCCCCGGGCGGGGAGACCCCCCTCTCAATGTTCTTCATTTTTTGATTGGGTTTTCCCCCTTTGTGCCCATCTTGGCCTCTATGTCACGATGAACTTTTCGTTACCTCGGTAGTTTTTCCAACCCTTTTCTTTGATTCAAACCCTCTTTTTCTTCCCCTTGGTTTTTTTTTTTTCTGGTGCAAAAATCCCCCCAAACCGACACAATTTGGTCCCAGTCCCTTATTGAGTCCACACTTTAGGGTTATCCCCCCCTTGAAAGCTTTTTTTCTTTGGTTGTTTGATTTTTTGGGTTTGTGGTTTCGTATCCACAATTCATCGACTTTCCATTTTCATAGTCTTTTACTCACTCATTTGTAGTTTTCAGCAGGGGCCCTGGCCATTTTTCTCCCAGGGGCTGTCCGAAGGCTTCTGAGGATTTCTTTTTTGGCTTCAATGCATTTGTTTTTTTCCTTCCTGGTAATCGTCACGGTTCTTAGTTTGGCTTTTCCCCCGTGTCTTCTCGTAACTTTTTTATTCCCACAAAAAGTCCTTTCTTTGCCATTTCCCCCTCCCCGTCCCTCCTTTGGGTCCGCTACCTGGTTACTTTGGTCTCAACTCGGGGGCGTCAACACCCCCCGTGTGAGGTGCATTTTTTTTTCCCCACGTACTTGGTTCTCTCTCTTTGAACTACTGCTTTTTTTTTTCGATGAGATTGTTTTTTTTTTTTTTTTTTGACCAGTGGCGACCATGCACCTTGCCGGTTTGTTGTTTTTCACCGGGATGCGGACCCCGTCCCTGTGCGTATGCGTTTTCAATTTTGTGAGGCTCCTTTCTTTGTCAGGGGGTCCCTTCCTACTCTTTTGTTTAAGTAGTTCCCTTTCCTCCCCCTCCGAGCACTTTTCCCGAATTTCTTCCCCGAGTTAAGAGGTTTTCTGTCTGGAGCCGACAATGGGCGGACGGTCAGAGTATTCTTGGGACTCCACTGGTTCTGCCCCTGGTTTTTTTAGCTACTGACTTCCTTTCTTTCTCCTTCCCCTTTCCCCTCTATATGGAGGTTTTTTTTCTTCCATTTTTTTTCATTGGATCTCTGCCCCGGGGCAATTTCACCACCTACCCCCTTTGTTTCAGTTGTCCGGTGCATCGCCTTGCTTTCTCAGGCGGGCCTTTTTCCCTTGTCACGGTGTTTTCTCTTTCCGTGAAATTCGGCCCCAGTTGTTGATTCTTTTTGGTTTCGCCGTGAAGTTTTGTTCCGCCCGTCGAACATTTTCCATTTGCCTGTCCGAAGCCTCTTTTTTGTTTTTTTTTTTTTTCAATTTGTTTCCCCCCAACCCTCTCAATTTTTTCTTCGTATGTCGTCGTTCTCTGGGAGGGTTTTTCGTTTGGTGCGCCTCGAGATGTGGGAGTTGTACTTTGCCTTTTCCGCGCCGGTCCCGTAAAGTGTATGGTGGAGTTCCCTTCCATGTGTGCTATGCGTTTTTTGTCTTCGGGTAGGGTTTGTTTGGACGTTGGATCAATTCGGACTTTTAGTCTTTGGGGGGTTTTTTTTTTTTTTTCCACGTTTTCCCCTCCCCCCCCCCCCCTTCTTCATGGCGGAGCACGTTCCCGTCTTGTCAGTTCAGAACATTCGCTTGTCTGCTCGAGTTGGGATCCATTGTTCTTTTCCATTCTTTTAAGAATCGCTCGGTGTGGACCTGCATTCCTCTTCTTTCCTGTCTGTTTTTTTTTTAGTGTGTTTGTGACTTTTTACGTTGGTCCGTTTTTCAAGGTGATGGGCTCTCTTTTTCGGCTTCAAGTCATTCTTACTTCCCTTGAACATTTGATCGAATCCCCCCCGATTTGTTCCCCTTTTTGGTCGTTGCTCTTTTTTTTCAATGTTTTTCGATTTGTTCCCGAGGGCGGGCCAGCCTCCGGGGGGCGCCATGCAAATTCTTCAAAGCTGTCTTTTCTCCGTTGGGAGCATGACGTCCCTGAAGGAGTTTTTCTTACAATTTTGCTTTTTTTTTTTTCGTGCTAGTGTTGCTGGTTTCACTTGCTTTCCTGACTTCCCTTTTTTGCCTCGGTTTTGTTCAGTGAGCCGGTTACTTTCGTGTTCATCTGTATATCCGTCTCTGCGAATCTTTGTTCCTTTCTGGAAGTCCCCGCCCCGATGTTTCCCCTTTTACCGGAACCTTTGACGTTTTCCTTTTCTGATGTGAAGGCCTCTCCCCTAGGGTTTTCTTCCCTTGTGAACGTCCCTTTTCCCCTGTCGACGCACGCTTTTGGGGGTCACCTTCTTCTTTTTTTTTTTTTGAGAAAGGACTTGCAGCTTTCGCGTTTTAGGCTCTAATGCTTTTTTTTACGTCCGTCGGTTGGTTTTTTTTTTTTTTGCTCCGCTTTTACGAGGTATTTTTTTTTTTTCTTATTCTTGTTTTCCCCCCCCCCAGGGTTTTCCTCTGAGGTCTCCCGCGGGCTGATCCTTTTGCGAACCCACCTCGGGTGGACTGGGGTTCCCTTGAACCCCTCGACCCCCCCAACGTCCACCCCCCTAAGCATCAAACTTTTTGTTCCAGGTCGGCTCTCAGTCGTTCATTTTGAACGGTTGAAAAGTTCCTAGTTCCCATCCTCCGTGAGTCCCCCCACCCTCCTCCTCGTCCGGTCATTCTCCCTTTTGAGTTATTGTTCCCCTTTTCTTGCCTCTCTAAATTTCGCGACCGGCGAGAGGTTTCTGTGGTTCTGTGCTTTAGAGTACCTGCTTACAAATCGGCTTCCAGTTTCTTCCTTTCCCCCCAACATTCAGTTCCGAGGTTACGTTCCCTCTTTCCCCCCCTTTTTCATATGTCCTCCTTGTCCCCAGAGTCTTGAACTTAACTTCTTCCTTTTTGGTTGGTGTGGTTTTCCGCCCGCCTTCCCTTGTCTTTTTTCTTTTCTCTTTTACTTCTCCCCCCCCCAGTTTTGTTTTCTCTGGCGCTCTCTTTTTCGGCGTGGCGGCGACCTCACAGTCAAAGTTTTTCCGCGTGCTTTGCCCCCTCCTTTTCAAGGGCCCCTTCTTTGTGTTTTTGGGTTTCGGTTAGGTTACCGAGTCCCCCTTTTTTCCCCCCTTCGTTTTTTTTTTTTTTGCAACGGAAAACCCCCGTTCATTTTCCCCCTTTTTTTTTTTTGTTACATAGTTTACTTTTGATCAGATGTGTTAAAAGGAGTTTTTTCCACCCTAACCCCGCAAGGTACCCCACCTTCCACCTCTCTGATTGTCTTTTTCTTTCTTTGACGGGATTTCGGACCGGAAACACGTGCACGCCAAAACCCCCCCTTGTCTGACTGAGATCTTTCTTTTTGTTCGTCAACCCCCTTCTTTTCTTTTTGCCAATTTTACTATTATTTCGTCCCCTTCATGACCCCCATGCCGTCTTTTCACTTTTCCCCAACCATTTTCCCTGCCAGGCGTTGTGTTTCGTTGTTTTTGATTGGGTACCCTACTATGACCGCGGGTCTTTAATTTTCTTTTGAATCAAGACTCCCGGCAAAACCTTTGGGACCCCCCCCACTTCCTACTTAGTGCGGTTTTTGTCTTGGTTTACCCACGTGTCCATCAATGCGTTTTCTTTGAATATGGGAGGAATTCTATTAATCTCCTCAGCGCCACGTTTTTGTTTGGTTTGGTGGTATAATCCCTGTGTTGTGTGTCTTTTTGCCTCGGTTTCCGTTGTTCACGGTTGACGAACAATCTTGGTCGGCGTCATTTTCCACTGTTTCGTTTTTCAGTTTTTTTTTTTTTTCCCCAGTTTATGACTGTTTCAGCTTGCCATTCTGGGTGCGTTTGCTCCCTTCCAGCCCCTCTTTTTTGTCGGCCTCTCTCCTCCTCTCTCCGGCGAACGGCTCTTTGCCCCTGTTCCCTGGAAAAAAATGATGTCTGTCGGAAGCCCATGAGCTTTTTTCTTCTCCCCCGGCCATTTTTTTTTCGGGTTCCCCTAACCCTTCCGGTCTTTTGAATTTTAGTCCCCCCTTGATCCACCCCCCCCCTGATACGCTGTTTCTGGTTGCTAATTTTTTTGACATACCTTGTGCCTTTTCTCTCCGGACCTTCCCTTGGCCCTCTGCATCTTTCCCACCACCCGTTCCTTGGGTAGGGCATTTTCTCCCCGGTGAATTGGTTTATGGGTTACGTCGCCTGTCCCTTGTGCATACACCTTACCATTGTAAACTTCGTTTTCCCCTTCCTTTAAGCCGGACAAAAATCTTAGTACGTCTTTCCTCCCATTCCCGGAAACCCCGTCCTTTTTTTTTGACCGTCACCCAACATGGCCTTAAGTTTTTTTACCATCCCCTTTCTACCTCTTGCAGGCTTTCCCCCTTTCCTGAGAAGGCCCTTTTTTTTCCTTTTTAAAGCTCTTGTGTTTTCCCTCCCTTTTTCAGTGGCGTTTTTGCTTAGGTTTCCCCCTACCGTTTGAAAGCGGTTTCTTCCTGTTCAGATTTGTTTTGTACCTTCCCTCTCAGGTAGTTTTTTGGCTCCGGGATTCCGGTCGGCCTTTTTCGACCCCACTCACCCCTTCCTATAGAATTGCCCCTTGGTGTTTTCTCCCTCCCGTTCCTTTTCCCGGATTCAATGCGAGTTCCCAACCGGGATCGATTTTTTCCCCTCCAGCGATTGCAAACCGCCAGGGGTTTTTTCGCGGTTGACTGCTCACGTTTTTTTTCAGCTGTGCCCCCCCCCCTTTTTTTCCTTGTACCTCCATTTCAACTGCACTTTTACTCCCCCCGAGTTCTTTCAAACTTTTGGTTCCCCAATCTCTGACTTTTTGGTCCTGTTCGGTCCACATTTTCTCCCCCCCCCCACCAATTTTCCCCCAATGTTCTGCATTTTTTGACCCCAGACGCGGACTCTGTCACGGCCCGTAGGTCTGTGATGGCTTTGGTTTGTCGTGAAGTAGTTTCCAGAGATCCCCACATTTTTCCCTCCCGATATCTGACTCCCCCGATCTTAGGTGTACCTAACTACAACTGCCTCCCAGTGACTTGGACGTCCTCCCCTTGACAAATTTTTCCCCCGCTGTGTTGGGGTCTTTGCATTTTCTTTTCGTTTCAGGAGCTTTTTTTGTTTGCGTCCTTTTTTTTTCCCATACAAGTTCTCCTGGGTAAAAGTTGTGATTTTTTTTAATTGAGGATTCCCCCCGTTACGACTCCCTCTGACACCCCCCCCCCCCCCCCTTTTATGATGTCCTTTCTTTTTTCAAAGGCACCTCCCCCGTCTTTGCGCAGTACTTGGATCTCGTCCTCCCACACCCCGTTTTTTTTTCTGTGTTTTAGGTTTCGCCCCTTTTTTTCCCCACTTAATTTTTTCCACTTATACTGTTCATCCACTCCGTTGGTGTGTTGATCTCTCTTGGGACCAACCAATTGGGTTTCCCCTTTTTCCCACCTTGCCAGGATTTTTACGGGTGAGCGCCACTGATTGAGGTTCTGAGCCCCATCTTTTTTTTCGGATTTTCCTCTTTGCAGTGGTTCTCCCCCTTTTTTTTCTCTTTTTTTGGTCAGCCTTTTCGCTTACGCCCTTGTACTAGTTTTTCCATCCCTCCGAACCTTTTCCTTTTATTTTTAACCCGTTTTTTGGTTCCTGACCCCCTTCGGCGTTTACTCCTCTCTGGTTCTTTTTCTGTGGCTTTGCCATTCCCTTTTTTTTTCTCCTTTAGACTTCACATATCACATAGGACTAGTTCGTCAGATTTCCTTTTTTTTTTATCCTGCCCACGGCTACAACCGACTCGTTTCGTATTTCTCGCCCTGCGATGGTGCTCCCCTCCTTTCTTTTTTTTTTCCATTGACGGTTGGTTGTTCTCTCTTCCATTTGCGCTTTTCAGAGTGATTTTGGTCCTTCCTCTCATTTGTTGGGGACGCTCGTCGACCTGGGGCATTTTCCGTTGACGTTTGTTGGGACGCTTTTTTTTTTTTTTTTAACCGGGGTGCACCCTTTCCCACTCTTTTTTTTTTCCATTGTAGAGGATTTTTCCCCTCTTCTTGAGTGCTAGCTTCAATTTTCAGACTCTTTAGCTGTGGTCCCAAAGTCTTTGCTTTTTTCCCCCCTTTTTCCCTCTCCTGTGGATGTTATCCGCAGCATGGTTCGTATTAGTGGTTCAAGTGTCCCACTTTTTTTTTCTCCTACTATCCTCCCCCCAGACCTTTTCCCCCATTTCGTGCAACCTTCGACAACGGTGCTCGCGCGGGATTTTTCAGTTATCCGTTCCCTGGCGGGTTCCGTTGTCTCTAGTTGTGTTTGACTTAGTGTCTCCCCCCCTTTCCCCCCCCTTGGCCAAGTTTTGTTTTTTTTCCAGGTGGACGCCTGCAGCGGGTTTGTGTCTTTTAGTTTGGACCTGTCCAATCTTCCCTTTGTTTTTGACGTCTTTTCTGTGGAATGTGTTTTTGATGGGTTTGATTTTTTTTTTTTTTTCTCTTTTGCGAGATCAGCAGCTACTGCCCTTTTCCACGATTTTCGATAAACCCATCCCCGTTCCTGTTTTTGTTAGTACTTCTTTCCCCCCCCCAGGGTCCCAGCGTACTTCCGCAGGCTCCCCCTGCGTTGTTACCGTTTGCGAGGGGCCCCCTTTCTCCGGGGCTCAGTTTTATATAGACAGCCTGTGAGCTGTCCATTTTCTTTGCGCTTACCCTCCCCAACCTAGTTTTTTCTTTCCCACGTTTGGCCTCAGGGCGTTTGCGTGATTTTCCTTGTTCTTTTCCCGAAGTCCTGTTGCCGTGGACGGAGCAGTGGAGTTGGGATCATCTGTTTTTCCCCCCTTTCGTTCGAGGGCTTTCAAGTGTGTCCCCGTCCAGATTTTCCAGTTTTTTTTTTCCCCCAAGACTTCCTGTTGCTTTTTTTCTGCTGGTAGGTTTCCGCATAACCTCTGGGTTCCTAATTCCCCCTGCACTTGACTGTACGCACTTTTGTTTTTTTTTGACACTCGTCGATTGTGCGAAGTATTATGATTTTCATTCCCGTTTCGTTTTTTGTTTCTTCCACCCCCCGCCTTTTGCACGTTGCTTTTTTTCCTCCCTAGAGTATTTTTGGTTTGGTGCCGCGTTTGCTTTTTATTTCCATCCCTGCTTTTGTCTTCCCGCGCCCCCATCTTTTTAGGAAAGACGGGTTTAACATTCCCTGTCTCCCCCCCCCCACCACCACCGAAACACACACGACATTGGTCCCCCCCCGCTGGTTTTGTTTGTGTTCAGTTTCATGCATGGTTTTTCTTCACGGTGCAGGTCCGAGGTTTTCCCTTTCTTAGTTCTCAACCCCCCCTCATACTTTCATTTCCCTGGATCAGGTTTTTTTTTTTTTTCCCTTTTCGTTTCAGGTTCCCCACATGTTCTTTTTTTCATCCCCCGCGAGAGGTTTCTTTGGTTCCTTTTTCTTTTTTTTTTTTTGCTTTCCACCCTAGGATAAGGGTTTTAGGCCACCCACTTTTTACACACCCTTCCCAGGACGCGGTCGTTCCCTTTTTACTTTTTGTTTGTCTGTTTACCTCCTGACACCCGCCTTTTACTTTCCTTCTTTTTTTCTTTTGAGTCAATTGTTGGTGTGCGTTAGCCGCATTTTTTCTTTTCAGGTTTTCCTTTCTCCTCCTTCGTGTGTGAATTTTCTTCTTCTCCGCCCTTGTCCCGGTTTGTGGCTGTCCTCCCGACCCCCCCCCCCCTCCCCCAAAAGGTTAGCGAGACCTGTTCCCCGGTGCTCTGGGGTTTGTTCACGGAGCCTTTTACCCTCTTGCCCACTTTTCGGCCCTGACCCGTTTGAAAGTTTGCGGGGTGAAGGTTTTTTTTTCCCCTTTTTTCTTCCTGTAGCGATGTTTGTACACGAATGTTCTCCCCAATCGGCGGTTCCCACAAGACCCTCTTCGTGTTTTGGTATTTTTGAAATCTTCCTTTGTTTCTTTTTGAAGGACAGTTGCCCATTGCACACCTTCAACCCCCCCTTTCATGCCTGCGTTTTTTCTGTTTGTTTTCAACGCGTTCGACACCTTTTTGGCCCCCCTCTTCCCCTTTTTTCCCTGGTTGACTTTCCAAATCCAGAGCTTTTTTTCTAATTGAACCACCCCCCACCTTCTTTTGCGTTTTTTTTGTTTTTTTTTTGCGCAGGTGAAACCCGTCCTCCCTCCCTACTGGCTCTTGACCCTTTTCCTTCCTTGCTTTTTTGGTTTTCTCCCGGCTGTCGGCCTGGGTTCCCTCACTTAAATCTCGTTTGTTTGATTCGGTTTGATCAACTTTTGCCCCCATCTTTCCCCTCCTTTGTAATGTCGCTATTTTACGCTCCTGCGAACGCTCGACTTTTTTTTGATCCCCCTCTCCTGTTCCTTTTTTTTTCTGTAGCTTTTGTTTTGTTGAAAGGCCGACCCAGTTTTGAGGCTTCCCTCCCCCTTTCTTACCCCCCTTAGTCCATCTTTCCTTTTTGCCAGGCCTTCGCCAACATCGTGTCGTGGTCCTTCAAGTGCCCCCTTTTTTTCCTTCTCGAGGTATGCTTCGCGTCGCACGGCTCCCTTGGCCCCTGTTTTTTTTTTAGGCAAACCTCTGTTATTATTTCCTCCCCCCCTATGATGCATCCTCAGGTGCACGGCATTTTTTTTTTTTCAACTTCGTTTTTCTTTCACCCCCATAGTCGGGCTTCTCCTCCCCCTGGGTGTATCACCCCTCCTACATGATGTCTTTTCGTTATTTGACTACGAGCGTTTGCCGGATTCTGGGGGTTCCGCCTCGGGACAACCGTTCCCTTTTTCTTGTTTGCTCCCTGTTCAACTCCTTGACCTTCCTTTTTTACCTTTATGTTTCCCCCCCCTTTTCGCGGTTATCCCCTCGGGCCACTGAGTTCCCCTACTCCCTTTTCATTAGTTTGACGGCACCCTGCCCCGCGACCTGGTCCCGTTTGTTCTTCCCTCGAACCGGTTCCCAGTACGCACCGTCCCCCCCCTTTGGAATTCCTCTTTTCCCTGTCCTTGGCCCCTTCCCCAGCGTGACATGCCGGTCACCTTGGCTGCGTCCAGGTTTCTCGGCCTTGGCTTTTTTTAAATCACTGGGGGGCGTCCAATCTTTTTTTTGGCACGTTTTCTTTTTTCATTGGTCTTTGAGTTTTCTGCTTCCTTACGGCTGCATCCCTTCCTGATTTTGTTTCTCCTTTTGAAGACTTTTGTTTTTTGTTTTTCAACTGACTACAACCCCTGTGTTTGTTTTGGATTTCTGGTTTTCTGTAGTTTCTTTTTTGCTTGAAACCGACTTACCCCAACCAGCATAGGTTTCCCTGTACAGGCGTTTTCTGACGCAATTCATTATTAGTCTTTTCGGTTTTAGGTTTTGGCTTCCCTGATCGAGGCGAAAAGCCATTTTGTCGGCTCTTCCAAATAACAGCGGGGTCTCCGCTTGACCCCATGTTGCTTTTCCCTCTTGGTTTTCGGCATGGTGTTCAAAATTTTCTGTATTTACCATCGCCGTTCGACCGGTAAACTCTTTCTTAACCCTTTTTTATGCCGCCTTTTTCCGTTTGCAACATTTTTTGATCACTCTCTGGTCCTGGCCGCCTGGCCGCCCCAATGCTCCCACAAAATTCCCCTTCTCCCTTACCGTTCTGCCCCTGCCCGGGCGCTGAAACGGCCCCTCCCCTTTTTGGTCGGTTTTGTGGATGGCCTTGGTGGTTCTCCATGATATACCCCTTCGTCCATCTCTTTCCTGACTGATCCTATTTTTTTCTCTTTTTTTACTTATACTCTTTTTATTTTGCCGGCGCTTTGCCCAGCTTTTGTTCCTTTTTTTTGCTATTTTTTTTTCTTTCACGTGTTAGGAGTTTTTTCCTGCATTTCCTCATGGTGTACCTTTGGGACCAAGCTTTTTTTTTTTGTTTTTCCCCTTGGCCGTACAGGTGCAGTAGCGCATGTTTTCCCCAACCCCCTCCCCAGGCTTTTCCCCTTGAATTTTTTCCCCTTTGTTTCACTTTCCCATCCCACACTGGCCTGTTCTCCGGTTTTAATTGGGTCCCCCCTCTGGTTTGTTCAACCCCGTCGTGTTTGGCAGTTGCCATGTCACACGCCTGGTTTTCCCCCACCTTTTT
>Ga0179593_1442492_pt1 | contig 11736 bp, 18 predicted proteins | sample CZODoug2_1_08_16_FD_185931 | JGI IMG/M metagenome (GOLD analysis project Ga0179593, IMG submission 185931) | Vadose zone soil fungal communities from Angelo Coast Range Reserve, California, USA - CZODoug2_1_08_16fungal (PacBio error correction) | ecosystem: Environmental > Terrestrial > Soil >... | reverse complement strand
CCTTTCGTTCTGAGGGGGAACACTTTTTCTTCGAAAATTTCTTGAATATAAATGTTCCAATTTGAACTCCCTCTTTTTCCCGTGCAACTTCGCGCCCTTTTCGTCCCCCTGGACCTTTCCTTCCCTTTTTTCTCTCACAAGGTCCTCCGCCTCACACGTTCGTGAAGGTAGGGCGGTCTTAATTTCCTCTTCTGCGTCCCTCTTAGGAGGTGTGGCGCTTTTCTTTTTTTTACCTTTACCCCTTTTTGCGTTTCCATACGCATCTCCCCTCAGCCATTTTGAAATCTCCTTCTTTTAGTGCACACTCCCAGTACCTTTCTTGAAATTATCCTTTTTTGACGTGGTTCTTAAACGGCCATAGCGACGTCAGGTTCAAGTTTTTCCTTCCTTGATTTTCCCTCGATCTTTTTCCTTTTTTTTTCTGTTTGGACTCCTTTTTGTTCAATAAAAGAAGTGGTGTGCTCGGAGCCTGTGTACATCCATTCCCTTCTCACCCGAGTTATTTTTCCCAGGACCCCCCCTCTACATTCTTCGCCTGCGGCTTTCCTCACCTTTTTGGGCGAAAGAAGTCATTTTTCTTTTTTCTACTTTTCTCCTTCTTCCTTCTGCTTTTTTTTGCTTCAAGTTTTTTTGATTTCTAGCACTTTTTTTTTATTTTCCTTCCCCTTGGAAAAAATTGTTCCCCCTCCTCTCTTTTTCGAAGTCTTCCCAGCTTCTGTTCGAAGAGGGGAACCACAGTCATTGCTTGCTTTCTTTTCTCAAAGTTTCCCTGCTTTACCCCTCCCCTTTACCCGAAGTCATTTTTTCTTTTTCATCCCGACTTTTTTTTGCAGCCCCATTTCCACCGCTTCATTTCCCTGAGTTCTTCTTTGGCTAGTCCCAGGACCCACCACTTCCTTTTTTTTTTTCCCAACCGGCTGCTGATTACGTCCTTCCCCCTCCCGTCTCTTTTGCTGCCTTTCCCCAATGCTGTAAGGTTGCCTTAGGTTTTTTGTTTTTTTACGTCCCCTTTTGTCAGTGGCCATCTGGAGTCTTTTTTTTTTTTCTCCACCGATTCGCCCCTTCATCCTTTTTAGAGGAGTCTTTCCCCCAATCACATAGCTTTTTTCACTTGACATTTTTTCTTTTCACTCTTTTCTTTTCGCGGGACGTGCCCACAAAAGACCAGCTGCTCCACTCCCTTTTCACCCACCCCCCCCTCTCCCCCCACTGTTGAAGTCTTTACAGAACTCTTTTAGACTTACTTGTCCATACTGCCTTTTTTTTTTTTTTCCCACAATCAAGGAGTTGATGGACTCGTCTTCAAGAGCGATTCTCGACATTCCTTTCTGGGATCAAGCCCTTTTCGGTTTAAGATAGTCTCGGGACCGGTATCCGCTAACCCGTCCTCCACCTTTTTTCTTATCTTTACAAAAGGTTCTTTTAGATTTGCACCAGAGAAGCCAGTGCCTTCACTAATAATGGTGACCTTTGTCCATCCATGTTTATTTCCCCTCCCAGGGGGGGTTTTTGGGTCACTCCCCCTCACTTAAGACTGATCTTTTTTCCTTTTTAAGATAATGCCTACATGACTTTCCCAGTTTCAACATTTTCACGGTAGGGGTGTTCTCTTTCTCCCTTGCCCCTTTTCCCCCTTTTCTTAAGTAGTGCCATGTGCTGTTTTTTTCTTTAGTTTAAAATTCTGTGACTTTTTTTGATTGGTTTTTAGGTTCCTTCTTTTTCGAGTTTTTTTTTACGCTGTATTTTCTCTCTTTTTCTGAATACTTACCAGAGATTTTTGTTTATTCTTTTTTTTTTTTCTTTTTTTGGAGGCTACTTCTGTAATTTTTTTTTTTTTTCAACTACTTTCTGAATTGATCTCGACTCCCCCCTTTTCCTGGGAGTGAGTCATTTTTGAGGAGGATTTGACTCTCTGCGGTGTTACCTCCGTTTTTGTGATTGACCCCCTTTCTCTTTCTTTCCTTTTCTCCCCAACCCCGCGACTTCTTCATTTTATACCTCCCAAGTTTTTTCCTGAGGGTTCTGCACTTCACAAGAAGGTACCACGAGATAAAAAGTTTTTTCCTTATCTCTTCCCCCCCCCGTGCCATCAGATAGCTCCCTGTCCCTTTTTTTCATTTTTTGGTTGCGTGAACGGAGTCCTTAATTGACGTGTCTCCCGCATGTTCTGGAAAGGGAAGTGTTCTATTTTTTCTCTTTTTTTCAAGTCCGTTCTTTTTTCCCCCGCCCCCAAGTGAGGTGTCCCCTTCTTCTGTTCTGTCCCCTACTTGCCTTTCTATGGAAAACGGCCTCTCTCTCACCCCAGGGACTAGCCTCTTATCCCCCCCCCTTTCTCTTTGGTCCTTCTTACCTTTTTTTTCCTTTTTCCCCCTTTTCGTCGGCCCATTGAACTTCGTCCTTGCACTCTTTTGTCTGTCTTTATCTCAAAACTTCCGTTGACCCTGGTTTACCTCTGTTGAAAATTTCGAACCTGGGACCTTATCTCTTTACTGTGTTTAGTCTCCCCTCCCCATCAAAAGGAGGTTGATCCCAGTTGCCCATGTAATTCCCTTCTCTCTTCTCACTAAGGCAAAACTGATCAACAATTGACCGTTTTCTCTTCCCAATTCTAGTGTCTTTCTTTGACGTGACACGTGATCTCTCGTCTCTGCCAACTTTTCCTTCCCTTTTTTTCTTTGCCTACATGAATAGTTGGCCCATTCTTTTGGTCCTTCCCTTCACCTTTTTTTTTCCACTTATCGTGATTCCCCTTCGTTCTTATTGGTCCCCTTTCCTTTTTTTTGAGGGCATTTTTACCTACAAGGTACTCCTGAGACTCCCTTTTTTTTGGGCCATTTCCCCTTTTCATACCCCGTTTGCACTGATGGTCTTTTTCTTACTCCAGGCGATGTTTACCCCCCTGTCCCCCCTGGTCCTGTGCCACCAGACATCATATGCGGGCCAAACCGTTTTTTTCCCTTGACCCCGTCCCCTTTCCCTGATCCTGTTTGATTCTCCTCCAACCCTTTCTGGTGCAGCGGGTCCCCTTGCCTTTTCCAAAACGATCTCCCCCCCTCTCCATCATGACCCCCACTCCTCCCTCCCAGGCTTCCCCCGTTTCTCTCACTCCCCTTTACCCGAAAGCGGGGTGTACCTCAGATCCTTTTTCTAATCTATTTTTTTGAAAGCCTATCCTTCACCTTTTCCAACTCTTTCTTGTTTGCAGGTGTCCATTTCTCCAGGTCCGGTCCTTCCTCTTTTCCCCTCCTTTTTCCCACGATCTCTCAATGTGATAGAGTGACCCCCCTTTTTTTTCCTCCTCCTACTGTTCTTTCCCTCCCCCCTTTTTCCTTTTTTTTATGTCTAGCCCCTTCCGAGTTTGGGTTCCCATACCTCCTTAACCACACCCCCTTTCCTCCTTGGTTTTTCATTGACTCCGGACACTCTTTTCCCTTTGAGGCTTTCCGGTGTGACCCTCTTGATTGTCCCTGCCTTGGAGAGTGTTTGGCGGTCCACCTTTTTTCGCGAATCCAAGTGGTTGTGGTCCTTTTGACCTTCGCCCAATTATTTCTTTTCTTTTACTCGTGTGATGGAATTGTCACCTGTATGTCCTCTTGTTTCACTCCTTTTTTTTTCTCATTTGTCCCCCTGTCCCCTATTTTCTTTTTTTCTCACCCCAAACCGTCCCCCCTTGTCTTTTTCTCTTCTGTACAATCTTCCCCCCTCCACACGTAAACTTCTTCTTTATTCAAATTTCTGTTCTTTGGACCCACCTTTTCCCACAGTTTTTTTAATCCCCCCCCCTTCCTTTGTAGCAGTCTGACGCACCCCTAACCCCCCACTTCCCCAAGATTTTATTTTTTGGTGGCTCTCTCCCCATTTCCCCCCCTTGATTCTCTCTGTACAGCCCCTTGCAAGCCCATGTCCCTCGAGGCACATGCTTCAAAGACCAGGACCTTTGCTCCTGGCCTTTTTTGTTTGTTTTTTTTTTTTGCTTTTTTCCCTTGATTACAGTCCGTTCCAACACCTTTTTTCCCCCCCACCAGTTATTACGGATTTGAAAAGCTAAAACTTTTTTTCTGAGGTCCCCCCCTTCCGTTTTTGTTATCACCTTCTCTTTCACACCCCGTTTTCTATTTCTGCTTTTTTTTTGGCGTAAGTTATCTCTTTCACTTTTGCCCCCTCAACGTCTTCCTAGAGGTGGCTGTTGTGCAAATGCAAGACTTCTTTCCTTTTCAACCTGCCTTTTTTTTCTAGTTGTGCTGTACTGTCCCCCTGTTCCTTTCCCCCCCTAATCAATACTCCCATGAGCTCCTCCAATCCCCCCCCCCCTCACAAGACACGGAGCATCTCCATCCTTTTCCCTCGTTGTTTTTTCCTTTATTTTTTTTTGTGTTTTTCTTAGAGCTCATATTCTCTAGAATGGCTTTCTTTCCTGTTACTTGAAGATTTTCTCTTCTTTTTCTTTCCCTTTCCATTACTCCCTTCTTTTCCCCCTTTCTACCCTAAGGGTAGACCCCCCTTATGGACAGTCCTCTCTCTTGTCCGCCAACCTTCCTGTTCGCGTTGGCCCTGCTCTGCCACCCCCCTACGTCCTTCCTCTGTTCGGGGCCAGCCTTTATTTGCCCCCCTTCTTGCGACCGTACTTCTTCCTCCCCAAACACCCCTTTTTAGTTTTTTATCGTTCGCGAAACCTCTTTTAGTAACCCATTGTAGTTGAAGACCCAACAACGCCCAATTTTTTTTTCCATTTTTCTAGCCTCATCCGACCCTTTGCTCAAGTTTGTTCCGATAAGTCCCCCTTTTTCCCCCCTCCACTTTTGAACTCCCCTCACCCTTTTTTCATTTTCTCTTCTTTTCAAGGCCAAACCAAGAGATTTTAACCTGCTCCAACGTTATTTCTTTTTTTCTCCTTTCTCTCCTTGACTTCTTATGCTTGTCTTCCCACTCGTCATAAGTTTGGGACAATTGCGCCGTCTTTCCCCCCCCCCCCCCCCCCCCACAACCACCCCCCCATTCTTTATGTTCCTTCTTCCCTCTCTTTCCTTCTGTGGATCACGCACCCCCTTCGTTAGAACCCCTTTTTTAGAGTGTTTTGGGCCCTAGCCGACCCCTCTTTTCTCTTGTCAGACCCTCTTTCGTTTTCTTTGTTTCCTCATTGACGTCTCCAAGGAGTTTTTTTGCTTCTGTCGACCAACTGTCCTTCCCATTTGCTTTTCTTCCCCCATAGGTTTTCTCCCCCGTCTTCATACCCTGTTAATGTTAAAACGATGCCCCTTTCTCACTTCTTTTTGCTCCATTAGGATTTTTTTCCCCCCCTTTTTTCCTCTCTCTTCTAAACAAACACCCCCTCACCCCCAATAGTAAAACATTTCTCACCGGACCCTCTTAAAAGTTCTTCCCCTATGGTTCCCTCCCAATATTCCCCCCCCCCCTTCGGTACTGTGGTGGTTCTCTTCTTGAACCCCCCTCTCCCTGTGCGGCTCACTTCACCCAACCTTCCCCCCCAACCTTTGCTTTATTTTCCAACCTGGTTGAGACTGTCATTGAAATCAGATTTCCCCACTTTTCCCTCTCTATCTTGCTCTTCACCCCTTTCTTGCCCACAGGGAAGGTCCCCTGTATGGTGCTTTTCTTCTCCCAGGGGCAGGATGTTGTCACCTTCCTTCCCTGTGAAAAATGCTTTTCCCCTGAAACTGAGTGTCCCAGTTTTGTTTCAATCGAGTTTTTGTTCCGTCGAAACCCGTCCAGGCTGGATCCCGGATCCACTTTAAAGGTGAACGTTATTTTCTCTTTCGGGTTTGCCCTTCTATAGCCCTTTTTTCTTTTGAACCCTTGTGTCTCTCCCCCCTCCTTTTTGCTTCCTTCGGATTCAACTGATCACCTAGGTAATTTCTTTTTTTGCAAATGAACCCTCGTTTTTGCTTGTGTAGACAAAACTTTCCCGTTTTGAGCCAGGTTCCTTTTGTACAGTCATAAAACCTCCCTGATCCTTCTTTTTGCACCCCTTAACCCTCATTTCCCGAGGGTACTGACCTTATGCTCTAGAAAACACCACTCCCCCTCTCCGTGATTTTTCGAACACTGAGGTCTTCCATGACCTCTCCCTGATCCCGCACTCTTTTTTTCTCTATCACGTCCATTACTTCCTTTCTCTCCCCGTTGGGAAACCACCCCTCGTAGTTCTATTCTTCCCTTCCTCGTTACACCCCATCAGAGACTTATTCTTTTTTCTCAACTGTTCTGCCAGTACCCCCACTGATTTTTTTCTTTTTGTTATAGAAACGGGGCATTTTTCGTTTTTCTTATTTTTTCCTAGGGTAGCATATTCGGTCTATTGCATGTTTTTTTTCCAACTTTTATGACCGTTTTTCTTTTTTTCTAGAAATTAAGTGTTTTTGTACTTGACCGTTTTAAGAGTTTCAAACCACTGCGTTTTCCCCCGTAGAGTTTCTTCTTGAAAAGACCCCTCTAGAGCCTTTTGTTTCTCTTTCCCCTTTACTTCCCCCTTGAACCCCCTACCAAATACTGTTCCCAGAAGATATTTTTTAGATAGATTTTTTTTCTCTCTATTGTGTTAGAGCCCTTTCCTAGAGAGGGTTTTACTTCCATGGTCTCACAGTTAGTTTGTTCCCCCTCCCACATATCACCGCGCTGTCCGGATTTCCACAACTGATTGGCTTTAATCAAAGGAAACTTTTTTTTTGTTTATTCTGAACCGCCCTTCCCTTCTATGTATTAAAATATCTATCCCCTTTCTTTCGTCTGAGACCATAGTTTTTTTGTTTGATTTGCCTGTAGGAATTTTTTTTAGACTTTTGTCAGTGATTTGTAGGTACTTTTAACTCTTTACCCGATAAGGGTTTCCTTTCTCCCCCCTTTGTGTCTTATTTTTTTTTTTTTCTTTATTTTTTTTGGTACTATCTTCTTTAGTGTGAATACCCATCTTCTTTTGATTCGTCGTATTTTTCTCTTCACTTGTACTGACACCTTCTTGTTCCCCTTTCAGATTCTTCCCCTCTTCTCATACGCTGCGTCCCTTTTTACGTTGGAGTCGATCTCTGATCATACTTTCTCGTTAAAACTGCACAATTTTCCTCCTTCTTGTCCCCTATCCCCCTGCGCTCACAAATGTTTTTTTTATGAGTTTTTGTAGTTTTGGGAGACTTTTTGACAATTCCCATCACAACAACAATTTTTTTGTCCTCATTTCCTCACAGTTCCCCCCAGATCACGTTCCCAACGCAACCGAAACCCTTCAAGATTTTCCCCCTATTTTTCACCGTCGTTCCTTTGGTACTTTTCCACCTCGCAGTTCTTTAGGGAGAGTTTTTTTCATAGCTCTACATCCCTAAAGTTTTTACCTCGTGATGAAGGGATTTGATATCTTGAACCGATCCCTTTTTGATCCCTTGAGGATTAGATTCGGTTATGTATTTGTTTTTAGAGACCATGATGAAGATGACAAAAGGATTTGGCTTGTGGCTTTGTACGTGTGGCCAATCGCATTCTCCACCCCTTTTCAATAGGGCGGGCAGCATGGAGTTTGGGTTGTTGTAGTATTTTATCAGGTCTTATTTCATATGGAAGATGTGTCTCCTTGAGAAAGAGCCGATGAGATTATGAGGGCCACAGGCCCACAGGCGTTAGTCACCCGAGAAGCATGTGTATTAATAGGGTCATTTTTTTTTTTTCCTTTTTTGTGTGTTTTTTTTTTTTGTGTGCTCTCTTCTTTTTTTTCGTTTTTTGAGTTTATTTATTGAGGCGGGCGGGTCGCGCTTCTGTTTTTGCCCTTCCCTGGAGTTAAGATGTGACTCCCTTCGTGCCTTTTCCTGTTCCGCGCTTGGCGCTGAACACGAGCAGCCGTCAGTCAGGGGAGCCTCGGATGGCTTTCTAAGGACTAGCCGGCGCTCCGGATTCCCTTGCGATCTTGTTCTCCCACTCGCCGCTTGCCAATGTCGTTTCTTTCACCCCACCTCCTGCCCCATGTCAGGTTTTCAACACCCGGCGCAGCATCTTTCTCCTTGGTTTTGTTGGTTGAGAACACTTGATCCCTCGGATTCAGCCGGAAAGAACGAGGCTTTTCCACGCTTCACGTCCCCTCTCACCCCCCTTCCCGGTTGGGGGTTTCTGGTGCGTCGGGAGGAAACCTTTTTCCCCAGGACCTTCGGTGACCCGTCTTTTTGGGCTGGCATCCCAGTTGCTGTTCATTGATGACCTCCCGAGCGGACTTTCTGATGAGACGAGGCTGTGGCGACTTTCTCTCACGGACCGAGTTTGGCCTGGCGGTGTTTTGGCAATTTTCACCTTCCCCCATCCGTTTCCCCGATGACCCGCTTGCTTGAAGCTCCGCACGCATCAAAGTATCTGCCGCTGTTTCTTTTCTCACCCTGTTTTGCGTTGCATCCGCCCTTTTGAGGGTTCGGCGAGTGGATCATTGTATCGCTTGCTCGTGCGGAGTTGGATCCGCGGGCGCCCTCTTTTCTTCGCCTTCCCACGTAACCAAGTTTTCGCTTGGCGCCTGTTCGGTTATCTCTGCTGTCCGATCGGTTACACCTTGGTGGCCTGATTTTTTGAGGTCGTTGGCAGCTTTTGGCTGGGCGGGGGGCGAGTTTTATATGGCCGAGTGTGGTGAAAGTTCTGGCCGCATGATCTGTCGCTCAGGGCGTCTTTGGGTTTTTAGTCGGGGCCGTAGGATTTATGCACCTCTTGTTGCCTTGGGTCTGCAGGCGCGTAACCCGGAGGTTTTGATGTTTTTCGTTCAGTTCCCTCCCCCACAGCCAATTGTGAGTTCGAGGACCTTGATTTTTCGTTAGGGGATCCCACGGAAGTTCGTGGAGCGGCTGTCCTTGGAGGCGAGTGCTCAATTCTTTTACTCCCCTCAATTTTCCTTGCCGTTTTTGTTGCAGGTCCCTGCCATCCTTATGATCATGCTCCCTCTTCTTTTATTTTCCCTCTCTTTTTTGTTTGTTTGTTTTCTTAGAGATGATCATCGTCGGATGGTTTTATGATCGTTTTGAAAAATTTTGATTTGGATTATAAAGACACATTGTAACGCAACTCGCCGCAATCGCAGACATATCACTCCTTCCGTTCTCCGCCTTTGCCAGCAATAAAGTTCTCTTCCAACTGCTGTCTTTTTTTTTTGTGAGTGGGACTGTTGAACGAGTCGCTCCCGCCCTTTAGATTTCTTTTCCTTCGCGACCCGCACATACTTTTCTATCTCTCGGTTCCTCTCCTTGGCCGTCTTTTCAATTCTACAGATCTACCTTATTCGCCTTAGACCTTTCGTCCCTCAACGTCCTGTTTTCGTCCTTTCAACGACTCTCTGCCAGGTCCTTTTCGGCCAACGGTGGCCCCTTCTGGACCCGCCCAGCTTATATAGAGATGTTCCTTTTAAATAGTTCCCATTACCCTACTTTTTTGCGCTAGGAGTTCTTGCCATTCCTCAAAGTATCAAGGCTCACAGAGCCCCCCCCGCACTCATCTTATACCCATGTGTGCTATTACATGCAGTACCATTCCTTTTTTTTTTTGGTATCTCCTATTTCTTTATACCCTCCTCCTCCTTCCTAGCCTATCTATTCATGTGGAAAAAAATTCCCCCCCGCTTTTATATGGTCCTTCTAATTAGTTCAACCCCCCCCGCTTTCTCCCTTTTTAAACTTCTCTCGGCTTCACATTCTCAGAATCAAACTTCAAACCTTTTTCAGCAACCTGTCTGTCATGCCGTCCCTTGTTTATTTGTCCTTCTTTCTTTTTTTTTTCATCCATGTCCCAGACTACACTGTTCTTTCCATTGCCTGTTTCCCTTTTTTTTTACAGTTTGGGGGTGTTCCCCACCAAAAAAAAAAAAACCAAAACCACAACACAACCAAAAAACAAACAAAAAACCCAAAAAAAAAACAAAACCCCAACACAACCAAAACCCCACACCCCAAACCCCTTTTTTTTTGTGTTTTTTTTTTTGCGGTTGTGTGGGGGGGGGGGGGTTTTGGGTGTTGTTTTTTGTTGTTTTTTTTGGGGTTTTTTTTCCTTTTGCGGTCTGGACCCACTTTGATGATACCCACTGTTTTTTCCCCCCCTCCTTCTGATTTTTTTTTTTCCCACCTTTGAAGGGAAGTATTTTGGGTTCGCACCCTTTGTTCATTTCAACTCGTCCGATTTTTGAGTACCAAAGAGTCGCCTTTCCCCATTTTTCTGGTGTCCTTTCCCTTCAAGCAACTTTTTTTCCTGTCCCGGCCTTCCCTCCTTCTTTTTTTTTTTCCCAGACTCCCAGTTCTTTCTTCACGACATGTCTTTTTACAAAGACCTTTTTCCTTAACCTAAATCCCCAATTTTTCCGTTCGTGTCTCCAGTAGGTTCAATCTTTCCTCTGCTTACACCCCCCCTTACAATCCATTGCGGAGCTTCCCTTTACCTGGCCACTGTTCTAGTCTATAGATAGGTCTTGGTTTCGGGAGTTTCCCATGACCCTTTGGTCTGTTGGTAATATTTGAAGGATTCTACCCACATTTTCCCTTTTTTGTTGAGCTTCTCCCCAGGTGATTTGTCTTTACCTCGACTTTTTCCGAATACATCCTTTTTCCTTCCTTGCATTCCCCTTTGTTGTATCCATAAAGGAACTTTTCCAATATTTCTTGACCTTATTTCTAATCGGTCCTGCCGTGCACTGTCTAGTAAGCCTCGGTCCCGGGGTTGTTGAGCTCTTTTAGTGTGTCCCACCCCTTTTTCTGATATTTTACCCTCTTGGTTTTTTTTTTTGTCCAACTCGTTTTTTTTTCGTGTTCAGCTGGTTGAATTTGTGATTTAGCGGGCTTTTGAAGCTTTTTCGCGTCTGCTCAATCTTCCCTTTTGTTCTTTTTTTACAGTTGCGCTAGGTTTAGGGTACCGGGCTGGGAGTTGGTTCACGACAGGGGAGCTCGATCTCGACGTTGCCCCCGTGGCATGGTTTGGCGTGCCACAGTTCGTCCTTGCTCTTTGAGGGTACCCGGTATTACTTTTGTCCCCCCCGGTGGGGCTCGCCCCGATTCCAGATTGGTGGATTTTCTCCCAACTCGTATCCTTGGTTTCGGGACACCGTCGCGGATCCATTTGGAGGGGCGTGACCGACGCTTTACATACCAGGCTCCTTCCCTCGAGGCCAGTCGCTAGCTGCTGTCAGTTGGACAGGTCTTTCTTTGAATTTTTTTTAGCGCCTGGGGCGTGTTGTAACTTCTTGTTTCTTTTGCAGCCGTATTCGACGTTTCATTTTTTTGTGCGCCTTTTTTTCGAGGGTTTGGTCGAAACCCTGCAGCCTCGGACCACCAATTGTGTGTGTGGTGCTGGTTTTTTTTTTGTGGGACTCTTTTTTTAACCCAGGAACGCGCTTCAGAAATCTGCTAAGGATTATTTTATGTGGAGTCGGTTTCCTTGCCACTCCTTGTTCGACAATGGGCGGTTATAATCAATCCCTCAGGTTGTAACCGCTTCACTCTCGAAGTCCCTCTGCCCCCATGCTTCCAATTTTTTTTAGTCTCACTTACCCCCTTTTCCCCCGTCTTTTTTGACTCACTTTTACCTAGTGAAGGCCTGCTTCTTTTTTTACACCTTACACCTCTTCCCCCAACTTTGAATGGTTCCCCCTCCTGCCTAAGTTTTTAATGCTCCGTGTTTACCCTGACTCTCTTTATCCTCCAACCCCACTTTTTATCCTTTCTCCTACTCGTTTTCAAAGCAGGGTTCCTTCCGTCCCTTCCAAGGTTGTCATCTCGTTGA
>Ga0179593_1756347_pt1 | contig 11737 bp, 11 predicted proteins | sample CZODoug2_1_08_16_FD_185931 | JGI IMG/M metagenome (GOLD analysis project Ga0179593, IMG submission 185931) | Vadose zone soil fungal communities from Angelo Coast Range Reserve, California, USA - CZODoug2_1_08_16fungal (PacBio error correction) | ecosystem: Environmental > Terrestrial > Soil >... | reverse complement strand
TTCGCTTTCTCCCCAAGATGGGATAGAAGTCTGTTATTCGCAAACGGGCTCCTCTTTCCTTTTCCTTTCCGTGTGCTGGTGCCCCCCCGACCTAAGATACAGACTCCCTAGGAGTGATAAGAGCGGTGAAATACTTTTTCTTCCGAGCGACTCGCAGCGTCGCCCCCTTTTTCCCCCCGCTCCCCCAAAGCCGCCGGGGAGTGTATGATACCCGTCCGCTACGGGAAGATAGCTCAAGGAGTGATTCCCGTTCGCCCCCCTCTTTCTCACGGAATATTAGGCGCCAGGCGGAAGCTCCTTTTTTTAGCCGGCACAACTCGGTGCTGCTTGGTCGAGGTAGGTAGATTCTGTCGAAGGATCCCTGCTGGCGAATAGGATTTTCTTTCCCCCCGATTCCCATAGGGGAGTCTATAAGATATAGACTCTTTTCTCCGATTACAGTTGTCTGCTCCTTTCCCCTCACCGGACCGACGATTGAAATCAACGTTCCCCTCGATCGAAAAGCGTCTTTCCTCTGATCGAAAGTTCGGCCCTTTCCTGGTTGCCGGAAGGAAGAGGATCCTCCCGTTAGACTTTTCGGAGGAAGGGGCTTCCACTTTCCCGCCCGAGTTCGAAAAGTAGAGAATTTGTTTTTCTCCGGGCATCTCCTTCGGAGAAATAAGGAGCCTATAGAATGGTAGAGCCCTTCTCGCATCCGGAAGGTCCTCCCCGTCCGGAGTCTTTTTTCCGGAAAAGTTGCCCCGGGGTTCCTTTTTTTCCAAGCGCGGATTTGAAAGTCTCTTGCCTTAGGCCGAAACCTTCTTTTCTCGGCACGGATTGGGACACCTTTTAAGTGGACGCTAGAGAGAGAGCCCGAAGAGAGAGGCCCCCCCCGGCTTGGAAGTTCGATCCCTATCTCTTTCCCCCCCCTTTAGCAAAAAGGCCCGGAACAAATACGTCCCTCCGGGTCAAGCTTGAGATCTGTTCGCTTCCCCCGATCCCTTCGTGTTCGTGGAGTCCTTTTTCTTTATAAAGACCCCGAGGTTGAGGAGGCTTTTCCCCTTCTTTTTTTGGTTAGGAAACCATTTTCCTCTTCCCCCCTGGTGAGCGCTAGTAAGGATGGAGGGCCCGAGGAGATATGAGGAGATTCCGGTGGGCCTTTTCCTCCGAGCGTGAGAAGAGGAGAGAGGGGCGAGAGTATAAGGCCTTCCCCCCCCCTCCCCCTTCAATTACATCCTCACCCCTCCTTTTCTTGAATGCACTCAAGGCTTCCGAGATAGGATAAGCAGAATCTCCCATAGCGGATTAGATAAGCTCCCCTCTCCTCTCTCCTGGCATAGGAACCGATTTTCCCTTTGCAGTGGAAGGCACTACTAGATAAAGATACAGGCCAGCCGTACGAATTGGGACTTCTTCCTCGGAGTCGCCCATCTTCATCGAGCAAGTTGAAAAAAAACCTTTCCCTAAAAGTTCCCTTTTTTTTGTCGATGTCGTGATTCTTTTTATTCGATTGGAAAAGATGGAGTAACCTTCCAAGGGGAGGGTTTTCCCCCTCTTCCTAGGTGGTAGAAGATATGATTCCTTCCCCTCTCTTCCGACATGCAATAGATTAGGGAGGCACCACTCAATCCCCCAAGTAGAAAAAATGCCTTTTGCGGATAGTGAAAACCCCTTTCTCTTCCTCGAACCGGGAAGGCACCCCCCCCCCCCCCTAAGCGTTCTTATGGAGGAAGAGCGTTACCCTCCCCCTCATTTCACCCCGCCAGGAAGCGGGAACCCTTTTTTTCTCTCTCGCGACGGGTCTTAGCCCGCTTTGTCGTGCTCATCCTGAAATACTTTTCTTTTTTTCCCCCTGTTAGCCTTTCTCTTTGCCGCGAGAGAGATAAGTCTCGAGAACCCCACCCACATGATCCTTAAACAGCTTCCCCCCGCTTGAGAGATCCTTTTTCTTTTTTCAAGAGAAAGCTTTCAAGGAGAATTCTTCCCAGCCGCATCGGTGAACCTTTCTCAGCAGAGAGAAGACACCCCTTCGCGGGAGGCGGCCTGAGGATAGAGGGATTAAGCCCTGACGCCGTCTCTCTCTTGCGCTCTTCACCCGATTAAGATCCGTGGTGGGAGGGGCTTTCCCCTTTTTCTTCCTTCTTTTCTCAAATGTCCTTCTAGGTCAGTTCGTCAGAAAGAATCCCTCCGATATGAGTTCTCCTACGGCAAACGCCCGTGCATTTAGGGAGAAATTGCAACCAGCGGAGGGAGGAAAGACCCCCCTTCCGTCTATATTTAGAGATAGGGAAAGGCTATCCCAAGGTCGACTTCTTTTTCCGAAGAGGCCCCTCCTTTAGTTTGAAAAGGACACCCCAAAGTAAGCCCTCCCCTTTGTATCGATAGACTTCCTTTCCCTAGACAGCGAGCTTGAGAAATTCCCCCGGCATTTTTTTCTCCCGCAGGGGAGGGAGTCCCAAAGACTTCACCTTCTCGTACATCTATATCGGGATCGGGTTTTCTTTTTTTTTCTTCGGACGGCTTGACGAAGGACATTCGGCGGAAAGATTTTCCTTCCCTTTTTCTCGGACACCGATTTTCCCCTTTTTCTGGGGAAAAACGCGAAAGGTCCTGCAATAGAGATAGGGGAACCCCTTCCCCCCTTTTTGTTGTTGTTGAGAGAGACCTTTTTCTCTTTCGCGTTTATCATAGGTTTTTTCCTAGGAATGTCCTCTATTCAGCGCAGAGACCGGCCTCCCTTTTTCTAGGGCTCCCCCACCCAAGATAAAGATTTAATTGGGATGCAGGGTTTTCCCCTCTATTAATTAAGAACTCCCCCTTGACTCAGACTCCTTCCGAGAAGGACTTGCTCTCAAAGAGATAAATTCTTTTCGTGTCACCTGAGAAAAGAGAGGTTTTTTCCAGAAAGTGGACTTATTTCCCTTTAAATGAGTGTCCTCTTCTTTCTCCTAGAATGACGAGGAATGCCTTTTCTTCTTATAATACTTTTGTGAGTTGAGTCCGGGAAGAACTAAGACACCTCCCTTTCAATGGATCCTCATGCCCCTCCCATCTTGGTGTATGAGGATATCCCTTTGCAGATATTGTGTACGTCCTCCCCCCTTTAACATGAAGGAGGCGCACTCCTTCTCTATAACCACGTCCCCCCCATAGAAAGATGGTTGAGGCTAGAAGAGCCTTTTTTTTTCTCCCGCCTTATAGTAGACTCTCTTTTCTCTAGGCCTACAACAGACCTCTGCACGAGATCCCTTTCTCCCCTCAGGCTTACCTCTAGGCTAGGATAAACTCTTTTTTCGGTCGAAAGTGCTTTTTTCATGTCTCGGATCGCTCCCTTTTTTTTCCTTCTTTTTGCTCACGATCCGTATATGGGGGGGGGGGAGTATCCCCCCCCCAAAACCTCTGAAGCAAGTTCCCCCGAGAGATTTCTACAATAACTTCAGGCAGAACTGCTCCGTAGGGGACATTTCATGAGAAAGAACGGGAGAGGAGTAACTCGGGCTTCATCTCCCTAAATGTTTTCCGGGTTTTATAGGACTTTGAGGAGGGACTCTCGAGTCGTCTCCGTAACCTGCGAAGAGAATTTTGCGCGGGGCCGAGGCGGAGAGATTTTTTTCCTAGCGCCCTCGTTTTTTTTCTTTTCTTGCGCCTGCAGAAGGACAGGGCCGGTTTCCTTCCGCCGGAAGAGGGTAAAGAAGATCCTCGGAAGATTTCTTCCTTCCCGCAAAGGGCCCCATTCATTTCTTTTCGGACTTCAGAAAAAGAGTGAATCAAGAAGAGACCCCGATAAAGTCTCCGGAACATGGTGGGGGTTCCCTTTTGAAATAATTTTTTTTTTTTCCCCTTCCCTCCTAGGAGATTCCCCCTCCCCATTCGTCTTTTATTGAGATAGGGAGCTCCTTGATGAAGGACCCTTTCCCCGGGGCGTTCGCCCCTTTTCTGCCATTCTCTTCAGGGATCGGCCCTATAGAAGACTCTCTTCGCCTTTCGGGTCGGCGTCGGCGTAGCTTTTTTTTTCGGCATTCTTCCCAAGGAAGGAGCTCCTTGTTCTTGAGGATTTCCTTTCCTTTCAGGTTTTTTTAGGATGCCAGCGCGCTCCCCCCTTTGAAGAAAAGACCCCCTCTTATCGTTCTTCACATAGGGCTCTTTTTCACCTGGCCGCCCCAGAAGCTTTTTTTCGGATTCCCCCTCCCTCGCGAGCCACGCTTTTTTTTCCACAGAAACGCCGTAAACAAACTCTTCCTGAGCGCGAGTCGCTCCTCCATACGGATATGGAGGGATTCATTAAGATAAACTCCCTATTTTCCGGGATCTCTCCCCCCTTTTCTGAAATTTTAGAAGAAAGGACCCGGATTGTCATTAGGCTTTTTCTTTCCATCCGCGATGAGATCCTCTCTCTCGTTCCGCTCTGCCGAGGGAATGGCGCGAGAGCCTTTTTTCTTTTCCCCTCCCTTTTTGCAAATCCGGCGCTTTTTAGGCCCAGGAAATCCGCGCCTTGTTTCGCGGGAAGACGCTTTTTTCGGGGAACCACTTCCTTCCGGCGCGCTAAGGAAAGAGAAGGATTCGGGCGGCCTCCCCTTTTTTTCTTCGTTGAGCGACCAGGGCCATCTCTTTTTCTTCGTATTCGTCCCCCTACAGCGATGAAAGGTTTTTTTCTTCAAGTATAGACCCCTTTCTTTTTTCCCCTATGAATGCCGATCGCTCTTTCCTCCCCGCAGTGGGAAAAGGATTCTTCTTGCGACAGGAAAAGGAAAGCCTTTTTTCCTCACTATTCGACCATCCCTTGCGCTTGTCTAGCGCATTCAGTGGAGGAAATAGTTCTTTCCCCCGCTTTCCCCCCCCTGGATCGCGTGAATGTTCCGACCGGCGCGATTAACCGGGATGAGATCTTTTTCCCCCTCTCAAGCCGATTGCCCTCCTCTTCCAGGTCTTCGAACCCCCTTGTAACTAGAAAGAGAACCCCTTTGGCACCTGACTCCCCCCTCTTGTTTCCTCCCATTCGAATAGAATTAAGAATAGGCGATCTTCCCTATGACGTGTCCCGCTTCGCCCCCAGAAAGGGAGAAGACTTCCCTAGGAAAAAGAGGAATCCCGGTAGGGGTTCCTCCCCCCGACCCGTATGACTTTGGATCTTTCTGCGCGATAGCTCTTCTCCTTCTCTTTCTTATTCGGAGGGCAACTATCTTTCTTCCCGGAAGCCGCTCGGCATGGAGAGGATAGGTCTGTTTTTCTACGTCGCCGGGAGATCCTTCTCACGTTGGGAGAATCCCTCTTTTTGACTCTGGGTATAAGGATAGAGCCCTTTTTTTAAAATAATAATTTTTTCTTTTCTTGTAAGATCGATAAGGAGACCATATCTTCCCCCCCTCTTTCCCCATTCTCCCTAAGTTCTATCAAAGCGAAAGGGAGACGTTTGTGCGATCCATGCATAGGATTAAGATTTCTATTCTTTCCCCTTTTCCCTCCTAGCGACGCCGCGTTCTTCTCCTTTCCTTAGGGCACTCGCAAATCTAGAGGTAGTGGTATGCACTACTCCCTGCTCCTTTCCTCTCTCGATTCTAAGGGAGCTTCTTCAGCGGACGAGTTAGAACATGTTTTCTATGCGGACGTTTCTTTTCTCCTGGCTCTCCGCCCACCCTCGGTTTCTTTTTCTACGCGTCTCTCACCGATGTAGAAGACATCTTCGCATAGATGGGACAGGTCTTCCCCTTCTTCTTAAATTCGGGGCGCTCTTCCTTTTTAAATCAATATTCTCCCTCTCCAGGTGGAATGAGACAGAGGCCATCTCACTGCCTGAGAGAGATATAAAGAGCCTTAATAGTTAGGACTCTTCCTTTTTCCTTCTCCAAGCGCGCCTCATTTTTCTGACTGATCCGTTCAGAATAGAATAGGCAGCTCCTCCTTCATGTTTCTCTTGGTGGCGTTTTAGAAGGGAATAGGATTTCCTGCTAAAGGACTTCTTGCTTTCTCCGACATGGTCTATTCTCAGATCCGAGTCGAAAGAAAGTCAGTCCTCCCTTAAATCTAGCAGGACATCAAACTCACACCTTTTTTTTGATTGAAAGAGAGGCATCCCGAAAGAATCCTTCCTTTTTCCTCTGGAAGAAACTTTTCTTATTTTTTCAAGGGGTAAGAGGTTCCCTGAGAGATTACCCTCGCTCCTCTTCCCTCCGCTGGCCGTCCGACCTTCCCTTCCCGGGAAAAGAAGCTTTACTACGATAGCCTTATGCGCAAGCCTTTTTGCGCTTCGCTCGATCGGAATCGAGTTTTCTGATGGTCCCTTTTGGGAGATCAAGATTCCCAGGAGAGAGAGCTTTCTCCTTTTGTTAGCAAAAAGGCGTCCCCCACTCGTGGCGATTATTTTTTTTTTTGGAGAAGAACCGCCTCTCTTGCTTCGGATTCCTGGTGGCAGTCTTCTCTCTAGTGAAGAAGATGCTTCTTTTTTTTCAGTCTCGCAGATATAAGGAACCCCCGGACCATGAAATCCCCCCCCCTTCCCAAGGAGCGACTTTCCCCCCTTAGTCGCCTTTATCGTTTTAGAAGAAAACCCCCTTCTAGGGGCTTCTATCCCTCTCCTCTTCTCTCTGACGAGGAATGGACTTTTTCCCCCTAGGTCTACTCGGATGCCTGTGTTGCGATCTCTCCCGCTCGAAGATCTAGAAGCCCTTTTATTGGGTGGGGAAGCAGCTCTTCTCGCATGAGGCCTCTTTCCCTCCCTCGAGTGCCATTTGCCTCGCAAGTGATAGCGCTTTTTTTCGTGCTAATCCTTTTTTCCCCTTTCTCCTCACACGATGGAGCTCCTGGCCCCGGAGGGTCCCTCTTCCCGGTGGTCTCCCTCTCTGAATAGACGCGGCCTCTCTTCTTTTTCCTGGTCTTGCGAAAGCTCTTTTCTTTCCCCAATGCAGCGCAAAGATTTTTCTTTCCCTTTCTCTCCTCCGACCAGGAAGGACAAATACTTTTTCGGCGCTCGTTTCAGTAGAAGATGATAGATAGCCCCTCATGACAGGAAACTGCTCGAAAGAACCCCCAATAGAAGATAACTTCCCAGAAAGCCATTTTTCTTTTTCTCCCTTCACATATGCAACTTCTTCGTTCGCGTGAGATTGCAGATTCTTTCTGGAAAGTGCTTCTCCCCCCCCCCCCCCCACTGATCCGGATCCTTTTCTGAGCCTCTGCGAGCATGAAAAAGCACGTTTTTTTGCTCCGGGAATAGTTTATCCCTCCTCCCCTTGTGTCCCGATTTCTATCTATTCTGCTGAACGAGCGGGGGCTTCGGACGCGGAGGTCTTTTCCCGCGACGAGCATTTCGATAAGGGCCCCTCTTTCTTCCCCCTATGAGGAGAGAGCTCCCTATCGATTACGTGGAATCGGGGAGTCGGGAGAGAATCTCCCTCGAGAACCCCCTTGATAGTACGTAGGACCAGATCTTCCCCCCAAGGCCCTCCTTTTTCGATAATCCCTCCCAAGAGGGTCTTTCTTTTAAGGGAGACTCCCCTTGGCGATGGACTTCAGCGGCTCCCACGACCCCCTTTCTCCTTGAAAAGATTGCGAGCGTTTCCCCTTTTCTTGCACGGTCTTTGTCTCCCTGAGGAAAAAATCCTTTTTTAAGGACATGGATGACCCTAAGAAATAAAAGCCTTTTCCTCTCTCCACGAAGAAGTGATCTCTTTTTTTTCCCTTCCGGGTTCTGTTCTTTTTCCCCACTCACGGCAGAGGTCTTTTCCCCCTTCATACCGAAATCCCCTCCGGCACCGGAATCGCCCTTTCGGGGGGAGCCCGTTGCTTCGGAGGCTTCCCTCGCTGCATAGGCATTTTTTCCCTTTTTTCGACACACCGAGGATCTCTCTCCGGAGACCCCTCTTTGGCAATAGAGATCTTTCTTTTTGTGAGAGTTTGACAAAGAGGAAGGCTCTTTCGAGCGTCTCTCTTTTTTTCTATCAAAAGAAGGATCCTTCTGGCGAAGAGGAATCTCCTAAGACTCCGCCCTTTTCCCCCCCCCCTTTCCGCAAAACCTATTATCTTCAGGTGGGTGACAGTCTCTTCTTTCTCTTCGAGGATGGGAATGACCCTTCCCCCTGTGCAAGAAGAAAGTTCCTCCCCCCCCCTTTGAGAACTCCGCGTTCCCCTTTTTTGCGAGGAAGCTCCTGAGGGTGATGATTTTCTTTCCCGCAACTGTCCTGCAAGCCTTTTTCACCTTCTCCGCATCTTGACGTTCCTGGCTTTTTTTCCCCGATCGCAATATGTGCCATTTCCCCCCCGGCGTTGCTAGCGTGCCGCTCTCGAAATTCCCCGACCTTGAATGAATTTTTTCTTAGTGGTGCATCTTCTTCTAGAAAGCGAATGACATGGGGAAGATTTTTTCCTTCTAGACGAGTGAACATCATGTTTTCTTTTTTTTCGAGATAGAAATACCAGCTCCAAAAGTTAAAGGAGATAGGTACTCTTCCCGCGACGCAAGAAGAGGATCGGTGCCTTCTTATAGGAGAAGCGTCACGACTCTTTTCCCCGTCCTCACCCGCTAGGTTGAAGCGCATCCTTCTTCCCTTCCTGCGCGAGACTCCTTCTTCTTCAAGATGGGGGAAAGGCAGCTTTTCGAATTTCTCCTATGATAGCGGAGAGATCCCCTTTTTCTCATCTTTTTTCTCGATAAGGAGAATTGTTTTTTTGAGAAGACCCCCTCGAGTTGACCCCAAGAGAAATTCTTTCATCCTTTCACGAGTGGAAATAGGGATTCCTTTCCCAGGACTTCCCCAGGAGAGGAGGGAGTTTTCCCCTCCTTCTTATGTTCGAGGCCGTGCTTCTGCAGGATGGATCGCCTACTTAGGAGTAAGAAATTCTCTTTTTTCTGACGATGGGGTATGCGCGGTGCTTTCTCTTTGAGTGCTCTCGAGAGATTCCTCTCGAACGAGTGGCTTTGTTTTCCTACGTGCGCAGGAAGAAGCCCTTCCCACCCTCCCCCCTAAAGAGTCTTTTCTCTTCGAGTTCCCAGAGCTTCGGAAAAGAGGACGTCCGGTAGACCCGCTCCCGGAACATCCTTTCTCCATAGTGTACGGCATCCTCTCCCTCGTTGAGGAACTTTCCCCCGACCGATTAACTTTTTGGCAAAAGGGTGGGTTTCTTATGATCGATGATCTCTTTGTTTCTTTTTCGGAACGCGAGGAGCTTCAAACGACTTCCCCCCCCTTTCTTTTTTCCGAGAATCGGCGATTTCTTGCCCACAGTGAAAAGACTCCCTTTTTTGCCGAAGGCAAGGCTCTTCATCTTTCCTCCCCGGGTATCGCTTTTTTCCTTTCCGAAGGGTACGGGTTCTTCTCTGCGCATCCTTGAGGGAATTAAGAAAATTACATTCATCCCTATCTGGGGTGATGTAATTTTTCTTATCCTGCCCCCCCCAGTGTATGAAGACAATCCCCATCTCTTAATTCTTTTGAAACGCCCCGGCCCTTACAAAGAAGTCTCTCCTTTTCGTGAGTCTCCGCCTTTAGCAAAGAAGGTGGAGAGCCCTTAAAAAAGGAAGGCCGAGTCCCTCCCTTCCTCCGAAGAAACCGCGCTTCTTTTCTTGACGAAATAAACGCCCTTTCCCCCCCAATTTTATGCCGGGACTCTTCTCATCTCCAAAGGATCGGCAAGCTTGCGCCTCCCTCTCGAGAGTATTGTGAATTCGGCTTTTTCCTTTTTTATGTTCCCGGCCAGAGCGTTAAGGAGAGGTCTCTCGTGTCTTTCTCATCGAGGCCACCTCTTCCCCCCGGTGAAAATAAGGAGATGCCCCCCTTTCCCTCTAGTGCAGGAATAGTTCCCCTCTTTTTTTCTGCCCCCCTTCCCTTCGGAAACCACTGAATTTTCCCCTATTCCTTGAAGGCGAAGGTATTTTTTCGGACTGCAGTGCTTTTCCTCAAAGGGAGATCCTTCTCTAAGTCCCCTCTCCGGAGCCCCGGAGCCACCTCACCCCCTTTCTTCTCGAAAAGTTTGTCGAAAATAGATGATTCCTCCCCCGGCAGCGGGCGCCAGTCTCTTTCCCCCTCTCTGTCGCCGGCACACGGCCTTTTTTACCGAACCCCCCCTTTTCTACCCGCACCGGAGCGAGGCGCTTTATCTCTTTTTTTTTTTTCTCGTTTAGAAATAGATCGGGCCGTTTCGCTCGGTCTCGGCGTGAAGCTCCCCTCTCCCTTCTTTAAAGCTTCTTCTCCAAGATGATCTGCCGATGTCGCCCTTTCCTACCGTTTCGACAGCGATTCACGAGAAAGAGCAGTCCCCCCCGAGTGGTTATCGCCATAGAATTTTTCTCTCTCTCGGACAGCACGTCCCTTTCTCGAGAACGGGATCAGCTCCCCGACTCCCCCGTAAGGAGGTAGGGTTCGAGGTTTCCCTACACGAATCTTTTCCCGATGGCGCTCTGGGTCGGTATGGGGCCACCGAGAGGATCCTCCTGCCTTCCCTCCTCCCCCCTCATTCTGGATAGGATAGGTTCTTTCCCCTTCGAAGGGCGCGGTGATCGCCTTTCCCCCAGCTTTGGTCTCTCTGTGTCTCAGGAATCGCGCTTACGCCTAACCCCCCCTCCTCTCCCGTCTTTCTTTCGAGATTTCGATCCCACTCTGGTTTATCATTCTTTCTTCGTGCCAAACGTGGGCGCAGGGTACACCTTCCTTTTTTTGCTGTTGAAAAACAAGACCTATCCCCCTTTCCCTCCTGATGGCCAGAGGCGTGCCCTCTTAGAACAAGTTTTTTCTCGGATCGAGCGCGCCCTCCCAAGAAGATCGCGGTCTCCCGTCGAAACCGACCGCTTCTTTTCCCGTTCGGCCTCGTGGCAAGGCTCTTCGTGCTTTTTTTTTTCTTTATCGGAGTCTACTTAGATGGCGAGCGGCCCCCTTTCAGCTGGTAGCGGGTCGTAGTCCCCTTCCTGAGACCTATGTCGATTGGCTTTGCGGTCGGAAAACGCTTTCGCCTTGACCCCCCCTCTTATATGGTCGCATTAACGGCCGATCAAGGTGGTCTCCCCTTCCCTTAAGATGAATAAAAGGAATGCGCCTCTCCGAGAAGTGATGTCGAATCTTTTCCGAGTCTCCTCATTTTCTCCGGGAGACGCTGCCGAGCTTCAGAATTCGGGGATTTCGCCCTACCCCTGCCTAGCCCTTTACTCGGCGAAGGCTTTCGGGCGGCTTTGAACGAGAAGCGCCTCTGAAACGTTACGGCGTTCCTTTCCCTCTTCTTTGACCACCCCTTTTTCCGATGAACAAGCGCTTTTTTTCAGAATTCCTTTTGCCTTATGCCGAACCTTTTCTCTTTTTTCCTCTTTTTTTTTCCCTCGGTGGGGGGTTATGATAGAGCGCTCCTTTCCAGACGCTGGCAGTAAGATCGATCTTCTCTTCTTTCCCGACCCAATACGATAGATCTTTTTTCACGCTTTGAAGATTTTCGCGCGATAAAGGAATCGATGTGTTTTCTTGGGAGTGATTCCCCTCTCCCTCCAAGGCGAGGTTGCTTCCGGAAGGAACCTCTTCTGGCCAAAAAGGAGTGATTGCGCTCACCCCTTCTTTCTCTAGCCCGCACTCTTCCGCTATGCCTTAGAGACCTGCGCCGACCCACCCCGGAGGTATCCCTCCTTTCGCGAGGGTCTGGCGGCAGCCGCCTTTCTCTCTACCCCCCCCCCCCCCACCACGTACCTGTCCCCTCACAAGCATGCACAAGGATCTCAAGGAGTGTCTCTTCTTCGCCACCCCCGGACGTCGACATCTCCCACCACCCTTCCTTCTTCGCCCGCCCC